>ULTO01021153.1_pt1 | contig 175736 bp, 154 predicted proteins | sample 1957601 | NCBI WGS metagenome assembly ULTO01 (sample SAMEA4835734, study PRJEB28245) | human gut metagenome | biome: gut microbiome; material: fecal sample | place: Denmark | collected 2008 | reverse complement strand
CTGCCAGAATACCCATGGCTTCTTTCAGATTCCTGATGGTATCGCCAAGCTCATCCTCAGACTCATAGGTAAGCATTTCTACATTAGACAGTTCGCCCCTACGCAGGCTGGCAACTGCTGCATCTATCTGTTCTACCGGCTCGGTAATGGAATTGGTAATGATCCTTCCGATCAGTGTCGTCACTACAGCAATCGCAAGACCCGCTACCACGATCACAATAAATATGATTACAGTGCATACATTAGCCATGGTCTTTGCCCGGTCTAATTCTGTCTGGAACTCGTCACGCAATATAGTTAATTTCTCAGCAAATGACTTATAGTCTTCATACACCTCTCCGGTCATCAGTTTCGATGCTTCCTGCTGTTTACCCTCACGGCTCAACTGCAGGATTTCATCCGAAGCATCTCTGTATTTTTCCCATGCAACGCTTGCTACTTCGTAATCGTCCTGTCCTTTTTGAGCATCACTGTCTGTAGTGATGATCGCATCCAGATTCACACCTGTATCCTGAATCTGACTCTCCAGCTTCTGGATTTCTTCTTCGCAGGAGTTCATGATTGCTGCATCTGATTCTACCAAATGCTGATACTGTTTGATTCTGTATTTCGCAGTCATTGTTTCTAAATCCTGCAGATATTCCAATGACGGAGACCAAACCTCCGTGATCTTCTCTATATTTGAACGGATCACTAATGTCGAGATCAGTGCCACCAACACTAAAAATAATGTCATAACAAGCACTGTCATTCGATATACTTTTAATTTTCCTGCAACCTTTAAGTTAGTTATACGCTTTTTGATCTTTTCCATGATAGTTTTCCTTTCCTTTGAAAATTCAAATTTATTTATCCATAAACAGACATAATATAGCATACTTTATTGGAAAAATCTATTAAAAAGTATTAAATTATTTTCTACTAAATATTAGTGGTTCTATTGCTAGAAACTGGTGAAAATTAATCTAAATTCTGTCTCCTGGATGAACACTTTTCACAATGTTGATTTTTATTCTATTTTTAGTTTATTGACGTGAACCTAAATTACGCTTCTTGCATAGTTGTTTATTTTCATACATATCAGAATCTGCCTTATCCAGTAACATCTGCAGCGTGTAGGTTCCTTCATCAGTTGAAATTGCCCATCCGCATGCATAGTCGATTGGAATTTGAGTTTCATTACTATTTAATCTGTCTTTTTCTCTGCATAAACTTTGTAACAGTTCCTCAATCTCCGTTTTGCCTGTATGATAAATCACAGCCATGAACTCATCGCCGCCATATCTTCCCACAAAATCCTTGTCCGGGATCACGCGTGCAGTCCTTTGTAACCTGGTAATCTGTACCATTATTATAATAACTCAAACTTCGCACATTAAAATGTGCCTATAATAACTGGCATAAAAATAGTATGAAACCAATAGTTTTGATATAATTGAGTTGCCAAAAAACAATTACAAACCGGAGGCTCATGCTATGAATAAAAGTATAACACAAGCGACTCAAAATAATAAGCATATTTCTAAATCTATCAAACGATTTTTTACAAGGTTTCATATTTCCTCAGCCTTGAAAACTGCCAATGCCTATAAAAGGAAAGGCACTCCGGTAACGGAGATTTTTCAATACATGTTTCTGCTGATTTTCTCCAACAGAAGTATGTATATGAGTCTGCTTACAGGAAAAAACACACCTAATTTTGCAAAAGATACCGTGTATCGTTTCATTAAGATGGTTCAAATTAACTGGATGCGTTTTACTACAATCATTGCATCCAGAATCATAAACAACGCTATTCTTCCACTGGATTCGGAAGACCGTGCCAATGTTCTTATTATAGACGATTCAATGTTTGAACGTAACCGTTCTAAAAAGGTAGAGCTTAGAGCTTCTTGCAACCCTTATGTTTTTAATTAATAATTCTTTATTAAGACTACCTACCTCATTTTCAGTTTTCATCTATCTCCATTCCTTTTCCCCAAAAACATAAAATATTTTTATAAAAAATATTTTACCCCACCAATTACATTTTGAGGGGCAATGTCCCAAATTTGCAGTTTTATGTCCCAAATTTGCATAAAATGGCGATTTTTGACTACCATATGTATTTTTAAATCCACCTATTGTATCTCAAATTTAGACTTTTTCCTAAACAAAAAAGACCACTCAGTATTACTTTTTAAGTTGTACTGATTAGTCTTTTACATTCATTCACATAAAATATTGTTTTATTTGCTAAAGTCTACATAACATAATATATTCTTCTTGATTTTCATTAACAATTTTAAATCCTACATTTTTATACATATCAACTGCATAATTCATTTTCTGTACAGACAAGGATACCTGTTTATAACCTTGTTCTTTTAATTCAAAAAGTATTTGTTTCATTAATACTGTTCCTATACCATAATGTCGATAATCCTTAAAAATCGAAATTGCAAGTGATGGTGTATTATCATCAATATGCCCATAGTCCTTCATTACACGCGTCCATACAGCCCCTATTATATCGCCTTCAGTTTCAGCGGCATAGCATATATCTCCTTTTTGTTTACCAAAATTCTTAACATACACCTGTAGTTCTGGAGTATTTATTATTTCCTTTGGGGGCTTTACAGCTCCTTCTGGCACAAAAATCGCTTCGTATAGAAATATGTCTAATACTTTTACTTCATTTTTCTTTAGTTTTCTTATCTCGTAATCCATGCAAAACTCCAATCTATTGTATTTTAATTATACCTCTATTTCCCTGGTAATTCCTTAATCAAAGGTTTCAACTCTTTATAAATATGTTTTACTACATTACTATCTGAATATATTTTCAAAAGTTCATTATTAACCTGCGTCTTTGTTTTTGCACTAATAAGAATATCTATTATTTTTTCTTTCTTATCTGTATATATCTTTTTCTTGAAATGTTGTCCAAAAAATGACCTAATTTGAGCTTCTCTTCTTGACATTTTATCTTTTTGGGTCAACAATTTTTCATTTTGTATCGTTTTACTTTCTTCCACACTACTTTCTATCCTACTGCCATTTATCTTGTTAAACTGTTTAATAATATTTTTAACATCTTTATATATTTTTGCATAATCATCATATTCCTGTCTTAGATTATTATGAATATTATTTAACATTTTATTGTCATTATAATGAATGATAACACATTTACAAATTTTATTCGTATCAATTTTTGAATATCCACTATTAACTAGGCTGTGTTGAACAAATAAACTCAAACTGTTTCTTTCATTTTCTGATAATTGGCACTTAGTTTCTTCAACCCCTTCATTATTTGCATTAGGTATTATTGCTGAAGTTTTACCTTCATTCTGCTTATTTGTCAATACCTGAAGCCTCTGCATATCTGAAAATGCTTTGGTTTTTAACATTGAATTCGCCTGTGTTTTATCCTTAACTTGAATTGATGTTGTTCGAAAACTATTAATATATCCTTCCTGCTTCCAGAAATTTATAACATTGTCATAATCCTTATCTTTACTCACAATCACATATGTACAATCTTTTCCATATATTCCAATTAAATATCCCAAATATGATACTAAGTGCATATCCAACGATTGTTTTCTAATCGGAACCAAGTGGGATTTTATATCTACATTAATCCAAAATATATCATTTCTAATATTTAACGCATTTACAGTAGAAAAAATATGTACATATTCTTCTTTTGATAATTTGTCAATATCTACAATACCTTCGTTGTGAACATTTTCAAAATCAACTAAATAAAAAGGTTTCATAATTATCGTTCTTTCTCCTTTTGTTTTATATTCTATATTATCACATTTTACACATATTTTCATACAATAGAATAGTTACAAAAATGCAGTTTCAATCCCTACTCTCACTTTATAATAAAACATCACACTTAAAATAAGCCTTCTATTCCTTACACCTCTTTATGAAAAATAAGCCTTTTATCGACTTGCTCAGGTCTTTATATTATTAATCATTAACTTTTCGTCCATATAATACTTACATATTATATATACATCGCAATAATTATTTACTAAATACACGCTCAATAAATACTTTTTCTATTTCTTATGTATATACCCTATATAAATATATTTTCTACTTTCGTTAAACTAATTGAATTAATAATTTTTAAATCCATTCATAATTTTACCCGTTTGCCTTATGTTATCTAAATAATATCAAACTATAACCAATATTCTCTATACCTTTTTACACCTCAATTCCTATTATGTATATTGAAGTTTTTTTGTACCTTCTCCTTATCTCTTATTACCTAATTACTTCTACAATCTTAACCTTCAATTTTATATACTACTTTTTACCTGCTTAAATTTTGATTTATACTCCCTCCCTTATAATCTGTTCTTTTCCTTAATTTATTATTTACATGCTTCCATTTTTATTTTGTACCCCATCTTATAAGCCCTTTTTATTTTCCTAAGCTATATTCCAGATTATCTAAACTGCCATTATCTTGCTTTATACTTTGTATTTACCACTTCTGCCTATCAATAATACATCTCTATTTTTTTGCCTCATTTTATTGCTAGATTTTATACGCCTTATTTTATTTCCTTTTATCATTTATTCAATACTTTCTATTTTATAACCTATCCCCTTCTTTCTTTTATTCCTTGCCTCTTTCTAACTAGTTTTTTCCTACCCTTACAATCTATTTCTAACTACCAATATATAACCTAGTCTTTTAATTTCATCTTGCAAATACTTTTATACTATCCTCTTTCTTTATTTGACACCTTATACAATATGTACTCCGATTCTTCATACTCTCTTGCTCTATTCCTTCTGTCATATACTTTATACTCCCTGCTTTTACTACTTACACCTATCAACATATATAATCCAGTTATCTAATTCTATTTTTCAATAGCCTTATCCCCTTACTCCATTCCTTCTGTCCTATACTTTACACTCCCTACCCCCTAACCTATTTCTCCCCGATTTTAGTACATTATCAAACCCTTTTACCCTATTCCATTTACTTCATATTTCTTATTTATATTCTTTACTCTATTTTCTAATCCCTTTTTGCTCCTTAATTAGTACTTTATATTTTTCCCTTATTTTTATTACTTACTTCACACCATATTTCCTAATCTGCTACTTCCCCTGCCTTATATTCTTTATTTATCACTTCTACACCTTACTTTATTACACTATTTTTAATTACTTTTTCATTAATCTATACTTCTTCTTATTCCCTACTTCATACCCCACACCTACCATTTCCTTTATCCCTTACTCTGCACTTCTCATCCTCTTACTCATTACTTTATCTTCTCTTTTATCTCCTACTCTACACTCCACGCTATTTATCAATCATATATATTAATTCCATTTTTTTCTTATTTTTCCTTACAATATCAATTATTCTTCTTTCCTAATTGATACCTCTTATCTTGTAGTTATAGTTATTACTTTTCAATTTTTGTGTTATCCCCTTATCTCCTACCTATACTTTTCCCTATTAAATACTTCCTACCTATTGTTTATGTATTTACAACCACATTTCTTACCTTTATTTTTGACTCCTCAATACCATTACTGAACTTTTTTAAATTTTTCAGCTTCCTTAGGTAACTCCGGTTGATATGCTAACCAAATACATGACGAATTAGCATTTTTTTCTACCATTTTTTTCGCAATAGAATTTGCACCTTTCATTACTTTTTCGTTTAATTTTTTTGCTACTTTCATTTCTTTTACCTCCTAAATTAAGATGAATTTTGTAACAATTAAATTTTACAATATTTATCTCATTTTGAGGGGCAATGTCCCAAATTTGCAGTTTTATGTCCCAAATTTGCATAAATTTCTACTTTTTGGACACTATTTGTGTACTTTTTTCCAAACTTTTTTCAATAAAACTTGTCTGTAAAATAGTAATCATTATTATATTTCAGCAAATTTTACATAGTGAAATTTTAATAATGATTACTATTTATATAACCGTCATTTTAAAATTTTTAATGTCATTAATTTAATATAAAAATCTATAAATTAATCTATAATTTTTTCCCACTTATATTAATCATTTTTTACCTGACTTATTTTTCCGATTTACAAGTTTATTTTTTCTCATTTTCCTTTTTTGGTGGTCTAACTGGTGGCATCGGAGGATTAGATGATGTAATTGGCAATGAAAAACTTTTTCTTAAACTACTATTCTTATTCTTCTTATTATTGTTATTATTGTTATTTTCTTTATTTGTATCCATTTTATTCTCCTAACTAAAATATCTTTCAAAATAAATGTTACACTTTTTATCTGCTTCTTCCATATAAGCAGACTTTTCTACTAAAACATCCTCATCTAAATACTCACTTTCCAACTCTGCTACCTTTCTTTTATACTTGGTTAATAAAGCATTTATCTCTTTTTCAGTTAATTCTCCATTTGCAACACGAAACCAGTCCTGCTCCATACTTATGTATACTTCTTTCATTCCTTCAGCGAATTGCTTTAGCAACTTTAATTTCTTTGCAAATGGAAAAAATTCCTTAACCGAATTTAAAACCTGAGATATAGCAATTATTAATCCCCATAAAAAGGATATTTCTGACCATATTGCCCAAGACGCTATACTGGCAGATGAAGCTATTGCACAAAATACATTAATATTTCTCTCGCTTAAATACATCTTCTCAGCATAAATCTCCAGGTATAACACTGATGCCTTTGTCTGCACCATCAAATTCCAAAAACTTTTTTGCATCTGTTTTTCCTCCTCTATTGCATACAATGCAAATTAATATTTACAGCTTCTTAGTCTATAAAAGCACCTCCTTTAATTACATTACTTTGGCATATCCAAATAAATTTCTCCATCTCCTTTCAACTCTTGCATCTTCAAAAAAGATTAATTACCTTACAAATAAAATTGTACAATATTTCTTTTATTTTGAATTCCAATGTCCCAAATTTGACATTTTATGTCCCGATTTTGCATAAAATAGGTATTTTAATTACTATAAGTGTTTCAATTTCCACTTAGTGTGTATGTAAAAATACATAAAAAATGACTAATTAGTATCACTTTTTAATAATACTAATTAGTCTTAATTAAAACTTTTTATAGAATATTTCCCCTAAGTTTCCTTTGACATTACCTTTTTACATTTAAAATATCCAATTCTCCTATCCCCCTCCATTGCCACTACAAGACCAGTACCATAAACACTGCAGCCGATAACCATAAGTACAATTTTTGCTGGCAACGACATTACATCAGAATACATACATACCACAAATAATAATGTTATAAAGGTTATTCCGGAAATAATCCCTATAATAATTGTCAATGTTAATTTATTCTTGTTTTCTTCTATTATTACGCCTACTTAATAATAGAAAAAAAACTACCATTTTATTAAATAATATCTAATTATAAATTTAAAAGGCTGTACTCTAACTATCCTAAAGTTTAGAGTACAGCTTATCACTCTCTGTTTTCTAATTAAACCTCTAATCCCATTTGATATGCTTCCTGTAGTTTGGAATTTTCTTGTATTTCTCCGCCACCGTTAAGCCCGCCACAAAATAGAGTTTTCTTAAGTGATGCCTTTTCAAAGCAATCTATCCAGCCCTGTAAGCCTGATATTGCACGCTCTGGCACATATTTTGCACCCTCTGCAAAGCTTTTTGCCATAGCCTCCGAATTACTGTTAGTTCTAATACTGGTTGATATAATACTGGTTGATATAATAACTACTTTCTTCATCGCAATAGTCCTCCAATAGTTTTTCGTGATTACTGTTAAGCCTTCCCTGCACAATAGGTCCAACTGTATGAATTACATAATCACAGGGAAGATTATAAGCAGGTGTAATTTTAGCTCCACCGGTAGGCTCATCATAGCCTTGCTTTTTCATTATTTTATCGCACTCAAGCCTTAGCTGTATACCTGCAAAGGTATGAATACAATTATCAATACAATTATGGCAGGGTACATAACAGCCTGTCATTTTACTATTAGCAGCATTAACAATGGCACCAACCTTATATTTCTAACTGGCTTTTGCCTTGTTACAGCTTAATAATACCCACTTTCCCTGCCTATGAAAAGTACGCACTTTTTTGTGACCTAGTTACCCAAAGGTGACCTTTGTGTATTTTTCTTCATCATTATATAGTAGCAAGGTATTAGTAAGGAGCAGGCTCCTATCCACGCAAGGGGACTGGCAATACACACAGAGGTATATCCAATTGCTCCAGACAAGCCAATAGTTGCTCCAATACGCATTACCAATTCTATAATGCAGGCACTAAAGGGAGCAATGCTGTTTTGCATACTCTGAATAGTAGAACGATATATTGCTAAAAATCCCAATATAAAGTAACAAGGAGCTACTATTGTAAGATACATATCTGAATAATAATATATTTTCTTTGTAGGCTCTGATAAAAACATATTTACGATAGGGTGTCGCAACAATATAATACCAATACACATTATAAGATTAAAGACTTCTGTCTGTATAAGGCACGCAACAACGCCCTGCTTTATTCGATTAATTTTACCTGCACCGTAATTTTGTGCTGTATAGTTGGATATAGCTGTCATCATTGCATTATTAACCAGCACTGATAGCTGGTCTGCCTTTGATGCCGCTGTGTAGCCTGCTACTGCGTCAGTTCCTAAGGAATTAACTACTGCCTGCATAGCTAACTGACCAATACACATTACTGACATTTGAAAGCCCATAGGAAAACCTATTTTTAAATGCTGTAAAATTGGTTTTCTTAAGCTTCTAAAATCTTCTATTTTAATATGTATAACAGAAAACTTCTTTAATCCTACCAACAAGCTAAGTAATGCAGAAGCAAGCTGTGAAATTATTGTTGCCCAGGCTGCCCCAGCCACACCCATATTTAAAGGGATAATAAATACTATATCTAAAATTACATTTAATATTGACGAAAATACCAAAAAGTATAAAGGTGTTTTGCTATCACCTAAGGCACGCAATATATTAGAAATCATATTATAAAATACTGTAGCCGCTGTTCCCATAAGCACTACAATCATATACTCATAGGCTTCCTTAGAAATATCAGCAGGAATTTTCATTATAGATAAAATTTCATGGGAAAATACACCACAAATAGTTGTTAATATTATGGTAAAAATAATACTTAGTACAGTAGAGGCAGCAATGCTTTTTCTCATACCTACCTCATCCTTTGCACCATAGGCTTGTCCTAAGCATATACCAAAGCCACCTGTAAATCCATTAATAAAGCAAAATACAAAATAGATTATTACGCTGGTGGAGCCTACTGCTGCCAGAGAATTAGCACCAAGCGTTTTTCCAACAATTATTGAATCTACCAGCGTATATAAAAGCTGAAAAAGATTTCCAAGTATTACCGGAATTGCAAATTTTAACAAAACATTAAAAGGTTTTCCTATTGTTAAGTCCATTTCCTTTGACTTTTCCATATAAATTCTCCTATATGTATTCTAAAATTTAAAATCCTCGTATCTGCATAGTCCCTGCTTATACCACTTACAATTAGAACAGCTTTTCTCAAATATTTCCTTAGATAGAAATATTTTTGCCTGACTTTTTAGATAAGAATATGTATAGGTCATACCTTCTTCAAGCTGTAATGCCAAAAGCAGCTCACTATCCTTTAGGTGGACATGATTATTTTCATCTTCACAATATTTATTGTCTACTAAATTTGGACAGCTTGCACATATATCATCAGCATTTGTGGTCAACATTAGAGGCTCATTTGGATTATTGTTAAGCCATTGAACCATTCTTGTCATATTTTCACAAAAAGCACCGCTGTAGCCATAGCCTTGATACAGGTTTGTACACATAATATGGTGTACTCTAAACTTATACATAGTCTTATCTCCATTGTCAGTTATATTACTTGTTCTAGTAATTTTTTATATATCTCTAGTAATTTTCCTCGTGTATTTCAAAATATGCCTGTGGGTGATTACATACAGGACATACCTCCGGTGCTTTTTCACCAACTACAATATGTCCACAGTTACGACATTCCCATACCTTTACTTCGCTCTTTTCAAATACCTTTTGCATTTCTACATTTTGAAGTAATTGTCTGTAACGCTCCTCATGTCTTTTCTCTATCGCACCTACCATACGAAATTTTGCTGCCAGCTCTGGGAACCCCTCCTCCTCAGCAGTTTTTGCAAAATCCTCATACATATCGGTCCACTCGAAATTTTCACCCTCTGCTGCCGCAGCTAAATTTTCCTTTGTATCGCCAATTCCATTTAATTCCTTAAACCACATTTTTGCATGTTCCTTTTCATTATCGGCTGTTTTTAGGAATATAGCTGAAATTTGCTCAAAACCGTCCTTTTTTGCTTTAGAGGCAAAATAAGTATATTTATTTCTTGCCTGAGATTCTCCTGCGAATGCCTCCATTAAATTTTTTTCTGTTTTTGTTCCTTCGTATTTGTTCGCCATATGCTTGACCTCCTAATATAATTTAGCATTTTGAACTGTTATTAACTATATTTATCTAGTTTTACCACCTTTTTTTCATATATCCACACACCAGTATATTTAACATTTTTATCTTAAACTTTTATGCTAATTTATATGTCCACCCTTGTCATTACCTTTATCATTTTCTCCACATGGTCACTTGCCTACGCATATTTTAGCACATAAAAATCTGCCAGTCTATGTTACTACCAAACTTAAAATATTTGAAAATCCCCTGGCATACTGTTTTCTTACAAATCAAAAGAAGCCTAGACGAAACACTCATATTTCACCTAAGCTTCTCTTTATGAACACATTAGTATAGTATTATTTGCTTAAATTCTAAGCACCCTACTATTTTTTAAATTTTTCTAAGTCTTTTGTCATTTCCCATTTGTAATCTGAGTTTAAATTATCAACCATACTATCATACATTTCTTTACCATCTGTGTACCCCTTTGTAGAGTATCCACCATCTAGGCTTGTATCACCAATAATACCATTATAATCTGCCACCATTAGCTTTCCATCTACAGAATACATTCCATTGTATACAACCGGGAGGTATACAGTTGTTGCTTTGAATTCTGACTTGCTATTTGAAAGCTTTCCAGAATATACAACTATATAGGCATTTTTATATTCATCGTCATCATCTGCTTTATCATTATAAACAAAATACTGACCTACTGCCTTTAAATCAGAAACACTATTTTCTTCATCATAGTATCCCTTTACATACTCCTCTATTCTTGTCTTGGCATCAGCTATAATATCCTTTGCATCTGTATCATCAATATCTGCAAGCTTTGTTATCATTTCTATACTATCAAATTTTTCGGCTAAATCTACAATTTCATGCTTCTCATAGCTTGTATCAAATTTCACTAAATCTAAATAACAGCTTAACAGACTTGTATGCCCAGGTGTTCTAAAGTGATTATCTATGTCTAAGTCTGAATAACCAGTTACAGATATATCTGAAGAATATTTATATTCATCTTCAGTTTCAAAGACATCCTTAATACATACTGGATAGTATACCTTCTTAGTATTAAATTTATTATCCTCACTTGATACATCAGCACTATAAATAACATACACTACATTAGAGCTATCGTTACTTGCAAAAATATATCCTTCATACTGTAATCCGTCATATGATACACTACTATCTAATTGTATATCCAATGTTTTCTTGATAGCAGCTTCAGCCTCTTTCTTTAACTGTTCAAGACCTTCACTTGTAATAGCTGATGAAGAAGTTATAATTTCCTCTAATCCTTCTACCTTGAATTCTTTTTCAAATGCCTCAGGAACCATACCATAATTATCTATATAGTCCTGAGCCTGTTTGTTGTAAAGCTCAACAGTGATTACATCACCATTTTTTAAATCATAAGTCTGGGAAATATTAAAATCATATCTTTCTAATTTTGCACCATCAAAGTTAAAATCTGCATATCCACTACCTGAGCGTCCTGAAAATTCAACTGTTACACCTTCAAAGGCATCAAAGGTTTCTACTGTCTTTAAACCTGAAACAGTATATTCACTATTCTTATACTCTAATTTACATTTAACAAACTTCTGTGCATTTTTGTTTACAGTTAATTTGTATTTAACCTTATCACCATTTTTCAATTCCGTTGTTTTGCTGTCACTGTTAAACTCAACCTTAATATTGCTCTTTAAAGCATCTATTGGCTCAGCAAGGTCTAACAAATCACCATATTTGTCTTTGGCATCACCTGTAAACTTTAATTTACTGCCATATTTTTCATCAATAGCATCCCAATCAATGGAAATTGACGCACTACCATATCCCTCATAACCATCTGTTTTTACTTTTATGTAGTCATTCAGATTAATTGTAGGCTTTGAATTAACAACTACTAAAACAATAGCTATAATTGCTACAATAAGAGCTACTGCACCTGCACATAGACCAGCTATTAATTTTACTGGTGCTTTCTTTTTCTGAGCCGGAGCAGGATTTCCTGCTGCATCAAAGCCTGCCTGAGCTGCACCTGCCTGTGGTGTTGTATCTACTGAATTTTCTACTGCTGGAGCATTTTCTGCCTCAACAGGATTTACAGTTGAAACAGAATTTTCTGCTTCTGGAGCATTTTCTGCTTCTATTTTGCTTAATGGATTTCCACAATTTTCGCAAAATCTTGCATCATCTGCATTTTGTGTTCCACACTTTTCACAAAACATCTTTTGTCCTCCTTTTTACTTTACATATCAAAAAATATCTTATGTTAATCATAAAATATGATATAACTCACATTTTAGATTTACCTGTATATAATATAGCAAATTGCCTGTTTTGTAAAATCAAAAATACTGTATAAGCTTATAATAAAGACCATTTCTTAATTATTGATATAGTTATATGGTTTTCTCCATAAAATCACATATATTCTTTGCTGCTTTTTTATTTATCATTTTACCTTGATTTTCTATCATTTCCCTTCCCTCACCATTTAACACCCTTTGACAGGTATGGCAGATACTAATGTCTGCTTTTCCCACAATACTCATATGTTTTTCTTCAAAATATTTTGCATTTATGATTTCACAGCCCGGTATTGGATTTATGTGTACTATTGGAATTTGTGCTACTGCTGCCTCAGTTGAGGTAAGTCCCCCTGGCTTTGTAAGTATCATTTCACTTATTTTCATATAAGCTGCCATATTATTTGTATGGCCTACAACCTTAATCCTATCCTTATATTTAGTTCTTAGTGTCTTAAAAAGCCCCTTATTAGAGCCACTTACTACTATTAAGGATACATTTGAGCCTTTGTAATAATTGTACAATATATCCACAACCCTTTTTACACACCCTGCTCCCATACTTCCACCAGTAATCAGAATATATTTTTTATTCTTTGCAAGTCCCAATTTTTCATATATTTTTTCCTTATCCATTTTACTTGAAAATCTGCTGTCTACAGGAATACCAAAAGGATATAGTTTCTCCCTTTCAAACCCTTTTTCCAGATATGCCCCTATTAATTCCTTTTGAGGAATAACATAATAATCACAAGCTGTTTCCTCAGTAAACGGAACACAGGTATAATCTGTTCCTATAAACATTGTTGGTGGCACACTATATCCCTTTGCCTTCATACAGGATATTATTTCCGCTGGGTACAAATGTGGCATTACAATATAGTCCACCTTGTTTTCCATTAAATACTTATTTAATACCTCAGCCATTTTCCAGTTGGCATAATAAACCGGTGATTTTACTGGAAGTCCACGATATAAATTTCCTATCTTATATATGATACCAAAAAGTGACGGACACCCTTGAACCATTTTTACATATAAATTATCAATGAAGCCCGAAATTTTGTTGCTCTTTAAATCATATGGGTTCATAAAGGAAACTGTATGCCCTCTTTTTATTAATTCTTTTTCAATGGCTCTGCCTGCAGCATTATGTCCTCCACCTGTTCCACACGATAAAATTAATACATTCATAAAAAACCTCCTTTTTCGTTTTTCAACCCTTTTACAACTACTGTCATTATAACACATTTTAATTGATATTTTTATTGTATTTTGGTAAAATATACACATAAATATTTTGTGTCGTGACTAAGGAGGATTTATATGAATCACACAAAAAGGACTAATTCTTTTATATTAGTCATTATTACTATTATTAATGCCTTTATTATTAGTGGGTATATTCAGGATGGTACAAAGCATAATATTTCTATGGGCTTTGCACTTACCATTGCAGGACTTGCTGCTCTGGCATTGATTTGCGATTATGTTTTGTTCTTTATAAAAAAGGACAGCAACGCATTTAAATATGTAACCATTTCTGGTTATCTGGTAGTTTATACACTTGCACTTTTAAATGCAAGAAATGACTTAGTATTTGCTATGGCATTTCCTATTTTCGTAATGTATGTTTTATATTTTGACACACTTTTTATGGGAATAGTTTCTGGAATTTTCGCCTTAATAAATGTTATTTCTATTATTGCATTTTTCACTAAAGGTTCAATGCCTTCAGGTCTTTCTATTGAGCTTTCTACTATACTTTTACAATTTGCTACTATTGCAGTTACAGGCTTTGCACTTACCTGGATAACCCATTTGGAAAAATCCTTAAAGAAGTCACAGCTTGCGAGTATTGAAGCAGAAAAAGAGAAATCCGAAAATATTCTTTATGATGTTTTAAAGCTTAGTGATATAGTTAAAGAAAATTCCAACAAGGTTGGTATACTTATTTCCAATTTAAATGACGCTACAAGCTCTGCCTTAGACACTCTTAAAGCAGTTGCTGACAGCAATAGTGATAATGCTACTACCATTGAACAGCAGACAGTTATGACCAGCAACATTCAGGAAATGATTTTATCTGCTAACTCAAATGCTTCTGATATGGAGAAAATTGCAAATGAGTCCCTTAATATGGTGTCTGATGGCAGAAAGCTAGTGGAAAATCTTGATAGTAAATCCTACCATATTTCTTCACTCAATACTCAGGCAATGCACACCATTGAACAATTTGTAGCAAGTGCCGTACAGGTTAAGGGGATTACTGAAAAAATTACCGGCATATCTGAACAGACCAATCTTTTATCCTTAAACGCTTCTATTGAAAGTGCAAGAGCTGGCGAGGCAGGACGCGGCTTTGCTGTTGTTGCTGATGAAATTAGAAATCTTGCTGATGAAACTCAATCTCTCACCAATGAAATTAGCAGCATAGTAGATGTCCTTGAGGCAAATGCCCTTGAAACACAAAGCACTATTGGAACTGTTGTACAATCTATTGATGAAGAAAAAGAGCTTATAGACAGCTCAAAGGATACCTATATTAAAATGGAGAAAATGTTCCACCAGCTTTACGAAAGTGTTACAAATACCGAAAGTCAGCTTAAAAATATTGTAGAGTCCAACAATGCTATTGTGGATAGTATAAATCAGCTTTCTGCTGCCAGCGAGGAGGTTGCCGCTAGTATGGATATGGCTGTTGAGCTTAGCAACAACAATATGAGCATTACCAATGAAGCTAAGAATTTAGTAGACTCACTGGTTGCCTCTACAAATGAGCTGGATAAGTATAATCAGTAGCTGGTAAGTATTATAGTTATTAGCATACATAATAATAACTATAATACTTCTCAATTACATTTTTCTTAAATTATCGTCAGCTTAACCACCTTAATTTTTCTGCTTGTTTACTAATTCCTTAATTACCCTTACTGTCTGTATACATATAGTTGGTAACACTGCCAGTAAAAGAATTAATAACGCCTGTTTTATATTAAGTGATGCAACTATAAACAAGCCCTGTAATGGTGGCACAAATAATACCAAGGCAAGTAATGCTGCTCCTACTAAAAATGCTGCCACACTCCAACGGTTACTTAATAACTTAATTCTGAAGATTGAATAATTACTACGACAGTTAAAACCGTGGAACAATCTTGCTAAGGTAAGTGTTGCAAATGCCATTGTGCTTGCCAGCATTGGACTTTCCTTCAAGCCAATATAATAAGCTGCTTGTGTAATAATTGCGATAAGTACGCCGTATCCCCCTATTCCTAAACAAAATTCCTTTGACAATATAGATGCCTTTGGACTTCTAGGCTTTTTCTTTAACAGCTGCTTATCCGAAGGCTCCATTCCTATTGCTAATGCTGGTAAGGAGTCTGTCAATAAATTGATAAATAACAGATGTACTGGCTCAAAAGGTGTGTGCAATGCCATAATTGAACAAAATAGCACTACTATTATGCCTGCCATATTTCCTGAAAGTAAAAACTTAATAGCGTTCATAATATTTCGGTAAACATTACGGCCATTTAAAACGGCTTTTATAATAGTTGCAAAATTATCATCAGCTAAAATCATAGCTGCTGCATCCTTTGAAACCTCCGTTCCTGTAATCCCCATTGCCACACCTATATCCGCCTTTTTTAAGGCTGGAGCATCATTAACACCATCGCCTGTCATTGCAACAATTTTTCCCTTCCTTTGCCATGCGTCTACAATTCGTATTTTATTTTCTGGCGAAACTCTTGCATAAACTGACACTCTTTCAAGCTTATCTTCTAATTCCTTATCCGTCAGATTATCTAGCTCCTGCCCTGTTAATGCCATATCTCCTTCGCTGAATATACCTATTTGCTTTGCTATTGCACAGGCTGTAACCTTATGGTCACCAGTTATCATTACTGGCTTTATTCCAGCATTTATAGCATCCTCTACTGCCTCCTTAGACTCCTCTCTTGGTGGGTCAATCATTGCAACCAGACCTACAAAGGTATAACCACACTCATTTTCTACTGTTAATACTGTTTCCTTTTCACATTCCTTATATGCAAATGCCAACACTCTCAAACCATTTTCTGAAAATCCCTGATTCTGCTTTATTATATTTTCTATATCATCCCTTGTAATTTTCCTAACTCCTTTCTCTGTTGCAATATACTCTAATCTATCTAACAAGACATCTACTGCCCCTTTTGTAAACACCGTTGGTACTCCATGTACAAGATATTTTGTACTCATTAATTTTCTGTCAGAGTCAAATGGTATTTCCTCAAGTCTGGGCATCATACCTCTTATATCTTCCTCTGTTGCACCCGCTTTTACAAGTCCTGTTTTTCTAGCCATTGAAAGTAGGCATGTTTCCGTTGGGTCGCCTATATCTCCCTTACATATTGAGGAATCATTATTTAAAATAGCAATGTATAATAAATATCTATGAATACTTTTTGTTATGTCTATCTCCTCTGGCTTTATACATTTGCTGCCAACATATATATTCGTTACTGTCATTTTATTTTGTGTTAATGTACCTGTTTTATCAGAGCATATTACTGATACGCAGCCTAAGCTTTCTACTGCCTTTAAATCCTTGATAATAGCTTTATCTGCTGCCATTTTTCTAGTCCCCATTGCCTGAACAATAGTTACAATAGAGCTCAGTGCCTCTGGTATAGCTGCTACTGCTAATGCTACTGCAAACATTAAGGAGTCTAGTATTTTCTCCTTTTGCCACATTCTAAGCCCGAAAACCACAATACTTATAAGAATTATTACTATTGCCAGCTTTTTGCTAAAATCGTCTAAGCTTACTTGCAATGGTGTTTTTCTATCTTGTGTTTCATTCATTAATGAAGCAATTTTGCCAATTTCTGTGTTCATACCTGTTGCACATACTAAAACAGTGGCTCTTCCATAGGTAACTAGGCTGCCAGAATAGACCATATTATATCTATCCCCTAATGCTGCCTGTGCCTCTATCACTCCTGCCTTTTTCTCAACATTTGCTGACTCGCCTGTAAGAGAGCTTTCGTTTACCTGTAGGGAAAAGCAGTCTATAATTCTTCCATCAGCCACCACCATATCTCCAGCCTCTAAAACCAGCAAATCACCTGGAACAATGTCCTTTGAAGGAATTTCTTTTTTTATTCCATTTCTTATTACCTTTGCCTTAGGTGCTGATAATTCCTTTAGTGAAGCTAAAGATTTTTGTGCCTTTACATACTGAACTGTTCCCAAAATTCCATTTAACACAATAACAAAAAGTATAACTATGGTGCTTTCTACATTACCTGACAATGCAGAGATTATAGCAGCTATTATCAGAATAATAACCAGTAAATCCTTAAACTGCTCCATAAACACTTGTAAAATACTCTTTTGTTCCTTCTCTGCTAACGCATTTTCGCCATATTCTTTTCGTTTTAAATCGACTTTGTCATCGGTAAGTCCCTCCAGACTTTGGTATTTTGTGAGTAATTCCTCTTTGGTTAACAAATATTCTTCCTTCATAGAAATCTCCTTTCCTGTGCAAGCACAACCCCGCTTGTCACTTTCTTCTGTCAAGCCCGCAAAAAGACTTCGCTTTTTGCTCCTACATTTGACATTTAATAACAGCTCGTGGCTTCGCCTCTCGCTGTTATTAGATGTCAAATATCTGTTTCTAGTTTCATATTCTTGTGCAAGCACAGAATATGAAACTTTGAAACAGATGCTTGACAGTCCGGGTACAAAAAAAGACTTTTTGTGTACAAAAATTGTACACAAAAAGTCTTGTTCAACTTAGGGTTGCTTGATACCCGATTCTTGCGAATGTGATGACGAATATCAAGACATACTTGAAAGTATGCAACTACTCCCTTTTTGTTTCTGTAGATAATATCATATGGACATTTGTTATGTCAATAGATTTTTTGTCAATTTTTAATTCATCCACAATAGTCCTACTTTTATCTTCTCTTTTTCTTCCTTGCTAATGTATAGACGGTGCAGCACAATTACTGTGATTATAGCAACGCCTGCAATTATGCCTCGAATTGGATTTGTAAGCACTATAGCTGCCAATGTACAGCAATAAGTAACTACAGTTCTATGAATATGTGGACTAACTCTTACTATTATGGAAAAGAATATAAAGAAAAATGCAAGTAATACTACTGGTGACCATATTGGTACTAAGCCCAACAGCACACCAAAGGTGACTGCAATTCCCTTTCCTCCGTGAAATTTATTAAATATAGGATAAATATGTCCTATAACTGGTGCTGCAATAACAGATGCCAGTGCAGCCGTGCCTGCGCTTTGTATATTTACACCTTTTAGATATAAGTAAACAGGAACTGCACCCTTGAACAATTCAAAAAACAGTGTCAAAACTCCACACCAAAAGCCGCCATACATAAATGCGTTGGCAGTACCAGGATTTCCGTCCTTGCTTTCCTGCAATATATTCTTATTAAACAACTTGGAAAATACCTGTGCAAACAATATGCTTCCCATTATATATCCCATGATTATATAAGTAATTGTTCTCATTTTGTACCTTTCACTTCTATCCTATATGTTAAATTACATCTAAAGCTTTAAAATTTATTTTTTCTATAAATTTCACTTTTTATCCAACAATTATACTACATAAAAATCCGGACACAATTCCTTTATAAAAGGTCTTTCCTCTCTGCTTGTATCTGCTGTATCCAGGTCTATTTCTTTAATTATAAGCTGCTCATTATTATCAGCCTTAAATAATACATTACCATTACTATCTACAATAATAGATTCTCCGGCAAATTCCATATTTCCCTCTGTTCCAACACGATTACACATAGCTATGTAAACATTATTTTGGTATGCAGCAACACGCAGCTCCCATTCAAACATATCCATCGGCTCTGCAACTGTATTTGCTGTTGGAATAATAATAAGCTTTGCTCCCATTAAAGCACAGGTTCTTATGCTTTCTGGAAAATGTCTGTCATAGCATATAACTACACCTATTTTTCCAAAAGGAGTATTATATACAATAAAACCTTCCTCTGACGGTGTATAATAATCCTTTTCATAAAAGTTCTCTGCCTGATGTATATGAACCATCTTTGAGGTATCTATAATTTCCCCATTATCATCAATCATTAAGGACATATCATAAAACTTGTCGTCTTCTTTGATATAAATATTTGGTGACATCCAAAGACCAAAATCCTTGCACAAATCCCTAAGCATATTTACCTTTATTCCGTCAATAGATAAACTTAGCTCCTCTTTTTCAAAACCGATAGCTTTCTTTAATTCTTCCTTTTTATATTGTGGAAAGAAAGGGGTAAGCTGTATTTCTGGAAAAAACAGCAAATCTGCCTCCTTTGCCTTTTCCACATATTCAAGAGTCCTATCAAAGTTTTCATCTATGTTGTTTGTCATAGACATTTGTGCCATAGCGATTCTCATAATTTTCTCCTTACTACACTAGCATTTTGCAATATATCCTTGCAATATATTTTTTATTCCTTATTGTAAATATCCATTATTTTTGTAACCTTGTAACCTTTTGCCTCCACCGTTTTCTTTAAAAGCTTATCTTTAACTGAACTATTAAGTGATACTACTGCAGTTCCTTTTTCATGGCTTACCACAGCCTGCGAAACTCCAGTTAATTCTTCTAAAGCCTTTTTTACAGCAGCCTCACAATGAGCACACATCATACCTTTTATTATAATAGTTTTAGTCTGTAAATTGTCCTCATCTAAACTAGCATTTTCATTATCATTTAGACTAATCTCACTATCTAAAACTATCGTCTTTGCTTTTTTGTAATGGCTGGCATCATAAATATTTACAAGATTTAATCGAAGTGCATTTGAAACAACACAGAAGCTACTAAGGCTCATAGCCGCAGCTCCAAACATTGGATTTAAGGTAAGCCCTAATGGAATAAATACACCTGCTGCAAGAGGTATTCCTATAGTGTTGTAGAAAAATGCCCAGAACAAATTCTCATGTATATTTCTAAGAGAAGCTCTGCTTAATCTTATTGCCGCAGGAACATCTAAAAGTCTGCTTTTCATAAGCACAATATCTGCTGCATCAATAGCCACATCTGTACCTGCACCTATAGCTATTCCTATATCAGCTCTGGTAAGTGCTGGTGCATCATTAATGCCATCTCCTACCATTGCTACCTTGCCAACATTTTTAAGTTTCTTTATAATAGCCTCTTTTCCGTCTGGAAGCACTCCTGCAATTACCTGGTCAACGCCTGCCTCTTTGCCTATAGCCCTTGCAGTACGCTCATTATCACCAGTAAGCATAACAACCTTAATGCCCATATTTTTAAGCTCATTAACAGCCTTTGCACTGTCCTCTTTAATTACATCTGCCACCGCAATAATACCAATTAGCTTACCTGCTTTTGCAAATAATAATGGTGTTTTGCCCTGCTCAGACATTTTATCAGCCATATCCTGTACTTCTTTACTAACAGTTGCCTGACTGGAAATATACTTTAAGCTGCCTCCGATTATTAAATCACTATCTAGCATAGCACTAAGTCCATTTCCTGGCAATGCTTTAAATTCATTTACTTCATATGAATTTATATTATCCTCCTTTGCCTTATCTAATATAGCATTGGCAAGAGGGTGTTCACTATTTTTTTCAAGACTATATGCAACCTTCATTAATTCTTCACTTGTTATATTACCTATTGGACAAATATCTGTAACCTTTGGCATACCCTTTGTAATAGTTCCTGTTTTATCTAAAGCAACTATCTGCACCTTACCAGCCTCCTCCAAGGAAACTGCACTTTTAAATAAGATACCATTTTTTGCACCTTTTCCGTTACCTACCATAATGGCTACAGGTGTAGCTAATCCTAAGGCACAAGGACAGCTTATAACTAATACGGAAATGCCTCTGGCAATAGCATAGCCAAAGTCTTTGCCTAAAATAAGCCATACTATAGTTGTTATTACTGCAATGGTAATTACTGCCGGCACGAATATTCCCGATACCTTGTCAGCAATTTTTGCAATAGGTGCTTTTGTTGCTGCCGCATCACTAACCATTTGAATAATCTGTGAAAGTGTTGTATCCTCACCAACTCTGGTTGCTTCACACTTGAGTAAGCCCGATTGATTAATTGTTGCCGCTGAAACTGTATCTCCTGCCTCTTTATCTGCAGGTATACTCTCTCCTGTAAGTGCAGATTCGTCAATGGCACTATGACCTTCCAGCACTACACCATCAACAGGTATATTTTCTCCCGGTCTTACTATAAAAACATCACCGATTTTAACCTGCTCTATGGATACTGTTATTTCTTCATTATCTCTCAATATGTTTGCAGTTTTTGGTGCAAGCTTCATAAGACTTTTTAAAGCATCTGTAGTTCTGCCCTTTGAACGAGCCTCAAGCATTTTTCCTACTGTAATAAGTGTAAGAATCATAGCTGCTGACTCAAAGTAAAACTCCATCATATATTTCATAACTGCATCATTGTCACCAGCAAGCTGTGCTGAGGTCATTGCAAACAATGCAAAGGTGCTGTAACCAAAGGCTGCTGCTGAACCTAATGCCACCAGCGTATCCATATTAGGTGCTCCATGAAGCAGGCTCTTAAAGCCTGATATGAAAAACTTCTGGTTAATTATCATTATTGCTATTGATAATAATAGCTGTGTAAGTCCCATTGCAATATGGTTGTTTTCATAGAACTTTGGCAAGGGCCAGTTCCACATCATATGCCCCATTGAGAAATACATTAACACAATTAAAAAGCCTAAGGACCACCAAAGCCTTCTTTTAAGTGCTGGTGTTTCCTTATCCTTTAGTCCGTCCTCCATTTTTTCGGCTTTTGCACTCTGAGCACTATTGTTTGCACCCTTTACGGACGCACCATAGCCTGCTGCCTCTACAGCAGCAATAATTTTATCATCCTCTACAGTTCCTTCAATGCCCATAGAATTCGTAAGCAGACTAACTGAGCAGGAGGTTACTCCCGGAACCTTTGATACAGCCTTTTCCACACGGCTGCTGCAAGCTGCACAGCTCATTCCTGTAACATTAAACTGTTTCATAATAATCCTCCTTCCGCATGTTGTTGTTTTAAGGCATATGTACATCACTAACGATTTCAACGCAGACACGCTCTCGCACGATTTCAATGTAGCAGTACATAAAGCTGGCAAACTATTACTTTGTAATAGCCTGCCATTATTTTATAGCAACTATCCTTCATCTCTCTATTAGAAAAGCTCGAAAGCTTGAACTAATATCTTAAATAGAGAAACTCAATTACATGCGTAGTTTTTGCTAATACCTTCTCCTAACTCTATTTTGAAAAAAGTGAAAACTTCTTCTCATACTCCTCTTTTTCAACACCCATTACTTTATACCCGATTTTTTCTACCTCTGCTTTTATTTTGTCTTCATCTAAAGGCTCCTCTGATATAATTTCAGTTTCTCCTTTCTTTGCAGAAGAATTTACTTTTTTGATTTTAAAGTTCTGTCTAATTGTATCATTCATATGGCTTTCACACATACCACACATCATTCCGTCAATTTTTAATACTGTCCTAATCATAAAAGCTGCCTCACTTTCTTTATTTGCCAGCAAAAAGCTATAAAACAAATGGTTTAGTTGTTAAACTTTTTGCATTTTGTTTTTGTTCACGCTATCAATATATACCCCATATGGGTATATGTCAACCTTATAATTGAATAATATTATCAACAACATTCATAGTTGATTTACGATGGGATACTAATATTACTGTCTTTTCTCCCTGTTGTTCTCTCAGGGATTTTAAAATTATTCCTTCATTTAACGAATCTAAATTGCTGGTTGGCTCATCTAAAAGTATTAATGGTGCATCGTGTAAGAACACTCTGGCAAGGCCTATTCTTTGCTTTTCCCCACCTGACAGACTATCACCTAATTCTCCCACATTATTATCATATCCATTTGGCAGGGAAATAATAAAATCGTGAATAGATGCCTTTTTGGCAGCCTCTATTATTTCGTCCTTTGTTGCGTCCTCCTTTGCAATAGCAATATTATTACCAATGGTGTCATTGAATAAATAAGTTTGCTGTGTCATATAGCTTTCTAATTTTCTAAGGTCACAGGTAGGAATTTTGTTTATATCCTCTCCATTAATAACTATTGTTCCATTCTCAACATTCCAAAATCTCATTAACAGTTTAAGCAGGGTGGACTTTCCACAGCCACTTTCTCCCCATATTCCGTTAATCTTACCTGCCTTAAAATCAACTGAAAAATTATCAAATATTTTTCTTGACTCATAGGCAAAGGAAATATTTTTTACCTCTATACTATCAATAGCATTTTCATTGCTTATATTGTCACAGGCAGCCTCAGAGCTTCTTTCAATTTCATAAACTACTGGTTCTTCCTCTAGTAAAGCTAAAACTCTCTCTCCACTTGCAAGTGTCTGATTTAAATTGTTGGAAAGATTTGACAATGCCACTACAGGACCAAAAGAGCCCATCATAGAAACAATACAAATTATCATTTGTTCAAATTCAATTTGTTTTTCCTTCCACAAATAAGCTGTCAATAATACCATTCCAAAAGAGAAGGCAAGTATTGCAATATTTGTAATTGCCCTTTGTGTTCCCTCAAAACCATTAAGCTTTTTCTGATAGCCACCAAGCTTGTCTGATTCATTAACCAGCTTTTCTTCTCTATTATCACCTTGATTATACTGGATAGTTTCATCTAAACCACGCAGGCAATCAAGTATATAGCTATTTAAATCTCCAAACTGATTTCTATACAATAATCCTGTATTTCCGCCTCTTTTACCATTAATTACAGGTATAATAACTCCTACTGTAATATAGCCGGCTAATGCTAAAATTCCTGCATATATATTATGATACCCTATAAATATTGTCATTATTAAGGAAGTAATAAAGGCTATTACTATTGGAGATATTGTATGAGCATAAAACACCTCTAATAGTTCAATATCCGTTGTAATAACTGATATTAAATTTCCCTTATCTCGTCCCTCCAGCTTTGCAGGGCATAATCTTCTAAGAGCTGAAAATACTTTATTTCTTATAATTGCTAATAGCTTAAAAGCAATAAAATGGTTACAGTATTGCTCTATGTAGTGTAAAACGCCTCGCATTACCGCAAAAATCATCATTAATGCAAATAATTTCCCAGAGCCTTCAACCATAGCCTTTACTCCTAATATAGTAAGACTTATTGCACACAGATAGCCCGCTGCTCCTAAAATAATTGCTAAAAGCATAATATGTAATAATGGCTTTACAAGTCCCACCAGCTTTGCCATAATCACTATTCCACTTCTTCTGTTCTTATTCATTACATAGCCTCCTTTCCATAGGTTTCAAGCAGCTTTTGCGAATTAAATATATTAAAATAGTCACCCTTTTTATTCATCAATTCACTGTGATTGCCCTTTTCTGTTATTTTTCCGTTTTTCAACATATAAATACAATCTGAATTTACAACATTTGCTAATCTATGTGATATAAGAATAATGGTCTTTGTCAGAGCTAATTTATGGATAACCTCCATTATAAGCTCCTCACTTTCTGCATCAATATTACTGGTAGCCTCATCAAAAATATACATTTTTGCATCCTTTAATATAGCTCTTGCCATTGCCAATCTCTGGCACTGACCTCCAGACAGGTTGCTTCCCTGCTCTGCAATTTTTGTATTTAAGCCTTCCTCAGAGTTAATAAAATCTAACAAATTAACCTTTCTTAAAGCAGCCTCCATTTCCTCTTTGGTAGCATCACTTTTGCCCATTTTAAGATTTTCTTCTACAGTTCCCTTAAATAAGTAGCTATTATGACTTACTAATATAATCTGCTCCATAAGGCTTTGTTCATTTATATCTGTTAATTCTGTTTCATCTATCCTAATACTTCCCTTATAATTTTTATTTTTTCCCAAAATAAGTCCAGCTATTGTACTTTTTCCACAACCAGACTCACCAACTATGGAAATAAATTTCCCCTTTTCTAATTCCATATTAATTCCAGCTAAAATTTTTCTACTTTCATCATAAGAAAATTCTACATTTTCTAACTTAATATTTTTACAATCAGAAATTTCCAGCTTATCTTTACTGCTCTCCTCTGGCAAATCCAATATAGCGAATATTTTATCACTTGCAGCCATTCCATTCATTGCAATATGAAAATATGATCCTAAAAGTCTTAAAGGAATGAAAAACTCACTTGCCAACAATATAATTGTAATTGCCCCACTAATAGAAACATTTCCATTAAAGTATTGGACTATTGTCACTATCATACCAACTGCTGCTCCACCATATGCAATTATGTCCATTACACTGGTAGAGTTAAGCTGCATTGTTAAAACCTTCATTGTAATTTTTCTAAATCTTTGAGCCTCTTCGTCCATTTCCTTTGACTTTTTTTCATCAGCCTGATAGATTTTTAAGGTTGTAAGTCCCTGCAGATTTTCCAAAAAGGAATCTCCTAGCTGTGTATAGCTTCCCCAGTATTTACTTAGCAATTTCTTTGCAATTTTTTGTACAAACACAATAGACATTGGAATAAGTGGCACACATACCAGCAGTACAATACAGGCTGATAAATTAATTCTGCACAAAACAATAAATAATGTTATAGGTGCAAGCAGGCTATATATAAGCTGTGATATATATTTTCCAAAGTAAACCTCTAACTGCTCTACGCCCTCTGTTGCCACCTGCATAACCTCGCTTGTAGATACCTTTTCACGATAATTGCTTCCAAGCCTTAGCATTTTTTCATATATGGCTTTTCTAAGGGTTATTTTTACATCAACACTTGCTTTATAAGTATATTTTGCAATCTGCTTCTCACATACAAACCGAACTACTATTACTACAATAAATATAACTCCACTTATGCCGATTAATTTTGTATCTATTTGCTTTTTATACACACTCTCAGCAAGCCTTCCAATTTGGAATACTGATACAATCTGGCTAATAAGTGCAAGCCATTGCCAGATAATATTATAGGCGATATACTTTTTTCCACTGGATAAAAGCTTTAGTAATCTTGTTTTTATCATTTTGCTACCTTTCCTCTACATTTCTTGTTTATTTTCTATTTATTCTCTATTACCTATTTTTAGTTCTTTCTTAATTTTTTCCCTTTTACTGGTAATTAAATGCCACATTGCCAGTATTGGGTGATACATAATCATTCTAGGTCCTGAAAATCTCATTACCTTTTTTATTTCCTGTCGCATTTCAGGCTTGTAACAATGAATTTTACAATTCGCACAGAAGGTTTTTTGCTCCATAAAGGGGCATTTTTCACTACGCATCTGTGCATATTCTTCTAATTGCTTGCACTTGTCACATTCCTCTTTCCCATTTAACAACCACTTTTCCTTGTGGTTTTTCCTACAATACAGAGCAATCATCTGTGCTACAACATATTGCTCCTTTTTTCTTTTCTTCTCTATTTTTAATTTATTCTTATCATCGATTTTTTCTGTTTTCATAAGTAATACCCTTTATGTTACTAATCAATAGCTACCTTTATTGTTTTAATTCTGGTAAAGAAATATATGTATTTAAACAGAATTAAAAATACAATAAAGCATCTTCCATATATATTTGACATTGCAAGGAACGCTAAAATTAACATTGCCGATGCTGGAAGTAAAATTGTAAGCTTTGTTTTTAAAGTCATTGATTTGTTTTTAACAAAGCTGTCTAAATGCTTTTTGTAAAGCTTTGTACCTATAAACCATTTATGAAATCTGTCTGAGCCTTTTGCAAAGCAAAAAGACGATAATAGCAGAAATGGTGTTGTCGGAAGTACTGGTAATATTACCCCTATCATTCCAACTCCCATTGACAACAATCCAATAATTATCCATATAACCTTAATTGTCTTTCCCATAAAAAAATCCTTTCTTGTTAAATACAACTTATCTAAGTTAGTTTTCGCTAACACATTGTATCACAAAAAAGGATTTTGTATATAGTTTTTTAATTATTTGATTTGCTAATTTTTAACTTTCTTTTCCCCAGACTTCCTCTGCAATTTCTTTTACAAGCTTTAATTTATTCCATTGCTCTTCCTCAGTTAATTTATTTCCGATTTCACAAGACGCAAAGCCACACTGTGGACTTAAGCAAAGTCTGTCTAAAGGAACATATTTTGCAGCCTCATATATTCTTGCAATAACCTTTTCCTTATCCTCTAATTCAGGTGTCTTTGTTGTAATAAGTCCAAGTACAACCTTCTTATCAGGTGAAACCTTAGCAAGAGGAGCAAATCCTCCAGATCTTTCATCATCATACTCTAATAAGAGAGCGTCTACATTTTCCTTAGCAAAAACATAATCTGCAACTGTATCGTATGGTCCACTTGTAAAGTAAGTAGAATGATAGTTACCTCTGCAAATATGAGATGTAATTACCATATCCTCTGGTTTTCCTTCTAAGGCAATATTATTAACCTGAAGAAGCTGTTTTTTTACATCCTCTATATCAATACCTAAAGACTTATATCTTTGCTTTGCAGCCTCTCCTACAATAGCTCCCCAGGTACAATCGTCAAGCTGAAGATTACGGCAGCCAGCATCATAAAACTGCTTTATAACCTCTCTGTAAGCTGCTCCAATATCCTGAATTAATTCTTCATTGTTATTGTAATACTTCCTGGTATTTTCAAAGTTTGCAGGAACTATCATCTGCTGGAAGGTCTGAGCAGGTGCAGGAATAGTATATTTTGCTACTGTATTTTCATCCTCAAACTGCTTTAAGAATTTGAAATACTCAACAAATGGGTGCTGCTTTGCATTAATTTTTCCTACTAAATATGTATCATCAAGTACAGCTAATTCAGCATTAAACTTAACTCCATTTCCAGTATTTTTATGTTCAACACCTTCAAAGCCCCACATAAAATCTAAATGCCAGAAGGTTCTTCTAAATTCTCCATCAGTAATTACATGGAAGCCTAACTCTTTTTGTTTTGCTACAAGCTTAGTAATTTCATCATTTACTATTTTATCATACTCTTCCTTACTTATTTTTCCCTCCTTGTATTCAGCCTTTGCTTTCTTAAGCTTTTCCGGTCTTAAAAAGCTTCCTACAAAATCATATCTAAATGGTGTCTTTAAGCTGCTCATTTCTATTTTCTCCTTTTCCTGATAATCTTCTACGGCATCTCTTATTTAATCAACTGTCCTTGTTGAAATACATTTAAATGTACCGTTATTATAATTTAATAATCTTATTCAGTAAAATATATAAAAAAGGGGCTAGTCCATAGTTTAAAACTATGATAAACTGATTTTCATTTTAGTTATTTATTTTTAATCATTCTTTCTAACTCAGCAGCTACAATACTAAGTGAAGTATCCTTTCTCTTTAAAATGCAGACATTTCTTGGTGGAATAGGAGGCTTCATATCTAAAATAACCAGCTTTTCCATACTCTCCTTTTCTAAAAAATCTGTTGGAACAAATCCAATTCCTAAATCTGATTTAATCATTGGTAAAATCTGGTCTGCTGTGGTTGCCTCTACATCTGGCGAAAAGGATAATCCAATTTTACTAAACAGCTCTGAATAAAAAGCAAAAGAGCCTGTCTTTTCTCCAAGACCAATTAATGGGTATTTTTTTATCTGCTCCTCTGTAATAGTTGTGCCTGTAGAAATGGCAAAGGCGGTGCTGCATACCGGCACCTCCTTAACACTTCGTAGTATATAAGAGGAAATTCCTGCCGGAAGTGCAAAAGGCTCTGTAACTATTGCAAAATCGACAAGTCCCTTTTTTAAAACATCAATAGCCTGAGGTGTAGTGTGATTAGTTATTCTAATGCGAATTCCCGGATACTTTTTACGAAAGCTTTTAAGTACATTAAGTAATACACAATGCAGGGCAATTTCACTTGCTGCAATAGTAACTACTCCAGACTGTAAGCTTCTATCTCTGGCAATTTCCTCCTCACCACATAAAATATGTTCAAAGGCAATAGAAATATGTCCATACAACTTTTCTCCTTCTGGTGTTAAGGAAACTCCATGTCTTTGCCTTATAAACAGGGTACAGCCTAATTCCTCCTCCAGCTTTTTCATCATTCTTGTAATATTTGGCTGATTGTTAAGCAGGGCATTAGCTGCTCCAGTAAAACTTTTATATTTTGCTACATAATAAAAAACTCTGTAATAGTCATAATTAATGTTCATTTCTTCACCTGCTATATCAAATTTGTATATCTTGAATTTAAAATAGATATTTTACACATATCTTATGTGTGAATTATAATATGGATGGTGTCAAAAGACAATATATAAATATAAGAATATAAAATAAGAAAGAAGTGAATTTATATGAATAATATTATTTGTATTGGCAGGCAATATGGAAGTGGTGGCCGCGAAATTGGCGAAACCCTATCAAGACTTTTAGATATTCCCTGCTATGACAAATTATTAATAAAAAAGGCATCCTTAGAGTCTGGCTTAAGTGAGGAATATATTTCTAAGACAGAGGAATCTCCCCTTAATAGTATTCAATTTTTAAGTGGAAATCCCTACGCTGACATTGCCGGTATAGGAAATACCTTCTATTCTGAAGGTCAAAGAACCTACAATGCTGAAAAAGCAGTTATTGAGGATTTATCTAAGCAGGGGCCTTGTGTTATTGTAGGGCGAAATGCTTCCTCAATTATTCCCAAGGACAAAAGACTTTCTATATTTATTTACGCAGATGATGATGACAGAATAAAGCGTGTCATTGAAAGGAATAAGCTTACAGAAAATGAAGCTGTTCATAGAATAAAACATATTGACAGAATGAGAAGGCAATTTTTTGATTTCTATTCTGATACTGCGTGGGGCCGTCCTGAAAGCTATGACCTTATGTTATCCAGCAGCAAATTTGGTATTGATGGCTGTGTAAAAGCAATTATGGAGGTTTTAAAGGAAATGGAGGCAGCCCGAAATGAATAAAGACTTAACTACAGGTAATCCACAGTCCGTACTTTGGAGATTTTGTTTGCCACTATTTGGCAGTATTATTTTTCAGCAATTATACAATATTGCAGATAGCTTTGTAGCCGGAAAGTTTATTAGTGAAAACGCATTAGCTGCTGTTGGCAACAGCTACGAAATAACCTTAATATTTATTGCCTTTGCCTTTGGCTGTAATATGGGCTGTTCAGTTATAGTATCTAAATTGTTTGGTGCAAAGGATTACCGTGGACTTAAAACAGCAGTTTCCACTGCCTGCATTTTCAGCGGAATCGTCTGCTTAATATTAATGATTATCGGTATAACCGGCTCAGATTTACTTCTTAATTTAATGAGAACTCCTGATAATGTATTTAGTGATTCTAAATTATACTTAGATATTTATGTGTGGGGATTACCTTTTGTATTTTTCTATAATATTGCAACTGGTATCTTCTCAGCACTGGGCGATTCAAAAACACCATTTTATTTTTTAGCAGTATCTTCTACCTCTAATATTGCCGTAGATATATGGTTTGTTAAATCCTTTAATATGGGGGTTGCAGGTGTTGCATGGGCTACCTTTCTCTGTCAGGGAGTAAGCTGTATCCTTGCAATGATTGTAGTATTTAAAAGGCTTGCTAAAATTGAAATTGAAGAACACGCACCTTTATTTGATACACAGATTTTAAAGCAGATAGTTGTAATTGCTATTCCAAGCACCTTACAGCAAAGCTTTATTTCCTTTGGCAATATAATTATCCAAAGTATTATCAACGGCTTTGGTGCTCCTGTTATGGCTGGATATTCTGCCGCAGTAAAATTAAACAATCTGGTAATTACCTCCTTTACAACACTTGGTAACGGTATCTCCAACTACACTGCACAAAATATAGGTGCCAGAAAGCTGCTTCGTGTTAAACAAGGCTTTAAGGTGGGTATAAAGCTGGTTTGGATGCTAAGCCTTCCTCTATTCCTACTCTACTTCTTTGGTGGAAATATTGTTTTAAAGCTTTTTATGGATAAGCCTACTAAACTGGCAATGGAAACTGGTATTACATATTTAAGAATACTTTCACCTTTCTATTTTGTTGTATCTGCAAAATTAGTTGCTGATGGAATTTTGCGAGGTGCTGGTATGATGAAGCAATTTATGGTTGCTACCTTTACAGATTTAATATTGCGTGTGGTATTAGCCTTCTGCTTCTCAAAGACTGCTCTCGGTGCAACCGGAATCTGGTGTGCATGGCCTGTAGGCTGGTGTATTGCAACAGCATTATCACTAATTTTCTTCCATAAAGGACCTTGGGCAAAGCATGAAAATACATAGAAATTTTTAATACTTTTCTTTCAAATCATAAAATCAGAGCATATAAAAGGCAATTTAAATCTTTTATATGCTCCTTTAAAAAGCAGAAATTCAAACTTTCTCAACCCATTCTATATAAATAATCCTCCTATGAGCTTTACAACCAAAGCCATTATCCAGGCTATAGCACACTGTCCAATTACTATTGCAGCTGCCCATTTTCTTCCAAGCTCTCTTTTTATTGAGGCAATAGCTGCCACACATGGAGTGTATAACAAACAGAATACTAATAATGCTGCTGCACTTAATGGTGTCAAAATAGTGAATAATATATCCTTTGATGGCAAAAGAACTGATAATGTAGCAACTACACTTTCCTTAGCCATAAAGCCTGAAATAAGTGCGGTTGATATTCTCCAGTCACCAAATCCCAAAGGCTTTAATATAGGTGTAATAACACCGGCAATTAATGCAAGCATGCTGTCCTTTGAATTAGATACCTTATTCAAATGTATATCAAAGGTTTGTAGAAACCATATTACAATAGTAGCAATAAATATTACTGTAAAAGCTCTCTGTAAAAAATCCTTTGCCTTATCCCATAATAACTGTGCTACACTTTTTGCACTAGGCATTCTATAATTTGGAAGCTCCATTACAAATGGAACTGGTTCACCTTTAAATAAACTGTTCTTTAAAATAAGTGCTGCTAAAATTCCCATAACAATTCCACCAAAATATAGTAACACCATAACTAATGCACCATTTTTTGGAAAAAACGCTGCTGTAAAAAATCCATAAATAGGAAGTTTTGCTGAACAGCTCATAAATGGTGTAAGCAGTATTGTCATTTTTCTATCTCTTTCAGACGGAAGTGTTCGGCTTGCCATAACTCCTGGAACAGTACATCCAAAGCCAATAAGCATTGGTACAATGCTTTTTCCTGATAAGCCTATCTTTCTTAATAATTTGTCCATAACAAAGGCAACTCTGGCCATATATCCACTATCCTCGAGTAATGATAAAAAGAAAAATAATGTAACTATAATTGGTAAAAAACTAAGCACACTTCCTACACCATTAAAAATACCATCTATAATCAATGAGCTTAGCACTGAATTTACATGACCTTTTTTCAATGCCATATCCATAATATTGGTCAGGCTCTCTATACCATTTGCCAGTATATCCTGCAAAAATGCACCAATAATATTAAATGTAAGAAAAAAGACTATTGCCATAATACATATAAATGCTGGAATTGCTGTGTACCTTCCGGTAAGTATTTTATCTATTCTTCGGCTCCTTGCATGTTCCTTACTTTCCTTTGGCTTTATAACAGTTTCATCACATATTTTTCGGATAAAGTTAAAACGCATATCTGCTATAGCTGCGGCCCTATCCAGATTTCTCTCTTTCTCCATTTGAACAATAATATGCTCTATCATTTCCTTTTCATTCTGTTCAAATTGAAGCTGTTCTATTATTTGTGCATCACCTTCTGCAATCTTAGTAGCTGCAAACCTGACAGGCACCTCATACCTATTAGCATGATCTTCTATTAAGTGCATAATCCCATGTATACATCTATGTACTGCACTACCTTCCTCATTAGCACTACAAAAATCCTGTCTGCCAGGTTTTTCCTGATTTTTAGCTACATGTATTGCATGGTCAACCAATTCCTCTATACCCTCATTTTTTGCAGCTGAAATAGGAACAACCGGCACTCCTAAAGACTCTTCAAGCTCATTAATAAGCACTGAGCCACCATTTTCTCTTACTTCATCCATCATATTAAGGGCCACAACCATAGGAATATCTAACTCTAGAAGCTGCATTGTAAGATACAAATTGCGTTCTATGTTTGAAGCATCTACTATATTTATTATACCCTTAGGCTTTTCTTTTAATATAAATGACCTTGTTACTATTTCCTCACTACTGTATGGTGACATAGAATAAATACCTGGAAGGTCTGTAACCATTGTATTCGGATGTCCCTTTATCGGACCATCCTTTCTATCTACTGTAACACCAGGAAAATTTCCCACATGTTGGTTAGAGCCGGTTAATCTATTAAATAAAGTTGTTTTACCGCAATTTTGATTTCCTGCAAGAGCAAATGTAAGTATCTCTCCATCTGGCAATGGATTTCCACTTCCTTTTGGATGATATTTTCCACCCTCACCTAACCCTGGATGTGGTATTTCCTTTTTCTTTTTTGATTTTCCTGCATTTTCCTCCAAAGCAATTCTGCTGTTAGCGTGATACTCATCTATTTTATTTTCATTTACTTCTATTTTTGACGCATCATCAAGTCTTAATGTCAACTCATAGCCATGAACCCTAAGCTCCATAGGATCTCCCATTGGAGCATATTTCACAAGAGTCACTTCCACTCCTGGTATAAGACCCATATCTAAAAAATGTTGTCTTAATGCCCCTTCTCCACCCACTGCCTTTATGACAGCAGTTTTTCCTATTTTCAGTTCCTTTAATGTCATTTTAAGACCTCGTTTCGCTTAAAACTATTTTTATTTTTACATTGCTTTAAAGCCGTTTGCTGCTCCGTCAAAACCTATCTTATAGGCTGCAAAAGCCTGTGCCTTATCAAGTGCTTCAATAGGTGTCATACCTTTTGCATATGAGCTTATAAAGCAGCTAAATAAGCTATCTCCAGCACCTACCGTATTAACAATCTTTTCGACTTTTTTCGCTGGCTCATCATAAAATTTATCTTCTTTCTTTACATACATTAATGCTCCCTTACTTCCCTGTCCTAAAACAATAATATCATTGTGATATGTATTTTCTATTTGTCTTATAAATTCCTGTGGATTTCCCTGTATTCCCTCATCACTTAAAAACAAAATATTTGCTGTTTCCATAAATTCTCTATTGTACTCATCATTTATGTCGTTAAGCACATGAACATCAGTTGCAATAGTCTTTCCTGACGCTTTTAGGGTTTTTAAAAGCTGTCGGTTGTAATTAATATTGCATGCAATAATTATATCATATTTGTCAAAATCAATCTTTGAAAAATCATATTCTGTTTCCTGAATATCCTTTAAATCACAGTATATTTTTCGTTTACCGTCCCTGTCATATAAAATATTTGATGTACAGGTCTTTTCCAGTTTCTTTTCCATAAGGCTAGTATTAATCCCACAGCTTTCAAACTCTGAAACAATCGTTTTACCCATTAAATCATTACCTATAATAGTTGCAATATCTACCTCATCCCCCAATGCTGTCATTGCCTTTGCTATATTGTAACCCACACCTGCTACACCTACATTTACTCCGTGAAAATTGTACTCAATAGGACAATATTCAATGGGGAAATTATTTATACTACAGGTTACCTCAATATTTACCAATCCTGATACAAAAATTTTGCTCACAGCTGTTCTCCTTTACTTTTACTTAAGTATAAACTTATGACTATAATTTTCAACACTTTCTAGTAAATAATTATTGTTTTATTTTAAAGTTTCCTCCCTGATTGTATGCTTTTTTCTATACCCTCTGACTGTTTTCATATAGATTAACACAAACGCACCCACCATAGCAGCCACCACTCCTCCAACACTGCCAAAGAATGCCACTTTATTAGAATACCATCTAACAAAGAAGTTGGTAGTAACAGTTACCGTATTATTAAAGCTTACAACCTTTCCACTGGCTATATCCTCTGCGTTTTCGCTGTCTGTTACATTTCCTGCCATATCCTCTACTTCAAATCGGATTTTCTGATTTACTCCTGCCTTTATATTAAATGTATCCTCAAAATCCATATTGTTATTAAATTCATTTGCCTTATATATTTCTTTATCATTTGCATATACTCTTACCTCTTTTACTCCTAAAGCATCAAATAGCTTATACTTTACTGTGATTTCATCAGCATTATATGTACCCTTTTCCATACCACTTACCATTACTATTTCAGGCTTTGTGTTATCTACTGCAAAGGTTGCATATAAGTTATCATATACCAAGGTCTGTGAAACATTTCCTGCCTTATCCTTTGAGGTAGTTGAAATAACATATATTCCGTCCTTTACAAAGTTCTCCTTGCTGATGGTGTACTGATATTTGTACCAGCCATTATCTCCTCTTGCCTTGCTGTTGTCTAGTGGTGTTGCTTCATATATCAGGTCAGTAACCTTTGCACCATCTCTTGCAACCTCCATGCTCAACTGGGTAAGTGTATTAACATTATATTCTGTTATTACAAAATCTCCCTCTACCTCTTTAACATAGCCATTCATTACATTGGTTAATACATCATTAAAGGTATAAACAGAGCCATATCTGTTAAGTGAAAAGGTTACCTGCTTTTGGCTTACTCTTCCAGCTTTATCCCTTGCTGCTACTGTTAGTACATAAAGTCCGTCATTTTCTCTTTTCTTGGCAAAGGTATCAAAGCTTCCCTCTACACCCTTTTCGATATTTTCCATTCCATTAATGAACTGATTTGTTACATCTAAATCCTTTATGCTTTCAATCCCCTTATATTCATCAGTAAAATATACACCTGTTTTTGTAAGGGATACACTATAATTATCAAAGTAATTATCACTTATATTTATAGACGGTATTACACTATCATTGTATGCACCCATATCTGTTACACCAGTAATGGTTATCTCTGGTGCTGCAGTATCTACTGTAAATATAACTGTTCTTGTAAATGCTGTATTTCCAGCCTTATCCTTTGCCTGTACTCTTAAAGTGTATGTACCCTCGTCTGCAAAGGTGTAGTTAAGCACATCCTCCTTTTTAGTTCCATTAAAGCTTATGTCATAGTCTTTATATTCCCTATTGTCTAACCTTCTAACAACACTTATGTCTACAACATTTGTATCGTAATTAGACTCTATTACCTTTAAGGTCATTTCTGCCTTGTCTGCATAATAAGCATTTTCTGTAACTCCAGTAATCTCACAAAACGGAGAAGTATTGTCTAAGGTAAATTTAATACTTTTTTCTGCTGCTGCATTTCCTGCTGCATCTATTGATTTCACTATAACCTCATAAGTACCATCCTTATCAAAGACAAAGCTGTATTGATTATCAGCTTCTTTAACTGCCTCTGCCTCAAGCTGGTACTTTTCAGTTACTCCGTCAAGAGTTCTTGTAACATAGGCTGTGGTTTCATTGCCAACTTCACTGAAATGCTTTTCTGCTACAGATGTAATTACTGTAACTACACCTGTGTTATAGCTTTCGTTTTCTACGCCACTTAAATCGTCAATAACAGGAGCTGTTGTGTCTATATATACTGTTTTTTCAGCCTGACCTATGTTGCCTGCGTTGTCTGTTACAATAGCTTTAACAGTATAACTTCCGGCTTCATTCACATACTTTTCAATCAGGTCATTGGTAAGTGTAAGCTTTTTGCTGTCTGTTTCTTTACCCTTTACATCATAGGTGTCACTAATTACCTTATTGTCATTTACGAAAACCTCTACCCTGTTAATTCCTGATATTACATCCTTTTCATTAATACTAATGTTAAAGTCTACTGCTTTGTTGTACCATTTGTTATTGCTGTCAGGCTTTCTGGTTTCCTTTATGGACACTTCTGGTGCAAGATTTTCAACTACTATATAGTTACTTTCGTACCTTCTTATGCCCTGTTCATTAACAAGCTCATTAAGGTTGTAGCTCCTGCTATGACCTACCTTATCCTTTATTATTAATGATACATTTCCTTTTATATTGCCTTTTAATGTATACTGTACCTGTGATATTCCACCTTCCTTATTAACAATATTTCCTTTATATTCTCTATTTCCAACATAAAGTGTAGCTGTTGCCATACCTGAAATGCTATCTACAAGCTCTAATGTTAATTTAACATCTTTATTGTAAAAACTTCCGTATGATTTCACATTTTCCTTTCCACTTGTTTCTACAGCTTTTATATTCCCGGCTGGCTCTGTCTTATCTATATATACAGTGTAGGGAGCTGTACTACCAACAGTATTTCCTGCATTATCCACTATGTTTTTTACAATTATTGTTACCTCTCCATCTGCACCTAATCTATAATCAGAGGTATTTACACTATACTTATAACTGACAGTCTTTGTATTAAGATTAGTCAAGCCGATGTTTTTTGTTTGTACAAGTGAGTTATTAGTGTATACTTCTACTGTAAAGCTTGCTATACCTGATACAGCACTGCTATTTATTTCATCTGACTTATCATATACATTTACATCAAGCATAACATCATCACCAAAGTAATAATTGTTGCTGGCATCAACATATCTTGCCACACTGTTTGATGCTTCACTAAGCTTAATATCCACCTCTGCTTTTCCTTTTTCAATAAGAAATTCATTGCCTGTAACATAAGAATTATCTGCATTCGGCAACTCACCCTTTAGAGAATTATTTATTGCTTTATTAAGCTCTATCTTTTCAGATTTGTTTCCAGCTCTGTCTATTATACAGATTTCATAATCTCCAGCCTTGCTTAAATATTCCCCTATGGCAAAAGAAAATGTAGCAAAACCCTTCTTATTATCCTCACTATCAACAGTAAAGCTTTCGCTTTTAACTACATTACCTGCTTTATCTAATATCTGTGCTTTGTATAGATTTCCTTCTTGGTCAATTCCCTTAATTGTAACAGATATGCTTTTATTATCATATATACCAAAGGCTGTAGCATTGGCTGTGGTGGTAACCTCGTTTATAGTAGGTGCATTAAAGTCTACGCCAAAGTAAAGTCGCTGAATGATGCGGTTATCATCATTACTATCCATTACATAAAATAAATGTTGTTTATTTACACTTTGCACTTTATTCTTAACTAACATTGATAACTTAATATCATACGAACTTCTATCATCTCTAGTAGCAGACATCATATATGTATACTTTATATTTTTCTCTTCATCAATAACGATTTCTTTACCTTCCAATACTACTGGTGTATCTTTATCTATCGCCCATTTATTTCCATCTGCTCCTGTTTTCAAGCCTGATGTTACAGTAAAATATCCATTGTTATTATCCCTTTGTCCCACAAGCTTGATTTTTAACACATACTCTGTACTTCCATACACTCCATTTGAAGCTACAACAATCCTGTATTCCCTTTCTAAGTTTCTCTCTATATCATCTGGGTTAGTAACCTTTTTCCCTTCTATTGTAAGGTTATCAGAGTTTATAGTTACATTTGTTGAAATCTCATTGCCGTTAGTATCATATGCTTTTACATCTATAGGTAATGTAAAGCTTGTACCATTTCCAAGTGCATCATAAGACATATATTCTTCATTATCATCATTTAATTCAAGTACATCATCCTTTGATAACACCCTGCCTTCATACTCAACTTCTACCTTCATAGCTGCCGGATTTACAACCAAGGTAAAGCTCGCCGAAATATTTTTCCACCACTTATATTTGTTTGCAGCCTCTACTTTGATTTTTGCACTTCCATAACCATTTATAGTTATTCTTCCAGCATTATCCACAATGGCTACAGAACTATTATCTGATGAATAGGTAGCCTCTTTGTATGCCCAGGAATTATTTTCTCCTATAACACCCTCTATATCAAAGGTTTTAACATTATAATAATCAAGTACATCTATTTCCTCTGTACCTTCACTGCTTATACCTGTTTTTCCACCCTCTGTAACCTTATATATTTGTATATTTCCACTATCTTCAATTATATTTATCCTGTATGAGGCTGTTGCTCCTGTTTTTGTTGAAGCAGCTTTTACTACAGTAGTCCCATACTTTGTACACCTTACTATTCCCGATTCATCTACAGTAAAACCATCTGAATTAGTTACTGAATACGCTATATCCTCCGTACAATCAGCAGATATATTTAGTTTTATATCTACATGTTCACTATCTCCTATATCCCTGCCTTTTATAGTAACAGTATCTACCTCATCACTATCTGATTTTTTTGAAACAGAATATATGGAGTTAATATCTCTATTTTCACTATACTTAAACGATAATTCATTTGTTATGTGTAACTCCACCACTACATCTTCATATATTTGACTATTATTTATTGATGAACACCTTACCCTGACAATTCCTGGGGATGTATATTTGATTTTTGCACTATCTGTCATTCCCTCTGTATCAACCTTAGCATTATTACACTCTGTACCTTCTTCCACATCTTCCTTTATAAATTTAACCGTAGATGCTTCTCCATTTTCTGTATCATTTCTTTCTTCTGATACATTCAAAACATACTCATTGGCAGATGAATAAGGAGTATTAATAACATATACTCCTCTTTCTTTATCATAATAGACCTCATTGTTTTCTATAGAAAGCCTCTTTGGAAGTACTACAGCATAGTCACTCACACCTTCTGTATATGTTACACTTTTACTTACAGTTTCATCACTACTATATACTTTTACATCCAGGTTCTCTGTATCATATCCACTAAGATTAATTTCATAGGTATTACCATCACTTTTCTGTGTATTTACCTCTACTCCATTTATCTTTATGACAGCATCATTGACAGACTCATTTTTTGTATCTAACACTGATATACTAATAGTAACATCACCTATAGCCTCTCCAAAGGCTTCTATATTTGGTATATTTAATAAAACAATGGTAAACGCCACTATAATTGCTGTTATTCTTTTTACTATCCTTTGCATCTCTTTCTATTCCTTCCTACTTTAAGTATTCTTCTATTCCTAAATCCTCTGCATTTCCTATTGCTATAGAACTTAGCAATTTATTATTTCTATTAAAAAATCCAAAACCTATATATATAATCTCATAGGAATTGCCATTAGCATAGTATCCATATTGGTACACTAATTCTTTTCCTCCCCCACTTTTGTAATCATATTTTGTAAGTGGCTGTCCATATATTGAAACGACTTGACTTTCGGTTGTTTCCTTAAAGGTTATTTCATTATTAAATATATTATTTTGTACTAGATTTGGGCTTGTATATAATATTGTATAACCTGGTATCGAACCAGGAACTGTGACATTTTCCTTTGCCTCTGTATATGTTTTTGGTACATTAGTTGTTCCCTGCCTTCTTACAAAACTTAGCTCCTCCAGTATTACCCCATTTTTTCCTCTTGGTGGTGTTGTTGGCTTTTCTGGCTTTTTTGTGGTTTGCTCCTGCTTCTTTGTTGTGGGTTGCACTGTCGTATGCTGACTTTTTGTAGTTTCCAAAACCCTTGATGTAGTGTATTGTATTACCTGACTGCTTTTAGTTGTACTCTCCTTAGTTGTAGTTTCTTTATCTGTCTTTTCCCCATCAGTTGTTTCTTCATCACTGGTTTCATTTTCTATAGTTGTTTCTGGTGTTTTTTTCGTTGTACTTTTTTGTGTGGTATTTTTCTCTGATGTTATATTTTCTGATGCAGATTTTTCCGCTGATGTAACCTTGCTTTTATCTTCCTCGTCACCACTTATACTAAGTATTACTATTGCGCCAATAAGTAACACTACTATTATTCCTGCTGCAATTCCCATTACCTGTGGTATATGTTCTTTTACATAATTTTTTAATTCTTTAAACTTGCTCATTTTTCCTCCAGTTGTTTCAATGTGTTATACAAAATCCAATAAAAAAGCTGCAATAAAATAACTTTACTGCAACCGGACTATCTACCAATATAGACTCCTAGGCTTTGCGTCCTATCATCACTAATAGTTTGCCAAATCTTCTATATATACAATACTCTCCCAATTCAAGTTCAAGTATCAATCAATTAAAATACTACTATTTTTAAGTTTTTTTGTCAATATAGCAAAAAAGCCATACTATACATTATCTGTAAAGTATGGCTCCTTGTAGATTTAGCTTTCACTAAATCCCTTGAGTTGCTCTAATTTTAGAAATATATCTCTTAGAAATGTACCACTAAAAATTAGATGCTAACATCAAAATTTTGTCCAAGCTGAGGTTGTACGGAAGTTTCAAGAATTTTTTTCATTCCATCTCCCATAACCTCCATGTTGTCTAGGGACTTGCTTAGAACTGCTGTGCTGACTTGATTCATCAGAGCTGTCTGGCTCATTACTGATGATAAAGCTGCAATATCCATTAACCTCACCTCCTTCAAAATCGGCTATATAAATATTTTGATATGAGCATTAATAAATTACTCAAAAATCATAAATGTAATCTACATTTAAACTATAAAGTCAAAGTATACAATAAATACAATACATATAATTACACCTGTCATAAGATACCCGTCAATAAACTTTCCCTCATCTGCATATGTATTCCACATATCCTTATTAAAAATGTTTTTTACACTATTAATACCTCTATTATGCTTACATATATTTAGGAATAAACGGACTGCAAAGGAGGTCAGCATTATTAACACAGCTATTAAGAATAAAATCGTAAATACTGTAATCTGACCAGTAGCAGCCTCATTAACAGGCTCTGTACTATCTGTCACTTTATTAGCTAATATATAGGATACTACTACGCTGTAGCCATTTATAGTAAAGTGTACTAATATGCCCGGAATAATACTTCCTGTAGCATATACTAAAAGTGCAAGAACAATTCCTAAAACAAAGGCGTAACTGAACTGGTTTATATTAAGGTGCATAAATCCAAATAATACTGCACTTAACAGCACCGCCTTTAATGGATTTCTCTTTTTGTAGCCTAAAAATATTAATCCTCGGAATACATATTCCTCAACTAACGCTGGTAATACTGCTAGTAAAAGTAAATTCAACCACAATGGATTATCCATAACCTTTGAAATAGCATTTGATGCTGTATTTCCACTAATATTACTGGTAATAGCACTAATAGCACCTATAAGTGGTAAGCATAAGAATGCTAATATCACTGATTTTACACAGGTACCAATGGAAACTGCTGTAAATTTCGGCTCTTTTAGTGTGTCCACCTTTAATAATTTTGCAACACCTAAGGCTGCCAGTAATATGACTATTTCTGGCAAAACCAATAACAAATTATAGGTTAGAAATCTCTTAGGAATTAACCTTATGGAAAATGTCATTATAATGTATATCAAAATTAATGCTGTAAATATAACATTTGTTTTTGTAACTTTCTTCATCAAAAAAATCCTTTTATTTTAAACCTATAGCCTCAATCTCAATAAGAACATCCTTTGGAAGTCTTGCTACCTCTACACAGGAACGAGCAGGACACTCCTTGGTAAAGAACTCTGAATAAACTGCATTCACTTTACCAAAATCATTCATATCTTTAATAAATACTGTAGTCTTAATTACATTTTCTACATCAACACCTGATTCCTTAAGTAAGGCACATAAGTTGCCAATAGCTTGCTTTGCCTGTGCTTCAATGCCCTCTGGAATTTCTCCTGTTGCTGGAACAACTGGTATAACGCCTGATGTAAATACCATTCCGTTTACTTCAATAGCCTGTGAATATGGTCCTATTGCTGCTGGTGCCTTGTCTGTACTAATAATTTTCTTCATTTCTAATACCTCCTAGTATGGATGTTTATATTTAGCTGTAATATATTTCTACAATTTGTAGGACTAATAAATTACACCTGTTTAAGTGTATTTGTCATATTACAGTTCTAAGCATTTTTTGTTTAAAAACTATACATAATATCTTATCAGCTTAATTTAATCAAGCTATCTACAATTTTATTCGCATAATCTGATTGAGCTATCTGTAATTTCAATCTTTCTTGCTTTATACAATCTGCCTACTGCTCTTTTAAAGGCAGCCTTACTCATATGGAAATCTCTTTCTATAATAGCTGGTGACACCTTATCATTATATGGCAGTACACCATCATATTCTTTAATTACAGAAATAATTTTTTCTGAGTCCTCGTCCATTTGTAAATATGCTTTTTTGTTTGGGCTTAAATTAATTTTACCATCTTCTCGCACTTTTACAACTCTGCAATTAACTATATCTCCAACCTTCAAGGTATCATGCACTTCATTTTTAAGTATCATACCCTGATATTCATTGTCAATAGCCACATATGCACCAAAGTCAGGGTGAATTTCGTAAACAATACCTGATACCTCGTCATCCTTTTCGTAATCACCTGCAAGCTTTAAGTATGGATATACCTTCATAGTTGCTGCAAGTCTGTTAGATTTGTCAATATATAAGGCAACTATATATTCCTTGCCACTTTCGACTCTGGCTGTCATTTCCTTAAAGGACAAAAATAAGTCTTTTTCAAGTCCCCAGTCTAAAAATGCACCGATTTTTGTGACATCATTTACCTTTAGTACAGCTACTTCTCCTAGTGTAAGCTTAGGAACAGAGGTGGTACAAATCAATCTATCCTCTGAATCTCTATACACAAATACTGAAAGCACTGTACCAAGCTTTGCGTCCTCAGGTACCTGCTTTTTGGGTAATAATATCTTTTCATCATCATTTTCTCCAAGATATGCACCAAAATCTGTAAATTTTAATATGTGTAATTTCTGAATTTTTCCTAATTGAATCATTGTCTGCCGTCCTTTATTTATTTGTTTTTATTATCGTGTAAACTCTACTATGGCAAATGGCTTTCCCATTTCATTATTAAGAGCTACAATTTGCTTATCTGAATTAGAATATACCACAGGATAAATTTTATTACCATACTTTGCTGCTATTTTGTATTCAGTTCTTATGGTTTTCACTAAAAAATCATCAGGTAAATATTCCTTTGCAAACTTAATGTACCAGGCATTATTAACATGTCCATTTGTATCAATGTGATATTTCTTAACAGGGAATCCTTCTCTTTCCTCTGGCTCTCCTTCAACCTTTATTTTTCTGTCTGTGTACTCCATATCAATTTTTTCTTCTTTTCCATATGGATCTGTTTCCTCTATTGGTGCTTTTACAGGCATACCGGTTTTTGCATTAATAAGCACCCATAAAGAGTTTGCCTTAACAAGCATATTGTCCTTCGCATCCATTATACAGAAATTTCTATATCCATATAATCCTTTAAAATCATATGCCTTTGTTCCTATCTTTATTTTTTCGCCCAGCTTAGGATATTCTTCAATAACAATTTGCCATGAATTAAGAACCCATGCAATTTCCTTTTCTCTTAAATGCTCAATTCCTACACCTAATGCTTCAGATTGGAAGGTCGAGCAGTCCTGAAAGTAATCCACCAACGCTCCAATATCCAGCTTGCCATTGTTAGAGGCTTCGCTGTATCTAACTATGCTTTCAAAAATATACATTTCTTTTCCTTTCCTTGAGAAGCTCCTAAAAAGCCTCAACACTTCGCTGCTTCGCACCTCGCTGTTCTTACGCCCACTGAATGAAAGCTCGTGCAAGCACGGCTTTCGCTCTTTCCTGGCAAGCTCGCATAAAGCTTCGCTTTATGCTCCTTTATTTGACATCTTCACCAGCTCGCTGCTTCGCTGCTCGCTGTGTTTGATGTCAAATATCTGTTTTTCGCTTCATATTTTTGTGCAAGCACATTCCTACCTTAATTAGTATTAACGAGTAGGCTTCGCCTACTCATAGCAAACGAACGCTCGCTGCTTCGCACCTCGCTGTTCTTACGCCCACTGAATGAAAGTCCGTGCAAGCACGGCTTTCGCTCCGTGGGCTTTTGCTACAAAAAAAGCACCCGATATACAGGTGCTTCATAGCTGGCCCACAAGGATTCGAACCTTGAAAATGACGGAGTCAGAGTCCGTTGCCTTACCATTTGGCGATGGGCCATCGTCTAGCGACAGATGACATTATACATTAATATAATACATATTGCAAGCATTTTTTAATTTTTTTGAAATATTTCTTAATATACTGATGTAAAAAGCATATTTTCTATGCTACATCTTTCTTACAACAGAGCCATCATCTGTAGAAATGTTGCCTACAAAATATTGATACTGATGTAAGATACTATCCTGCTGCATATTTGAAACTGCCTTCTGAACATCTAGTCCATTTATATCACTATCTACACCAATAAGACTTTTGTCTACATCTAAGGCTTCTATTGCAAAGTCTAAAACATCCTTTGTAGGAAGTGTTTCTCTGCTGCTATATGCTTCCTTCTCATCAGGTAATGTATTTTGGAGCTGCACATTTTCTTCTGGCTTTGTGACAGCTTCGCTTATCTTAAGCTCTGGTCTTATATGTGTTGACTGACTATAATTAAATATATCCACAGCACTTAAGCTTGAAATAATCATGTGCTTCTCCTTTCCATTAGTTTTCTCATCTGACTTGTACTATTAATATCGACAGCTTAGTCCAATTTAATAATAGCCTACAAATATATTTTCTAATCAAAAATAGTAATTTTGTCAAGTATTTTTTATTTCTAGGATTATTTTCCTATTTCACTCCATTTAATAATTCTGTCGCACACCTGATTAAGCACCTGTATATCGTGTGAAATCATTAATATACTTATATTTGTTTCCTTTTGTACCTTTAAAAACAGCTCTAATATTTGTTTTTGAACAGTCACATCAAGTGCTGACACGGGTTCGTCTGCAATTATCAGCTTAGGCTTGGCTATTAATGCAATACCAATACTTACCCTTTGTCTTTGTCCTCCACTTAATTCATGTGGATACCTGTTGTAAAATTCCTCCGGCAGCTCCACCTGTTTAAGTATGTTTAGTACCTCCTTTTTCATTTCCTCTCTTGTTAATTTTCCTTGATTTTTCAAAGGCTCTGCCAGTATAAAGCCAATGGTTTTACTAGGATTTAATGAGGAATATGGGTCTTGAAATACCATTTGTATTTTCTCTTCGTCTTCACCATAATATTTTATTTCTCCCTTGTACCTTTTGTTAAGTCCTGCTATTGCTCTTGATAATGTACTTTTTCCACAGCCACTTTTTCCTAAAAGTCCTAATATTTCACCCTTCTTAATAGAAAAGTTTAAACTTTCTGCAATTACATTTATACCTTTTTTCTCTCTGTAAAATAAAGAAACCTCTTTAACCTCTAATATATTTTCCGTTCCCTTTACCTTAATCTGCTTTTCTCTCTTTTGTACAGCTTCTATTAAGGATTTTGTATACTGATTTTTTGGAGCTTCAAATATCTCTTTTGTAGTTCCATTTTCCACTAGCTCTCCATCTTTCATTACATATACATAGCTGCACATGCTTTTAATTACATTTAAGTCGTGAGATATAATAAGCACCTTACTGCCATATTTTTCATTAATGTCTTTTATAAGCTTTAATATAGCCCTGCCTGTATCAGCGTCGAGGGCAGTAGTCGGCTCGTCTGCAATTATTAAAGAAGGCTTTAAAACTGCTGCCATAGCAATAACCACCCTTTGTCGCATTCCACCAGAAAGCTCACTTGGGTATTTGTCATATAATTTTGAAGGCTCTGCCAGTTCTACCTCTTTCATAATCTCAAGCACCCTTGCCTTTCTGTCGTCCTTACTTATATCATTATGTAACTTTAAAACCTCCTCTATCTGCTTTCCTACCTTCATTAAAGGATTAAGACTGGTCATTGGCTCTTGAAAAATAAATGCTATTTTGCTTCCATTAAATCTTCGTCTTTCCTTATAATTAAGATTTGAAATTTCAGTACCCTCTAATATAATTTGTCCTGAGGTTTTCATCTGGCTATCTAATAAGCCAGCTATTGCCATTGCACTAATAGTCTTTCCAGAGCCGGATTCTCCCACCAAGCCAACTATAGCCTTATGAGGAACCTTTAAAGCAATGCCATTTACAATATTTTTATTTCCAAGGGCAACAAATAAATCTTTAACCTCTAACATCCCTTGCTCCTTTTTTCAGTATTAAACATCAAAACTAATCCTATAATTAACAATACTATTGTCATTCCCGGAAACAATCCATACCAGGGTGCAGTAGATAAATATATCTGGGAATCCTTCAGCATTGAGCCAAGACTTGCCTTAGGCGGCATTACGCCTATTCCTAAGAAGCTTAGACTTGCCTCTGCCAGTATCGCATTATTAAAGCCTACTATAAGTGACGAAATAATTGTATTTTTACAATTAGGTAATATATGAACGAATATGATTCTAAGGCTTCCTGCACCTGACAGCTTTGCACACATAACATATTCCCTTGTTCTCTCTTTAATAAATTCACTTCTTATCATTCTTGCGAAGCTAGGTATAAAAACTATACCTAAGGATATAATCAAAGTAGCCGTTCCACTTCCAAAAGCTCCTATCATTACAATAGCCAGCAAAACACTTGGTATCGAGCTAAGAGTATCGTTTATCCTCATTAAAGCTTCATCTAAAAATCCTCCAAAATAGCCTGTAAAACTGCCAACTAACAGACCTATAACAAAACCAATGGCTATAGTTGCTCCAGAAATAAATATCGTATCCCCAAGTCCAACCATTACTCTGGAGAAAATATCTCTTCCAAAATTGTCTGTTCCCATAATATGCGATAGATTTGGAGCTTGAAATTTTTCTCTTATGTTCATTGATTCTGGGTCATATGGAGTATAAAACAAACTGATTATTGCAATTAAAACTAATATTCCTACAATTACCAGACCTATAATAAATTTTGGACTTTTCTTATTCATAGGACGCTCCAATTCTAGGGTCTATAAGTCTATAAATTATATCCACTAATAAATTCACAATAATTATCATAGCTGCTATATATATTACAATATCCATAACTACCGGATAATCTCTTGTACCTATTGAAGAAACAAGAAGCCTGCCTAATCCGGGCAGATTAAACACCTGCTCCACTACTACACTGCCAGCAAAAATTTCTGCCATAATCACTGATAATACTGTCACAGATGTAACTATTACATTTTTAAATACATGCCTGAATAAAATAGCCAAATCCTTCATCCCCTTTGATTTAGCTGTCCTTACATAATCCTTCTCCATTTCCTCCTTAACTGATCCTTTAACAAACCTAACCAGCATAGCTATTTTAGGTATTGCTACAGAAATGGCTGCCGGGACTAAATATATAAGAAAGCCTACGAAGTCCTCTTCATAGTTTACATATCGTCCCACAACAAACCATTTTAAAATAAGTCCAAAGACTACACTAATCAATATACCTATAAAGAAGGAAGGAACAGCCATAAAGGTCTGATTTATTCCATCAAAAATTCCGTCAAAAATCTTAGCCCTTTTAGTTTTTCTGCTTGACAAATATCCTGTTGCAAAGCCTATTGGCATTGCTATACATATAATCAGCACAAGGCTCATTAATGCAAGAGAAATAGTAACCACCAGATTATTTCCCATTAATTGGCCTATAGGAATATCCTTACTATAAGAAATTCCCAGCTGTCCCGTTAAAATTCCACCCACCCAGCGAAAATACTGCTCAGCTAGCGGCTTATCAAGACCATATTGTGCCTTCATTGCTAACACTCTTTCAGGTGTAGCATCCTTTCCAAGCTTTGCAGTAACTACATCACCTGGAATTAATTGAAACATAGCAAATACAATTATAGATACAATAAACAGCGTAACAACTGCCATTCCTATTCTTTTAAGTATATATTTCATAATCTTCCTGTTCTTATTTGAATTTAACCTTACTCATATCCTGTACATAAATAGGGTAAAAGGTGTAGCCCTCTAAATCTTTTGAAACTGCCACCAAAGTTGCTGCATCGGCAATAAATAGGCTTGCCGCATCATCTGACAATATCTTTTGCATTTCTTTATAGGTGGCAATTTTCACTTCATCATCTGTAGTTGAAACTGCCTTTTTGTAAAGCTTATCATATTCTGTATTATTGTAATTACACATATTCTTTGAATTATCTGAAACAAATCTACGCATAATGTCCTTTGGTGCAAGGTTTGAATCAAAGCCGATAATTGTTGCTTCAAATTCTCTGTTCTGGTAAACATCTGTCAGCCAGCTTGTCCATTCAATACCCTCAATATTCATTGTGATACCAATTTCCTTTAACTGCTCCTTTATTACAAGTGCAGTATCCATATGAACCTGATAATTTGAAGGAACCTTTACACTAAAGGTAAAGCCATTTTCATAGCCAGCCTCCTTTAACAGCTCCTTTGCCTTATCAATATCCTTTGAATATTCCTTGCTTAAATCATTATAATATCTGCCATAGCCCGGATACATAAAACTGCCAACAATAGTACCATGTCCACCTGCTACAATATCAAGGATTTCCTGTCTGTCTAAGGCATAATACATTGCCTGACGAACCAGCTTATTTTTAAACATTTCTACATCATTGTTTAAATAAAGTCCCTGAACTAAATTAGTGTTACCATATAAAATGTCAAAATTGTCGCCTATCTGGTCTGCCTGATCCATTGTTAAATAAGGATATATATCTATTGTACCAGCCTTTAATTCAACAACTGCTGTTGCAGCATTAGTAATTACCTTGAAGGTAACCTTATTAAGATATGCCTTATTGCCCCAGTAATCATTATTTTTCTCGATTACAAGACTCTCCTGTGATTTGTACGAAACAAATTTAAAAGGGCCCGTTCCTACAGGCTGTGTACTAATGTTTTCGTAGTTCTTTGGTACAATAGCTACAGTTAAATAACTTATAAGCTCTGTATCTGGCTCGCTTAGTACAACCTCCACAGTAGAAGGGTCCAGTATATTAACGCTTTCAATAACACTAAATGCAGAAACTATTAATTCTGTATCTGGTAATAAGCCTGCGTTTCTTTCAATGCTATATTTTACATCTTCTGCTGTAACTGCTTCTCCATTGTGGAATTTAACGCCATCTCTTAATGTGAATGTGTACTTGCTTCCATCCTCTGAAATCTTGTACTCGCTGGCTACAGCTGGAACTAATTCGCCCTGTTCGTTTACCTTAACAAGGCCTTCATAAATGTTGAATAAAACCTCTTTAGTTCCTGCCGCTGTTGCTAAATGTGGGTCAAGACTGTCAAGATCCTGTTGTATTCCTACAACAATTTCATCTTTATCTTCAGATTTGTTGCTGTTGTTACCGTCTTTGCATCCTGCAAGTACAGTACAAAGCAATGCTACAAGTAACACACTTAAAATTGATTTTTTCATTGTGTTCTCCTTGATTTTTAATTTTTGAAGATATTTAATTTATAATTTTATGTTTAAGTCACTAATTACATTTTAGTTTCCAATGTAATTTAATGCTTCTCCTGTAGGAACATATAAGTCACCAAATACCTGCCTGCAGGTGTTTACTAAATAGCTCATTGAAAAGCCTGGGTCTTTATCAAGAATACGATTCTGGCTGGCAAGCTGTGCTGTGTAGTCAGATAATTTGTAGGTGGTTATTTCCTGAGTTCCCCATAGCTTCTGGGTAACTAATGGCTCAACAGAATAGTCCTTTATGAATACATTTCCGTCCTTGTCATTGGTAATTGTTACCTTTGCCATTGCTCCAAGCATATTTGATGCTTCATTTTGTGTTGAAACAAAATTACCTAGTGAATAGTAACAAAGTGCCTTGTTTCCATTTTCACTTTCTACCCATGCTACAGGCTCAATTACATGAGGGTGGGCACCGATAATAAGGTTTGCACCATTCTCCACAAATAAGTTTGCCCAATAGTGCTGTTCTTCTGTTTCAACAAGTGTGTATTCTGTTCCCCAATGAGGGCATACAATTATAAAATCAGCCAATTCCTTTGCTTTTGCAAGATCGTTTTTGACTGTATCTTCATCTAATAAATTTACAAGATATGGTCTGTCCTGTGGAAGCGGAATTCCATTTGTACCATAGGTGTAATTAAGGACAGCTATCTTTACACCGTCTTGCTCATATACATATATATTATTCTTATCCTCTGCTGTTTTATTTATTCCTAAATATGCAATATCCGGATGCTTCGTTTTCCAAAAATTAATACAATTATCTACACCTACGCCACCTTTATCTACTGTGTGATTAGTAGCGTGTAATACTACATTAAAGCCAGCCTTTGCTATTGCATCACCAACCTCGTAGGCACAGTTAAAGGTAGGGTAACCAGATAAGCCTAATTCCTCTCCGCCAATAATAACCTCCTGATTGACAATAGCTATGTCTGCCTCGTCTATATCACTTTTAATATGTGCAAATAAATGATCATAATTTAATGAACCATCTGCTAATCTTCCACTGTTTTGTACTCCCATGTGCATAAGCATATCACCAATCATCATTACATTAATTGACACTGGCTCAAAGGGTGGCTCTGTAACAGGCTCAGTAGTAGTTTCCTTTTCCGTTGTTGCTGCATTGTCAGAGGTTTTCTTGTCCTCATCAATAGCACCACAGCCCATGACAATACTCATAGTGAACACTGCAGCCATTAATATCGAAGCTAATTTTCTCTTTTTCATAAAATTTCCTTTCATATGTATTATTAACCTGATACACATTGTTTTACTGTATATATTTTCTAAACCCTTCTCTCTGGTCCAGATAACCCTCTACAGTTCCAACATACAAAATCTTCTTATCCGGCATTTCATAAAAATCCCTTGGTGTCATAAGAGAATAATGTTTATCAAACTTTCTAACACCATAATCCTCTAATGTTCTTGCCACAAATTGTGAGCAGGCGTACCTTCTTTTCTGATGAAAAGGCTTATTCATCAGCATAAAAGGCAGACCTAAAACTGTATAATGGTATCTTTTGGCATTTTTCTTGTAATAATTAATTCTTCCCCAAATCTGCTCCTTTTGCTCCTTTGTACACTCAATTTCTGTAACCATACAAAGTGCCTTTGGGAATTTTTCAATTACCTTGTCCATTCTTTCATGTTCAAAGCCTGACAATATAGGCACCTTTGGATTTCTTCGTCCAAAGCTGTAACATTCCTTTAAATCCTCGTCCATACCTAAAACGATATGAATATATTTAAGCTTTGTTACCCACCTTATAATAGTGGCAAATATACCCGGTGTTCCAATTAGCACCAAATACAATTTTTCCATATCCCTCTCTTTTTTTTCTTCATTTATCATAAAAATCAAAATCCTCTATTTTTTAATAGCTGATTATTCCTTAGCTATACCAGCTTATACAGGCAAAAACATATTTATCCTGCCTGCACTTACACCATTCTAATATGAAAGAAAATATAAATCAACTCTTTTATGCTTACACCTTAATAATTTTTTCTGCTTTTATATATTAACAAGCCTGCAATATCTGCAAGTAACCAGCCTATTGGTATAGACCACCATATTGCTGTAACCCCAAAAGGCACACTTAAAATATATGCCAATAATACTCTGATGCCTAAGGATATAATAGTCAGTATAAGTGATACTATTGGCTTGTTTATTCCTCTAAAATATCCATAAAGTAAAAATAATATTCCTATTAGAATATAGAAGGTTCCTTCTATTCTTAAATATTTAACTCCAATGGCTATTATTTCTGTTTCCCTGCCTGAAACAAATATTTTTATAAAGGCTGGTGCAAATACAAAAACTATAATTGATACTGCCAGACACAATACAGTGGTTGCCACAATGGAAAGTCTTGTACTTTTCTTTATCCTGTCTTTTTTTGCAGCTCCGTAATTTTGTGATATAAAAATTGAGTAAGCATTGCCAAACTCCTGTGCCGGCATATATGCCAGCGTGTCTATTTTCACTCCTGCTGCAAAAGCAGCCATTACACTTACTCCAAAACTATTTACAAGTCCTTGTATCATTAATATTCCAAAGTTCATAACTGATTGCTGTATAGATGACAGGGCTGAAAATTTAAAAATTTCCCCAGCTCTTTTTTTGCCAGCAGCAAAGCTTTTTAAATCTATGCGTAAATGTGTATATTCTCCCCAGGTATATATCATAATGCCTATGGCTAAAACTACCTGTGCAATTAATGTTGCCCAGGCTGCACCTGCAATTTCCATATTAAACTTAACTACAAATAGAAAATCTAAAGCTATGTTTAGCAGTGATGAGGCACCTAGAAATACAAGTGGAACAACTGACCTGCCCTCGGCACGAAGCAAAAAGGCAAAATAATTATATAAATAAACAAATACTATTCCTGCAAATATAATTATTAAATATTCTTTCATCATAAAGAATATTTCCTTAGGTGTCTGCAACGCCTTTAAAATAGGAGTGGCAAATATTTCTGTACATACAAATATAAAAACAGCAATTACTCCAAGTAAAATAAAAGAAACTGAAATGCTCTCCTTTAGCTTTTTGTAATCCCTGCTGCCCTTATGGAAGGCAAATAATGCACCTGCACCCATACACATTCCTATTAAAATTGAATTTAAAAATGTCATAAGTGAATAAGCTGAACCAACCGCTGAAAGTGCATTTGCCCCAACATATTTACCTACAATCCATGTATCTACTAAATTGTAGCATTGCTGCAATAGATTTCCAGCAATCATTGGCATAGAAAAGAGAAAAAGATTTTTTCCCACTGAGCCACTTGTTAAATCTTTATTGTTTTTCATATCTACCATTCAACTATCCTTTTGTACTTATGACTGATTGTATTATGCCTTCAGCATTAAAAGTGTCCCCACCACTATAGTTCTAATGGCTGTTGCCACATTTGAATCTGTGTTTTTAATTCCACACTTAGCCAAAATTGATGTTAGTCCTGCAAATATAGCTGAACCAAACGCAAAAAATATCCACATACTATCTCTTCTTTTTATATTTGTTTCGGAAGCCACTTACCCTTCCATGCGTACAAAATCATTAATACAAGTCCAACTGCCCACGATACCGGATATAATACAAATATTCCGTCAATAGCAGAAAAATGTGGCAATACAAGTATTATCCAGATAACCCTGAATACACATAGGGAGGTAAGAAGAATAATCATAGGCGGAATACTCTTTCCTGTTCCCCTTATTGTACCTGCCAGAGCGTGCATAATACTCAGCATAAAATAGAAGGGGCAAAAGTAATACATAGCCTGTCTGCCATATTCTATTACCTCTTTATCCTGTGTAAACAATCTCATAATAGGCTCGGAAAATATCAGTAAAAGACATCCTGTAGTTATTGTGTACACAACACCCATTGCCATAGTAATCCACATACCTTTTTTTACTCTGTCAATTTTTCCGGCTCCAATATTTTGTCCTGTAAAGGTAGTCACCGCCATACTAAAGCTCATAACCGGCAAAATATTAAAGCCGTCTACCTTTGTATATGCACCAAAGCCTGCTACTGCTGATGAGCCATAGCCATTAACACTAGACTGAACTAAAACATTGGAAAAGGATATTACCATATTCTGTATTCCCGTAGGTAGTCCAACCTTAATAATGCCATATGCCATATTTTTATGTATTTTCAGTTTCTTAAGCTGTATTTTGTAGTCCTCCCTTGTCCTCATTAAATAAGCAACTACAAATACACTAGAAGCAATCTGGCTTATGTCCGTGGCAATAGCCGCACCCTCTACACCCATTTTAAATACTCTTATTAATAGTAAATCTAAAACTATATTAATAACTGAGGCATAGCACAAATATATTAAGGAGCGTTTTGAATTGCCTGCTGCATTTAATATACCTGCACCCATATTATAAATAACATTAAAAACAACACCTGCAAAATATATTTTCAAATACAAATTTGATTGTTCAATAACATCGCCAGGTGTATCCATTAATCTTAAAATAGTTCCACTTAAAGCAATGCCCAGTACCGTAAGTATCATTCCGAGGGCAATAGCTATTCCCATAGCAGTATGTACTGCCTCCTCCACCTTTTGTTTTTCCTTTGCACCTAAATATTGTGCTATAACAACGCCAGCTCCTACTGCTGCACCCTGACTAAAGGCAATAAGCAGATTAATTGTAGAGGTACTAGAGCCTACTGCTGCCAATGCACCCTTTCCAACATAATTTCCAACAATTATTGAATCTACAGTATTGTAGAGCTGTTGAAACAAATTTCCTAATATTAATGGTACAGAAAAGAAAAATATTTTTTTCAAAATATTTCCCTCTGTCATAAGATTTGTTTGTTTATCCATAAAACGCCTCCTATTCTTTGTACCTATAATATCCCTTTTATTTAAAAAAATCCAGCTTCTTTAGTTGCTATTTTTTTCTTTAACAGCCTCATATGCCTGCTCATTAAAATATTCCTGACTATTAATTTTTTCGCCCTCTGCTTTTTGTAATCTATATATACCATCTGCTCCCTCTATTCTTGCTAATTCATTATCCATCAGCATTACCTTAAACATATTTCTAATTCTATCCTTGATTTTTTCATCATAAATAGGTGCTGCCACCTCTACTCTTCTAAGTGTATTTCTAGTCATAAAGTCAGCAGAGGCTATATACATTTTGTCCCTGCTCTCCGGTCCAAATATATAAATTCTGGAATGTTCCAGGTATCTTCCTACAATACTTCTAATGTGTATATTCTCTGTTTCTCCCTCTACGCCTGCCTTTAGACAGCAGATGCCTCTGACTACCATATCAATTTTCACGCCAGCCTTTGAGGCCTCTACCAGCTTATCAATGATTTTCTTATCTGTAAGGGAATTAACCTTAACTCCAATATATGCTTCCTTTCCAAGTCTGGCTTCTTCGATTTCATAATCTATCATATCTAAAATTGGTTTTTGTAAGCATTTTGGTGCGACTAATAAATGCTGTGTTTTTTCAACTGTATTACCAATAAGAATTTCCTGAAATACCTCTCTGGCTTCAATACCAATATCCTCTCTTGAGGTTATAAGTGATAAATCTGTATATAATCTGGCAGTTTTTTCATTATAATTGCCTGTGCCTATCTGAGTAATATATTCTACCTTATCATCAGTTTTTCTTGTAATAAGACATAGCTTTGAATGTACCTTTAATCCGTCAACTCCATACACTACATGACAGCCAGCGTCCTCTAGTGTTCTGCTCCAGTCAATATTATTTGCCTCGTCAAATCTGGCCTTCAATTCGACTAATACATCTACCTGTTTTCCGTTTTCGGCAGCCTCCACCAATGCCTCTACTACCTTTGAATTCTTAGCAAGACGATAAAGTGTCATTCTGATAGATTGAACCTTTGGATCTCTTGCAGCTTCATGCAGCATCTGTAAAAATGGTCTAATACTTTCATATGGATATGACAATAAAACATCCCTTTCTAGTATTTGTGGAATAATTGCCTTATTCATATCTAAGCTTGGCGATGGCTGTGGCACCTTCTTTTCATAGAATAGTTCTGTTTTTCCTCTAAGAATATCCTCTATTTTGAATACAAAGGATAAATCCAGTGGTGATTTAGAATATAATACATGATTTTTCTCCAGCTCCAGATATTCACACATTTTTTCCACCATTTCCGGCTCTATATCTCTGGTCAGCTCAAGTCTTACCGGTGCAAGCTTTTTTCTAAGCTTGACAAGCTGTGCCATCTGGTCACGATAATCCAAATCCTCATCATACACCTTTGATACATCAATATCCGCATTTCTTGTAACTCTCATTACTGATTTTTGTTTTATTTTATATCCATTAAAAACATCATTCATATAATGGAGTATTACTTCCTCTCTAAGCATATATGTATGTTCTCTTCCGGGTACGCTAATCATTCTTGGAATCATTTCACTATTGCAGGGTATTATTCCAATTCTTTCTTTTCCACTTTTCTTGTCTAATATAGCCATTGCATATATTTCCTCGCCCTTAAGGAATGGAAACGGCTGTTTTCTGCCTACTATCATTACAGATAATAATGGTAATATGTTGTTATTGAAATAATTTCTCATTTGAGCATTTTCTGACTTTGATAACTCCTTAAAGCTAATAATATCCACTCCGTATTCCTCTATTTTTTTCATTAATTCCTTGTAGATTTTATCCTTAACCTGATTTAACTCATTTACTCTCTCCAAAATAGCCACCAGCTGCTCATCCGGAGTCATATTTGTTTTATTTTCCCTGTCATTGTTGTTTAATAATTTCTGATCCTCTAAAGAACCTACTCTTACCATAAAAAACTCGTCTAAATTAGATTGGAATATAGATAAAAAGGTAAGCCTTTCGCATAATGGCACCTGTCCCATTTTAGCCTGTTCTAATACTCTTTCATTAAACTTTAACCAAGAAAGCTCTCTATTAACAAATATCGTGTTTTTCGTTTCTTCCATATGATATTTTCCTCTCTTTCTGTTTTTACTATTTCCAAACAATATTTTTCCTACTTTACTTAGCAACTTCTATCTCCTTAGTTTTTAATGCTGCAACTATGAGAACTTATCATACTGTTTTTCTGTTAAATTCATTACCAGCTTATGTTAAATAGAAGTTAAATTTTTTTCTCACATTTATACCTTATTATATATTTTATCACACCTTTTTATCAATAAAATAAAATCTTACTAAAATCTTAGTTTTTTTGTTGATTTTGCAAAGTAATTATGTATAATATTATCTGTGAAGTTAGATTTTTAATTTCTAAAACAATACTGCTCATTATTTATATAAATATCGGGTAGTCTTTCACTAAAAATAAAAGAAAAGGAGTCAGTTAAAATGGCAACAATTGATTTAAGCAAGTATGGAATTACTGGAACAACTGAGATTGTACACAACCCTTCTTATGAAACATTATTTGCAGAAGAAACAAAGGCAGACCTTGAAGGTTATGAAAAAGGTCAGGAAAGTGAACTTGGTGCAGTAAATGTTATGACCGGTGTTTACACAGGTCGTTCTCCAAAAGACAAATACATCGTTATGGATGAAAACTCAAAGGACACAGTTTGGTGGACTTCTGATGAATACAAGAACGACAACCATCCACTTTCAGAGGATAACTGGGCAATCTTAAAGGACATTGCTAAGAAAGAGCTTTCAAACAAAAGACTTTTCGTAGTAGATGCTTTCTGTGGTGCAAACAAGGATACTCGTATGGCTATCCGTTTCATCGTTGAGGTTGCTTGGCAGGCTCACTTTGTTACAAATATGTTTATCAAGCCTTCTGCTGAAGAACTTGAAAACTTCGAGCCAGACTTCGTAGTATACAATGCTTCAAAGGCTAAGGTTGAAAACTACAAGGAGCTTGGTCTTAACTCTGAAACAGCAGTAGCATTCAATATTACAAGCCGTGAACAGGTTATTATTAATACATGGTACGGTGGAGAAATGAAGAAGGGTATGTTCTCTATGATGAACTACTACTTACCACTTAAGGGTATGGCTTCAATGCACTGTTCAGCAAATACAGACTTAAACGGTGAAAATACAGCTATCTTCTTCGGTCTTTCTGGTACAGGTAAGACAACATTATCAACAGATCCTAAGCGTTTATTAATCGGTGATGATGAGCACGGCTGGGATGACAACGGTGTATTCAACTTTGAAGGTGGTTGCTACGCAAAGGTTATCGACTTAGACAAGGATTCTGAGCCAGACATCTACAATGCAATCAGACGCGATGCACTTCTTGAAAATGTTACTCTTGATGAGAATGGAAAGATTGATTTCGCAGATAAGAGTGTTACAGAAAATACCCGTGTATCTTACCCAATCAACCATATTGAAAACATTGTACGCCCTATATCTTCTGCACCTGCTGCAAAGAATGTTATCTTCCTTTCAGCAGACGCATTTGGTGTACTTCCTCCAGTATCTATTCTTACACCAGAACAGACACAGTACTACTTCCTTTCAGGATTTACAGCTAAGTTAGCTGGTACAGAGCGTGGAATTACAGAGCCAACACCTACATTCTCAGCTTGCTTCGGACAGGCATTCCTTGAGTTACATCCTACAAAGTATGCTGAAGAGCTTGTTAAGAAGATGGAAAAGAGTGGTGCTAAGGCTTACCTTGTAAACACAGGCTGGAACGGAACAGGAAAGCGTATCTCTATTAAGGATACCCGTGGAATTATCGATGCAATCTTAAGTGGAGATATTAACAAAGCTCCTACAAAGAAGATTCCATTCTTCAACTTTGAAGTTCCAACAGAATTACCAGGAGTTGATTCAGGTATTCTTGATCCTCGTGATACTTACGCAGATGCTGCTGAATGGGAAACAAGAGCAAAAGACCTTTCAGACAGATTTGTTAAGAACTTTGCAAAATATGAAGGAAATGAAGCTGGTAAGGCACTTGTTGCAGCAGGTCCTCAGGCTTAATAAGTTTTCATATTTAACCTAAAAACTGGCTAGAGTTTTTATAAAAAACTGCCATATGATATTTCAATAGTTTAACTATTGCTAATCATATGGCAGTTATTTTTATTGTTTTATATAAACTTATCCAGTTCCTTCTCTACCTGTTTTCTCTTTTTTATTTTTGGATTTTTTATAATATTATTGCCCTTTACAACTATCTCCACATTTCTAAGAGCTCTTAAATCCTCTAAAGGATTTTTTCTGGTTACAATCATTTCAGCCAGTTTTCCTTTTTCTATTGTACCGGTTTTGTCACCTATTCCCGCAATGGCTGCACTTCTTGAGGTAGCTGTATATAATGCAAATTTGTTTGACACACCTACATATTTGTGGAAGTAAAATAATTCTCTCCAAAAATCATATTGTGTTATCCAAGGACAGCCAACATCATTACCTAAGACTACAGGTATATTATTTTCAATGGCTGCCTTAGAGCATTGTACTATGCCTTCAAAAACTACATTTCCATTATACTGCTCCACCTCAGTAGCATTTGTTATGCTTCTGTCAAACAGGGCATAAGGTAAAGCTGGTGAAATGGTTGTACAAAGGAAAGCATTTTTTTCCTTAAATAAATTGATTATTTCTTCATCTGTTCTAGCACCATGCTCAATAGAATCTACACCATTTTCCAATGCCACCTTTACTCCCTCATATGACTCAACATGGGCTGCCACAGTATAGCCTGCTTTGTGTGCTGCGTCACATACAGCCTTTACCATTTCCGGCTTCATTTTCAATTCTCCCGGTACACCCTTTTCCTTTGCGTCCATAACTCCACCTGTAATCATCAATTTTATTAAATCAACCTTTTGTCCCTCTACCTTTTTCAAATGTGCCAATGCCTCGTCAATATTATTTGCAGCTATTGCTACTGAGCCTGCCATATGACCACCTGGTACAGATATTCCTTCATTTGCCGCTAATATTCTAGGTCCAAGCTTGGTTCCCTCATTTATTTCATCACGAAGGGTTGTATCAAAATTTCCTAAGCCACCCACAGTTCTTATAGTTGTTACGCCACTAAGAAGCTCATCCTTTGCAAAACCACAAACCATTTTATATGCAATTTTTCTGGTAAGTGAACTGCTCATTATTCGCTTTACCAGCTTTTCATTATCCCTCTGCTTTTTTTGAGGTTTTCCACTTCCCGCCAGATGTACATGCATATTAATAAGCCCCGGCATAATATAGCCTCCTGCCAAATCCACCAGCTCATAGCCCTCATAATCACCAGACTTGTCTACTATAGCTTCAATTATACCATTATTTACTAATATACTTTTTCCCTCAACAACCTCCATGTTTTCTGTTCCGTCAAGAATTTTTCCATTAATAAATGCACACTTCATAGACATTTCCTTTCTAACATATGTATTTTGTAAAACCCACAGGATTAACTTATATTAAACCCTCTTGCATTAATATTTCAATCACTCTATTTTCTCTTTTTATCATTATATTATCAGCCTCTATATGATTACAAGCTTTATTTGTAGCAATTATTTCCAAAGGTGTTACATATTCCAATGTGAATTTTTCCTCCTGCTCATAAGCATCTAAATTTCGCTCCCTTAGTTCTTCTTCGACCTCGCATAAATAATAATAATTGTCCTGAATAAATACATCCTCATAATCTCCCTTTTGTATTCTGTGAACCATTCCATATTCCTTTATAGTTTCAGGAATAACCACCAGACCAGTTTCCTCCTGCACCTCTCTTATAAGTGCATTCTTCTTATCCTCACACTTTTCTATTCCACCTCCCGGAAATTTGTAATACTCGTATTTTAAACTGTGTATCATTGCAAGCTTTCCGTCCTTAATAATAATGCCTCTTGCAGAGGGTCTGCTAAAGGTCGTTCCATTAATATCGTAATCCTTCGTATCTATTTCAAACAGCATACGCATTTGATTTTCTTTCATATATAAAATTATCCTTTCATATGTAAGTATTTCTTTTAAAATAAAGGAGAGCCAGGTATTCAAAATTGTTTACCTGACTCTCTTATTATAATGCTTATTAAACGAAAATGCCAAATTAATTAACTAATACTATACATTTTGAGGTGTATTTGTCGTCCTTTGTAGACACAGTAATTGTTGCACTACCTTCTCCAATAGCCTGAATAACACCATTTGATACTGTTGCAACTGAATTATCATCTGATTCCCATTTAATATCATTGCTTTTATATCCTTCTGGAACTTTTACAGTTATTATTTTGCTATCTCCCTTTTGAAGTGATACTGCAAATTCAGATAAATTTAATGCCCCACTATTATCCTGTGTTTCATCTAATCCACTACTTGTTGGTTCTTCTGTGGTTGTTTCATCCTCACCTAACTGCTCTGTTTCATCTGCTATCACCCAATCAACCGACTCATCTATAAAGCTTTTCTTAAACAATGCTCTATCCTTATCCCATACGGTAAATTCAAGGGAAATACCCAAATCATGCACCAATGTATCCTTATCGTCACCAACCTTTATTTTAATAATTGGCAGATATAAATCTCCCTTTGATGATAATGTAACAATATTTGTATAATGCAATGTATTTGTATTTTCATCAAATTCTGTTTTCAATTTCTGCTTAAGCTCTGTTTTCATCTCAATTAGAGCTGATGCTGAAACCGTAACATCTACTAATGAATACCCTAATATACTTGCTAAAATAGCAACCTTAAAACCTCCTTCTAAAGAAACAGATAATTCCAACCCGTGTTTTACACTTTTTTCACATGTATTCTTATATCCCTTACCAGACTCATAGGAAATCTTTGCATTTGCATCTACCTCAACACTATACTTTATTTCCCCATTTACATCAAAAAATAATTTTAATTTTCCATCTACAGAAACTCCACCACCAACAGGAACTTTAAATTTAGCGATTGTAACATCACCCTTAATTGTTCCCTTAAAGTCAATATTTCCCGACAATTTAGCATCCGCAGATACACTATATTCATTTAATTTCCACTTCCAGATACTGAAATCAACATTTGCTTTCACACTTAAATCAACTTTAACTTGACCTGTTATTGAATATCCGGCATCAAAGCTTCCTCTCTTTTCTGTTTTTTCCTTTTTTGTATACTCTCCCTCTAACTTTTTAATTTGATTTTTAAGCTCCGTCTTTGTAATATTTTTATTGCGATAGGATTCAATAAGCTCCTTTACTCGCAATGTAGCAATCTGTGTTGGTTCAACGGTTGTACCCGTTTTTTTCATTAAACTTTTAAATGCTTTGAAGTCTGGATTCTTTTGTCCGGTTTCATTTAATTTTGCACTAACAACTCCTAATGCAGCTTCAAGAGCACTATTCTTTTTTAAATTAGTGGATTTATCACGCAAATTAATATCAAAGGTTATTGTTTCTGTACCACTTAACGAACCTTTTATTGTTTCATCTATCCTACTGTCTGTCCCTGATAAATCATCAATTTGACCATACGCAACATACGCTGTTCCAGTATTACTTGAGATATTATTATCTTTAATTATTTTTACACCCTCTTCAGGGATAAAATTTTCTGCCTTTGCTATTGCTTCTGCATCAATATTAATCTGTTCAAACACTTCCGATATATCTGGTTTTACTGTTTCTATTGAATATGTACCATCCGCATTTAATGTTTTTTTAGATACCTTAAGTGCTAAGCCTGTAGGATATTCACTTGTCGGAGGAGTTATAAAAACATCTCCTACCTCCAGGGAACTGGCTACATTGGCTGAAATTGCTTTTGTAGTACCCACTTTATTGACTTCAAACTTGTCCTCTTTTGAAAAGTCTTTGACATTTTCTACATATACCACTTCATTCTTGCCAGCTTCATCCTTTGCAAGATATTCATGTATTGCCGCATTTAAAATAATACTTGCTTCTATGTCTGTAACACCAGATGTAAGTTTATCTGTATCTTCTGGGTCAACCTCATATATTCCATATTTATTTGCACACTTAATAAGTGCTCCATTTTCTCCGTAATCACTAACAAATTCCTTATAATCAAGCTCTGCTGCCAAAACGGAGGTAGAAATTACAAAACCAAGCGTTGCAACATCATTTGGCTTAAACTTATCTGTATTTGTTGACAATACATTCCACTCATATGCCGCTTGTACATAAGGGAATATACTATTTTCCTTATGTACATCAGCATAATAAGGTTCTTCTGATTGTGGTGAATCCAAACCAAAGCCCATACCTACTAACTGTACCCACTGTGCTCTAGTAAGCAATGGTGCATTATCTGTAGTTACAGCCTTTTTTTCATCACTACAACCTATAATTGTTGTAAATACCATTATAATAGCAAGTCCTAATGCCACTATTCTTTTCATTTTTTCTCTAATACTTTTTTTCATTCTCTGATTTTTCCTTCCCTTTTTCTATTGCCACTTATTATTTATTTTTTTCTCCATTTTTCTTAATCAACCAAACAGAAACAACCACCAAAATTAACACTCCTACCGACAATGCCAATCCAAATATGTAATTCAAAGAGTACCTGAAGCAATATATAGCAGATGTAATTATCCACATAACAGGCCATACAAGCTGCATATATAAGGCTCTCTTTTTTGTAATTCTTCTTATGTAATGTACAAGTAAAAGCACTACAGCCAACATTGAAATAAGCACCAGTACATAACCCGAAATATATGTACCTCCATATAATGGTACATATGTATTTTCAAAGTCAGAGTATGTAGCTATATATCCTATCTCTGGAGCATTAGGATTATATAATATATTAACAATACTTCCTTCTTTCATACCATCTACATCATTATACAAAAATGTGGTTCCTATTGCACTTTCTCTTATCTTATAATTTTGACCATCTACAACATACTTAACCCATATATTGGCTTCCTTGTCACCCTCCGATGTAGGTGCATCAGTAACGGATATATTTGTAACCACACCTTCTACAATTTCAAAGCCCTTGACATCCTTCATAAACTTGTCCTGTGTTATTACCTTATATACTGATAATATAACAACTCCAATAACTAAAAGAGTCATCAATACAGTATACAAATTATTCTCTCTCATTTTTCTGGTACTGTCATCTAAAGGGGTTTCCATTTTACTGAAATAAAGCTTTTGATTATTATATCGATTTAGATAATCTTCATTGCTAATATCCTCTCCTACTATATATACTCGGTTTACAGTAGAATTTTTACTATCAAGCTTACCATTCCCTTTATACACAACATCTACATCAAATATAACATCCTTGTAGTATTCACACCTACTAAATATCTCTTTATTTGTTATAAATGTTGTATCCCTTCCATTCGCCTTGCGTATTTTTACTTTATACTTGTACCCTCCACCACTTTGCTCATAGCCGACCGAATTAACGACTTTTCCACATATCAGCATTCTATTCTCCTTTTCTTATACTAATCAGCCAAATGATTTTCACAAAATCATTAAATCACCTATTACTTTAACATATTACTTTAATTATTTCTATATATAAGAATAATTTTAAAAAAATATTATACAATAATTTAACAAAAAAATTCTTGACTTATAATTAACTTCAAGTTATAAATAATATTGGTCGTAATTTATAGGTGTTGCGACATTAATTTCGTGAAAGCAAAATAGACCAGATGATATTATTTGTCATCAGAGTTCTAAGAGCGATCTTATGGGGACCACTTCTTTTTGAAGTCAAGGCCATACGGACAGCCGGGTCCACTGCCGATTGGCGGCTTGCCGCCTTATTGATTGAGTTAAAAGCTCAGTTTTATAAGTTGGTTACTTTATAACCGAAATGCGTTCTTACGCAAACTTGTGAAATGGTCAATAAGAGTAGTAAAAGTAGTATTGCTATATAGACTCTGTATGCCCGAAATAATATCCTATCTTTTATAAAAAATAATGTACTGGTATTTTGCAAACTGTATAATTAGAATTTTTATAACTATACCTGTTGTATACATTAGTGCAGAATTATAAAACTATGTAATTTCAAGCAAATACATATTTTGTTGCATATTTAATATGTGTTTTCTTAAATAAACCAATATGTATTCCACAATATCATATGTTATGATTTAATATCAGGATGCCTGTTGAGTTATATGTTAAAGGATATTTAAAGCAAGTTGTGTAAAAACAGCTTGCTTTTTTAGTATGTAAAATTCATTTTAAGTCGAGGTAATTTTATGGAAAAAGAGATTTTAGACCAATCCAAAGCCCCTATTTACGAGGCACTTGAGAGATTTCGTGAAATGCGTGTTGTACCCTTTGATGTTCCCGGTCACAAGCACGGAAAGGGAAATCCTGAGCTTACTGCCTTTCTTGGTGAAAAATGTGTAAGCATTGATGTAAATAGTATGAAACCCTTAGACAATCTTTGTCACCCTGTATCGGTCATACGCGAAGCTGAAATTCTTGCTGCTGATGCCTTTAAGGCTGCAGACGCTTTTTTAATGGTCAACGGAACAACCAGCTCCGTACAAAGTATGGTGCTTTCCTGCTGTAAGCGTGGTGATAAAATTATTCTGCCTCGAAATGTTCATAGAAGTGTAATTAATGCTCTGGTGCTTTGTGGTGCTATTCCTGTGTATGTTAATCCTGAGGTTAATACAAAGCTTGGTATTTCCCTAGGAATGAGCCGGGAGCAGGTACAAAAGGCAATTAATGAAAATCCCGACGCTGTTGCTGTTTTTGTAAATAACCCTACTTACTATGGCATATGCAGTGACCTAAGAGCCATTGTTAAAATGGCTCACGAGGCTGGTATGCTGTGTCTTGCAGATGAGGCTCACGGAACGCACTTTTATTTTGGTGAAAATATGCCTGTTTCAGCAATGGAAGCCGGTGCAGATATGGCATCAGTTTCAATGCACAAAAGTGGTGGAAGTCTTACACAATCCAGCCTTTTACTCATTGGAAAAAATGTAAATGCTGGTCATGTAAGACAGATTATTAATCTGACCCAGACCACCTCTGGCAGTTATTTATTAATGTCCAGTCTTGATATTAGCAGACGAAATCTTGCACTCAGAGGCAAAGAGGTTTTCCGTAAGGTAGTCCAAATGGCTGAATATACCAGAGAGGAGATTAATGCTATTGGTGGATATTATGCTTATGGCAAGGAGCTTATAAATGGCGATTCAATTTTTGACTTTGACCCTACAAAGCTTAGTGTTCACACAAGAGATATTGGTCTGGCTGGTATTGAAGTATATGACATATTGCGTGATGAATACGATATACAAATAGAATTTGGAGATATTGGCAATATATTGGCATACCTTTCTATTGGTGACAGAATTCAGGAACTTGAGCGACTTGTAAGTGCTTTAGCAGAAATCCGCCGCCGTTATCAGCGAGATTCCAGCGGACTATTAAGTCAGGAATATATTGACCCCGAAGTAGTAAGCAGCCCACAGGAAGCCTTTTACTCTAGAAAGAAAAGCCTGCCTATACACGAAAGCGTTGGCTATGTATGCAGTGAATTTGTAATGTGTTATCCACCGGGAATACCTATTCTGGCACCAGGAGAACGCATTACAAAGGAAATACTTGATTATATAGATTATGCTAAGGCGAAGGGGTGTTCAATGACAGGACCTGAGGACCCGGAAATAGAGCATTTGAATGTGATTATGTAATGCAATTTGTATATCCGCTTATGCTATTTTTGTTATTTATGATTGGTGTACCCCTCTTGTGTTACTTTAATAATTTCAAAGTAGACACGCTCTCGCTCGATTTCAATGTAGCGGTGCATAAGCTTGCAGGTATTACGATAAATCGTAATACCTGCGAGCTAAACACCGACATTTCCATACGGTCTACTTTTGAAATCATTAATGTAACACAAGGTATGTGGGGAATACATTTACAAATTATTTAACAATATTATGGAATTAAGGCGTTACCCTGTTGACTATAAAATAACATAGTGAAATTTGAGCGTTACTTTATTGGCTATATAAATTACATTGCAGAATTTGGTTGTTACTCCATTGGCTATATAATTTACATTATAGAATTTGGGTATTACCTTATTGGCTATAAAATAACATTGCAAAATTTGGGCATTGCCGTACTTACTACAAAATAACATTATAGGATTAGAGTGTTATTTTGTGATGCAGGTGTATTGTTGGTTATAAAGTATTATGGCATTGTATGTTATACCTTGTAGAAAATGTGTTTTTTATAATTATTGTTAGAAGATATTTTTTGGAAGATTTTAAGGAGATAGAAAAATGGATTTATGGTTTAGTGAATTTCACGCTCCAGATGTTAAGCACAGCTTGCGTGTAAACAGACATTTATATTCAAAGAAGAGTGAATATCAGCAGATTGATATTTTTGATACACCAGAGTTTGGAAGGGTTCTTACTTTGGATGGAAATGTAATGCTTACTGAGCGTGATGAGTTTATTTATGATGAAATGATTACTCATGTGCCAATGTCAGTACACAAGAATGTTCAAGCTGTATTGGTTATTGGTGCTGGTGATGGTGGTGTAGTTAAGGAGCTTACCCGCTATGAAAGCATAAAGAAAATTGACCTTGTGGAAATGGATGGAGATGTTATTGAGGCGTGCCGTGCCTTTCTTCCTGAAAATGCCTGTCGTTTAGATGACAGCAGAGTCCACATTTACTTTGATAATGCACTCCGTTTTATTAGAAGATGTACTGATGAATACGATTTAATTATTGTTGACTCTAATGACCCCTTTGGACCTTCTGAGGGATATTTTACAAGAGAATTTTATGGCATTTGCTACAATGCACTTCATGAGGACGGAATTATGGTCAACCAGCAGGGAAGTCCCTTTTACAAGCACGATGCTGAAATAATGCAGCGTAGTCATAAACGAATTGTAAATACCTTTCCTATAAGTCGTGTATATCAGGCACACATACCTACATATGCGGCTGGCTACTGGCTTTTTGGCTTTGCCAGTAAAAAATATCATCCAATAAATGACTTTGACGAGGCAAAATGGAAAGCTTTACATTTAAGCACAAAATACTATACAACAAAGCTGCATGTAGGCTCCTTTTATCTGCCTGCTTACTTAGAAAAAATGCTTGAGGAGGTTGAGTAATGAAACAAAATGTAGAAACCTTTATTGGCTGTGATGCCAATTTTGAAGAAGCTAAAATCGTACTGTTTGGTGCACCCTTTGATTCAACTACAAGCTATCGCCCCGGCGCACGCTTTGGCTCTTCTGCTATCCGTCACGAAAGCTTTGGTCTTGAAACCTATAGCCCTTATCAAAACAAGGATTTATGCGATATTAAGGTTTTCGATTATGGTGATTTAGAGCTTTGCTTTGGATTAGCCGAAGCCGCTTTACTGGATATAGAAAAAACTGCTGCAGAAATATTAAACCATAACAAGCTTCCTTTTATGATTGGTGGGGAACATCTTGTAACCTATGGTGCTGTAAAGGCTGCTGTAGAAAAATATCCAAATCTTCATATTATTCATTTTGATGCACACGCAGATTTGAGAGAAGATTATCTGGGTGCAACCCTAAGTCACGCCTGCGTTATGAAACGCTGCTATGACCTTATTGGTAATGATAAAATCCATCAATTCTGTATTCGCAGTGGTGAAAAATCAGAATTTGAATTTGCAAGAGATCATACAGATATGCACCCTTTTAATTTTGACGGTTTGGGAGAGCTGGTCAATGAGCTAAGAGAAGCACATACCCCTATATACTTTACAGTAGACCTGGATTGCCTAGACCCATCAATATTCCCCGGAACAGGCACTCCAGAGGCAGGTGGCATAACCTTTAATGAATTGCTCTCAGCTATAATGCTGGTAAGCAAAACAAATATTATAGGTGCAGACATAAATGAACTGGCACCTATGCTGGATACAAGTGGAGTTTCCACTGCTGTTGCCTGTAAGGTGCTTAGGGAAATATTATTGGCAATATCCTAATTTCTTATGGGATATATGGCAAAAAACAATTTATTTACTGAAAACAAAATTAATTTAATAACATACAAGGAGAAATTAAAATGAGCAAAGTTTTAGTAATCGGTTGCGGTGGTGTCGCAAATGTTGCAATCAGAAAATGTTGTCAGGTAAGTGAGGTTTTTACAGAGCTTTGTATAGCAAGCCGTACAAAATCTAAGTGTGATGAATTAGCTAAGTCATTAGAAGGAAAAACCAATACTAAAATCACAACTGCACAGGTTAATGCAGATAATGTTTCTGAGCTTATAAGCTTAATTAATGAATACAAGCCTGAGCTGGTTATGAATATTGCACTTCCATATCAGGACCTTACAATTATGGATGCCTGCCTTGCCTGTGGTGTTAATTATATGGATACTGCCAACTATGAGCCAGAGGATACTGATGACCCAGAATGGAGAAAAATATATGAAAAGCGTTGTAATGAGGCTGGCTTTTCTGCATACTTTGATTATAGCTGGCAATGGGCATACCGTGAAAAATTTGAGAAGGCTGGTCTTACTGCACTTTTAGGCTGCGGCTTTGACCCAGGTGTAACACAAGCCTACTGTGCTTATGCTAAAAAACATGAATTTGATACTATTGATACTATTGATATTCTTGACTGTAATGGTGGTGACCACGGCTATGCCTTTGCTACAAATTTCAATCCAGAAGTAAACTTACGCGAGGTTTCTGCTCCTGGCAGCTACATTGAAAATGGAAAATGGGTCGAAATACCTGCTATGAGCATTAAACGCCAATACAGCTTTGATAAGGTTGGCGAAAAGGATATGTATTTACTTCATCACGAAGAGCTTGAATCCTTAGCCTTAAATATTCCTGAGGTAAAAAGAATCCGCTTCTTTATGACTTTTGGACAAAGCTATCTTACACATATGAAATGTCTTGAAAATGTTGGAATGTTATCTACTACCCCAATCAATTTTGAAGGACAGGAAATTGTTCCAATAAAATTTTTAAAGGCTCTCCTTCCTGACCCTGCTAGTCTTGGTCCTCGTACACACGGAAAGACTAACATTGGCTGTATTTTTACAGGTAAAAAAGACGGTAAAGAAAAAAGCTACTATATTTACAATATCTGTGACCATCAGGAATGTTATAAAGAAGTAGAAAGTCAGGCTATCAGCTACACTACTGGTGTTCCTGCAATGTGTGGAGCTTTAATGCTTCTTACAAAAAAGTGGAACAAGGCTGGTGTTTATACTGTAGAGGAATTTGACCCAGACCCATTCCTTGATGCACTTGACAAATATGGATTACCACGCAGCGAAAACCACAACCCAGTATTGGTGGATTAATGAATATGAAAAAAAATATACATCCAGCTTTTAAGCTTTTTAATGAAATTAACCCTTTTGAAGCTTTTTCATCGCTTCCCTCCCCTAGCTATGTTATCAGCGAGGAGGCACTAATAAATAATGCAAAAATATTAGCAGAAGTCATTGAGGAAACTGGCTGCAAAATACTTCTTGCACAAAAGGCATTTTCCAATTTTAATTTTTATCCCCTGCTTTCTGACTACATATCTGGTACAGAAGCAAGTGGTCTGTTTGAAGCAAGACTAGGTGCTGAGGAAATGATTGGCAAAGAGGTTCATGTATTTTGTGGAGCCTATACTGACAATGATTTTAAGGAGCTTTTAAAATATGCTGACCACATAGTTTTTAATTCTCCAAACCAATTAAAAAAATTCGGAAGTCTGGCTAAGGAAAATGGTAAAAGCATAGGACTTCGCATCAACCCACAATGCTCTACACAGGAGGGGCATGAAATCTATGACCCCTGTGCCGCAGGCAGTAGATTAGGCGTGACAAGACAGGTGTGGAATGAGGAAATGGATGCCTCTGCTATTGCTCTTTTAGATGGCTTACACTTTCACACACTTTGCGAACAAAATTCCGACGCCCTTGAAACTACACTTAAGGCAGTAGAGAAAGGCTTCGGCGATATTCTTCCACAAATGAAATGGCTTAATATGGGTGGTGGTCATCATATTACCCGTGAGGATTATGATATTGAAAAGCTTAAAAAGCTTATTAAATATGCACAAAATAAGTGGAATTTATCTGTCTATCTTGAGCCTGGAGAGGCTGTAGCTCTTAACAGTGGCTACCTTATAAGCCGTGTTTTAGATGTTGTAAAAAATGGTAATATAAATATTGCAATTCTTGATGCTAGTGCTGCCTGTCATATGCCAGATGTAATTGAAATGCCTTATACACCACCTCTTTATATGGCAACACCTAAGGAAGCTGACAATAACCACCTTACAAATCCTTACCCTTACAGGCTAGGTGGGCCTACCTGTCTTTCAGGGGACATTATTGGTGATTACTACTTTAATGAGCCATTAAAAATTGGAGATATGCTTATATTTGGTGATATGGCAATATATTCAACCTGTAAAAACAATACCTTTAATGGAATGGCACTGCCAAACATATATAAAATGACGGTAAATGGTACTTTTGAAAAGCTTACGGATTTCGGGTACGAAGATTTTAAAATGCGACTTGGAAGATAATTACTTCAGCCTATAATAGCAAGCGCTCTTTCCTTGTACTGGTCAAGCTTTTTTGTAACACTTTGTTCGATAAATACCTATATGTAACGAGCTTCCATTGGCGTCAAATAATTATTGTATGAATGAGGGCGAACATAGTTGTACCAATTTATGTATTTCATAGTTCAGTACCAAATAAGGGTAAACTTAGAGATGGCTTTACATATATATTAAATCAGGAAAAATATCTGAAAGTATTTTTGACGGATGGAGATATACCTATAGACAATAATGCAAGCGAACGGGCTATTCGTGGATTTTGTATCGAAAAGAAAAACTGGCAGGTAATAGATACAATAAATGTTGCTAAAGCCTCGGCTATTATCTACAGTATTGCAGAAACTGGCAAGGCTAATAACTTAAAGCCATATGAGTATTTCGAATACTTGTTGACAGAACTGCCGGAGCATCAGGATGACACAGACAGAAGTTTTCTTGAAAAACTTTTGCCATGGTCATCAGAACTGCCAGAATATATCAGAAAAGCAAAAAGGTTGTGAGAACACAACCTTTTTATAAAACTAGGTACTTGCTATGAAGCATTTACCTTTTTTCTACAAAGTTTTAAATATGGTCACTATACAAAAATTAAATTTTAACTATTTAAAAAGTAAACCATCTCTGGTTTACTTTTAATAAATTATAAATATTTATTACTATTTTGTGTCAATCAATAATTCTTTTGGACTTTTCTTTAAATTGCTTGATGAAGATATTAGTAAAGATATTATAAGAACTATTGACATAAATAAAATCACATATATCATTAATTTTGGAGATATATTAATTTCTAAACTTGTTAGTGTTTTATTAAAACCATCTACTTCAGCTCCACCTCCAAGTTGGCTGGATTCTCCTTGTTTAGCAATTTGTTTTGCTATAGTACCAGTAACTTTACTTAATATGTTATTTCCTATCATACTTGCTGTATAAACTGCCAGAAAGTATGATCCTATAAATGCCGGAATTGATACAAATACAAGTTCAATAACAAATTGTCCGAATATTTTAGCTTTTGAAATTCCTAGTGAAAGCAAAATTGCAATTTCCTTTTTTCTGGCATTCATCCATAAAAATAATAGTAATGAAACTGTAACACCTGCAAATAATAATGAACCTGCAAATAATTTGTTTGCTATTTTATATATACCTGATATTGATTGTTGTAGTGCCGGGTAATTATTTGAACTTTTAATCAAATTATATTGTTGCCAATCTATATCAAGTTTTTCAATATTTTTAATAACCTTATCTAAATTTTTATTACCTTTTACAAAAAATGTTGCATCTTGATATACTGCAGTATCCTCTGTATTTCCATATACTTTTGCAGCCGTATCTAAATCAGTTATCAAAGTATTTTCGTAAAGTTCTTGGGCTACAGTAACACCACCTTCATTATGACCATCGAAAAGACCTTTTATCTCGACTTCTACTTCTTCATTTGCTCCTTTTTCATTATCAGCATCAAATAAATTAGATTTTATTTTTATTTTATCTCCAATTTTTAAATTATTTTTTTCTGCTAAGTCTTTATGCATTAAAATCTTGTTTTTATCATTTTCGTTTAAATGTTCACCACTAGATAATTTGTAAGCTCCTGAGATAAACTTATTTTCTTTTGATGAATCATTAACTCCTGTTAACATAACAGCTCTTTTAAAGTTTTTTGCTCTTTCTGGTGATTGACCTGAAAGTGTTTTTTGAGTTTCTATTATATCATTATCAACTAAATCAGCAACACTATTAATTCTTTTTACATATGAATCAATATCTTTTGATGCAGCTATTTTTTTAATATCTTGTCCTTTTATATTGCCACCACCTCTTGGTGTTCCAAAATTAACTCTTCGGTTTATTTCCATAGAGAAACTATTTGTAATATTTCCATAAGTTTCTTTTGATGCTCTGTTCGTAGCATCTTTAATTGATAAACTAATAAGACAAAGTGTTGACATAGCTGTTATAACTAACAATATAATTATTGATTTTAGACTTTTTCTAGTTACATAATGAAATGCATTTTTAATCATTATTTGACCTCCGGAGTAATTTTGTTTATGTTTTTAAGTTTTCTATCTCTTAATTCCAAAACAATGTCTGCAGAATTTGCAACTTCTTTACTATGTGTTACCACGATTACACACTTATTTCTTTCTTTTGCTAACTTTTTAAGTATTTCAATTATTTCACTTGCAGTATCAACATCTAAGTTTCCAGTAGGTTCATCTGCTAAAATAATTGGGGCTTCTGAAACTAATGCTCTTGCGATAGCCACTCTTTGTTGTTGTCCTCCTGATAACCTCATTACATTTCTATTTATTTGACTTTTGTCAAGCCCTAATTCAAATAAGATTGTTTCAGATGCATTTTTATTTACTAATCTAACATTTTCTATTGGTGTTAAATAATCAATTAAATTATAGTTTTGAAAAACTAATGATATGTTATTTTTTCTATGATTACTATAGCCGTCTTTCTCTATATCATTTCCTTTAAATAAGATTTTACCTTTTTGTGGTTTATCTAAACCTGCTAATAGTGAAAGTAATGTTGACTTTCCTGCTCCTGATTTTCCTATTATTGCATAGAATTTTCCAATTTCAAATTTTTGATTTACTTTAGATAATACTAACTCACTTGAATTTGGATAATTATATGTTACATTTTTTATTTCTAATATATCCATTTTTAATCTCCTAACTTATTTTTGATAATATTTCTTTTGGTTTTTTTATTAATATCATTAAACTTGCAATAATAACTGATAGAACAATAATTCCAATTAATATTCCGTAACTTTCTAAAAATGTTATAAAATTTGAAATTAAATTATTGTTTTTAAGTAAGCTATCAACCGTTATTGTTGAATCATCAGAATTCATAAATCCATCGACTATAATATTTAATATTACATTTCCTATAAACAATGATAATACTAAAGAGGGTAGTGATATAAATAACAATTCAAGTATAAATTGAGTTACAATTTTTATTTTACTTATACCAATTGATAATAATATTCCTATTTCATGTATTCTTTCTCTTAACCATAATATTAATATTAATGATAAAACTGTAATTCCACCTATCATAATTGAATATGTCATGATATTAATAATATGTTTTATTCCATCTATAGACTCTAGTGTTTCTTCGAATATATGGTTATCACTTGAAACCCTTAATTGTGACCAATCAATTTTGATTTTTTTAATTTTATTTAGTGCTACCTTTGTATTTTCTGAACTATCTGAGTATATTTCAAGTTTATTAACAATTTTGTTATTTTCAGGTTTATTTAATGCTTTTTGACTTGATTCATAATCAATAAATACCATATTTTCACTAAAGTCTGATGATAAGCCAGTATATTTTTCTTGTTTTTTACCTGAAAAGATTCCAATTATCTCAAACTCATATTCCATTTTCTTTTCATTGTTATTAAAATCAATCAATTCAAGTTTAATTTTATCATTAATATTTAGTTTATTTTTTTCTGCAAGTTCCTTATGAATAAGAATTTTTCCTCTATCATTATTCTTAATATGTCTGCCTTTTATAATAGTGAAAATGCCACTACTAAATAAATTGTCCTTTTCACTATTATTAGTAGCTTCCACTGAAAGCATATTTTTGAACTCATCTGATAAATCATCTCGTTCTATTAATTGTGTTCCATCTACAACCTTGATGTTTGTAGTTCTAGCAAGTCCATCATACATAGTGATAATTTCTTTTATTTCTTTAATATTATCTAATTCTTTAAACTGATTAGTTTCAAAAGTATCACCATTATTTTTAGTTATTGATAATGATGTATTTGAAATCTTGTATAAGTTTTTTTCCAAATCACTTGTTGATTTTGATATGTTCAAACATGAATACAAACATGAGAGAACTAATGTTAAAATAATAAATACTATACTTGTTCTATTTCTTTTTCTTAAAATATATGCTATAGCATTTTTTAGCATTTTATCAACCTCCTATCTTCAGATTTTTTGCTCAAAAAAAGATATGGAAAAGTGTTTTTTAATATCAGCCATATCTTTTATATTTTTCTTAAAAATGTAGATATTTCAAGCAATTATATATATTTTTTTTATTTTTGTCAATTAATCAGCAAATTTGATGGAGTAAATTTACTGTCAGTTGGAAATAATTAAAGATTGTAGTAATATAGTAAATTTGTAACACCTTGTTCGAATAATATATTATAATATTACTCAAACGAGGAGGACATTACTATGTCAATACATTATAGCGATGATTTTAAAAAAGAAGTGGTCAAAGCATATATGGCTGGAGATAAGTCAACAGTCCAAATAGCTGCTGATTATAATATTGCAAGGAGTACTGTTAGCCAATGGGTTAATCAGTATAGGGAAGAATGCCTTTATACCACCAACACTACACCTGAATCTAATGAAGCCAGGGAGATTAGAAGATTAAATCAGATTCTTAACGAAAAAGATAAGGAAATTGCTTTTCTAAAAAAAGCAGCGGCATTCTTCGCGAAGAAAATCGATTAGTGGTATATCGATTTATTGACGATAATATCACGAACGCTTAGCACATATTTTTGAACTTATGTGCTGTCATTATGCACTCCAAGCCAGGCTATAAAGCAGGCAAAAAGAATAAAATCTTTGACAATCTCTTAAACCAGAATTTTACTGTCGACTGCAAAAACAAAGTATGGTGCACAGATTTCACATATATGCGCCAGCCAAATGGAAAATTCAGATACAACTGTTCAATTATTGATTTGTATGACAGGTCTGCTGTCGCTTTGTTAAACAGCAATTATATTAATACCGATTTGGCAATAAACACTCTGAAAATAGCACTAAAACAGGAAAAATATCCTAAAATAATTCTGCACTCAGACCAGGAAGCTCAGTTTACATCATGGGATTTTGTAAATTTTTGCAAAGATAACAATATAATCCAAAGCATGAGTAAGGCTGGCTGTCCCTACGGCAATGCTCCTATGGAAAGATTTTATAATACTTTTAAAAGTAACTTTTATAATGTAACTTCATTTTCAAATGTAGAGATGATGGATGAGCTAACTATGAAATACATAAATTGGTACAACTATGTTCGCCCTCATTCATACAATAATTATTTGACGCCAATGGAAGCTCGTTACATATAGGTATTTATCGAACAAAGTGTTACAAAAAAGCTTGACCAGTACATACATTATTTTTACTTCTTAGGGTTCACTTTTGACATCAATACTACCGTCTCCACATGCACACTATGTGCAAACATATCCACCGGCTGCACCTTCACAAGCTCATACCCATTTTCACACAAAAACTTCACATCCCTTGCCAATGTAGCCGAATCGCAGCTTACATACACCACCTTTTGGGGCTGCATTTTAATAATTGTTGCAAGAAGTCTTTCATCGCAGCCTTTTCTTGGAGGGTCTACAACTATTACATCTGCTGCAGTATAGTTACCCTGCTTTCGCTGATTTTCGTAGCATTCTGGCACTACCTCCTCTGCCTTTCCAACAAAGAATGTAGCATTTTTAATATTGTTAAGTTTTGCATTATTTCTTGCATCTTCTATAGCCTCTGGAATAATCTCTACACCATAGACCTCCTTAGCCAGCTTTGCAAGAAACAGAGAAATTGTACCTACACCACAATATAAATCCCACACAACCTCTTTACCTGTAAGACCTGCAAATTCCAAAGCCTTTCCATATAGTACCTGGGTCTGCAATGGATTTACCTGATAAAAGGATAATGGTGAAATATGGAATTTTATTAAGCCGATATAGTCGGTAATATAGCCGTCACCATAAAGATTTATAAGCTTATTTCCTAAGATTACATTTGTATTTTCCTTGTTTATATTAAGGGAAATACTGGTCATTCCATCTATTTTTTTAAGTCTTTCTACTAAAATATCAGCCTTAGGAAGCTTTGTGCCATTAATTACTATACACACCATTAGCTCGCCTGTCTTAAAGCCTTTACGGATAAGAATATGACGAACCAGACCCTTTCTGGCAGCTTCGTTGTAAGGTCTTATTTTAAACTCTGTCATAAAATCCTTTATAAGCTGTAATATATCCTTATTAATAGTATCTCCTATAACACAATCCATACAAGGCACTATGCTATGAGTTCTTCCTGCGTAAAAGCCCATAACTATATTTCCATCCTTGTCCTCGCCTACAGGATACTGAGCCTTATTTCTGTAATGGTAAGGCTCCTCCATACCAAGTGTATCTTCAATTTGAAAATCTGTAATTTTGGCAATGCGTTCAATATTATTTTTTACCTTGTTTTTCTTAAACTCTAGTTGTGCCTTATAATCCATTTCCTGAATTTGGCAGCCACCACAGGCTTTAGAAACGCTGCATCTAGGTGAAACTCGCTTACTGGATGGAGTAATCAGCTCCTCAAGTCTGGCATATGCGTATGTTTTTGTAGGCTTTGTAATCCTCACCCTTGCATAATCACCAACTATAGCGTCCTTTACAAATAATGGATAGCCCTCTAGCTTTCCAATGCCCTCACCGTTTACACCTATATCTTCAATTTCAACACTTACAACCTGGTTTTTTGAAAGGTTCATTCTATTTGCTCGTCCTTCTAATGTTAGTTTCCATAAATCTATTGTAGCCTAACCACTCTTGTCCCTCTAAAGGTGTGCTGGTGGTTAATATTTCCTTCATTGTTTCTAATTTTGCATCTGTATTATCGGCAAAATTAAGAGCAACTGCTTCGATAATAGCAGGTTTTTTTGGAGAGCCATATTCTAACTCGCCGTGATGTGCTAAAATACAGTGTTTAAGCTCATTTCCCAGCTTTTCTGGAAAACCGTCAAGCTTTTTAATAGCGTCATCTACCATCTGATAACCAATTACAATATGTCCCAGCAACTGACCTTCGTCTGTATAGTCATTTGTAGGGAACTTTGAAATTTCCTTTGTCTTTCCTATATCGTGGAAAATTGCAGCAGTAATTAATAAATCCCTGTTAAGTATTGGATATAGCTTTGTATATTCATTACATAGCTTTGTAACAGATAATGTATGCTCTAAAAGCCCACCTATAAAGCTGTGATGAACACTTTTAGCTGCTGAATTTTTCTTAAAGCTTGCTGCAAAATCCTTATCCTCTATAAAAAAGCTACTTAAAAGCTGTTTTAAGTGATTATTTTCAATAGAGGAAATAAAGCCTAACATTTCCTCATACATAGTATCTATATTTTTTTCTGATACAGGAAGATATTCACCCTCGTCATATTCGCCTTCTTTAGCCTTTCTGGCCCTTTTTATATTCAACTGTTTGCCCCCATTAAACACTATTACCTCTCCCACAACATCTACATAATCCAAAGCATCAAAATCATCTATTCCCAATGAATTTGGCTCCCATATTTTTGCGTCAATAACACCTGTTTTATCCTGTAATATTACTGAATCATAGGGTTTTCCATTTTTAGTTGTTGCTGTAGTTTTAGATTTACATAAATAAATCTCTGCTACCTTTTCGCCTTCTCTTAAGCCTTCTATATATCTCATTTTTATTTCCTTTCGCCTAGCTCTACTTTTATTTCATAAGGATTTATGCGTGTGCCTAATCTCCTGTAAAGATATACTGTAATAGTATCTCCCTTCTTTTTGGAATTTAAATATTTTCTGTAATCTGTATATTTTTCTATCTTTGTATCATCTATTTTGTAAATAACATCGCCTACCATAATTCCACCATAGTAAGCAGGTGTGCCTTCACCTACATTAGTAACAAACATTCCATTTGGAATATCCGTTCCTACCAATTTCCTAACCTCCTCTGTTACCTGTTGTGAAACAATTCCCACCTTTATTAAATAACCATTATTAATACCTGTGTAAATGTCATTTCGTAAGCCTGTAAGGTCAATCACTGCTATCTTTCCGGTTTCCTCCTCCTGCACCATTCCCATGGCAATAAGATTTCCCTTATCATCAAAGGCAAAACCGTCCTTTATGTCTGATAATCTAATGTCAATCATATATTTGTTGTAAATCATATCTGTGGCTAACTGGCTTGCACCCTGACTTACAACCTTTCCATCAAGTAATGTCATTCCAGATTTGCTTCCCCAGCCAATATACTTAACCTCTGCTCCAAATTTTATAATACTATTTGCAGCTATATCAGATACGCTTATGCTCTTTATTTCCTTTTCTGATAAAGTAACCCTTTTTATTTTTAAGTATGCAATATGTACCTCACTATCAACCATATAAACCTCTGCTGTAATTTCTTTATTACCACTGATTTTTGCGCTAAAATAACTTAAGCCTTCTACATTGTCTGAATTTGTTATTGCAATAATATCCTTGCTCTTAGATACTACTACGCCCGTAAAGGTAGTAAATTTTTCCATAGAATATCCCTTAAACTCTATGGTGCTTGATAGTATTGTTTTTTCTGCCCTCTCGTCAGGGGTTTCATTCGTATTATTTTCTTCTGTAGTTTCTTGTGTTGTTTCTTTCATTGTACTGACAGTTGCATCCACCGGCTGACTATCTGGCTGCTTTGTGTCCTCTTTATTTTGCTTATCATTAATAAAGTGGATAAAAATAAGACTGGTCACAATACAGGCTCCTACAATAAGCATTAAGTTTATGGCTGTCTTAATAATTCCCTGCTTAATCTTTGTTTTTCTATCTATAATCGTTTCTCTCACAAAACGATACTGTGTACCTTCGCCCAGCTTTTCAGTCATAGGTATCTGTTCAATATCTTTATCTTTATTATTTTTGCTTTCCATCTTTACTCCATATACATCTCATATCTGTAATATGCTAAATATTCTAAATGCTTGAATTTATACAGCATAATATATTATAATGTAATTTACTAGCATTTGCAAATATGTTTCAATAAATAATTCGGAAGAATGGAGTAATATTATGAATAAAAAAGTGCTTAAAACTTTGGAATTCAACAAGATAGTAGAAAAGCTGGCAGATTACGCATCCTCTCCCATTGGTAAGGAGCTGTGCGAGCAAACACTGCCACTATCAGATATAAATGAAATCACAAAAAAACAGAAGGAAACCTCTGACGCTCTTCAAAGATTATGGAACAGTGGTCCTATTTCCTTTTCAGGCAACCGTGATATTCGTGCCAGCCTAAAGCGTTTACAGGTTGGCAGCTTATTGTCTGTTAAAGAATTATTAGATATTAGCTCAGTCTTAAATGTTACCTTACGGGTGAAAGCCTTTTCCAGAGGTGACGATATAGAGGAGGATAACAAAGACTCACTTAGTGATATGTTTCTGCTTTTAGAGCCATTATCCAACCTGAACAATGAAATCAAGCGTTGTATTATTTCCGAGGAGGAAATTGCCGATGATGCCAGCAGTACCTTGTTTTCTCTTAGAAAACAGCAGAAAAATACTAGCAATAAAATTCACAACCAGTTAAACTCCCTAGTCAGTTCAATGCGTTCTTACCTTCAGGACGGACTTATTACTATGCGAAATGGCAGATATTGTCTGCCTGTAAAGGCTGACAGCAAGTCAATGATTCCCGGTATGGTTCACGATCAGTCCTCTACAGGCTCTACACTTTTTGTTGAGCCTATGAGTGTTGTAAATCTTAATAATGAATTACGAGAGCTGGAGCTAAAGGAGCAGGAGGAAATCGAGAAAATCCTATATACTCTCAGTGATGAGGCTGCCTCTTATGCTTCTAATATAGAAGAAAATTTTAAGCTTCTCAATGAGCTTGATTATATATTTGCCAGAGCTGCCTATTCTAAGGATTTAAAATGTAGTGAGCCTGTTTTTAACACAGAGGGCATAATCAACCTTAAATGTGCCAGACACCCTCTCTTAGACCCTAAAAAGGTAGTTCCTACCAACATTCCTTTAGGTAAGGACTACGATTTGCTTATAATTACAGGACCTAATACTGGTGGTAAGACAGTTTCCCTTAAAACAGTTGGCCTGCTTACTCTTATGGGACAGGCAGGCTTGCATATTCCTGCTGATGAAGGCTCTGCCTTATCAGTATTTACACAGGTTTACGCAGATATTGGTGACGAGCAGAGTATTGAACAAAATCTCAGTACCTTTTCATCTCATATGAAAAATATTATTTATATATTAGAGCACGCAGACAAGGATTCCTTAGTGCTTTTCGATGAATTATGTGCCGGAACAGACCCAGTTGAAGGTGCAGCACTTGCTATTAGTATACTTACCTTCCTGCACAATATGAAAATACGCACAATGTCTACAACCCACTATAGCGAATTAAAGGTATTTGCCCTTTCAACAGAGGGTGTTTCTAATGCAAGCTGTGAGTTTTCACTTGAAACCCTTAGCCCTACCTATAGATTATTAATAGGTATTCCGGGAAAAAGTAATGCCTTTGCTATTTCTAAAAAGCTGGGGCTTCCTCAATATATTATTGATGACGCTTCCAACCACATAAACGATGAAAGCAAATCCTTTGAGGACATTATTGCTGACCTTAACAACAGCAAGGCTGAAATTGAAAAGGAGCAGGCTGAGATTACAAGCTATAAGGCTGAGATTGAAGCTCTCAAGGCTGAACTTGAGAAAAAAAGTGAAAACCTTAATGACAGACGAGAAAGCATTTTAAGGTCTGCAAATGAAGAAGCAATGGAAATTTTGCAGGCTGCTAAAGAGCAGGCTGACAAAACTATAAAGGATATTACACATTTTTCAAAAAGCGGAAATGTTAAGGGTATGGAAAACTCCAGAAATGCCCTTCGTTCAAAAATGTCTGATACTGAAAAGAAGCTGGTGCTTAAAGGCAAAAAGCTATCCCAAAAGGAATATAAGGCAAAGGATTTTTCCTTAGGTACTGCTGTAAGAGTTATTAGCTTAGGGCTTAATGGTACTGTTTCCACTCTGCCTAATGCCAAGGGCGACCTTTTTGTACAAATGGGTATTTTAAAATCACAGGTTAATATTAAAGATTTAGAGATTATAGAAGAAGAGGTTACCAAAAAACAGAGTCTTAATAAGACAAATCAGGGCAGGATTAAAATGAGTAAGTCCTTGTCTGTATCTCCTGAAATTAACTTAATAGGAATGACTACTGACGAGGCTGTTCCAATTCTAGATAAATATTTAGATGACGCTTATCTTGCAAAATTATCAACGGTGCGTATTGTCCACGGACGCGGTACGGGTGCATTAAAAAATGCAGTTCATGCTCACTTAAAGCGACAAAAATATGTTAAATCCTATCGCCTAGGTGTATTTGGCGAAGGCGATACTGGTGTTACTATTGTAGAATTTAAATAGAGGTATACAAAATTATGGAAAAACAAAAAATTTTAATTGTAGATGATGATACAAACATTTCAGAGCTTATCAACCTTTATCTTACAAAGGAATGTTTTGAGGTAAAATGTGTAGAGGACGGGGAATCAGCTCTCCGTGCAATGGAGTTCTTTGGCCCAAGCCTTATACTTTTAGATTTAATGCTTCCTGGAATGGATGGTTATCAGGTGCTTAGGGAAATCCGAAAGGAATATCTTACCCCTGTAATTATGCTTTCTGCTAAGGGCGAGGTTTTTGATAAGGTTTTAGGCTTGGAATTAGGTGCCGATGACTATATTATCAAGCCTTTTGATACAAAAGAGCTGATTGCCAGAGTTAAAGCAGTTCTTCGCCGTACTACAGCTGCACCTCCAAAGGCAGAGGCGCCAAAGACTGATGTTGTAGAATACCCGGATTTAATTATAAACAAAGCCAATTACTCAGTTTTATATAAGGGCGCTCCACTTAAAATGCCTCCAAAAGAAATTGAATTATTATATTTCCTTGCTTCCTCTCCAAATCAGGTTTTTACCAGAGAACAGCTTTTAGACCATATCTGGGGCTACGAATATATTGGAGATACAAGAACTGTCGATGTTCACATTAAAAGAATACGAGAAAAAATGGGCAACCATGAAAAATGGGCACTTTCTTCTGTATGGGGCATTGGCTACAAATTTGAAACAAAATAAAGGACGCTATTATGAAACATTCCATTTACTTAAAATATTTGATTGGCTACCTTGTCTTTTCAGTATTAATGATTTTAGGCATAAGCTATATTGTTGAGCCTGTTATTAAAGATATTGAAGTAAAACAGCTAGGCGAGGGCATCTACAAGGAAGCCTACTCTTTATCTCAAAAATATGGTAAATACAACTACGATTTTTCCTCTAACAGTTCCGAAACTATGGATGAAATATCTACTATTGCCTTTTCTACTGACTCTATTATATGGATAGTGGACAGTGAAGGAAAAATTATTAATACCTCTGAGAATTACATGGTTTCTTTATTTATTGATGATTTAGGAGAATATTTTGAAACCTCGCGATATGTTATTGGAGATTTTCATGGCCTGCTACCGTCACAATATGTAAGCACTATTGCCCCTATTGTAAATAATTTTCAAATCTTTGGATATGTAATCATTAGCAAGGATATTAATTACGCAGAAGTTGCAGCCACCACCACAATGAATTACATTTATATTATTTCTTATATGATATTAGTGCTTTCTTTAGTTATGGTATTAATTTTTGCATTTACTACCTACCTTCCTATTAAAAAGATTATTAAGGCCACTAAGGAATATTCTAAGGGTAATTTTGATTATGATGGTCTTAAGATTAAATCTCATGATGAATTAGGTGTACTTGCTTCAAATATTAACTATATGGCAAATGAGATTAAGACTATTGATGATAAGCAAAAGAAGTTTATTGCCAACTGCTCCCACGATTTCAGGTCACCTCTTACCTCGATAAAAGGCTATCTTGAGGCTATGTTAGATGGCACTATTCCACCAGAAATGTACGAAAAATATTTAAATATTGTACTTACTGAGGCTGAACGATTAAATTCACTTACAGCCTCTCTGCTTACAATTAACACCTGGAACAGCTCCGGTCAGGCACTCGATTTGTCTGACTTTGACATTATTGCAGTTGTAAGAAAGACTATTCTTTCCTTTGAAGGACAATGCAATAAAAAGAAAATTACTATGGATGTTACCTATGGTGATAAAGCTTATTCTGTATATGCTGACCAGATTAAAATACAGCAGGTGCTATATAATCTTATAGACAATGCTATTAAATTCAGTGAAGCCAATTCCACCATATATGTAAAGGTTACGGATAAAAATGATAAGATTTTTGTATCTGTAAAGGATACCGGCTGTGGTATTCCAAAGGATGCCATTACTAAAATATGGCACCGTTTTTACAAGCTTGATACTTCCAGAGGAAAAGATAAGACAGGCTCTGGTCTGGGCCTGTCTATCGTTAAAGAAATCATTACAAGTCATAATGAAAATATTAATGTTATTTCTACAGAGGGTGTTGGCTCAGAGTTTGTATTCACTCTGCAGCGTTCAAAAAAGAGCTTACTTCCAACTATAACCTCTTAAATGACCCTCCAGCTCCATTCCTGCAAATTCGTTTTGTCTTAGTGCCTCATAAAGCACTACGGCAACTGAATTTGAAAGGTTAAGGGAGCGGATTTCCGGATTCATAGGAATTCTGACACAGGTTTCCTGATTATTTACCAGTATTTCTTCTGGTATTCCTGCACTTTCCTTTCCAAACATTATATAGCAGTCTGGCTCATAGCTTACCTGTGAATAAACATTAGGAGCTTTTGTTGTAGCATAATATATTTTTGCATTAGGATTTTTGCCTAAAAAATCATTGTAATCATCATATACTGTTACATCTAAATGCTGCCAATAGTCCATTCCTGCCCTTTTTAAAGCCTTTTCACTTAGGCTGAAGCCCAATGGACCTATAAGGTGTAAGCGTGTGCCGGTGGCACAGCAGGTTCTTCCTATGTTTCCTGTATTTGCTGGTATTTCTGGTTCATGTAAAACTATATTAAGCATTTTTTCACCTTACTTGTTTTCTTCCAATCTTTTAATAAAATCAGCAATTCTATCTAATGCAATTTTTAAGTTTTCAAGAGAATATGCGTAAGATATACGAAGGAAGCCTTCCCCACAATCACCAAAGGCTGTTCCCGGTACAACTGCTACCTTTTCCTCCTTCAATAATCTGGTTGCAAATTCGTCTGAGGTAAGACCAAATTTCTTGATGCTTGGAAATACATAAAATGCACCATATGGTTCAAAGCATTCAAGTCCCATTTCCTTAAAGGCATTCATTAAAAATCTTCTACGCTGATTATATGCCTGACACATTTTCTCAACATCTTCATCACCATTTTTAAGTGCCTCTACTGCTGCATACTGGCTGGTTGTAGGTGCACACATAATTGCAAACTGATGTATTTTTGTCATCTGGGAAATAATATTTTTAGGTCCACAGGCGTAGCCTAGTCGCCAGCCTGTCATTGCATAGGACTTTGAAAACCCGTTAATAACTATTGTTCTTTCCTTCATTCCCGGCATTTCAGCAATGGAAACATGGCGTCCATTGTAAGAAAGCTCTGAATAAATTTCATCGGAAACAACAAATATGTCCTTTTCAACACAGATTTTTGCAAGCTCTTCTAATATTTCTCTTTCTAGAATTGCACCTGTCGGGTTATTTGGGAAAGGAAGTATTAATACCTTTGTTTTATCTGTTATTTTCTCTAATAACTCCTGTGGTGTAAGCTTAAAGTCATTTTCTTCCTTTAGCTGGATAATTACTGGTTTTCCGTATGTAAGCTGAACACAAGGCAGATATGAAACATAGCTAGGCTGAGGAATAAGCACCTCATCACCTGGGTTAATCATTGCTCTAAGTGCAACATCAATAGCCTCACTGCCACCTACTGTTACAAGTACTTCTCCGTTATAATCATATTGTAAATTAAATCTTCTATTAAGATAATTGCATATCTCCTGCTTTAACTCTTTAAGTCCTGCATTAGAAGTGTAGAAAGTTCTTCCTCTCTCAAGAGAATATATACCTTCTTCCCTGACATGCCATGGAGTATCAAAATCAGGTTCTCCTACGCCTAATGAGATTGCATCCTTCATTTCACTTACTATATCAAAAAATTTTCTAATTCCTGAAGGTTTTATTTCAGTAACTACATCTGACAATGGGTTTCTCATGGTGTCACCAACATCCTTTCATCTGTTTTCTTTTCGTCAAGAACTGTTCCATGTTCCTTATATTTTTTAAGAACAAAGTGAGTTGCTGTACCTCTAATAGCCTCAATAGGCGAAAGCTTATCAGAAATAAACTGTGAAACTGATTTCATTGTCTTTTCTTCAAGAATAACCATAAAGTCAAAGCCGCCTGACATTAGATATACAGACTGAACCTCACTAAAATTGTAAATTCTTTCAGCTATTTTATCAAAGCCAATGCCTCTTTGTGGTGTAACCATTACCTCTATCATAGCAGTTACTTTTTCTTCTGTTGTATTTTCCCAATTTATCATTGTGTGGTATCCACAAATAATATTTTCTTTTTCCATATCTGCAATAGCATTAGCAACTTCGATTTCCGAAATCCCAAGTAATACTGATAATTCCTTTAAATCAATTCTGCTGTTTTTCTCAATAATGGCCAGTATGGCTTTTCTTACTTCGTTAATTTCAAACATGGTATTGTCCTTTCCAAAATATATTTTTTAATTTGCTCTTTATCTTAAATCAATATTATAATGTCACATATCTCTTTTTAATTTTATACTAATATTATGACATTACATATCTTTATAATTTAAAATTGTTTTTGATTTCTAGGTGGCTCCAGGTATCTGGTTTCATCTTCGTTAATAATAACTCTTCCATTTCCTGTGGTAATCTGACCTATGACGCTGCTCTCTATTCCGTTTCGTCTAAGCTCCTCCACCAGACCTTTACCGTCCTTTGTAATCATAATTAAAGCTCCACTTGATGGAATTTTATATGGGTTTATATCGAAATATTCGCATAACTCTATGGTTTCCTGATGAATATTAATCTTTTTTATATCCACAGCTAAACCACAATCTGCTGCCTCGCCTATCTCCCACAGAGCTCCAAAAATTCCATTTTCTGATAAATCGTGCATGGCCGTTACTCCATGCTTAATGGCGACTGCGGCCTCATTAAATATTGAAATGTCCTTTATATATTCCAGTGCCTTGTCAATATAGCTATTGGCAAATCTGGTTCTAAAAAATTCCATCTGCTTTGCCGCTAACAGATATGAGCCTTCCAATCCAACAGCCTTACTCAGGACTATGTCATCACCTTCTTCAATATTTCTAATTGACAGCTCTTTTTCTACTTTTCCTACAACTGTAACTGTCACTACTGGCAAAGCCACACCCTCTGAAACCTCGGTATGACCTCCTGTAATGGCTATACCTAATTCCTTTGAGGTATCAATATATTCCTTAAATAATGCTCTAAGGTCTGACTCTAATGCTGCTGTAGGCAAGGTTATGGAAATGCTGGCGCTAACAGGCGTACCACCTGCTGCCAAAATATTGTTGGCTGCTCTATACATAGCTCTGCCTTTTTGATATTGGTATTCGTCTATTATAGTTTCTGTAGAAGTTAAAACCTGATTGTTTTCAGACACCACAAAAAGTGCTGCATCGTTTCCTATTGCCGCACTATTTTTTACATATTTATTTTTGGTTGAAATTTGTTTTATAACAGCCCTTTTCAGTATGGATTCTGATACTTTTCCAGGTTTCATAAAATCATCTTCTTTACAATGTATAGTTTTTAATTTATATTAAGTATAGTCAAAAAATTAAATTAAGCAAGAGCATAATTATATAAAATAAATTTATAATTGATTATATCTATATCCAATTATACTTTTGTTTGACTATGTCTATAAATTATATTTGAATATCCTTAAATAAGGTACGATAGCAGCATTGGTACAACCATAGCTAAAACGAGTATGATAGCTATAACTGCTGTCATAACCTTACGGGACTTTTTGTTGTAAATATTAAACATACTAACTCCTTCTATCACCTGGTGATGAGTTGTTGAAAGGAATAACAATGAAATTTTATTATCCTATTTTCGGTTTGTTTTTAATTTTTATTCTATGGCAGGCATACGAACGCAAGAAATCCGATAGAAAAAATCGTGAAGCCTCTGACTCCTTCTGGCAAAAAGAGGCTGATGCTAACAGTGTTCGTAAACAGTCACTAGACAATGAGCATTATATCACAATTCCAGAAAATTTGCTTATAAATAATTTATGGAAAAATCACCCTGAGGATGACACACTTTTGTCATTAAGTGATACATTAGCTTCTCTTATGGATAAGCGTATCCTCAACCTAACAGGAATGACATCTACTGACATAAAGCTGAAATACGGTGTTGCCAACCTTAATGAAGTAACCACCTATGATGATAACTTTACTCTTATGGCAAAAACCATAGCTGAATATGGTCAAAAACTAATGGAGCTTGAAAACATAAATGCCGCCATATTAGTTTTCCAATTCGGCATTGATAGTTTAACAGATATAAGTTCCAATTACAAGTATTTAGCCCAGCTTTATAAAGCAAACGGCCAGCCTGAAAAAATCGACTCACTTATAGATACTGCCTCAAAATTAGACTCACTTATGAAAAACTCAATAATAAAAGCACTAAACGAAATCAAGGAAAACTAGCACTACCTTCCGTAAGTCCCCAATATTCTGTCAATTTTCCTTGACGCCTCATTCTTACTGAGCTTTTCAATATCATAATCTATCTGTATTTTATGTTTATGTACCAGTGATGACAAAAATGCCACCTGCTTCAGTGTTATAGGTGACTCCTTTTTTGACTTATAATTAAGCTGTGTCGTCTCATCATCATATGCTCCACACTCCTTACACAAAACATTATACAGTAGATAAGCTGCTCTGGCATCATTTATAGCTCTATGATGATTTTTGTCTTCTATATGAAAATATTCACACAAATAATCCAGTTTTTTGCTTTTAACCTCTGGCAAGTATTTTCTAGCCAGCTTTAAGGTATCTATTCCCTCTTTTTCAAAGGAGAGATTTTTGTTTACTGCTGCCCTTTTTATAAAGCTATAATCAAATATTAAATTGTGACCTAGTAATGGCAGATTTCCAACAAAGTCTACTAAATCACCAATTTGTGTATCAATATATGGTGCATTTTCAACCATAGCATCATTAATTCCTGTAACATTAGTAATGTACTCACTTATGCTTCGTCCCGGATTAATAAAGGTTTCAAAAATCTCCTGCTCCTTACCGTCTACCACCTTAATAGCACCAATTTCTATTATTTTATCCTCTTTAGCACTAAGTCCTGTGGTTTCTAAATCTATTGCTACATATTCTTTAATCATTATTTTATCCTTTCATGTCCTGGACAATAGTCGTACAAAAAGCATTGCTCACATTTTGGATTTCTAGCTGGACAAATGCTTCTGCCGTGGGTAATTATCTGAATATTAAATAATATCCAATGGTCCTTTGGCAATACCTTCATCAAATCATATTCGATTTTTTCAGGGTCCTCCTCTTTAGTAAAGCCTAATTTTCGAGAAATTCTTTTAACATGAGTATCTACAACTATACTAGGCTCGTTGTAAATATTTCCTCTTATTACATTAGCAGTTTTTCTGCCCACCCCTGCTAATGAGGTTAGTTCCTCTATGGTTTTTGGTACATTACCATTAAAATCCGTCACCAGCCTTTTTGCACACTCAATAATATTTTTCGCCTTATTATGATAAAAGCCTGTTGATTTTATATCTTTCTCCAGCTCCTTAATATCTGCATCAGCAAAGCTTTCTAAGTCAGGATATTTTTTGAACAAATCCTTAGTTACAATATTTACTCTGGCATCTGTGCACTGTGCGCTTAGCATAGTTGCAATTAATAATTGCCACGCATTATCGTGATTTAAATAGCATTTATACTCTGTGGTATAATGCTCATCTAACAGTTCTAATACCTTTTTTACATTTTTTCTTGCCATATATACACCTATTTTCCTATATTAAACTGTAACTTTTATTTTGTATATATCTATTTCTTATACCAATCTGCATACTTTTATTTTGCACTGGTTTGTAATAACATTTTTATAAGTATAATCGAAAATTACAAATATATTTTTATCCGCCATCTCCAGCTTGTTTTCATTACCAGCAATTAATTTTTCCAGCTTTATATCCACACAGGAAAGCTTTGATATTAATTCTAATGGTAATGTACTATATTGCTCCTGGCTAAGCACCTCTATATGCTCATCTTTTCTTAACCCTAGGTATCTTGCAGCAGTCTTTATTTCTTCCTTATATTCTGCATTATTTTCTGCAAATGCAGGTCTTGACTTTGCATTTTCACGAAGATATATGTCAAAGGTAAGTAATAATTTTAACTTTGATAATTCCTTTTCATTTATTTTCTCCTTCATAAACTCAATTAATTGAATATATCTTGTAATTCTTGCGTGCTTAACAGATTTCTCAAAATGCTCCTCATAGTATTTACTAAGCTCATAAAACATCTTAAAAGGAGTTTCAAAAAAATTCTCAACGAAATTTAAGCCTAAAACAAATTGTCCACTATTGTAATAAACCTCTACCATTTCCTCCACTCCCTTTAAAAGTAAAATATCAGCATAGCTTATCCACTTTGTAGACAGCACCTCATACGGAGGATATTCCTTAAACTTTATCCCATAGGTGTCCCTGTTATCGTACATATAAGAGCCTGATAATACCTTTAAAAAGCCTAACTGCAATTCCTTTGGTTTCATAAAATACACCTCATTAAAGGAATTTTTGAAGCTTTCCAAATTCTCAAAGGGAAGTCCTGCAATTAAATCCAGATGTTGATGCGTATTATTAAAGCTATTAATACGCTTAACAACCTTCTTTAATTTTTCCAGCTTCATAGTTCTGTGAATTTCATTAATAGTCAGCTCATTTGTAGATTGTACACCTATTTCCAGCTGAATAAGTCCCTCTCTCATATGGGAAATAAGCTCTAATTGTTCATCATCAATTAAATCTGCCGCTACCTCAAAATGAAAATTTGTAATACCATTATCATTTTCATATATAAATCTCCATATTTCCATAGCATGGCTTTTCCTGCAATTAAAGGTCCGGTCAACAAATTTCACCTGCGAAACCTTATTATCCAGGAAAAACTTCAACTCCTGCTTTACTAAATCAATTCTCCTAAACCTTAAAGTCTTTTCAACTGAGGATAAACAATAGCTGCAAGAAAAAGGACAGCCCCTGCTGCTTTCATAATAAATAATTTTGTTTTCAAAGTCCTTTATATCCTTGTAAGGGAACGGAATAAGTGACATATCCATAGGTGTTCTTGCTTCATTTACAACTATGTTTTCATCTGAATTTCTAAACTCTATTCCCTTAACCCGTTTTAAAAAACAATCCTCCTCCTCACTACAGTAACAGCCATTTTTTTCAATATAAAAATCACATAATTCCTTAAAGGTTACTTCTCCTTCACCCTTTACAACTATTTTTAACTCCTTATGCTTTTCCATTAAGCCCTTACTGTTATAATACGCCTCTGGGCCGCCTGCCCATATTAGTACCTCTGGCAATACCTTTTTTATTTCCACCATTAGCTTTTCAACATATTCCTTGTTCCATATATAGCATGAAAAGGCTATTATATCTGGTTTTTTTGTATATATATCATCTAATATTTCATCAAGCAAATTGTTAATTGTATATTCACACAGTTCTATTTCTGGTCTGTTTGCATAGGTTTTTAAGCTATATACTGCAAGATTTGAGTGAATATATTTCGCATTTATTGCAACTAATAATATTTTCATTTTTCCACCTGTTTCTAATATACTTTTTTCTATACTGAATAATTTTCTATCACTAATATTCTACCTTCTATACTATATTTTTTATATTATATGGTTTTATATTATACGGTTTTACATTACTACAATGCTATTTAGCGCTATTTTTAACCCATTTTTCAACGAATCCACCAGCACATATTCCTCTCTGGTATGCTCTCCCTGTCCCAGATATGTGCCATAGCATATGGCTGGAATTCCCTTTGCCAAAAAGGTATTGCAATCAGTCGAACCTGAGGTCAGCTTTGGCACTGTACCTGCAGCCTTTTCTATTATAGTCTTAGCATTATTTATTAATATATCTAGTTCTTTATTATCTACACCATTTTCTACAGGCCGTTCTCCAATTAATTGAATTTCCACCTTAATATCCTTATGTCTTTTCTTAAATTCGCTAAAAACACTATTAAACTCCTGCTCCATATACTTCATTCCTGACCTATTATCCGATCTGTATTCAAACAAAAGCAAAGCATTTTCAGCAATGGTGTTAACGGAAGTACCACCCTGTATTAATCCAACATTATAAGTATTTTTTCCTTCCAGCGAAGCCACCTTAACATTATAAATAGTCTCTACAAGCTTAGACATATAATAAATGGCATTGTCATTTCCAAAATCATTAAAGGAATGACCACCCTCTGCCTTAATATTTATTCTAAACCTTTTTGAACCTACTGCCTTGCATATAATCTTGTCATAGCCTAAATCAAAGGAAATAACATCTATTATACGATTTTCGTATTTTTTAAGTAATTCCCTGCTGCCTCTTAAATTTCCTAAGCCTTCCTCACAGGTATTAAAAGCAAACATTATCTGCTTTTGCAGGTCTATATTCTTTTCTTTTAAATATTTTATTACCATAATCAGTGCGGCAACATTTGTTGTATCATCGCCTACGCCCGCCCCATATATTTTCATATTGTCAGCTTTGACTGGCAATGGTTCTTCATCACTAAATACTATATCTGTGTGTGCCATATAAAGATGTACACCGTCACTACTATTTTCTTTCATAAAGTCAGTTACAATAACATTTTTCGCTTCGTCAACATAGCTTATTGCTCCCATTTGGCAAAGCATTCCACTAATAAAGCTGACTCTTTTGTCCTCCTTAAATGAAGGTGCAGGAATAGCTGCCAGTTCCATTATAAGACTTTTATAATACTCTATATTTTCTTCTATAAATATATTTATGTCATTTTCAATTTTTTCTTCCATGCTGCCTCCGATTTCTTTCTAGTATAACATCATATTTCCTATTTGCAACTAAAGAAAGGTGCTAAAAGACCATATTACAGGTCTTCTAACACCTTTTGTAATGCCACAGCTACTGTGGAATATATTTCTTTGTTGCTGTAATAGCTAATGCACCAGGTCCAATATGGCAGGATACACTAAGCGATAATGGGTCAATAATAATATTCTCCTCTGGATAATCCGGGAATGCAGCTAATACATCTTCCTTAAACTTAAGTATTTCTTCTGTATTATCTGTATATGCCATATGAATCCAGACATTGTTTATATCATTTCCAAATCTGTTTTCAATATCTGATTTAATAGCATTTATCATTATTGTCTTTGCATTTCCTATTGTTCTGGCTTTTGCAAAAGCATCAAGCTTTTCTCCTTGAATTTGAAGAACTGGCTTAAGCTTAAGTAATGTTCCAAGTGCCGCAGCGGCAGGTGTAATTCTTCCACCCTTTTTTAGATATTTAAGTGTATCTAACATTATATAAATACTGGATTCCATTTTCATATCCATAAGCACATCGTGAATCTGCTTTGCACTCATACCCTGCTTTGCCATATATTTAGCATCAAAAACTGACTGCTTCATAGTAACTGATATTCTCTGGTTGTCTACCACAAATACCTTGCCTTCAAAATCATCTTCATTGGCAAGCATTAATGCTGTATGACAAGTTCCGCTAAGTCCACTAGACATAGGAATATATACTATTTCATCATAGGTTTCTAATATTTCCTTCCACATATCCATTGTATCGCCAGGGGCTGGCTGTGTTGTAGAAATATCTGTATCTTCTTTTAATTTAGTATAAAACTCTGCCTGTGAAAGAGAAATATCCTCATAATATGTTTCTCCATCAATGATAAATGGCATTGGTATTACAAATATGCCTAATTCTTTTCCTTCGGCCTGGGTAATACCACTATTACTATCTGTCATTATCGCAACTTTTGACATTTTTACCTCCATACATATAGGTCTTTTGTGACATAACTAATTTGTCATATCCTGCTATCGCATAGCATTTTAACCACATACCATATAAGTTTATCATAAAAATATATTTTTACAATCAAAATTTTAAAGTTCTAAACTCTTACTATATACATTGAATATGGTTCCATTTGTAAGCCACCTTCAAAAGATACCTCTTCTCCTGTTAAAAGGTCTGTACCATTGGCACAGCCAGCATCAAAGTGTGCTGTGTATGGATTTTCGTCAGCATTTATACAAGCAAGTATTCTTTCACCATCAACACTTCTTTCTATAACGCATTGTTTATTTGTAAGATGTGCACTTCTAAAGCCCCCGTAATTTAAAGCCTTGCTTTCCTTCTTGATTTTTGCAAGCTTTTTGATAAGCTCTGTAAGCTCTGTAGTAATCGGAGCATCATAAGACAATCTTAGTGCTGGGTCGCCGTCCTTCTTGTCGCCCTTTGCACCCCATTCACTACCATAATATATACAAGGCATTCCCGGCATAGTAAATAACATTCCATATATAAGTGGTAAATGTCTTTCATTTGTAAGAATTGATGAAATTCTTGAAACATCATGGTTGTCCACAAAACAAAGCAGATGCTTCCCTCTGTATATACACCAGTTGTCACTTCCAAACTGTCTTTGAAGAGAATGATTAATTTCAAACATATTCATTGAATTAAAGCTTGAATAAAGTCCCTTGTAACATTCGTAATTGGTACAGCTATGAAGCATATCATCTGCAACAAACTGATTGTAATCTCCGTGAAGAAGCTCTCCAATAAGTACAAATTCGTCCTTCATATGGTCTGTTTCCCATCTGAGTCTTTTTATAAAATCCTTATCCAGACAATATGCCACATCTAATCTTAAACCATCAATGTCAAATTCATTAACCCAGTATCTTACAGACTCTATAAGATAGTTTATAACCTCTTCATTTCTAAGATTTAATTTTACTAAATCGTAATTGCCTTCCCAGCCCTCGTACCATAAACCGTCATTATAGTTTGAGTTGCCGCCAAAGTTAATATTAAACCAATCCTTATATTTAGAGTTTTCTCTATTGGCAAGTACATCTAAAAAGCCGAAAAAGCCTCTTCCCACATGGTTAAATACACCGTCCAATACCACCTTTATTCCAGCCTGATGAAGCTTTTCTACAAGCTGCTTAAAGTCTTCGTTTGTTCCAAGTCTTGTGTCTATTTTTCTATAATCTCTGGTATTGTAGCCGTGAGTATCTGATTCAAATATCGGTGAAAAATAAATTGCATTTGCTCCTAATTCCTTTATATGAGGAATCCAATCTATAACCTTTAATATTCTATGTTCCAAGTTTCCATCATTTTCATATGGTGCTCCGCAAAATCCCAAAGGATATATTTGATAAAATACACTTTCGTATGCCCACATAACCTGACCTCCTATGTTGCGTGTTTTAATTCTCTTTAAGAGTATAGCAAAAATTCTTGTATTTTTCCATTATTAGAGTATAATTTATAATATTATTACATATAATTTGATTAATACACATTACATTTGGAGAAACATTAATGATGCGCAAGCAATCTGCAGAAAAATTCAGAGGTATAATATTATCTCTCATTCAATTATTACTTACTATTGTTTTATTATGCCTGCTTTTAATATTTAAGTATTTTTCAGTATATACTTTTATCGCACTCACTATTGTTTGCTTTGCTCTTTTTATATTTACTTTTCTATCTCAACAATCTAAGTATTATCGTCTTTTAGGCAGATACATTGCCATTGGTGCAGATTTTCTTTTACTGATTGCATGTATTGCTTGTTTTGTAATTTAATTTTTTTATTTAAAAATATTTTGCAAAACCTATTTACAGATTTAAAAAAAAGATTATACTATTTGTGTGGTGCTTTTTATAAGTGCCGTTTTGCATGGGCTTCCGATTATATGGCCAGTATCAATCGGAAGCTATTTTTATGTGAGTAGTGATAAGAATGCTATGCTTGATAACATGCCTCAATATAACTAAAAAAATGAGCCCTTAAATTACAAGGCTCATTATAATATTTAATTGCAATATAATGCTTTTTTAGTTTCTATTTTCCTTATATATACTATATTTGCCAAAATTTCGATTATCAATATTACAAATATATAAATATATATTTTGCTTTCACTTTGTCCAAAGAAATATGAAAATTTAAATGTTTTGTTTCTTATAACTGAATAGATATACTGAATAAAAATTCCGACACCAAAAGATAGTATAAAATATCCTACAAACTGTCTGATTAACTTTAAAACTATACTTATATCAGAAGAACCAAAGGCTTTTCTAATTGCAAATTCTTTGTATTTTCTCTTTATCCATATATTTATAATGATAATTACATTTAATATACATAATATATTTGCCGCTTTTGATATGTAACCTCCCAATGTCTTTGAAACATATATATATCCACAGTCATTCTTTTCAACTATAGTTAATTCACAATCGTCCTCCAACTTTTCCTTTATACTGCTTATTGTTCTATTAACATTTTCATTACTTATATTGCTTGCTATACTTATATAATTATGACTTGCAAACAGTCCCTCCACATTTTTTGCACCTATGTTGGCTACTAAATTATCATAAAAAAATACTGCTTTTTCATTATAGTCCAATGCTGAGGTGCTATCTATTACTGCACCTACAAAAAGCTTATATCCTCCTATATTTATATATCTTTTGCCATTTTCCTTATATGTTTTCTCTAGCAAATCCTTGCCTATGAATATAGTTGGTTCGTCATTTTCATAAGTACCATCACCCTCTATATAGTTGTATGGAAGTTCTTCATTTGCACAATAAATAAGCTCTGCGATTATTTGTTTCATGCCTTCTTGCATAAATAAATATCCTTCACTATAAATATTACACTGATTACTTTTTACTATTGCTACTTCTTCCTGTATGCTATCATATTTTCCCGATTCCTCTATACCACCAGTATTAGAAAGTGTAAACGAAGCAGATGCTAAATATTCTCTTTCCGTTTCACTTTGTTTTTCGTTATAAGCCTTCATCTGTCTTGCTACATTAAGACTGCAAAATATAGTCACTGCAATAGAAAAAATAAGCACTATTGAAGTAAAGGTATCTCTAAAATATTTTTTTATATAGTATTTCATCATATCTCCCCTTCGCTTTTATTATCTACAGTTACTTCTTTGCCATCCTGAATGTATATAATTCTGTCTGCACTTTCAGCAACATGCTTGTCATGAGTAACTATTATTACAGTTTTACCCTGTTTATTTATATCTTTCAATATAGATATTATATTTTCTCCATTTTCATAATCCAGCGCACCTGTAGGTTCGTCTGCCAAAATTATGTCATTGCCTGAAGCCATAGCCCTTGCTATTGCTGTACGCTGTTTTTCACCACCAGATAGCTGGGATGGGTATTTCTTTCTAAGCTCAGCAATTCCTAACATATCCATATATTTTCCAACTATTTTTTTTCGCTCTCTTTTGCTAATCTTCTTTACTAACAATGGTAATTCTATATTTTCATATACGCTATAATCATCCATTAAAGCAAAGTCCTGAAATATAAAGCTCACATGGTCCTTTATAAATTTTTTTCTTTTACCAATAGACATTTCACCTATATTCATATCATTATACATATATGTTCCACTTGTCATACTATCCATACAACCTATTATATTCAACAAGGTAGATTTTCCTGAGCCAGACCTACCCATTATTGCAATCATTTCTCCATCCTTTACTTCCAACGATACCCCGTTAAGTGCCTTTGTAACATTTTCTCCCTTTGAATAATGTTTTTCTATATTTTCTAATTTTATCATAATACTTCTCCTTGAATCATTTTCTTCGTATCCAATCTATTTATATATATAATAGGTATAAGAGATGTTACTAATATAAGTATTAGCATAAAACCTATCACCTTTATCATGGTCATTTCCAAAAATACGGATGAAGAAAATATATTTTCCCCCTGGCTTACCATAATCAGTATTGAAAGAAACGCTGATGCAATTATTACAAATACATTTTCTACAATAATAGATATATTTATAGCTCTTGGTGTAAATCCAAAAGCAGATAGTACTCCATACATCTTTTGATTTTTTTGTATGTCCAGTATCATAATACTTCCTGATATAAATATGGATGATATTATTGCTATTACTACTAATTCCTCAAAAATTCCTACAAATTGGGAGTTTTCTTCTTGGATTCTGTCAAATATTTCACTAACACTAGAAATATCACAAGAAGATCCCTTTGAAGTAAATAGTTTATATATATTATCTATTGCTTCTTCTTTATTCTTGTCATCTTTTAATGTAAAAAAGTATGTTGAATTTATTTTTACATCACTAAAATCTGGAAGCTTGTAAAATGCCACAATTTCCTCATTTAAATTTATATAAGTTTCTATATTTCCCGTTATATTATTTGAACAAAAATCCACATCCATAACATACTGATCTTTTTCAAAATATCCAGCAATAATGGCCGTACAACCATCCATATATGTAAAGGTTTCACCTATTTCAAAACCTGAATAACTACTTCCTAAATATAAATACATCTGTCCTGCTTCTATATCTTCTTCAACAGGATATATGCCTTCTTTTAATTTTAAATTATTTATGGCAAATGTATCTTCCGCAAAAGCATAAGTGCTATCAATAACTGCTAAATAGCTTTCCGAGCCATCTAAAGGTTCATGACCTGTTTTCGACCATAGTGACTTCTGCTGTCTGAGCAATTCTTCTATATTTTGCCATTCAAATCCACTCGGTGTTGATAGGCTATATATATTTTCTACATATTTTTCTAATTCAGATAATTTTACGTTTTGATAATCTTCATCAACGATAAAAGGTAGATTTATCACATATGTATCATTGGTACCTTTAGTCAAAAGTTTTTCTGCCTTATATCTATCATAATTTTCATTATCTCTCATATACATTGTATATCCCACCAATAGTATTGATATGGCTGTCAATATAATAACTGGTATTAATTTGAAAATTTTTCTACTTAAAGACCTTATAGAAACCTCAATTATATGCATACATTTCCTCCTGTTTATATATGCCTAAACTAATGAGGCAGTAAAAATACTGCCTCGTATACTATTATCTAGATGTTATACTAAAATAATTGTTTACTTTTGTAGTAACATATGTGAAATATCCACTACGAGTTTTTTTATAAAAATATTTTCCATTAACTCCGAGTGTTCCGCTTTTTATTTTATTTCCAAGTTCAAGCTTATAATTAAGCTCCACAGCGTCTCTATCTTTTCCTACAACAGCTACTGTAGCATTCCCTTGATGTTGCCAAAAACCACTTTCACATATAAACGCACTACCCAACACTTTTGTACCTCCAGATACAGTTTTTTCAGCATCCACTCTTCCATCTGCGAATGCTGTCATACCTCCAAATAACATCATTGAACTCATTAATACAAGTAACCCTTTTCGTAATTTTAATTTTGTCATTTTCTTCTTTCCTTTCATGTTAATAATCACAACACGAATAAAAAGAAGTATACTTATAACCATGGTTCTTTTTATAAGTGCCGTTTTGCATGTAGTTCTTCCTAATATAAATATGGCCAGTATCTATTGGAAGACTTATCTATATACAAGTCACTTAGGACTGTATATCATATTAAATTTTGTATAATATTATAATTTAAAAAGTTTTAATAAAAAAAAGGTGCATTTTATAAAACTTTCTGTCGTTTTATAATATGCAACCGGACTATCTTATCTACTTATACTTTTTATACAATTATAAGACTCCAAGGCTTTGCGTCACACCATCACTGATGTTTTGCCTTATCGACTAAATTCATTTTATCATTTCTGTCTATATATGTCAAATACAATTTATATTTTATTTTCAAAACCTTTACTTAATTTTTATAAAACTTACCTTACTCATTTTCTATAAAACAAATTTTTTTACCCCCACTCTTGACAATGAGCCATTAAAAAAGCTGGTACTTAACTTATGTTAAGCACCAGCTTTTTGGCAAAGAATCTATATATAAATTTGGATTCCAGACTTATTTACCGTAGTAAGCCTTTAAGTACATAGCCTTCATTTCTTCCATTAATGGATATCTTGGGTTTGCACCTGTACACTGATCGTCGAATGCAGCTTCTACCATTTCATCAAGAGTATCTAAGAATACCTTTTCGTCTACGCCGTAATCTTTAATTGTCTTCTTGATGCCAACTCTTTCTTTAAGTTCTTCAATAGCTTTAATGAACTTCTCTAATGTATCTGCATCGTTCTTACCCTGAATACCACAGAATCTAGCACACTCAGCATATCTGGCAAGTGTATGAGGATATTTGTACTGAGAGAATGTACCCATCTTTGTAGGAACTTCTGCTGCATTAAATCTCATAATGTCTGTGATAAGTAAAGCATTTGCAATACCGTGTGGTAAGTGATGGTAAGCACCAAGCTTATGTGCCATTGAGTGACATAAACCGAGGAATGCGTTAGCGAATGCCATACCAGCCATTGTAGAAGCATCAGCCATCTTTGATCTAGCTTCGATGTTTGCACCATCTTCGTAAGCTGTTGGTAAGTATTCAAAAATGTTCTTCATTGCTTTAAGAGCAAGACCATCTGTATAATCTGTAGCCATAATTGATGCGTAAGCTTCAAGAGCATGTGTTAAAGCATCAATACCTGAAGCAGATGTTAATCCCTTAGGCTGGCTCATCATATTATCTGCATCGATAATAGCCATATTTGGTAATAACTGGTAATCAGCAAGTGGATACTTCTGACCTGTTTCCTGATCTGTAATAACTGCGAATGGAGTTACTTCAGAACCTGTACCTGAAGATGTTGGAATAGCGATAAAATATGCCTTTTCACCCATCTTAGGGAATGTGTAAACTCTCTTTCTGATATCCATAAATCTCATAGCCATATCATGGAAGTTTACTTCTGGATGTTCATACATTACCCACATAATCTTACCAGCATCCATAGCTGAACCACCACCAAGAGCGATGATACAATCTGGCTGGAAGCTTGTCATAACCTTAGCACCTTCGATTGCGTTTGCAAGTGTTGGGTCTGGCTGTACATTGTAGAAGGTATGATGTGCGATACCCATTTCATCTAATTTATCTGTAATTGGCTTTGAATAACCGTTTAAGTAAAGGAAAGAGTCAGTTACGATAAAGCATCTCTTCTTGCCCATCACATTCTTTAATTCATCAAGAGCTACTGGCATACAACCCTTCTTGAAGTAAACCTTTTCAGGTGTTCTTAACCAAAGCATATTTTCTCTCCTTTCAGCAACTGTCTTAATATTAATAAGGTGCTTAACACCAACATTCTCAGAAACTGAGTTACCGCCCCAAGAACCACAACCAAGTGTAAGTGAAGGAGCAAACTTGAAGTTGTAAAGATCACCGATACCACCAAGTGAAGATGGTGTATTAACGATAAGACGACAAGCCTTCATTCTTTCTGCCCAAACATTAATCTTTTCTCTTTCGTGAGAATCATCTACCCAAAGAACAGATGTATGTCCAAGACCACCGTTGTTTACAAGAAGTGCTTCTGCTATATCAAGAGCATTTTCAAAGCTTTCTGACTTGTACATACCAAGAATTGTTGTAAGCTTTTCATGTCCGAATGCTTCTTCTGTATCTGTACTTGTAGCTTCACCGATTAATACCTTTGTAGCTTCAGGTACTTCAAAACCTGCCATTTTAGCAATAGTTACTGGACGCTGGCCAACAACCTTTGCATTAAGAGCGCCGTTGATTAATAATGTCTTTCTAATCTTATCAGCTTCTTCTGGGTTAAGGAAGTAAGCACCTCTCTTAACGAATTCCTTCTTAACTGCATCGTAAATCTTTGCATCTGCAATAACTGTCTGCTCTGTAGCACAAATCATACCATTATCAAATGTCTTTGAATGGATAATTGAGTTTACTGCATTGATGATGTCTGCTGATTCATCAATAATAGCTGAAGCATTACCAGCACCAACACCAAGAGCTGGAGTTCCTGAAGAATATGCTGACTTAACCATACCAGGACCACCTGTTGCAAGGATAAGGTCTGCTTCCTTCATAACTTCGTTTGTCATTTCGATTGATGGTACATCTACCCAGCCGATAATTCCTTCTGGAGCGCCAGCCTTAACTGCTGCATCTAATACAACCTTAGCTGCTGCGATTGTAGACTTCTTAGCACGAGGATGTGGGCTTATGATAATACCATTTCTTGTCTTTAAAGAAATAAGTGTTTTGAAGATTGCTGTAGATGTTGGGTTTGTAGTAGGAATAACTGCTGCAATAACACCAACTGGCTCAGCAATTTTTGTAATACCATATGCTTTATCTTCTTCAATAACGCCACAAGTCTTTGTATTCTTATATGCGTTGTAAATATATTCTGCTGCGTAATGGTTCTTGATGATCTTATCTTCAACAATACCCATACCTGTTTCTTCAACTGCCATCTTTGCAAGTGGAATTCTCATCTTGTTTGCTGCGATAGCTGCTGCCTTAAAAATTGCATCTACCTGTTCCTGTGTGTAAGTAGCGAATTTTTTCTGAGCTTCCTTGATTTCGCCAATACGGATAGCTAATGCTTCCATGTTGTCAACGATTTCTGGAGAAGCAACTTTTGTTTCTTTCTTTGCCATTTTAGAATCCTCCTAAAAATTTCGTCAATTTATTAACAATGTCATTATATATATTTGTTATTTTTTTGTCAATATATTTGTTGAAATATTTTTTGTTAAATTTTCTTTACATAAATCTGCGTATAAACAGGCATTTTATCTGCTAAAACGCCTATCTTTTTACATTATTATTCTTTTTTGTTTTATCTTTATGCTAATTTTTCTATTAACTGCTGTGGTGTATCTACTATAACCGTCGCCCCGGCCGCTATTAAATCGCTAGTATCTCTAAATCCCCAGCTTACACTTATACAATCAACCTGTGCATTCTTTGCTGTTAAGACATCCACCTCGGAATCTCCCACATACAAGGTTTCCCCTTTTTCTGTTCCAAAATATTTCATAACACTTAAAACTGAATCTGGTGCTGGCTTACGCCTTTGTCCTTCTCTGTCACCTATGCTAATTTTAATTGTATCCTCAAAAAATCTTTCATGTAAAATATCTACAGCACTTTGAATTTTATTAGATACTATAGCAAGATTGTAGCCCTGCTCTTTTAAGGTGTGCAGTGCCTCATTAATTCCTTCATATAATCTTGTGTTATCTGTTGCGTGCATATCATAATATTTTTTAAAAACCTCAAATACCTTATCAATATTATCAACACTTGTCCCAACAGGAACTGCCCTTTCTACAAGTTTCCTTACTCCGTTTCCTACAAACTTTCTAACCTCCTCTAATGACCTTTCCGGGTATCCACATTTCACTAAAGCATAATTAACTGCGTTTTTTAAATCATCTAATGTGTATAGTAAGGTTCCATCTAAATCAAATATTATAGTTGTATATCTTTTCATCTTTTTTCTCCTCTAACTATGTTAATAACTGGGCTTTGTTAATACATTGGTAATAATACCACCTATCCATATATTTTTCTAGCCAATTAGCTATTTATGTGATATAATCGCAGAAGATATTTTAGTTACTTTGTTGTATTCTGCAAAGAATACTATGCTTATGGAGAAAATATGAACAAACAAAATCTTGGCAACGCAAACACAAACACTTCTTCAAATGTATTCGACCCATTAACCGGGCTTAAAAAATATGAATATTTTGTATCTGATCTAAAAAGGATTATTTCTGAAAACAAAAATACTCCCGATTTCAAGCTGGCTATTGTCTATTCAGACATTCGTCATTTCAAGTATCTCAACGACACCTTTGGCTATAATCGTGGAAATGAGTTGCTAAAAATGTACTCTGAGTTTATTTCAAAGCCTAATCCACGCTTTTTAGGTAATTGCCATGTTTATTCAGATAATTTCATTTCTGCTACCAATGTATCTGGTATTACTGAAGAAAGATTTTATACTGAAATAGATAAAAGAAACAAAAATTTTGAAGAAATTATTAAACCTTTCTTCTTTGACAGACCGATTCTTTTAAATACAGGCGTGTATATTTTACGGGACGCCCTCAATGAAGATATAGAAACTGCAATTAGCAATGCTAATTATGCTAGAAAAGAATCTAAAAAATTCAACACCGATCAATGTGTTCAATTCAGTGACCAAATGATGAAGGACATTATCTTTAGAATGGAGTTATCCGCTTCTTTGCCTATGGCTATTGAAACAAAAGAGATTAAGGTTTTCTTCCAGCCAAAGGTTGATAGTGTTACCAATAAGGTTATTGGTGCTGAGGCACTCGCCCGTTGGATAAAGAAAGACGGCTCTATGATATATCCAGACCAGTTTATACCATTACTTGAGTCTAATGGTATGATTGTTGAGCTTGATTATTATGTATACCGAGAGGTATTTAAATACATTCGTGAAAGATTAGATGCCGGACTTGAAGTAGTTCCAATTTCTATGAATATATCAAGAGTACATTTTAAAAATGATGAATTAGGGCCTTACATAGAAGAGCTCTTGGCACAATACAAAATTCCTACTGAATATATTGAGTTTGAGCTGACTGAAAGCATTTATATCGACAGTATTCATAGAATTCTACCTTTTGTAAACAAAATGAGAAGTCTTGGTATAAAAATATCTATGGACGACTTTGGCTCTGGATATTCTTCCCTAAACCTATTAAACAATCTGCCTATAGATGTTTTAAAGCTGGACAAGGTGTTCTTATCCAATGATAACCTCTCTCGAAACCAGAAGATTATTCTTTCTTGTGTAATAAGTATGGCAAAGCAGCTTCACATAAAGGTTTTATGTGAGGGTGTAGAGAACAAACATCAAAGCGAATTTTTAACAACTGCCGGTTGTGATATGTTTCAGGGCTTCTATTTCAGCAGGCCTATTTGTGAAGAAAACTTCAACCAGTATTTAAAAGACAATGAAATATATGATAGTAAATAGATAGTATCTTAGATGCTATCTATTTTTTTGATAGGTTAAAGAACTTTTAAGCATATTTATTATGTGGTTACATATTTTGTAAAATCTATAAATGTCGTATATTTTAAAAGCCACACTACAATACAATAAGAAAAAGCTTTGTGAAAATGTACATCTCTATATATGTATCATCTTCGCAAAGCTTTTATAGTAGTGCCCAGTTCCGGAATCGAACCAGAGACACGAGGATTTTCAGTCCTCTGCTCTACCAACTGAGCTAACTGGGCAACTCATTGCCTCATAAGTTTACAATTTATTGCAATAAATGTCAATAGGAATTAGTTTTTATTTTGAAGGGTCAAAACTTTGTAAAAATTCTTTTTCTAAATTTGGATTGTAGTAGTACACTATCATTTCCTTTATTTTTCCCTTTTCAACTGTACTTATATCACTATTATTACCATTGCCACAAGCTGTTAAATAAGCTTCCTATCCTTCCATTTTCCATTAAAATATCTTGCTATAAAAAATGTGCTTCTTACACACCAGTCAATAATCATTGCTATCCATATACCAAAGGCTTTTAAGCCTACATATTTTCCTAAAATAACACCTACTAATATTCTGCAAAACCACATTGAGCAGACTCCAACTATCATTGTGTACTTTACATCATTAGCTGCCCTTAATACATTAGGAAGGGTAAAGGAAAGTGGCCATATAAGACAACAGCATACTCCGTGTAATACTAATATTCTTATAGTTGCAACAGCAGTAGCATCTGAAAGCTTATATATTTTTGTAATTGCTGGTAGCAAGACCATTATAATTACATTTAAAACTATCATCCACATATATGCAAATTTCATAAGCTTTCTGGTGTAATATCGAACCTGCTCATAATCTCCTGCACCTACGCACCTGCTAATAACTGTAACCATTGCCAAGCCCATCGCCGTACCTGGAAGTATTTCAAAGGCTGCTATTGTATTGCCTACTGCATTAGCTGTAATCTCTACTGTTCCAAAGGCAGAAACTAAGCTTAGTAATAATATTTTTCCAAGCTGAAACATACTATTTTCAATACCACTAGGAACACCAATTAAAAGGAGCTTTTTTATCATCTTAAAATCAAGAGAAAAATTAATTTTCTTAGGAATATGTAATACAAGCTTTTGGTTTCTAAGAATAACAAAAACTATAATTGCTGCAACTGCTCTTGATACAAGTGTAGGAATTGCCACACCTTCAACACTTAGCTTTAGGCCATAAACAAGAATTGCATTTCCAGCAATATTAATTACATTCATTATAGTAGATATTTTCAAGGAAAGGCTCGAATTACCCATTGTTCTTAAAACTGCTGCACCACTATTATATATAGCTATAAATGGAATTGCTGCCATAACTATAAGCATATATCTTCGGCTAAAGTCCATTACATCTGCATCTATCTTTCCAAAGACTGTAGTTAATATGAAATTTGTACCTAAATACATAAGCACCATTACAACAATTCCGACTATTGTATTAAAAAGCATTAATTGTTCTGTCGCCTTATTTGCCTTTTCAATATTTTTACTGCCTAGATATTGTCCTGCCACTACAGCACCACCTGTAGCCAATGCAGCAAACACATTTATAAGCAAAATATTTATAGAGTCAACCAGAGATACTGCTGAAATTGCTGCCTCACCTGCCTTTGAAACCATAAGCGAATCTGCAAGTCCTACCGTAACTGCAAGTAATTGCTCTATTATTAATGGTATAATAAGCCTCTGCAAATCTTTCTTTGAAAATAGCATTGCTTTACTCCTTTCGTATTAAATTTTCCATATATACTTTAGCTTTTATGTAGTAAGCACTATATCATCATTTCTGTACATATATAATTATTGCGTTTTAAGCTTCCCTGCTTCTTTAGATGTTTTTTTATTATATATTATGTAAAATACCAGATTAATAGCTATACCAAATACTGTAGCCATTGGAGCTGCCAGTCCAATATCTGTTAAGCTGGCATTTTTCTTAATACTCATTAAATACGAAACCGGCAGCCTGACAATAAGTGTCTGAGCAAGACCCTGCAGCATTACAAACAAGGTCTGACCGTGTCCATTATAATACCCAATAAAACTAAAGAGAATACAAGTAACTATTGCCTCCAGGCTAAATCCCCTTAAATAGTCAAATGCCTTTGCTACTACCTTTGCATCACTGGTAAATATTCTTGCAAGAATATCTCCCTTAAAGAATACGCCAATAGTAATAAGTACACCTACTGCACAGCCCATAAACATACCTACCAGCATACTTTTCTTTGCACGCTTCTCCTGATTTGCTCCAACATTTTGTGCAACAAAGGACGACATAGACTGCATTATTGCACTTGGAACAAGCATTACAAAGCTTACTATTTTGTTTGCAACTCCATAGCCCGAGGATTCATCTAAACCTAACCTATTAATAAATGCACATAATGCTAAAAACGAAATCTGTGTCATTATTTCCTGAAAGGCTATTGGCAAGCCTACTAAAACAAACTTCTTTATTTCCTTATTAAAGCATATATCTGTCTTTTTAAAGTTAAATGGTAACTTTTGTCTTCTTATTATAATAAGTGACAACACGACACTTACTGCCTGTGCTAATACAGTAGCAAGAGCTGCTCCTGCTACATTCAGGTTAAGTACCATTACAAAGAATAAGTCACCTACAATATTAACAGCACAGGCAATAGCTACGAAAATAAGGGGTAGTTTTGAATTTCCCATCCCTCTGAATATACTACTAATTACATTGTAGGCAATTATAAATACTGCACCACCACCACATATCCGTACATACATTACAGTTAAGTCAACTGCGTCCTCTGGTGCCTGCATTAAATGAGCAAGTGGTCTGGCAAAAACAATCATTGAAATAGATATAACTATTGCCAATACTGTAAACAGGCAAATTGCTCCTCCAATAACCTTACCTATTCTCTCATTTTTCTTTTCACCTATATATCTGCCTATGATTACAGTTATACCCATTGCTAGTCCAGTTATTGTAAAGGTAACTAGATTTACTATATTGCTGCCAGTTGAAACTCCTGATATTCCAGCCTTAGTTCCAAACCAGCCTACAACTAAAATATCCACAGCTCCATACATAGCCTGTAAAATTAAAGCCCCCAGGATAGGCACCATAAATTTAATCATCTTTTTAGGTATACTTCCACAAGTAAAGTCTTTATCTTCCATATATTTCTCCGTTTCAAACGCAACAAAAAGAATTTTAATCTTTTAAACAATTACATATATTAGTTTAATCTTTTTTTAAAGTCAACTAATCTTATTATCTATGTCTAAGTTTATTTTCTATAAAATTGTTTGAATTTGCGTTGGAATTTGCGTTGGAATTTGCGTTTGAATTAAATATTACATATAGAATTTTGATTAATTTAATGATATGTAAGGCGTGAAATCACGCCCATTTTAAGAATATTTTCTTAGAGTTTCTATCTGAAGCGAATACCCCTTCGTTATTTGACGCCTAGGCGCGTATAAGGACTTCTATCGCGAATTTTCAGATTTTACTTTCTTGATATATTATATTCTTAGTATCTCGTTTGTGTGATATTTTATTCATAATTTAAGTGCTCCAAAGGGTCTACTGGAGTGCCATTTTCTGTCATTTTAATATACAGATTTGGCCCTTCTAGGCTGTAATACTTTGTAGGAGCGTCAACATAGCCAATTAACTCTCCTGTTTTAATAGTAAGTCCACTTGATACCTGTATATCCTTTAATGAACCATAGGTTACCTCGTAGCCGTTTCCTAAGTTCATACGCACAAAATTTCCAATTTCACTATTATTGCCAATTTCTAAAACTGTTGCTGCAGCACCTGCATATACAGCAGTTCCCTCAGCAGACTGAATACAAAGAGAATCAGAGCATTTATATACATCTAAGGTTGGATGGTATACGACTGACTCCATATCAAAATCAATGATTACATTTCCACTTACAGGCCATACAAAGGTGCTTTTCTTAGAGAAGGTAAGTCCTGAAACATTAGAGCCAGCAGCTCCAGCCTGAGCTAACTGTGAGCTATTATTGGCTGTTGTCTGCTCCTCGCCCTTCTGCCTGTTATCTGCCTTTTTATCTTCACCTTCTGTGTCACCCTTGTTTGCGTCGTTTTTATCTACACCTGTATTGTCGTCAGCATTCTTTTTTGTATTTCCCTCTGTGACCTTTGTTTCCTCTTGTGTCGGTAACTCTATAGGCTTTGAATTATTAATACCTACACTGTTTGCATCCTCTTCTGACTTAACCAAAACCTTATCATTTTTATTTTCCGTAGGTTTATCCATATTTTTTATTAATGCGCCACCCACTACAGCACATATGGCAAATACACCCAGTAATGAGAGTATATATATTTTTTTGTCTCCTAAGGCTTTTCTTTTATATCCCATAAACTCCTCCCTTTCTTGTCAGGCAGCTCGAGCTATATTGCTTTATATATTGCCTTCAAGCTTTGCAAGCTCCCAACTCTTTATAGCCGTTTATAAGATATATTTTTCCACAAAACAAAAATTGTATACTTAGTATTTTAATATTTAATATAATTTTATCTCTCTTATTCTTCTATTCCACCCATTGAAATTTTCCTGTTTATTCTAATTTGTTGAATTATAATTCTCCAAAATTTTACTCATAAAATTCTTAACTGTCATATTACCTATTTGACCTATATTCCCATCTTCTTCAAAGGTGTCGTCCTCTGACATAGTAAGCCATTGCTCCTTCATACTTTTAAGTTCAATATCTACGCCAACTCTTCCGGCATAATGAACATAATTTTTTCTATATCTTTCTGAAAAGTTTGAATAATCCATCCACTTACCTTGTGCTACTGCGTCTAGCATTTTTGTATATTCGTCCTTATAAAATCCAGAATTCGTAATAGTCTTTAATATAAGCTTGTTTTCCTGATTTCCATTTGCACCATATGCTCTAGAGGAATATGGATCACTTTTGGTCATATATTCTCCAGTAGGATTCCAGCTATTTATTCCCATACATATTTCACAATCATATGCAATAAATATAGCTTTATTGTCAGAGCTTCTAAAATACACATAATGATTATTGTAATTGTTTCTTAAATCGTCCGGCATACCTAAAAAGTAACTAACTGCCTCAAATCTAAGCCAGTTATCTATATCAACTACTGCTTCTAATTCCTCTTTTGTAACACCTGACTTATTTATTACAGATATAAGATTTTTTATATTTTCATGTGTAGAGGTTTTCTTATTAGTCTTTAAGTCATAAGTATAAAACTTCTTCTTATCCTCGTCCTTTATACCTACTGTATTTGAAGCATTAGTATAATTGGCCGGACCACTTCCCCAGGTACATTTGTATAAATCGCCATCTCTATCCTGCTTATCAAAATATCTTTTTATAAATACCTTGTCTACTGGCTCATATATTTTATATACACCATAGCTTTCCCCTGAAACCACCAACTGGCTAAGCACACAATTAGGTGCTAACACTCCCATATCCCTATACATTTCATAGGCATATATTTCTCTAGTGTAAGTAGAATCCAAATCATGGTTCCATTTCATCTCTATACCTTCAAGAGTTGCAAAAGTTCTATCCTTTCTTGCCTGTCTTTCCTCCTCAGAAGCCCACACCTTTGCATCTTTCCCATAATATTCTTCATTATCAAAGGTCTGTGTAAAGCTGAACCTAAAGTGGATAAGTGCATATACGGACATACTATTCTCATTATAGAAGTCTGTTCGTGATGTATTTCCCTTCATTCTTACACCCACCTCTTCTATAGTATATTTTTCTCCATTAATTTCAAAGGTCATATTACATTTTCTGTATATTGGTGACTTTGAGCCTTTAGAGCTGTATCTGTCATAATCCTCTTGAATTTTTCTCAATTCTTCATCAGAAATGTCCACTGTTACCTTTATCTTGCTATCTGATGAGAAAAGACTTTCGTACAATGCCAATTCTTCCTTATCTGCTTTAAAATCATCAGACATTTTTATAGGTGTATATGCTACATTTGCTGTATTATTTGTATTATCCTCACTAATGTTGCCTGCGTTTACACCTTCACTTCCCTTTTCTCCTGCATTTTCACTATTGTTTCCAGCTTCTCCCTTATTGCAGGCAGTTAAACACACAAGCATTATTACTAAAAAAATACAACTAAACCTTTTCCTAATGTTTCCCATAAACCTTCTCCTTTTGCCATTGCATTTTATTTTATCTTTATATCAGTATAGTAATACAACAAGATTTCCTTGTAGCTGGCTCCTTCCCCAGCCATATTATTTGCACCTACAATGCTTAACCCTAGTCCATGTCCATTTCCTTTAGTGATTATCCTTACCTTTTCCTCGTAATTCTCCACTGTAAAATCAGGTGAATTTAATGCAAAGCATTTCATAAACTCATCACCTGTAAGAAGGGTAGTCCCTACCTGTATATTTTTTACATAGCCTGCACTATCCCTTTCTACTATAGAAACAACCTCTAAGGGATTTTCATTTGAAATTACTATACTATCTCTGAATTTCATTATAGTATTTGCAAATTCTTCGTAGGACATTGTTTTCATAGATAGAAATTTTTCATTTGTAATGTCCCCCTTAGATGTAACACTTTTTAAATATGGTAAATTGCAGTTTTCTCCAACCTCACTTCCGGTCCTTGTTTTGCCGGACGAAAGATAATGATAATAGGGCACAATCAGTTCATCATTGTAATAGATCATTTCCATTGCTGTATTTGAAACTGACTTCATTAGCATATTATAGTTTTTTGTAAAGTCATTTTCCCACACCTTTTCCATTTGACTATAGGTAATGTACGGCAATCCCAGCTTATCAGCCTCTATGGAAGCACTATTTTTCATTTGACGATTTATGTAGGTTCTTATTACTACTGTAAATGCTTTTATAACCTCCTCATTAGATTTTATATCTATCTGAGAGGCAACAACACACGGAATAAATTCCTCTATATCCAGCTTTTCATTTTCCATTATTATAGTTTTACCACTGTTTTTTACATTATATACCTTTTTATCATTTTTCTCTCCTAAAAAATAAATCAAAATAGTTGGTATCCATAATGCAATTAACGCTAACAAAATTATCTTAAATATACTACTTCTTTTTTCTTTTATTATTTTTAAAAAATATCTTCCCATAGTTCTATTATATGTAGTTCTATGAGAAGATATGTCTACTAAAAGTCTATTAAACTTCTACTTTTACCTTTTCAAGCTTCCAAATTTCTTTTGCATACTCTTCAATAGTTCTATCAGAGGAGAATTTTCCAACATTAGCCACATTTAACATAGCCTTTCTTGCCCAGCCTAATGGGTCATTGTAAGCCTTTTCTACCTCCTGCTGTGCCTTTGCGTAAGAAGCAAAATCCTTTAATATGAAATATCTATCTGGAGTACCATAATAATCTGTTAATAGAGAGTCATATAATTCTCTGAATCTGTCTGGATCATCTGGTGCATATGTACCATTTATAAGCTGCATAAGCACTTTTCTTAAATCCATATCATTATTTATGATTTCTGAAGGATTGTAACCTCCGTTTTTCTCATAATTTATGACCTCGTCTGATGAAAGACCGAAGATAAAGGCGTTCTCCCTGCCAACCTCTTCTACAATTTCAACATTTGCTCCGTCCATTGTACCTAAGGTTAATGCACCATTTAGCATAAACTTCATATTACCTGTACCAGAAGCTTCCTTGCTGGCAGTTGAAATCTGCTCACTTACATCTGCTGCTGCAAAAATAATTTCTGCATTAGATACACAGTAATTTTCAATAAATACAACCTTAATCTTTCCATTTATTGATTTATCATTATTAATAACATCAGCAACACTATTAATAAGCTTTATTGTAAGCTTTGCTCTACGATAACCAGCGGCAGCCTTTGCTCCAAATATAAATGTTCTTGGATAAAATGGCCTGTCCGGATAATCCTTTATATTATTGTACAAATACATTATATGAAGTATATTAAGAAGCTGTCTTTTATACTCATGTAATCTCTTAACCTGTACATCGAATATAGAATGTGGGTCTACCTCTATTCCATTATGCTCTTTAATATAATTTGCAAGTCTTACCTTGTTTTTGTATTTAATATTAATAAATTCCTGCTGGCAAAGATTATCATCCACATACTTTTCAATGCCCTTGATTACTGATAGGTTGGTGGTCCAGCCATCACCTACCTTTGATGTTACCCAATCTGCAAGTAATGGATTTCCATGTAACAAAAATCTTCTTTGTGTAATACCATTTGTTTTATTATTAAACTTCTCTGGCATCATATCATAGAAGTCTTTTAATTCCTGCTTTTCAAGTATTTCTGTGTGAAGCTTTGCAACACCATTTACAGAAAAGCCTGCACATATTGCAAGGTTTGCCATACGGATTTGATTATCCCATACAATAGCCATTCTGCTGACCTTTCCTTCATCATTAGGAAAGCGTTTTCTAATTTCTTCTACAAATCTTCTATTGATTTCTTCAATAATTTCAAAGCATCTTGGTAATAAATTTGAAAATAAATCTACTGGCCATTTTTCCAAAGCCTCTGCCATAATTGTATGGTTTGTATAAGCTGTAGCCTTTGTTGTAATGTCCCATGCTTCGTCCCATGATAAATCATACACATCCATAAGTATTCTCATAAGCTCTGCCACGCATATAGTTGGATGTGTATCATTAAGCTGGAACACTACTTTTTCGTGTAACTTTTTAATATCCTCATGGGTATCTAAATATTTCTTAATAGCCGTCTGTACACTAGCTGATACGAAGAAATACTGCTGTTTTAATCTTAATTCCTTACCAGCGTAATGATCATCACAAGGATATAAAACTTCAACTATGTTCTTTGCAAGATTTTCTTCCTCAGTTGCTTTTATATAGTCACCTTTGTTAAATGAATCCAAGACAAAATGCTGAATTGGCTCAGCGTCCCAGATACGAAGTGTATTTACAATATTATTTCCATAACCTACTATTGGTAAATCATATGGAATAGCTCTTACTGAACGGTATCCGTCTAATTCAACTCTTTTGTTTCCGTCCTTATCATTTACCCATCTTGTATATCCACCAAACTTAACCTCACAGGCATACTCTTCTCTTCTTACTTCAAATGGGTTTCCGTGAACTAACCAATTATCTGGCACCTCTACCTGATAGCCATCCCTGATTTCCTGCTTGAACATACCATACCTATATCTGATACCACAGCCATATGCAGGATAACCTAAAGTAGCAAGTGAATCCAAGAAGCAGGCTGCAAGACGGCCTAAGCCACCGTTTCCTAAAGCTGCATCTGGCTCCTGATCCTCGATTGTGTTAAGGTCTAAGCCTAACTCCGCAATAGCTTCCTTTATCTCTTTTCTTGCAGTTAAGTTAATAATAATATTTCCTAAGGCTCTGCCTGTAAGAAATTCCATTGACAAATAGTAAACGGTCTTAACATCCTGCTTTTCATATTCTTTGTGAGTAGCAATCCATTGGTCAATAATATAATCCTTTAAGCCATAAGCTACACCAATATAAATATCTAAAGGAGAAGCCTCTTCTATAGTTTTTCTGGATACAACTTTTATGTAATCTTTTACATCTTTCTTAAATTCTTCTTTAGAAAATTCTGAACTCATCTAAATAATCCTCCTTGAATTCACACATCATTTGGTGTTTATTATATACCTTTTTTACCCATATACGCAATATTTGTTATGGTTTATTTTAAAATTCTGTTTCTTTTGCCCACTCGTCGCCTTTTGATATTGTTGCCCTGTCCTCTTTATTACATTTTGCATTTGTCAATACATTGTTTATAAAACCACAATAAAAATGCCAGCCCAACACCTACTAACAGCCTCTAGCCATACTAAAGACTTCAAACAGATTTTGAACTGACATTTTAATATTAACCTTCTTTTTACTCTGCTGCAAAACTAAGAAGTTCTAATTACATCTTCTTAACACCAAGAGTTACACTCTCTCCATTGATATTCCATTCCTTTACATATCCATCGGCTTCGCCACAAACTACATCCTTAGCCATAACCTCTGACATAATCATATCTTTATTTTTCTTTATAATGTCTACAATCTTATCATTCTTATCAACATAAATTGTAATCATATCCATTACTTCAAAGTCAGCCTCTTTTCTCATTGTCTGAACCTTTGAGATGATTTCTCTTACAAAGCCTTCTTCAATAAGCTCCTCTGTTAAGTTTGTATCTAATACAACTGTAATATTGTTGTCATTTTGTGATACATAGCCTTCCATCTGAGTCATTTCAATAAGTAAATCGTCCTTTGAAAGCTCTACCGGGCCATTTGCGTCAAATACAAGATTTTCGCCTGCATTAAGCTTATCCATTGCTTCATTGCCATCAATACCAGCAAGATATTCCTTAATTGCACCCAACTGCTTGCCATATTTTGGTCCAACAGTTTTAAGCTGTGGCTTAAATGTATAGGTTGTAAAGCTTCTAACATCATCTGTAAATTCTACATTCTTTACATTTAACTCATCTGCAATAATATCAATATAGAACTTAGGCAACTCAAAATCCGCTTTAATATACATCTGTCCGATTGGCTGACGATTTTTAATGTTTGACTCGTTTCTTGCAGCACGACCCATTACAACAATATCAAGCACCTTTTCCATCTTATCCTCAAGGTCTTTGTCAATAAGCTTTTCATCAACCTTAGGGAAATCGCATAAATGAATACTTTCTGGAGCATCCTTGTAAATATTTCTGACAAGGTTCTGGTAAATATCCTCTGTCATAAATGGAATCATTGGAGCAGCAGCCTTACAAATAGTTACAAGTGCTGTATAAAGTGTCATATAAGCATTAATCTTATCCTGTTCCATTCCCTTTGCCCAATATCTATCTCTTGAACGACGAACATACCAGTTACTCATTTCATCTACGAAATCCTGTAATGCTCTTGCTGCCTCTGGAATTCTGTAGTTAGCAAGGTTGTTATCTACTTCTCCAACAACTGTATTAAGCTTTGAAAGCAACCACTTATCCATTACTGGAAGCTTATCATAATCAAGTGTATACTTGCTTGGGTCAAACTGGTCAATTTCAGCATATAATACATAAAACGCATAAGTATTCCAAAGCGTTCCCATGAACTTTCTCTGTCCTTCTGTTACAGCCTTATCGTGAAATCTGTTTGGAAGCCAAGGAGCTGAGTTAATGTAAAAATACCATCTAATAGCATCTGCTCCATGAGTTTCAAGTGCTGAGAATGGATCAACCGCATTACCCTTTGACTTACTCATCTTCTGGCCATTTTCATCCTGTACATGTCCTAATACAATAACATTCTTGTATGGTGCCTTGTTAAATAATAAGGTAGATTCAGCAAGCAATGTATAGAACCAGCCTCTTGTCTGGTCAACTGCCTCTGAAATAAAGTCTGCCGGGAACTGTGCCTCAAAGGTTTCTTTATTTTCAAATGGATAATGATGCTGTGCAAAAGGCATAGCACCTGAATCGAACCAGCAGTCTAATACTTCTGGAATTCTCTTCATATCCTTTCCACATTTTGGACATTTAATTGTAATTTCATCAATATATGGTCTGTGGAATTCAACTGTCTTAGCCTTTTCATTGCCACTCATCTGTACAAGCTCCTCACGGCTTCCAACAGCGTGCTGGTATCCACATTCACATTCCCAGATATTCATTGGAGTTCCCCAGTAACGGTTACGAGAAACACCCCAATCCTGAACATTTTCAAGCCAGTTTCCAAATCTACCTGTACCGATTGATTCTGGAATCCAGTTAATTGTATTATTATTTCTAATAAGGTCATCTTTTACAGCAGTCATCTTGATAAACCAAGATTCTCTTGCATAGTAAATAAGTGGAGTATCACATCTCCAGCAGTGTGGATAGCTATGCTCAAACTTAGGTGCATCGTATAAAAGTCCCTTTTTATCAAGGTCTGTTAATACCATAGGGTCTGCCTTTTTGCAGAATACTCCTGCATATGGAGTTTCCTCTGTCATTTCACCCTTACCATTTACAAGCTGTACAAATGGTAAATCGTAATTTCTTCCAACCTTAGCATCATCCTCACCAAAGGCAGGTGCAATATGAACTACACCAGTACCGTCTGTAAGTGTTACATAGGTGTCACAGGTTACAAAATACGCCTTCTTATCCTGCTTTTTGCAAATATCTATAGCACAATCAAATAATGGCTCATACTCTTTATATTCAAGATCCTTACCTACATATTTTTCAAGAATTTCGTACGCCGGCTTTGCTTCAACACCATTTTCAGGGTCTGCCTTTACTGCAAGTTTTCCTAATACTGTATCAAGTAAGGCCTCAGCCATATAATAAGTATATCCGTCTGCTGCCTTAACCTTTGCATAGGTTTCATTTGGATTTACACAAAGAGCTACATTTGAAGGCAATGTCCAAGGTGTTGTTGTCCATGCTAAGAAATATGCGTCCTCACCTACAACCTTAAATCTTGCTATAGCAGAGCGTTCCTTTACATCCTTATAGCCTTGTGCTACCTCCTGACTTGAAAGTGGAGTACCACAGCGAGGACAATAAGGAACTATTTTAAAGCCCTTGTATAAAAGCTTCTTATCCCAAATCTGCTTTAATGCCCACCATTCTGACTCTATAAAATTATTGTCATATGTTACATATGGATTTTCCATATCTGCCCAGAAACCTACTGTACCCGAGAAATCCTCCCACATACCCTTGTATTTCCAAACACTTTCCTTACACTTTTCAATAAATGGCTCCATACCATATTCTTCAATCTGGTCTTTTCCGTCAAGTCCTAAAAGCTTTTCAACCTCTAATTCAACTGGAAGTCCGTGAGTATCCCAGCCAGCCTTTCTAGGAACCATATAGCCCTTCATTGTACGGTATCTTGGAATCATATCCTTTATAACTCTTGTTAAAACATGACCAATATGTGGTTTACCATTAGCTGTAGGAGGTCCATCATAAAATGTATATGTTTCTCCTTCTTTTCTGTTTTCCATTGACTTTTTGAAAATGTCATTGTCTTTCCAGAACTTTTCAGTTTTCTTTTCTCTCTCAACAAAGTTAAGATTGGTAGATACCTTGTCGTACATAGTAAAATTCTCCTTCTTCATTTTTTAATTCAGCTATTTTAAAAGCTTATATTTCTTTTTAAGCTCTGTATGGCTTTAATGCCTTTACTATATAAAAAATCCCTCATCCGTAATAGGACGAGGGACTAAGCTTCGTTTATACCACCTGTTACGATACATACTTCCTTTCGGTTTATATGCGTCCTCTATAACGCAGAAGGTACGGCAGCTTCTACTTATACAGGCACTAATAAGTGCTATAGTATATTTCTTGCTGCAACTCCAGAGTGATTTTCATATACAAGCTACTAATATTCGGCTTTCACCTTACCCGAACTCTCTAAAATCTTCACTTATGTACTACTATCTCTATCACAGTCATTAATGTAGTATTTATTTGTAATATGGCTACTTGAGCCACCATCTTCACATTATAAAGTGTTTTTTTTATATTGTCAATGGAACCTTATGTTTCATAGCCTATTTTGCAGGCTTTTTTCCCTTTGCCGCAGCTTTAGCAGCCTTCTTTGCTGCCTTTTCCTGCTCTTTTCTCTTCTTAGGGTCTGTTTCTACAATAGGTCCTCTAACTCTCTTTGCGCTAGTAACATAAATGCCGCTAACCTTAGCCTTAACCTCCTGCTTTGGTGCTAAGGTGTCAAATACCTTTGGGTCACAAATAAGTGACATAACTCTTGGTCCAACCTTAACCTTAAGGATAGGAAGCTTAACTCTTCTGGCATACTTTGGAGTCTGCTCCATAACAATCTTTGGAAGATTTGCATCCTTAAATTTCATCCTTTTCATATCAATAATATAAAAGGTCATGCTCTGTGATGCTGCCTCCATTTGGCTTTGAGATTCAGCCTCTTTCTTTTGCATTCTTCTTCCCAATATATAAAGTGCAATTATTGCAATTATAAGAATAGCTATTATCACTAATAAAACTATACCTACTGTACCAATAGCTAACATAAAATATCCTCTCTTTCTAAATTTCTTTTGTCATTCTATCATTTAAACCAATATATTACAATTAATTTTTAATTAATTCTTTATTTTTACTTACCATTTCTCTAACAATATTTTGTGAATATGTTGAAAGTGATTTCTTTTCTTCCTTGGAAAGTGCCTCTATATCTATCGGCTCTCCAAATTCAACGCAAACTGTTGCCTTCTTTATTTTAGGAAACTGATTTTCCAACACAGCACTTGTATTATTAAAGGCAATAGGTACAATTCTGCACTTTGCTTTCTTGGCAATTTTAAAGCTGCCCTCTTTGAATTCTAACATTTCATCATCTGTTTTTCCTCTTGTTCCCTCCGGAAATATAAATATGGAAATACCTGACTTTATATGCTCCACACCTGTATTTATCATTTTAATAGCCGCCTCAATGCTGCTTCTATCAAGGAATATACATCTCATAAAATACATCCATACGCCAAGTGGCAATACCTTTTTGATTTCCTTTTTGGAAATAAAACCACATCTTGGAGGAATAATGGAATAGCCTACTACTATATCAAAAAAGCTTCTATGGTTGCCCACATACAATACAGCCTCATTTTTCGGAATATTTTCCAGTCCCTTTACAATAACCTTGGTGCCTGCCAAAAATAAAATTATCTTAAATGCACCCTTTACTATGTAATATGCAATATAATCCTTTGCCTTCTGATTAAACAATCCAATTATAAAAAGAAGTATGCTCATACCTATTCCTACTATAAAAAACACCAGCAAAAACAGTACGATTAAAATTAACCTAACCATAAAAACCTCCTAGGTTTCAATCCATTGATAATACCTTTATATAAATTTCTGATACTTTTATCAAATCAGAATTTTAAAGACACTCTAGGGTTAATTATACTTAAAAAAACTATATTTTACAAGGAATATTGGTGTTTATCATATTTTATTTTCATTACTTTACCTTTTCTTCGTAAACAATATTCCAGTAAGCATTTTCATCTACTGTATCAAAATATTTATCAAGCTCATCTATTATCATTTTCGTTCGTTTCTTTATTCATCTACAATTACTTTTTTGCTTTTACCTTTCTTTACTTTTGCCTTATCATTCTGCTGTAATTACATATTTCCCTATTTATAGTCTGTACCATAAAATAATCCTGCTTTATGATTTTTCCATCTACAAACACTGAATAAGTCCACATTCCCTTATAAAAATCTCCTGCGTTCCAATTCATATGAACTAAAAAGCTAACCCTTACTCCTAAGTTAGTAGTAAATTTGTTTTCTACAGCCCTCTCCTCAATACAGTAAATATGTCCGTCAGGTTGATACCATATTATTGTAGCACTATGAAGTCCCTTTAAATTCATAATATCCACTATGACTTCAATGTGCCTGTCACGCCTTACCACATAGTTCTTTTTGTTATTTTCTAAATTACAGCTAATGGTATTACTTAATATTTTATTATTACTATCAATATCTGTCCCAGAATTGTATACCGAAAAAATTTCTCCATTTAATTCCTCAACATATTTACCTGCATTATAATCATTTAATCTTATATTTTCATTAATTGCAAACTTGTAAATTAGCAGCTTGTCATTATCAGCTTCTTCTAATTCAACCCTCCACCAGTTATTTTCCTTTTCCATTTCTGCAACCTTGAATTTCTTATCTCCCAAATTTTTATATAGCAATTCTACTTTTTCAACCTTATATATATCTTCAAAGGCAAAGCTTTTCTTCATCATTTGTTAATCATTCCTTCCCATAATTCATAATATCTGTCACACATTTTATCTGCTGAAAAATTAGTTTTACTCCTTTTTATAACTTCCATTTGCTGATTAATTACTGGTGTTGGGTCATTACAGAAATCTTCTATACATTTTTTCAATGCTCCCACTTTGTATGGAGCATATTTATACTTATATCCACACAAAATTTCATCTAAGCCTCCATTATTAGAGCTTATAACTGGCACCATATAATTCATTGCTTCTAATGCAACATATCCAAAAGGCTCATACATTGAAGGAATAATTAAAGCATCTATCTTACCAAAAAATTCTTCTTTTCTTTTTCCCTGACACCAGCCCATAAATTTAACCTTATTCCACAAATCTCCTCCGTCAATATAGCCTTTAATTAATCTGAAATATTCATCATCGTTAACCATTCCTGCAATTAAAAGCTCTACATCTAAATTTTTAATAGCCTCTATGGTTTCCAAAATTCCTTTTCTGGAATCTATACGCCCTATATATCCAAAAAGCTTTCTTTTTGTCTTATAGTTTATATTTTTCTTTGCATAATCATTAAATGTTATTCCGTTATACACAACAATTATTTTATTCTCATATTCTGGGAAAATTTTTATTAATTTAGATTTTTCTGCTCTTGAAACACATATAAGTACATCTGCTAAATCACATATTGTTTGAAATTTATATCTTACATCATCATTTCCACCAAAAAAGTCTACCTCTGACATAGGCTCGGTAGTTGGTACTGAATGAATAACATATGCAATTTTATTATTATTTACAAATTCTTCTCTTAAGCAGAAATACAGTTCATAAAAGTGTATAACCACTATGTCACAATCTATCTTATCCAAAATCTGTAGCTCATCAGGGGTAATTACAAGAATGTCCTTTTTATCCCCAAAGCCCTCTATAAACTGCTTTGATTCTCTATAATCAAAATCCACATACACAAATCCCATATCCTTGTGCTTATATCTATATATTTCATTTAAATATGTACCTGCTCCGCCTATAACATTTTCTCCTAATTCGTTACATATATGTACTATTTTGTACTTATTATTAAAGCCTAAATTAAACATGTATCCTCAAGCCTCCCAATAACTATATTATCCTTTGTTACTCTATATTCGATTTCATCACTTTCACATTCAGTATATATAACAGGTAATATATCTAAATCAGGAATACTACATTGGCTGGTTAAATCCAGTACAAACAACCCATGTGCTGTTTCCCTATGCACAATAAAGGTTTCTGTCATAACAACTTTTTGATTTTTTATCTTTATTATAAGATTTTTTCTTAATATACACTCTTTTTTCATGATTTTTCTCCGTAATTATTTTTATACACTTAGGTTTAATAATTTAATACTTTTTCATTATAAATTTTATTCCAATAGGCATTTTCATCTACTGTATCAAAATATTCGTCTATCTCGTCTATTATCATTTTTACGCGTTTCTTTACATGGGAGCTTTTGTATGCTCTTGGCAAATCACTTTTCTCATCGGTGGATAATAAATAGGAAAACAACTCACATTTATCTTCCTCATCTCTCTTCTTAGAATATGCAGTTACAAAATATACATTTTCTATATTGCTTTCTGCCTCTGCTGTATATTTACTATCGATCGATATTACTGTATCATAAGTTTCATAATATGAAAAATTATCTGGTAGCTCCTTCTGCCATTCTAAACTTGTATAACATTCTTCTTCTCTATTTTTTACTATAATTCTATTTTGAAAAAAATGATACAATTCATGGGCAAAGACTCGTTTTACATTTTCTGTTGATTTTACAGCAATATATATATTATATTTCTGTGTTCTATAGTTATAATTCGTTAATCCCGTTGTAACATACCCCCCTATATTTTCCTCATATATTTCTGAGCAAATTACTATATTCACTCCCTGATAAGCTTTTGCACTGCCTACTACTGTGTTTGCTTTAGCTTCTTCAGGTGTCCTTAAAACCTCTTCTACAATACCTTCTGGCAATCTATCCAAAATTTCTTTTATGTCCTCTAAAGCTGCATATACTTCATCCATATCATCTGTTAATTCATATTCAAACCCTTTTTCCTTTTTATCCCAATCCTTGTAAAATATTTCCACACTTTCATTTTGTTCTTCTATTTCTTTTTTTACTTCCAATATTTGTTCCTCTGATATATTTTTTCCTCTTTCCTTTATAATTCCAAATATAGTCAGGGCTGCAAACACACTAATTACTAACAACAAGCTTATTTTTTCTTTATTTTTTACTAACTTTTTTATCATTTTTTCTCCTATCTATTATAAGAATGATGGTATTAATTCTTCACCAACCCCAATCATTCCGCCGATTACACCTATTCCCCAGCTACAAAATTTATATGCAGCTCCAACTCCTATTGCAGTTCCTGCGATTGCCATTCCTAGCTTAAATGAATCCTCCAAGCTATCAAACATTTGTATTCCTCCCTCTTCCTCATTTTTACCTGTATTATCAATGTTCATTAAATCAACTACAAACTCCACTCCTGTATTTACGGTCTTATTATCATCAAGTCCTTGCTCCTTTGATACAGTTAAATCTAATATTCTTTTCTGAAGTGCTGATATATTTAACTGCACCTTTAATCCCTCTTTATTTTTTACTCCAACATATATATTTCCATCCTTGCCAGTCATTTCAACACTTCCATAGTTTACAGACAAGCTCTTTTCGCTTGTTATTCTGTCACTATTTTCTTTTATAAACTTATTAATCTCATCTATTGTCTTATTAATATCTATATCAACCTGTGCAGTTGTACTTTTATCTGAATTTTGACTAATGGTTAATTCTCCAAAATATTTTATACTGCCATTTACAAACGGAACCTCATACTCTCCTAAGGAATATGTACCAGACAATAAAACATCTTGTCCTAAATAATTTTCCAGCTTGTCCTGCATAAAGCTACCCATACCGAATATTTTGTTTATATAACTGCTTAAATTCTTTACCTCCACCAAATTATATTCATCTACAGGACATATATATGAAACAGTTCCCTTTTCAACCTCTATAATTGACGGAACACTACTTCCAGAACCATTTAGGGAATTATTTTCTCCAGTAATATATATTATTGTGCGAGAACAATTATTATAATCACCATATTTTATTGTTGTACTGCTTGTTAAATCATTATTTATAGTTCGTACCATATTGTTCACGCCATTTCGTGGATTATTAAGAGAGGCTTCTAAGGCACTTCCTTCTTTTACTACATAATCCACTTTATTTCCCCTGCGTGTTTGTAAGGTTGAATTAGTATTTTTAATTGTTGTAGAGCCAGTTTTTATGGTATTACTGCTGCTTTTTACTGTACTGGAGCTGTTTCTTATAGTATTACTACTACTTTTTACTGTACTAGAACTATTTTTTATTGTACTACTACTGTTTTTTACTGTATTTGAGCTGGTTTTAATAGTATTGCTGCTATTTGTTACGGTACTAGAGGACTTAATAGTATTACTGCTACTTTTTATTATACTAGAGCTAGACTTTAATGTATTGCTACTGTTATTTTCCTCTCCAATCCCCTTATATCTTAATCCTCCAGAACTAATTACACTTGTTGGTAATGACATAATCTTCTTCCTTCCTATCTTTTATTTTATAGTAAAAGCAAACCAACTTCATCAAGTACGGTGCTTATAACTTTTATATACGCAAAAAGGCCACAACATTTCTGTTGCAGCCGAACTATCTAATTAAATATCAATACATAATAACCAAATATCACAATATATAACAAGACTCCAAGCTTTGCGTCCTCAAGTCACCTCAAGTTTGCCCATCTATCTTTTTATGTTACAACTTATGACATTTTTTGTCAATATGTTGGATTTTCTTGTAAAAGGATTATTTTAAAATAGAGCATTGTATGATAATATATTCATTAAATTAGGTATAATAAGCTTATACCTTTACACAAATATATAAGCACCATCCTTATTTACTAAACTTTATTTTGGAGGCAATTATGTCAGAAAGAAATCTAACTTTATTAACCGACCTTTATGAGCTTACAATGATGCAGGGATATTTTAAAAGTAACTCTACTGAAACTGTTATTTTTGATGTTTTCTACAGAAAAAATCCGTCTGGTAGTGGTTATGCTATATGCTGTGGTCTTGAACAGGCTATTGATTACATAAAAAGCCTTAATTTTTCTTATGATGACATTGAGTATCTTAGAAGCCTGCAGCTTTTTGATGAGGACTTTTTAAACTACTTGTCCTCTTTCCATTTTTCAGGAGATATATATGCTATTCCAGAAGGCTCTGTTGTTTTTCCAAAGGAGCCACTTATTAAGATTATTGCTCCTATTATGGAGGCACAGCTTGTAGAAACTGCATTACTTAATATTGTTAATCACCAAAGCTTAATTGCAACCAAGGCATCAAGAGTTGCCTATGCTGCAAAGGGTGACGGAATTATGGAATTTGGACTTAGAAGAGCGCAAGGACCAGACGCGGGAATATATGGTGCAAGGGCTGCTGTAATAGGTGGATGTATAGGTACTTCCTGCGTGCTTACTGGCAAAATGTGCGATGTACCAGTAAAAGGAACTCATGCGCATAGCTGGATAATGAGCTTTAAGGATGAATATACTGCCTTTAAAACCTATGCAGACCTTTATCCAGACGCTTGTATATTACTTGTAGATACCTATGATACCTTAAAAAGTGGTGTTCCAAATGCAATTAAGGTATTTACTGAAATGAAGCAGGCTGGTATTCCTCTTACCTTCTATGGTATCAGATTAGATAGTGGCGACTTGGCATATCTTTCAAAGGAAGCCAGAAAAATGTTAGATGCTGCCGGCTTTACTGACGCAGTTATTTCAGCCTCAAGTGATTTAGACGAATATCTTATAGACTCCCTTAAAACACAGGGTGCAAAGATTACCTCCTGGGGTGTTGGCACAAACCTTATTACAAGTAAAGACTGCCCTTCCTTTGGTGGTGTATATAAATTAGCTGCAATAATGGATACTGATACGGGAGAATTTCTACCAAAAATTAAATTATCTGAAAACACAGAGAAAATTACAAATCCGGGAAATAAAACGGTATTCCGTATTTATGATAAGGAAACCAATAAAATCAAGGCAGACCTTATTGCCTTAGCAGATGAATCCTTTGATGAAAATGAAGATTTAATGATTTTTGACCCTATTGAAACCTGGAAGAAAACTCTCCTTAAGGCTGGCACCTACACTATAAAAGAAATGCTGGTACAGGTATTTAGCAAAGGTATCTGCACCTATACCTCACCTTCTGTAAGTGAAATCAAAGCCTACTGTGATAGCGAGTTAGATACCTTATGGGACGAAACCAGAAGACTTGTAAATCCACACAGAGTTCATGTTGACTTATCAGACAAGCTTTATGACATAAAAAAAGGCTTACTTGCCAACTATGGCAGAGTGTAAGTCCTAACAAAGTATACGCACTAATAGAATATAAACCCTAATATAATAATGTAAGCACTAATATAAGTCTTGTTACAATACAAGACTTATATTAGTCTCTGGCTTCTATCTGCAGCCTGCACTTGGCAACCTGCTTATCATCACAAAGCATTACATAGGAAACCACCACTTTTATGTGGTGGTTTCCCTTGTAAATATTCAGACATTCTGTATTGATGCCTATAGGAATACAACCAAAGGGTGTATCATAACTGCAATTTACTGTTTCTCCCACCTGATAAAACAAATGGGTGTTAGTAGAGCCTTTTTTAATAACCTCTACCAACTGGTCATCAACCTTTATGATATTTTTTACTTTTCCGTTTTCCGTCAACTCTTCATATAAGAAATAGTATTTACCATTCTTTTCGTAATACTGTCCGCTGCATTTTGACTTTATAACTTCACTATCTCCGTCGGTAGTATGTGTTCCTACAACCTCAATCACAACATCTTTATTCATGCTATTTTCCTTAAATTATGCTTCCACGCCGTTTTTATAATCCTCAAATTTCTTCATAACTGCATCATAAGTCTTTTGAGAAATGTCTGGTAAGGATCTTCCCCATGCCTTTGTAGCCTGGTCAAAGCCCTTTTTGAAAGCATCTACCATCTTTTCCATTTTTTCTGAATCGCCGCCTGAAAGAGCCTTTGCCATTTCAAAAATTCTATCAGAGGTCTGATTTACACCCCAATATCCATCTTCTGATATTTCTGCCTTAGCATTTGCAGCAGTTTTTGCATCTACTGTAAAATTGCCACTTGCAAGCATAGACCAAATATCATCACTATTTTGTACCTTCCTGCCCTGTTTTAAGAACATATCAGAAACTAAAGATTTAAGGCTGTTTACTCTGCTTTCTGTATCTGCCTTAAGCTTTGCTACTAAAGCTGTTCTCTCCTCTTGTGTCATCTTGCTGGTGCCAGGCTCATATACAGCACTCTGTTCTTCCTTAGCTGTCTTTGCAGATGACCTTTCACTTGTCTTTGTGTTACTTGCTTTTGTACTACTATAGCTTGTTGTATCATAGCTGCTGTAGGTGTTTGTGTAAATTCCGTTTACGCTCATAGTTACCCTCCTTGGCAATACAAATTTTCGTTTCACTTATATATCGTCATAGCCAAACTAAATATTAAGACTCTTTCACGTTTTTTGTAATTTCCGGAACACATTCTCCCTTAATATCGCATCTTCCATAATGTGTTTCTTCTGTAATTGTTCCATTTTCATTTTCATCAGATATATCTATTTTTATTCTGCTGATTCCTGCTCCTGTTTTTGCATCAAGCATTTTTACTATATTTTCTATGTCATTTTGATTAGCCATATTAGGGCCTCCTTCACTATTTTTTCTGGTTAAAGTTTACTATACTCTACATTCCATAGTATAAGTCCATTAGGTGGTGCTGTAAAGCCTGCATTCTGCCTATTTTTACTATTTAATATTTCCATCATGGCTGAAGGCTCTCTCACGCCTTTTCCCACCTCAATAAGTGTACCTGTAATTATCCTAATCATATTATATAAAAAGCCATTGCCATAAAATGTTAGGACTATTTCACCCTTTATATTTTCTATTTGGATATTGTAAATAGTCCTTACTGTAGATTTTTTCATGTGCTTATTGGCACAAAAGGCTTTAAAATCGTGAGTTCCTATTAAATATGTGGCTGCCTGCTGCATTTTTTCTGTATTAAGCTTTTCCTTGACAGTATACACATAATTACGGTCAAACACATTTTTTATGCCATTGTTATTAATCCTGTATTTATAGGTTTTTGCAGTTGCACTAAGTCTGGCATGAAACCTTTCTTCTGCCTTTTCCACCTTTACAACAGCAATATCCTGTGGCAGATACTCATTCATCGCTTCAAGCAATACTTCCTCGTCCCATTTTTTGTACAAGTTAACACTGCAAACCTGTCCCTTTGCATGAACTCCTGCATCTGTTCTGCCAGCCCCGTGAATTTCTATCTGTCTGTCCTCAAGTCTGGATAGTAAGGTTTCTATTTTTTCCTGTATAGTCCTGTGGGTGTTTCCCTGCTTTTGCCAGCCGTCATAGGCTTTTCCGTCATATGAAATTGTCAATTTATAATTTGTACCATTATTCATTTTCAAAGCCCATATTCTCCATTATGGTTTTTTCCTGATGCTCTATATGGGCAACAATAATACTTTTTGCCTTTTCAACATCTTTATTAACTATTGCTTCAATAAGATTTTCGTGATCCCGCACAACAGTCTGTCTAGTATCCTGATCCTTTATATATTCCAGACGGTATCTGTACATCTGCTCCCTAATATTGTACAAAATCTGTATAAGTCTGTCATTGCCTGTAATTCTATATATAATATCATGAAAGGCAACATCTATCTTTGCAATATCACTAGGATTTTTCTTTTTAATTGCTGCATTAAACTCTTTAAGATTTTCCCTTAATTCACTTACAGCCTCATCCGAAACATTTTCGCAGGCCTTTTCTACTGCAAGCTGCTCTAATACCTTTCTTACCTCTAATACATTTTTTAAATCTTCTTTGGAAATCTCAGCTACCACAGTTCCCTTTCTAGGGGTCATATTAACAAGTCCCTCTAGCTGCAACATTCTTATAGCTTCTCTTATAGGTGTTCTGCTGACTCCCAGCTTTTCAGCCAGCCGTATTTCCATAAGTCTTTCCCCTGGCTCTATATCACCTGTTAATATAGCTTCTCTCAGGGTATTAAATACAACATCTCTAAGGGGTAAATAGTCATTCATTTTAAGACTAATATCTTTCATCACCATTACCTCCGTCTGTAATATATACCTGCTTGCAATAATCTGAAGCCTTTAAGGCTTTATATGTATATTTTGCCTTTTCCACATCATCAAAAAGACCAAATACTGTTGGACCGCTTCCACTCATAACAGCATTTACAGCACCCATATCTATCATATTTTTCTTTATCTCATTTATAATTGGATATTCCTTTTGTGTAACTGTTTCCAGAACATTTCCAAGCCTTGATGCCATACCATAGAAATCATTGTTATTTATAGCCTCTATCATTCCGTCAACATCTGGGTGATATTTAAGTTCATTGACTTTAAGATTAGTATAAACAAACTTTGTTGATACATTAATAAATGGCTTTGCCAATACAATATAGCAGTCCGGCATAGGCTTTAACGGAGTAAGTATCTCTCCTATTCCCTCTGATAATGCTGTACCTCCCATAATACAATAAGGAATATCAGCACCAAGCTTAACTCCCCGTTCCTTTAAGGCCTCCTCATCAAGCCCCAGCTTAAACATTATATTAATACCCTTTAACACTGCGGCACAATCTGCACTTCCACCAGCCATTCCTGCTGCCACAGGTATCATCTTTCTAATTCTGATAATAATATGTGCATTAATTTCAAACTCCTCCATTAATAATTCTGCCGCCTTATATGCCAAATTATTCTCATTAACCGGCAAAAACTTAAGATTTGTTTCTATATCAATTTTATATTGTCCTTTAGGTTCTTTTCCTAAATACTCTATTTCCACTTTATCATAAATGCCTACTGACTGCATTATCATTCTAACATCATGATAACCATCTTCTCTTTTTCTGATAACATCTAAAGCAAGATTGATTTTACCATGTGCCCTGACCTTTACATATTTCATAAAAACCTCCTGATACACACTTTCGTTACAGTATCAAGTTTAACATAAGGCTTATAAAACTTCAATGTATTTTGTATACAGTATTTTTTATACTTTAATTTTATTTATAATCTATTAAAATTTGGAAATACTATAGCTAACAAAATAGAGCTTATGATCATTATGTAATTTAAGGAGTTTCTATGCTAAGCAGAAATATTGACGAAAACCTGAATGCCTTTAGGGCAAAAATTAAGGATTGTGATGACATTAAAGAGCGTACTATGTTTTTAGGTCCCTCTGGCAATGTAAAAGCAAGTATATTTTATGTAGAGGTTGCCCTTAATAATCTAACGGTTTCCGAATCTGTTATTGGAAAATTTATCTGTCAGATGATGGATATGCCAAAGGAAAAGCAGTATCAGTTTCTAAAAAATAATGCCTTAGGCATAACTGATGTTAAAGAGCTCGCCACAATAGATGAGGCTATTATGGGTGTTATGATAGGTGACGGAGTATTCTTTATTGACGGCTATGACAAAGCTCTAAAAATAAAATCTAAGGGCTATCCCAACATTGGTGTTTCCTCCTCTCAAAATGAAAAGGCTGTACGAGGCTGTAAGGAAAGCTTTTGTGATGCCTTAAAGGCAAATACTGCCTTAGTAAGAAAGCGTATTAGAAATCCTGCCCTAAAGGTTAAGGAAAGAATTATTGGAAAGCTTACTAAAACCACTGTTGCCATTATGTATATAGAGCCACTTACCAGACCCAGCGTTTTAGACAGAATAAATAGTATGTTAGACCAGATGGAAAACGACCTAGAATATATACACGATTCTGGAATAATAGAGCAGCTTACAGAAAGCTCTCCTTTTTCCCCTTTTCCTCAATATGAAACCACCGAGCGTCCTGACAAGGCTGCAATGTCCCTTATGGACGGACGAATAGTTTTATTAGTAGACAATTCGCCCTTAGTTTTAATACTTCCAACCTTCTACAGCAGCTTTTTTAAAACTGCCGATGACTATTTTTCAAGGTATTCTGTTGTAAGTCTGGCACGAATTATCAGGTACATTGCCTCCTTTTTTGCTATTACCCTGCCTGCAATATATATTGCAGCCCTGCTTTACAATCCTGAAATTATACCTAAAAAGCTCCTTTATACCTTGTATGAGGCAAGAATAGATGTACCCTTTTCTATTACCACAGAGGTCTTATTAATGGAGCTGGCATTTGAACTGTTAAAGGAGGCTGGTATTCGTATTCCTGGTCCCTCTAATAATACCATTGGTATTGTAGGTGGCTTAATTGTGGGACAGGCTGCAGTAAGTGCCGGCCTAGTAAGTCCCATTATCGTTGTAATTGTAGCTCTTACAGCACTTGCCTCCTTTGCTATTCCCTCTGAGGAAATGGCTAGTGCCTTTAACTTTATAAAGTATATACAAATATTTATGGCTCACTTTTTAGGTATATTTGGAATAATTGCAGGCTGGATATTTATAATTGTTCATTTAATAAGGCTGAACAGCTTTGGTTTTCCTTATCTTATGCCAAGTGTTTCAAGAGATATATACACAGACAACAAAGATAACTTTATCAGAGCACCCTTTATTCTTATGAAAAAGGTTAGTATTTTTAGAAATAACAAGGAGAAATAATATGTTTAATGGTAATAGGAAAATATCCTCAAATCAAATGTATAAATGCTTTTTTTGTACCTCTGTCTGCCCTGCTTTGTTTTTATTTTTATATGATTATGTAAGCCTTACAGACTTTATTCTCTCCTTTACCTCAACTCTTGTATTTTCACTTATCCTTCTTGCTTTAACAAAATTTATTAACCCAAGGGCAAAAGGTATATGCGTTTTCTTTAACCTTCTATTTATAGTTAAATACCTGCTAATGATTTACCTTGACTTGTCTATTATTTTCTTTACACTGTATAACTGCTTTGGAATACCAGCTACCAAGCCACTGTTTTTACTGGTAATATTTGTTTTGTGCCTATATATTGCTAAAAGTGGTGTTGAAAAAATCTTTAGGATGTCAGAAATACTCTTTATTATTTTAATAATACCTGTTATTATCCTGCTTTTTACACCTGTTTTCAGAGTAAACGCTTCAAACATACACTATTTTACCGCCTACCTTTACCACCCCTTTACTTCTAAAAACAGTATTTTTCGTTCCCTTATTATTGCAATTATTATATTTCCTGCAGAAATCTGTAATACCTTTAAAAATTATTTTTTAGTTGGCAAAAATTATACCTCTTCCATTTTTAAAAGTTTAATTACTATATTTTCTATTGTACTTGCTGCTGCCCTGATTATTATTGGAATATATGGTAATATTTCTAATAAATATACTGTTCATCCCCTTTTTAGTCTTATGCAGATTATGCCTATTGGAGAAAGCCTGTCCGTTCGTCTGGACTTTATTGTTTACATTTTTATTTTTGCAAGCCTTTTATATTCTATTGGCTTTTATCTGTATGCTATTAATCATTCCATCAAGAAAATCTTTAAAAATATTACCTATGGCATTTTTGCCTTTCCATTACTTTCACTAATATTTATATACCTGATTTTTACTTCTTATAAAAGTGCCAACCCTTTGCACCACCATGAAAGCAATCCTGCTATGGTAGAAAATATTTATATAAAGCAGGACAATATTGTTTTTGAAATCCAACAGTATTCTGATGACAATACCTTTTTTAATACCTACACCGAAAATATCTATAATGCCAATGCTATATACTCCCAAGCCTTCAACAATTATTTAGATTTTTCCCATATTAATGCTATTTATGTTTCCGAAAACATTTATAATGATAATACTTCCCTGCAAAATACCTTACTTCAATTTAAAAAACAGCTAATATTTCCAGAAACCTTAAAAATAAAAACTGAAAATCGCACCGGATATAAATATCTGTATACTATTTACACGCTAAAACCTTAATATATCAAGCTATGTCCTGACTTTACTACTAAATTTTTACTGTCTTGATAATTGCAATTAGTTGTAATATACTTATTCCATAATTTTTCGTAGGAATTTCAAGAATGAAATGAGGTAACCTTTTAATGGAAAATGAAGCTAATGCAAACAAAGTTTATAAAATCAATATACAAAATATTAGTAAAGCCTTTAGAAAAAAATCTATTCTAAGCAATGTTTCACTAACCTTAAAGGCTGGTGAATGTGTGGGAATTATTGGTATGAATGGCTCTGGAAAAACCACTCTGCTAAATATTATTTGTGGAGAAGGCTCTCATTTTAATGGCACCATTACCATAAACGATACTTCCACCTCTCTTTTAAAGGACAAAAAACTTCTGTCACAAACTATTGGTTATATTCCACAAGAAAACCCTCTTATTGAAGATTTATCCACCTATGACAATCTGCGTCTTTGGTACTGTGACAGTCCTCTTAATATGAAAGAGGAATTAGAAAACGGTGTGCTTCATTCACTAGGTATAGATGAATTTTTACAAACCAAGGTTAAAAACCTTTCTGGTGGTATGAAAAAAAGACTTTCTATTGGCATTGCCTTAGCTAAAAAGCCTACCTTTTTAGTTCTTGACGAGCCTGCTGCTGCTCTTGATTTAGTGGCAAAAAATATTATTCATACATATTTAAACTCCTATAAGACCTCTGGTGGCGGCATATGTATTGCTACCCATGATGAGGAGGAGTTAGCTTTGTGTGACAGAGTATTTGTACTAAAGGACAAATCCCTTCACCAAATCGACAAAAACATTCGTGGCAACCTGTTAATTAAAGAAATTATGGCATAGACGCAATGAAATTTAAAATATTACTAAAAGCAGAAATCAAAAACACTCTTACAAAAATACCTAAGCTTATTTTTTCTACAATTATACTTATCGCTGTTATAGGTATAATTGCTTTTTGTGGAACAAAATATCTTTATAATGATGAGTCCAACTTTAATGTAACCTTAGGTCTTGTAATAGAGGACGATACCGCTGTAATGGGCGCTATTACCAATTTAATTACTAATTCTAAAAGTGTAGCTGAATATGCTTCCTTTATTACCTGCACCAGAGCTGAGCTTAATGACTATCTGGATAACGGCAAAATCTATGCTGGCGTTATCCTACAGGAAAATGCTGCCAAGGATATTATGAACGGAACTAATACTCCAATAGAAATAGTTTTTCCGAAAAACTCTGGCTTTGAGGCTAGTATGATTGCTGAAATTGCTAAAGCCTGTGCTTCACTGCTTGACACAGCCCAGTCAGGCATCTACACCTCTATTGACTTTTATAATGCACATTACAAATCCTACGCAAAGCAGGATATGTTAGACCGGTTAAATATGACATATGTATATATGGTATTAAAAAGAGCCACCACCTTTAATGAGCATACTATTACAGCAACCGGAGATATTTCCCTTGTAGCTTATTACTGTTTAGCAGCAGTTATTATGATATTGCTGTTTTTTGCAATAAATACTGCAACCACCTACACAAAATACAATTCCCATTTATCCAATAGATTGCTTCAAAATAATATAGGCATTACAAAGCAGCTATTCATAAAATATATTTCCGTAGTTATTACATATATATTCTGCCTGCTGGTGCTGGCACCAATTTTATTTTACTTTTTCAAAATTGGCACATCTATTAATATGCTGTTAGCTATAATTATAGGAATTTTAGCACTGTCCTCTTTTACATTACTTTTATATGAATTATTTAATAGTAATGTAGCCTGCATACTATTTATATTCCTATTTAATATTTTTATAGCCTTTGCCTCAGGCTTATTTATTCCATTAATAATGCTTCCAAAGCCACTAATAAATATAGGAAAGCTGTTCCCTGCACATTACATCTTTGAAATATTATCCAACCTAGCCGCAAGGGATTTTTCAATTATTCCTTATATTTATCTTATGATTTTTACTATATTTTATTTTACACTGACCTGTATTATAAAAAATACTGTTCACAAAAGGAGAGCAGCTTAAATGAAACAATTTTTTACTTGGTTTTATTATCTTTCTAAGCGACAGCTTAAAAACATATTTTTCATATTAGTTTTACTTTTAATTCCTGTAAGTGCGTTAATGCTAAAATCCTATAGCAGCTCACTTACTGCCTCTTTATCTATTGGAGTAATTGACCTGGATAAGACTACACTTTCAAAGGAGCTGGTTTTATCTCTTAATACTACAGACAAAAATAGTGTTGTAGTCTTTACAGTTTATGACGACATAGAAACTATGGATAAGGATATTCTGACTGGTGAAATACAATGTGGTTATAGTATTCTTCCCGGCTTTGAGGCTAAGGTTTCACAAAACTCACTAAAAGGTCTTATTGATGTACATTCAAAGCCTGACAGCTCTATTGTACCGCTTAGTAATGAGCTGTTCTTTACATATGTTTTTAAGGAAGCTGGATATTATACTCTTACTAAGGATATGGAGGACTCAAATATTTTTTATAATATTTCTGACGAATACTATGAGCAATTAAAGGCTGGTTACACTCAATATCTTGAAGCCGGCCGTACCTTTCATTTTAATTACAGCCAGACTGACGGTACTTATATTTCCTCAAATAATATAGATATTTTAGACTTTATAAAAACTCCTGTACGAGGTGTAGTTGCAGTTTTTATATTTATTTCAGGCTTAGCCGGTGGCTTTACCTTTCTTAAGGACTCAAAAAACAAAATAACTAATAAGCTTTGTATTTTTGATATTGGTATTCCTGTATTCTTTTCAGCAATTTCAGGACTAATTTCTATTTTTATTATAGGCATAAATAAAGGTATTTTAAAGGAGGCTGTCATAACTGCCAGCTACTGTGCAATAGTTATATTATTTGTTTTTCTACTGACCAGGCTAATTAAAAACAATATTTCCTATTGCTCAACTATACCGGTTTTCTCTCTAGGCTCTATTATTTGCTGTCCTATATTTATTAATCTTAAAACATTTCTGCCAATAATAAATATACTGCAATATTTGTTTATGCCGACCTACTACTTTATGCTGTTAGATATTATAAAATAGCAGGTAATAATTTATTTTTACAAATATAAACAGGGCATCAGCATCTTATAAAACTACTATATAAAATGCTAATGCCCTATTACTTTTTAAATAAATGCTATATTATTATTTACCTGTATAATGTGCCTTAAGGAATTCTATTTCCTTTGCGTAACCATCCAGCTCGTTTGGTGTTTCCAGATTTATTGGAATGTTAGCAAAGGCAGGATGATTTATAACCTTAATAAGTGCTTCACTTCCTATATTTCCTTCGCCTATTTTTTCGTGTCTGTCCTTATGACTGCCCATTATATTTTTACTGTCATTTAAATGTATTGCCTTTAATCTTTCTAATCCGATTACTTCATCAAAATTCTTTATGACACCATCTAAATCATTGACAATATCATAACCGCCGTCAAATATATGACAGGTATCTAAGCAGACACCCAGCTTTTCACTAAGCTCTACCTTGTCCATTATCATTTTTAACTCTTCAAAGGTTCTGCCTATTTCACTACCCTTGCCAGCCATTGTTTCAAGTAATACAGTTGTAGTCATATCCTTTGTAAGAATTTCGTTCAGCATTTCAGCAATGTATTCAATACCTGCCTCAACACCCTGCTTTACATGGCTTCCCGGATGGAAATTGTAGACATTGCCTGGAACATATTCCATTCTTCTAAGGTCATCTGCCATTGTTTCTCTAGCAAATTTTCTTATTTCCGGAGTTGCTGCACAGGCATTTAAGGTATATGGTGCATGAGCAACTATAGTTCCTATGCCATTTTCCTCTGCAAACTCAAGATATGCTTCTATATCCTTTTCATCTATAGCCTTTGCTGCGCCACCTCTAGGATTTCTTGTGAAAAACTGAAAAGTATTTGCACCTAGCTTGACAGCTTGCTTTCCCATTGCCAAAAATCCCTTTGAGGCAGATAAGTGGCATCCTATATATAACATCTTTTTCTCCTATCTAAGCTAATACAAGGGTTATAAGTCAAAATATGATTAGTTCATAGCCTTCTTTATAGCTGCTAAAAGCTCATCATATGTTTCAAAAGCTTCTAATTCTGGATTGTCAGCCTTGATTTGGTCTGTACTCTTGAATAAGAAACCAGCCTTGCTTGCCTTTATCATACCTAAATCATTGTAGCTGTCACCACTTGCAATAGTATCATAGCCAATAGACTGTAATGCCTTGACTGTTGTAAGCTTTGACTGTTCGCAACGCATCTTAAAACCTGTGATTTCTCCATTTTCTGCTACTTCAAGGGAGTTGCAGAATATTGTTGGCCAGCCAAGTTTTTCCATAAGTGGAGTTGCAAACTGTGCAAAGGTATCACTAATAATAATAACCTGACAAATTGAACGCAGCTCATCAAGAAATTCCTTTGCTCCTGGAATTGGGTCAATTTTTGCTATTGTATCCTGGATTTCCTTTAATCCTAAGCCATGCTCCTTTAAAATACCTAAACGCCATTTCATTAATTTATCGTAGTCTGGCTCATCTCTTGTTGTCCTTTTTAACTCTGGAATACCACTTGCCTCAGCAAATGCAATCCAAATTTCTGGAACTAATACGCCCTCTAAATCTAAACAAGTAATGTACATAAAATTTTCCTCCGTTTTAACAATAATATTTTGCATAAACAATTCTTTTCTGATTATATACTAATGCGAAAAAAATCACAACAATAATTCACTTGGGATAAAAAATTTTACTTATTTACCCTCTTAAAATAGTGCTTACGCCCTATAGACAAATTTCTACAAATTGCATACTATGTTAGTAGAATAATATCTGACGCGAAATGGCAAACTTATGGAAACATAAGGACGCAAAGCCTAGGGCCTAAACTTTTATAGCAATGGCAGCCTGGTTACCGAAGTATCTTAATTTCTATAGCTTTGCCTGCTCGCTTTAGGTAAGCAAGGAGGCTCTTATATGAAATCTTTTTTTAAGAAATCAACTAAAATTGTTTTCGTGACAACAATTATTTTTTCTATCTTCATTCAATCCTTTTCACAATTTGCTTTTGCAGCTGCAAATGACAGCAAAAAAGCTTTTAGAGAAGAATTAATACAAATGTTTAAAACTGGTGATATGAGTACCCACGATGTAGCTGATTATGGTTTTTCTTATAGTGAAATTTCAGCAATCTATAATTCGGTAATAGAAAATGAATGTTTAGTGGAATATTATTGTGGTGCAAGTATTGTTCAGAGCACTACCCGTTCTGAAAGTGGTGTTATTCAGACCTTTAAGCTTCAAAATATGGATAGTGGCTTTCTTCCTCGTCTTGAAAAAATGAAGAAAACTATTGCTGCCGCCTTAGCTGGTCTTAATGACAAAATGTCTGAGCTGGAAAAAGCATTATATTTACACGATTATTTATTATCAATAGCTACCTATTACAATGGAAATAATCTTATGACTAAAAGTGCTGGCAATCTACTTGCCTATGGAAATGGTGTCTGTCAGGCATATTCTGACGCTTATATCTTATTATTAAAGCTAAGTGGTATTTCCTGCTCCCATGTTGCCAGCTCCTCTATGCGTCATGTATGGCCAGTTATAAAATTAGACGGAGAATATTACCACATTGACCCTACCTGGGACGATACCCGTGCAACAAACTCAATTTCCCACAAGTATTTTTTAAGAAATGATGCGGAATTCCAAAGCCTGTCGCACTATAGCTGGACCAATTATTTTGAAAAAATAAGCTCTGCTTCTAAGCAATATACTGACTGGTTTGTTCACAATATTGAAAGCCTAATGTACTATTATGACGGACTTTGGTATTATGAGGACAATAATTCTATTAAAGGCTCAACTATAGATGAAAGTATTTCCTTCATACTTGTAGACGGCTCTGACCAAACAGCAGCAACCCATATTATAGGAGTTTTTGATGGTATTTTAAAATATTCTCAGGGCAATACTACAAAATCAATAGCCTTAGATAATTTACCAACTGATACTCCTTCTACTGATTTGTATGATATATATAATATGGCTGATTTTTCTAATTATAAAGCTGGCAATTACAGCCATATTAATGGTGCTTATTCTCCTTTCTATGGAAGAATTTGCCTAGAGGATTATGTTTCTGCCTATGAAGGAATTGTTTTAACTGCCAAAATATCCTTGCCAACCTACAAAATTATAATAAGAGAATTAGACAACAATAAAAACTTAATTAATTCGGTTATACTATCTGATAAGGATATATATACACCAAAAAGCTATGTAAAATATTTAGGTATTTCCATATATGATGCTGCCTATAAACCTATTACCTATGAGTGTTACAAAAAGCTTTTTGAAGCAGGAAATATATTTGTACTATACAGTAATATCCTGCCTTCAGATAAAACTACTGCCTCACCTGCACCTGCCTTTAATGACATATATAATATGTCCGATTTTTCTAATTTCAGATACGGCTATTACAATTATTATGATGGAAAATATGGCGAATATTCTGGCAGGATTTGTCTTAAAGACTACGAAGCAGCCTATACAGGTGCAACCTACACAGCTATATGTTTAGATGACCGTTTTCAGATTTTAGTCAGGGAAATTGATGCAAATGGAAAAATGATTGCCTCTCACTCCCTAAAAAATGGCGATAAGTTTACACCTATGGAAAACACAGTAAAGCTTGGAATTTCCATATACAGAAGCGACTTTGCCGGAATTAGCTATGAGCAGTACAAATCCCTTTATGACAGTGGTTTTTATACAATTTTAGCACTTTCTAAGTAGTCATTTATTTAACCTGATTATTAGCCTTTAAATCTCCTTTGCCTTTGTTGATTTTTAACCGAAATCATAATATAATTTATCTAAGTAAAAATACCTTGTTAATTCTTGAGCTTTTGTATTTTTATACCCTATCAGCTACGCTCAGGAATTACTTACCATTTAAAAGCCTTATTAAAGCGAAAGGAGATTTCTATTGGTTAATTTATCTACTAAAATTACACTTGCAAAAAGGTTTGAGGTTAGCGAAATAGCCGGTGAGAAGGTTATGATTGACTTTGAATCAGGCAAATACTTTATGATAAAAGGAACAGGAAATGTAATTTTTGATATGCTTACAGAAAAAATTACAGTATCTGATATTATAGAAACACTCATGGAAAAATATGAGATTAGCCAAACTGACTGCACAAAGGATACTTTGGCGTTTCTCAATGATTTATACAACAAGAACATAATCAAAATCTTATAGTTTATATAAAACTTTGTTTTTCATATTTGATTTGATAAAAGTAGGAGCTGTTAAAAAAGTCTTTAACAGCTCCTTATATAATGCCACTTTATTAGAATACCATCTAACAAAAAAGGTCGCAAATGATTTTGTAAATTTCTTTTATGTCAACTCCAATACAGCTCTGCTAGTTAAGAGCTTTTTACAGCTCTTTTTTTAATTTATCGCCTCTAGCTTTTTATTTGCTACTAAAAGCTCTCTATCACAAAATTGTAGTACTGATTTTCTATGGGTAATAAGCAGGCAGGTAGGTCTTGGTGCTATAGCTCTTATATTTTCCAGCACCTTTAGCTCTGTTTGTTCATCTAAGGAGGAGGTAGCCTCGTCTAAAATTAAAAATGAAGCCTTTTTCAAAATAGCTCTTGCAATGGCTATTCTCTGTGCCTGCCCCTCCGATATTCCATAGCCCTTTTCACCTATTTTTGTATCAATTCCTTCTGGCAGATTACATACAAAATCATATGCGCAGGCTGCCTTTAGGGCATCAATAATTTCTTCTCTGGAAGCATCTGGATTTCCCATCGAAACATTGTAAGCTATAGTTCCAGAAAACAATGTATTTCCCTGTGGAACATAGGATATAAACTCTCTGGAACTGGACTTTGCCTCCTCACTTTCCCCTTTTCCATTAAAAAATCGCATTGAGCCTTCCTTTGTTGTAATAAAAGACATTATAAGTCTTACTAAGGTGGTTTTACCTACTCCGGATTCACCAATTATTGCAACAAATTCCCCTGCTTTAATATTAAAATTCACATTATCTAAAATATTCTCATTTTCATCATAGCCAAAGGTAATATTTTTTGCCTCTAAGGAAATATCCTTTTTATCTATTACTGTAGCATTTCTTTCCTCCAGCTCAATATCCTGCAGCTCCATAATTCTACCTGCTGATGCTAATATTGCAACCAGCTTTGGGAGCATGGCAGTTATACTATAAATAGGTGCCTGGATACGATTGACTAAGGTAAGGAATAAACTCATAGTTCCGTAGGTAATAGCCTTTGTGGAAAGTCTGAAGGCTCCCCAGGCAAATGCCAGTATATAACCTAATTGGAAGCCAATATTTACAGTAGCACTAGCTGCCATTGACATTCTGGCTCCCTTAAACACCCATTTTATTCTTTCGTTTCTAAGCTCCTCAAACCTTTCTACTGAACGCTGTTCGTGGCAGAAGGTTTTGACTATTAATAAATTGGCAAGGCTTTCCTGCATATAACCTCTATAGGCTGCCTCTGACTCCTGCACCTTAACCTGCAGCTTTTTAATTTTTCTTCCAAAGACAACGCTTCCAAAGGCTGCTATTGGTGCAATAATTAAGGCTAATAATGCCAGCGTTTTGTCATAATAAAATAATGTAAAAAAGGTTGCAAAAAACTCTATAACTACTGCTACAAGACTAGGAATAATAGAGGATATTCCCTCTGCAACCGTTCCTGCATCAGAGGTTAATCTGGTCATTAAGTCCCCTGTATGGTACTTTTGTATTTTCCCCCAGTTAGAATGTAGGATTTTATCATATACCTGCTTTCTAATTCCAAAGGAAAACTTTTCATTTACAACTACTGTAAACATTGAGGAAAGCAGTCTTGCAATCTGACTTATAATTACAACCAACACATATAAAAGCACTGCTGTCACAAAGCTTTTTCCACCTGATGCCTTATCGATTATATGCTTTCCAATAACTGAGGTTACAACTGACACCAAAGTACCTATACAGCCACACAGCATAATAAGTATAAGTGACGGTATATAAGGCTTTGTATATCTGACAATCCACCTAAAATAACTAGACTGATTTCTCCAGTCCTTAAAAAAAGCTTTAATTTTTTTTAACATATATTTCTCCAACTATACTATTTTCTACCATTAATTTACACAGCCTAAATATTTTTAATTGTTGATTATTATAAGGCATTAATTAATTTATCCTTCTTCACATAAAGGAAATTCTATGTAAAATGTAGTTCCATAGAACCTTTCACTTTCACATCTGATATTGCCACCACATAGCTCTACAAAGGATTTTGCAATAGCCAGTCCCAGTCCATAGCTTGCTTCAGCTCCCGGTGTTCTTGCCTCCTGTACCTTGTAACAGCGTTCAAATATCTTTTCCAGAGCATCACTATCTATACCTATGCCATTATCCTTAACATAAATAACTGCTTTTTGGTTTTCTATTTTTAAGCCCAATATTATTTTATCCCCACTATTTGAATACTTTAGTGCATTTGTAAATAAATTATCTAACACTCTTGTTATTTTTTCTGTATCTATATTAATTTCCTGCGTTAAGTTCTCTGGTATTTCACTAATAATTTTTCTATCTTTATACTTTGGTTCTTCATTTATCATATAAAAATAGTCCTCTAGAAAAAACGCTGCAGGGACTTTTTCCAGCTTTACATTAACTATGGCATTATCCAGCCTTGCCATTAAAAATATGTCCTCTATAAGCTTTTCCATTCCCTTACCTCTTTGAAGCATCATTTGCAAGGACTCAAGCATATAATTAACATCTATATTTTTATTATCCTTTTCAAGCTCGCCAATAAGATATTCTAACCTGCCATTAATAGCAGCCAATGGTGCTCTTAAATCATGTGATATGTTTGCAAACATCTCCGAGCGTTTCTCTTCCATATCACTCATTTTTTTATTTGCTATATATAATGCCTTGGCTAATTCGTCTTCTGAGGCAATTACCCTTGGCATTTCATATTTTCTTTTATTCTCCATAATATACCTTCTCTTTATTTGTTATATCTTATTATATAGCCCTTTGACCAGACAGTTTCTATTAGATTTTTAAGTCCTGAATAATGGGACAATTTTCTCCTTAATCTGCTAACCTTCATCATTATGCTTTGTCTGTCGTTTTCTATATACACACCCAAAAGCTTTTTGCCTATCATTTCAAAGGTAACTGTATTATTAATATTTTCTGCTAAAAGCAGCAGCAAATCATATTCATTATTTGAAATATCTATTTCATCTTCAAGATAATATACCTTGTGCTTCCTTGTATTTATAGTAAGGGTATCTATAATTATTTCGTCATTATCCTTAGTGTCTGTATTCATTTTACGGATATTTACAGCAATTCTTGCTGCCAGCTCCCTAAGACTATAAGGCTTTGTAATATAGTCATCCCCACCTAACATAAGTCCCTCTATTTTATCATCCTCTGAATCTTTCCCTGTAAGGAAAATTACTGGTATATCCTTAATCCTCTTTAGTTTTTTACATAGGGTAAAGCCGTCCATTTCAGGCAGCATTACATCTAAAACAATTAGCTTTATTTCGTTCTTTTTATTCTTAAAAATCTCAACAGCCTCTAAGGAGCTTTTTGTAGTAATAACCTTATAGTCAAGGTCTTTTAAATAATCTGAATTTGTCTTTAATATTTCAACATCATCATCTACTAAAAGGATTGTGTCCATACTGTTCTCCTTGCCTTGCACTTAAATATTAAAAGCCCATATGTATGGATTATACAACAATTACTATACTGATTACAAACAAAAACTTTTATGTTATACTTACCCCACAAATGTAGATTGCGCATTTCGTAACAAGAATGGCAATTTACTACAGTTTTAATTACATCACACAGTAGAAAGGAAAGGTTATGTCTGCTATTTGGGGCGCTATTGCGTTTGACAACAATGTTATTTTAAATTCTAATAAAAATGCTTTACTTGAAGCATACAAAGGCTTAAAAATAGATCGTTTTGAGCAAATAAGCCTGCCTAATATATATTTAGGCTGTGGTATACAATATTTTAACTATGAAGCAACAAAAGAAATTTTGCCTTACTGTGATGATGAAGTTTATTTTACTGGCGATATTGTTCTAGATAATAGAAATGAGCTTTGCCAGAAATACAATTTAGATACTTCTCTTCCTGATGGAAGTATTTTTATTATGCTTTATAAAAAATATGGCAATGATATTTTAAATGAATTAGTTGGAGCTTATGCGGCAGCTATTTATTATATTAAAAAAAATGAGCTTATTTTATTAAATGACGCTGTAGGCGAACGATGTGTTTATTATACAAGATACGAAAATACTGTTTATTTTTCTACCTTATATGAACCTTTGGCAAAAATAACCAATGCCGAATTTAATGACAACTGGTTTGTAGACTTTCTTTCTATGGACCATATGATTATAAACAGCGACAGCATTTCCACTCCTTATAATAATATTTACAGGGTTGCCCCTGCCCACTGCACAGCATTTACACCAATGGCTACTGATGATTTCAGATATTGGAAGCCACTTGATACCTTAGTTCAATGTAAGGCTAGTGATAAATCTGTTAAAAACAAGTTTATAAGCTTATGTGAAACTGTTACAAGGGATATGCTTAGAACTACAGGTAATGTTTCTATTCAGTTAAGTGGAGGCTTAGACTCAACTACAGTTGCCCACTTTTTGTGTAAGGAGTTGGAAAAGTCAGGTAAAAGCTTATATTCTTATACCTTTGTTCCCCTAGCCTCTTACAAAACAGACTCTAGCACCTGTGTAGATAATGAAAAGGCTGATGTTTTACAAACTGTGGATTTTTACAAAAATATTATCCCCTCCTTTATTGATATTGAAGGAGTAAACCCTTGGAATACACACAAGCAGCAATTAGACTGCTTTGAAGCACCTTATAAGTCTGTACAAAATGTTTTATGGATCACTAAATGCTGTGAGCTTGCCTATTCAAATAACTCCAGACTTATGTTTACCGGTGCTTTTGGAAATACCAGTATTTCCTATTCTTCCTCAAAATCCTGCTTTGAGTATATGTATATGCACCACAGATATTTTTCTTTTTTTAAGGAATTGTTTGCATTAAGTAACTACACTCATTCCAGCAGGAAAAATATGTTTAAAATAATCAGACAAAATTGTAAAGCATATAAAAAGCATAATATTAACCTTAAAAATACTGATTATTCCACCTCCTTTGTTAATAGCAATGCCTTTGCTGCTACAGGCTGTAAGGAAAGATTAGATAACCTGTACCAAATCTTAAATGGTGCTAATGACTATAATACAGGTCTGGCAGCATATATTATGAATGAATTACCATTTAGACAAATGGGTGATGCAGCTACAAAGCGTTCTCTTACTACTGGAGTTTTACAAAGGGACCCTACAAAGGACAAAAGAATTATCGAATTTTGTATATCTTTAAAGCCAACTCAATTTTATAAAAATGGAATTGACAGAAGATTAGTCTGCGAATATTTAAAGGAGCTACTTCCTCCTCACATTATTGAAAATACCCGTTTTAAAAGAGGCCGTCAGAGTGCTGATATTGCATATCGTTTTTCCTTAGACTGGAACAATATACGAAACCAATGGATGAATTTATATAAGGAAAATTTTAACAACCCTTATGTGGATTGTAAAAAAGCCTATTATGATTTAAAGGAAAAGCCCGATATTTCCTCTTATAATCGTTTTGAGCTGACCAGACATACTTATACTGCTATGGTTGTAGAGTTTACAAAATCCTAACAATTATGTTAGGAAGCTTGCTATTCAAATTTATTTAATTATAATACTTAGTGTAAATGAAATTGTTTTTAAAAAGGAGCGATTGTTATGAAACAGAATTGGATTACACCAGAAGTTAGTGAATTAGATATTACAGCTACTGCAAACGGAAATGCACCTTCAATGGATTTCGATGCAGATTGGCAGCAGGACGAAAACGGAAGATGGTTCCGTCCAGGTGCAGATGTACTTGTTAGCTAATTACACCTTATAAAAGTATTACTATTTTTTATAAGTCTATAACAAATACTATTTTAATGTCAGGCAAGCTTTTGCATATGCGCTTATGATTTTCTATAAGCCTTTGTATAGATTTTGTCTGGCATTATTTTAAATTAAATTTTACATATTTTTCTGGGGTTTTATATATAACTATATTATGATATTAGTAATTTTGTTTTTTTTAAGGAATTTTTATGTATTACTATAAAATTTATGGTCTATATGTTGAAGCTGATTACCAATTCAAAGAGCTTTTTCCTATAGACAAACCTTTACACATCGACATTTATATAAAAAATACTGACTTATCTCATATTCTTAAACCAGACCACACCCCAAATGCTGATGATAAGTTTTGTCATATATGCGACTACAAGGATAATGCTATTACTTATATTTTCCCTTATCAGGGTGTGTTTATAGCAAAGGACGCAAATACTATTCAGTATTATCTTACTCCTTCCTGTAGTCATATTTTTGCTACTCATTTTATGCTTTGCTTTTGCTTTGGAGCATTGTTAAGGCAAAGAAATACCCTTGCCCTTCATGGCAGTGGTATTATATATAAGAATAAAATGTTGTCTATTAGTGGGGAAAGTGGCTCTGGAAAATCCTCATTGGCAGATAGTTTGCTCTCTAAGGGCGGACATTTTCTGGCTGATGATGCCATTGCACTATCTATTGAAACAGCAAATAATCATACTGTATTCATTGCTAACCCTACTATGCCTTTTAGAAAGCTGTGTATTGATGCTCTTAAGGACTATGATTTAAGCAGGCTTATAAAGCTTGAATCTACCGAAAAGAATAAATATGCTATGCCAATTTCTAAGGCAGATTTTTATAATATAAAAACACCCCTTGACGGAATTTTTATTATAGAAAAAGCCTCTGTGAAAACTCCAACTATTAGAGAAATTACTGGTGCAGATAAGCTTACCTACATTACTAAAAACCTTTATCAACGAAAAATATATGATAATCTAGGCTTAAAAAAAGAAATATTTACTAAATGTATTCTTTTGGCTAATTGTGTACCTGTATATGTTATCAGCAGACCTTTAACCGGCTATACAGTTGATGAACAAATACAGCTAATTGAGAAGGTTATCTAGGAGTATATATCGCTGATTTTTAGGACTATTTAAGAAAATATGCCACTACAGCATAGCCTTCTCCATTGCCCCCTGTTACATATACTTCACCACACCTTAACCAGGCATGTGCATCTATTTTTCCATTTTCATCAGGCTTACAGCCTAAATATAGAGTTGTCTTAATTTTCTTCTTTGACATAAGCTTTTGAGCTGTTAAGGCTCTTACCAAGCATTTATCCTTTGTTTTGCCACACACCTGATTAACACAATATGACACCTCTCTTGCATATCTGTAATTTTCCACAGTATCTACTGGTGGCGACTGCTCCTTATACTTTCCCCATAGTGTTTCAAATTGTTTTGCCTCTAGGCTCCATACCTGATTTTTATATTTTCTGGCATATATGTATGTAAGTATGGTCAATTTTTTATGCTCATTATATTTTATAAAATTATAGATTTTTTTTAACATCTATTCTCCTACCAGCCTGTTTATTTTTCTAAAATTACAAAACTGAATAGTTTTTATTATATACTTTTTTGATTATAAACCGTAGTATATGATAAACTATTTATTTTATTTAATAGGTAAATTATATCATAAATCTACTTGTTTTACTTACTAAATGAAACATAGCTTAATTACTTATTTCATTTATCATATGAAATATAGCTTGATTTTATTTTAACATCTTAATAAAATCCAAAAAATTCTAATATTTTAAAACGATAGGTTGTATCCTCATAGGTATTAGTTATTACTTTATACTCATCCTCATCAAGCACATTTTCCAAAAGCTTCTTCGATTTATCTGGTACAACGCCATGTATATTTTCTGTAAAACAAAGTGGTGGATATAAAATGCACCACCAATTTGTTCCTCTTGCAGCTCCAATTTCAATTTCAAATGCCTCATATTCCCCTGGTGGTAAAATTATATCCCCGTATGCTTTTGTAGGAAAATACGAATATGTAAGTTTTGCACTAACCTCATAGTCATAGCCGTCATTATGTATTACCTCTGCTGCCAGCTTTTTTATTTCCTCTCTTTGATTATTTAATATTTCTCTGGTTTCATTAATATCTGTAGAATTTTCCAGCAATAGGGAAATGTAGTCCACCACTGCCTTTTTTACTTTTATTTTCAACTGATAGTCATTGTCACTATCACTATTGGCAATTACATGAAAACGCACTATCTTTTCTGCTATTTCCTTTTGCATTTTTTCTATGTCTACTTTATTATCGCTTGTTTTATATGTAATTATAATACCTACCAGAAATGCAATTATTAATATTACCCTTTTTACTCTAAGTCTTGATTTTAAAATTTTCATTTTACACTCTCCTATATTATCCTTTGCAAGCGCTTGTATTTTAATTGTACCCACATATTTTTTCCTCATACATATTTTGCCGGAATATTTTTTCATATTTTTTTGATTTCTGCATAAAATTTATTGATACATAATTCGAGTACCTGTAGTGCTTATACATATTGGAGGTTATATGGAGTTAGTTAAGGAAAATATTCATATGAGCCAAATTAAAAAAATGGTTAATATGCAAATGACTTTAGAAGATGATTTTAATGTATCTGATGTAATGCCTGATATTGACTATATTATTGCAAGTGACGCCAATATTACAATGGACAATATAAAAGTCCTAAATGGCAGAGTTATTATAAAAGGAAAATTAAATTTTAAACTGCTTTATTCAACACTTGATACATCTTCTCTTTACAAAATGACTGGATTTATTCCTATTGATGAAACTATGAATTGCGATGAGCTTAACGAAAATGACTGTGTTACTATAAAATACGATTTAGATGATATTAATATTGGAGTTATTAATTCAAGAAAAATAAGTGTCAAGGCTCTGGTCACCTTTACAATTCAAAGCGAAAATATTTACGATATTGAAACTGCCTCTGATATAAAGGGTGATAATGTCTATACTCAGAAGAATATTATTGATGTAACAAAATTAACGGAATGTAAAAAGGATATTTTTAGAATTAAAGACTCTGTGGAACTGCCAGCGTCGCTTCCTATTGTGACCACTTTTCTTTGGGATGAAACCCGCTTAAAGAATATTACAACCAAGTTAAGCGAAAACACCCTATTAATTTCCGGCGAAATCACTTCCTGCCTTATTTATCAATCTGATGATAATCCGTCTGTTTTATGGCATGAGGTTAATATTCCCTTTAATGGAAGCATTCCATTAAGTGGCGTAGACGAGAGTATGATTCCTGATATAGAGGTATCAATGTCCTCAAAGGATATTAATGTAAAGGCTGACAGTGACGGAGAGGAACGCATATTTGAGTTTGATATTGTATTAAACCTGAATATTAAAGTCTATAAGGAATTAACCCTTAATTATTTATGTGATTTATATTCCAATAAAGTATCTCTTACTCCTACCTTTAATAGGGTTACATATAATCAATTAATTATAAAAAATGTATCTAAATGTAAGGTTACTGATAAACTTAAAATAGATATGGACTCTGGTCACATTCTGCAGATTTGTGGTAGTGAGGGCGAGGTCAAAGCCGAGCTTATGACTACTGTAAGTGATGGTATAAAGGTTGAAGGTGTAATTGTAGTAAATCTTCTTGCCATTACCGACAATGATAAGTCACCAATTAAGGTTATTAAAGAGGTTGTTCCTTTTACCCACACTATAGAGGCTTCTAATGTAAATGAACATTCTCTTATTAATATTCGACCTACCTTAGAACAGCTTACCTGCACAATGGCAAATGGCAATGAAATTGAGGTTAAGGCAACTGCCTCCTTAGACACACTTGTTCTAGGTACACACAATGCCAATATTATTACTGATATTACCGAAAGTCCCCTTGATATGTCAAAGCTTCAAGCCCTGCCAGGACTTATGGGTTATAGAGTTAAAGAAGATGATACACTTTTTAGCATTGCCAAAGAATTTTCATCAACTGTACCTCAAATAAAAGAAATGAACAATCTTACCTCGGAGCATTTAGATACAGGAAAATTCCTGCTTATTGTTAAAAATGTTTCTTAGAAAAACAGCCCTATAACAGGTAATGCTATAGGGCTGTAATTTAATCAAATTTTGGGGAAGTGTTCGTACAGCCTGCTAATAATAATGTCACAGCAGCCACTATATATTTTCTTCATCTGTCTGCCTTTCTTAAAATGTTTAGTATATATACGCATCTATATCTTCTACAACATTTCCATTTCCAACATCATAGATATACTTTTCTTTACTTTTTTGTGTAATAAAATTACACATTTCGCTATCTTCAATTATCTCCACATTCTCATCTTGTATATAATTTTGAAGCCACTCTTTTGCCTCCATATCTCCAGCCCATATATAATATATAAATTTAATCTTTTCTCCTTCAAATTCTATCTTTCCCCCACCTTGATATTCTACATCATTATCCAAGTATAAGTTTTCTGAATTCCATAAGAAATATTCTGATGTATCAAGGCTAACGATTTTATTACATTGATAGCCATATACCTTTCCGTTATAGTATCTAAATATTAATGATGTAGTATCGTTCAGGTCTAAATGTCCTTCATTATATTTCAAATTTCTAATTGTTATCCATACTTGCCTATTAACATTATTTTCCATATCTAACATTATAAAATTCCCCCAGCCTATATTTGCATTATTATTTCCCAAAAAGTAATGCAAATCATTTCTATAGGTTTCTTTATATCCATTGTTTACATCTATGTATGGGCGTTCGTTTTTCAGCACCTCTCTTATTGCTATTGCCGCCTCCGTTGGCTCTGGTGTATTCGGGGTTGTTTCTTCTGTGGGAATATTCTTTGTTGTGTTTTCTAACTTAGTTGTTTGTTTTGAAGCTTTTGTTGTTGTTTGTGTGGCACTATTTTGTGTATTTTCCTTGCAACCTACCAGCAAAATCATCGTTATAAATAATATGTATATATACTTCTTCATCTATTTACTCCTTTTGGTTAATATATGTACTTGTCTATATCTTCATTTAGATTACTATCTCCTGCATCATATATATTTTTGTCATCGCATTTCTGGATAGCAAATTCATTTTTTTGACTATCTTCTATTATTTCTATATTCTCATCAGTTACTATATTTTCTAACCATTCTTTTTGGATTTTATTACCTTCTGATACATAAAAAATATATTTGATTTTTTCACCATCAAATTCTATCTTTCCGCCTCCATTATATTCCAAATTATCTACCTGATGTAAATATACTGAATCCCATATAAAATATTCATCATTTCTTAATGATACAATTTTGCTACACTGATACCCATATACTTGTCCATTATAATATCTAAATAACATTCTTGTTGTATCATTTATATCTACCTTATTTCTGTCATATTTAAGATTTCTTACTGTAATTTTAACTTCTCTTTTCCCATCATTTCCTATGTCTAGCATTGTAAAAGTCCACCAGCCAATATTTGCATTATTATCTCCTTGAAAATAACTATAGTCATCCTTATATACCTCTTTATAACCATTGTTTGCATCTAAGAATGGACGCTCATTTTTTAATACTGCTCTTATTGCCAATGCTGCTTCTGTTGGTTCTGGTGTATTCGTGATTGTTTCTTCTGTTGTAATATCTTTTGTCGTGGTTTCTGTTTGGGATGTTTGTTGGTTTCCCTTTGTTGTGGGTTGATTATTGTTATTATTAGTACCATTCGTACAACCTACTAATAATAGTGCTAAAGCAACCACTATATATTTTTTCTTCATCTGTCTACCTTTCTTAAAATGTTTAGTATATATACGCATCTATATCCTCCAATAAGTTAGAATCTCCTGCATCATATTTATTTCTATCATCACATTTTTGAATACATAAAACATTCATTTTACTATCTTCTATTACTTCTATATTCATATTTTGCATTAAAGCCTCAAGCCATTTTTTTGCCTCTATGTCCCCATCAGATGTATAATAAATAAACTTTATTTTCTCTCCGTCAAATTCTATTTTTCCTCCCCCTTTATACTTTATACCATTTTCTAAATACAAATTTTCTGAATCCCATATAAAATATTCATCATTTCTAAGTGAAGTTATCTTGCTACACTGATACCCATATACTTTTCCATTATAATATCTAAATATCATTCTTGTTGTATCATTTATATCTATCTTATTTCCGTCATATTTAAGATTTCTTACTGTAATCTTTATCTCTCTATTTCCATCATTATTTATATCAAGCATAGTAAAATTTCCCCATCCTATGTTTGCATTATTATTTCCTTGGAAATAACTATAGTCATTTCTATAGGTTTCCTTATATCCATTATCAGTATCTATAAATGGACGCTCATTTTTTAATACTTCTCTTATTGCTAGTGCTGCCTCCGTTGGCTCTGGTGTAGTTGTGGTTGTTTCTTCTGTCGTAATTTCCTTTGTTGTGTCAGTATTTACTGTTGAAGTTTGTATTTGAAATGTTTGTTGGTTTTCTTTTGTTGTAGTCTGATTATCACTATTAGTTGTATCTTTTGTACAGCCTACTAATAATACAGCTAGAATAATTAATATATACTTTTTACGCTTCATCTAACATTCCTTTCTTTATATTTAAAATCTATCTGATTACTTATTTTTTCTAATATATGTACTTATTTACATCTTCTATGGAATTAGAATCTCCACCTTCATATTTACTTTTTTCCTCACACTTTTGAATAATAGCATTACATTTTTCTGTGTCCTCTATTATTTCCTTATTTTCATCAGGTATTAAATTTTCTAACCACGCCTTTGCTCCCTTATCTTCACTACATACATAATATATAAATTTTATCTTATCTCCTTCAAACTCTATTTTTCCACCACCCTTATATTTATCCTTTGTTTCTGTAAATAAATATTCTGAATCCCATATAAAATCCTCATCATCCCTAAGCGAAATAAATTTATTACATTGATAGCCATATACCTTCTCATTATAATATCTAAAAATCAAGATAGTATAATCATTTATATCAACCTTATTTTCATAATATTTTAGATTTCTTATAATTACCCACGCATCTGTTACTCCATCATTTTCCATATCAAACATTGTAAAACCTGCCCAACCTATATTGGCATTATTATCTCCTTGAAAATAACTATAGTCATTTCTATAGGTCTCCTTATATCCATTATCAGTGTCTATAAATGGGCGTTCATTTTTTAATACTGCTCTTATTGCTAGTGCCGCCTCCGTTGGCTCTGGTGTATTCGTGGTTGTTTCTTCTGCGGGAATATTATTTGTTGTGGTTTCTATTTGGGATGTTTGTTGGTTTTCCTTTGTTGTGGGTTGATTATTGTTATTATTAGTACCATTCGTACAACCTGCTAATAATAATGTTACAGCAGCCGCTATAACTATATACTTTTTCTTCATCTGTCTACCTTTCTTAGAATGTTTAGTATATATACGCATCTATATCTTCTCCTGAATTAGAATCGCCAGCAGTATATTCATAATTTTTTTCATATTCACTCTCGGCATATATACACATATCCTTATCCTCTATTATTTCAATTTCAAAATCTTTTGACATCTTTCTTATCCATTGTTCTGCCTCTACATTTTTCTCACTTTCATAATATGTATATTTGATTTTGTTACCCTGAAATTCTATTTTTCCACCACCCTTATATTCTTTGTCTTGCATATAATGAGAATATTTAGAGTTCCAAATAAAATACTCATTCCTTCCAATTCCAATTCCTTGACTACATTGATACCCATACACTTTACCTTCATAATATCTAAGAATTAAAAAAGTCTTGTCCTCCAAATTAACATGATTATCATAAACTTTTAAATTGCGTATAATTACACTTACCTCTCTTTGTCTGTCATTATCTACATCAAACATTCCAAAATTTCCCCAACCTATATCTACATTATTATTTCCTAAAAAATAACTTAAATCTTTTCTATATGTTTCTTTATATCCATTATTTACATCTATGTACGGACGCTCATTTTTTAATACCTCTCTAATTGCTAATGCTGCCTCTGTTGGCTCTGGTGTATTCGTGGTTGTTTCTTCTGTTGTAATATCTTTTTCTGTGTCAGTACTTTTTGTTGAAGTCTGTATTTGAGATGTTTGTTGATTTTCTTTTGTTATAGATTGACTGTCACTATTATTAGTGTCTTTTATACACCCTACTATTAACATAGATATTATCAAAATTACATATATTATTTTTTTCATTGTTAATTCCTTTCTATCTCATTAATGTTAAAATATCATTAGCTGCTGTTATCCTATCTCCCAAAGAACTATCTTTTACAAGCTCGAATACATCAAAAAATATCTTTGTTGCTTTATTACACTCATTTACATTATTCATCTCTATCCACATATCTTTATGATCACTAGAATAGAGCACTTCATTTTTTAATGTTTCCAGTTGTGCATTTATATTATTTATACCCATATTCATTGATTTTGCTATTTCTATTAAACTATTCTTTCTACTTGGATATGTCCACTGAAATAGTCCATACCCAACTCCATCATCTAATGTATACTTATATGCTGCTTTATTGTCTACCGTATCTTGTATTTGCTCCTCCTTTAATCTACTTTCTGCAAATGAATTTCCAATTAACGCTGAGGCTACATCATCACTTACACCCATTCCTAATTTTAAGAAAGTCCACATTTTTCCAAAAGACTTACCCTGCACTTTATCCACTCTTTCTAACAATACAATCTTTCCAACCACCTTACCTACCACCTGATGATACATATCATCCGCTTCCTTTAATTTCCCCACAACTTCTCTCATATTGTCACTTGAAAATTTCACATTATACAACCTGCAGAAATTTCTCAAGCCTTCCACATAATTATTGGTTTTATCCTGCTTTGATATATCGAGAGCGTCTATTTTTTCCTTGCCATTTACATCATAAAAATCCAAATCTGTAAGCTGCTGCCTTACCTCTGATATATTCTTTAATGCTAGACCTACATTTTTTATAGCGTTTACCATTTTCTCACTATATAAGCTTGAGGTTTCCACCTTAAATTCATTCTTAAACCTTTGTAATGCCAAATCCAGCTCTTTTTCATCTACTACATTGTTTTTCAAAGTGCCATTATACATTTCTATATCTTTAAGTATTTTTGCCACCCGTTGTTTTGCCTCTCCTCCCATATGACCTAAATATGGATACAGCGTTGTACTTGCACTAGGTGTTGCTGAAGCATTTGTGGCTTTAATTGTACTTGAAGCACTCGCACCTGCCTTCACTGTTGCCGAGGCATTAGTCCCTGCACTTGCTGCTTTTACTGTGGTGGATGCTCCTTTATAGGATATAGTAGTGCTGCTGGTTGCTATTATAGTAGCTGATGCACATTTCACCGAAGCTGTTTTGTTAGGTGAATTTGCAATAATCGTTGTGCTTGCTGTCTTTGAGGTTGGTGTTGTACTTGCCGATGCTTTTGTTTCTGCAACACCTCCTGTTTTCGCTACTGGTGTACTACTTGCACTCTTTATCTGAGAGCTGGCTGATTGTGTAGCTGCTGTTTTTAAGTATGGTGTTGTGGTACTTGTAATATCTGTTACTTTCATTATTTCCTCCATTGTCCATTTATCTTGTACTTATATTTCTACTTGTGTCTTATGCTTATATTTGTACTTGTATCTTATGCTTATATCCTCTTATCTAAAAATATCCTGTATTTCCTTATGTTTTCTTTTAAGACAAAATAGTCTGTAAATTTATATTCTCCGTCAACATATATTTGTATTTGCCATTTCCCTAAGGCATACTTAGGCGCTAGCTTTGAAATTTTGTTATCAACTGCCACCTCCCAGCTTTGATTTTCATTATCAGCCTGCTCTAATGGAATTTCTTCAAAACGAAATAGTCTTCCGTCTGGCTGGTAACACATAAATGTTAAGCTATGTGTTCCAAATAAATTTTCTAAAATTAATATGTATTCCATATCTATTTGTCTGTCATAAATTAACTCTGCATCATTATCTAATTGTAAAACACTCCATAGTAGTTGGGATTTTTTAAATGAACATTGCCACCTATTTAATATTCCATGTTTATCAATTACTATTTCTTTATTTTCTACCATATACTCGTTTATATATGCTTTATCAATATTTATATACGGAACCGACCATACTTCACCATTTTCATCAGGTACATATCTACACGCCTTAGGATCGTTTAATCTTATAATATCATTTATGACAAATTTATACCGTTTTATTTTTCTATTACTATTGTATAACCAGCAATCCTCCTTTTCATTGTGCTGCATCATTAAAAATACAATTTTGTTGTTATCATCTACTACCATAATTTTAACATTTTCTACTCCTAAAAAATGTTGATTAAATCTTATTTCCATTTATTAACTCCTCCATACTAATCATATAAAGCATTGCCATTTTCTGTGCTGTAAACTTCTTTACATTAGACAATAGAATACACTGCTGTTGTTCTAAAATTTTGCTATCTTCATTAATAAATTGCTGTAGCATTTTTTCAAGTTGACCCTTTTCATAAGGATTATAGGTATACTTATAATCACTAAGTATCTCTGCTAGTCCGCCATTGTTGGAGCTGACTACCATAAGTCCTCTTTCCATTGCCTCTAAGGCAATGTAGCCAAAGGGTTCATATAATGAAGGAATTATCAGTGCGTCTATGGAAGCAAAAAAGCTTTCCTTTCTTTTTCCTACACACCAGCCACAAAATTCTACTTTGTCTGATATTTGCTCTTTTTCAATATACGCAAGTATTTGAGCTATATAGTCACTATTATTTTTAGGACAGGCTATTTTTATAATAACATCAAGGTTTTTTATCTCCTCTAAGCACTCAATTATGCCCTTTCGATAATCTGTCCGTCCAATGTAGCCAAATACTTTTCTGCTTTTCTTGTAATTGTAATTAATATCTGCATTTTCATTAATAGTAATTCCATTATGAATAACTTTAATTTTATCCTTGTATTGAGGATACATTTTTATCAGCCTGTCCTGCTCTGCATATGAAACGCATATTAAAAGGCTGGATAAATCACATAATCTCTCAAATTTTTCCCTAACATCATCATTGCCTCCAAATGGGTCATCCTCTGGTGGGGGTTCTGGTATCGGAACTGAATGAATAACATAAACTATTTTCTTATCTTTTATAATATCCTCAGTAAGCAGTGGTGCAAATTCATAAAACTGAACAACTATAACTTTACACCTTAGCTTAGATAATTTATACATTTCATTACTATTTAATACAAGTATATCCTTCTCTTCCAAAAAATCTGCTGCCCTGACATCCTCCTCTGGTTCTCCTAAATTCACATATACAAATCCTGTACGGTCATTTCTATACCTATATATTTGATTCATATATGTTCCTGCACCTCCTATTAAGCGTTTTCCAAGCTCATTTGCAAGATGCACTACTTCATAATTATTTGTAAAATTTAAATCAAACATATATCCTTTTCATCCCCCAATACTATATTATCTCTTCTCAAGATACTCTCATCCTCTGTTGTTTCACAAGCAACAAACGCCACTGGTAACACATTAATATCCGGAAAATCACATTGCTCCCAGAAATCCAAAATAAAAAAACCTTTTTCTACAATGTCTGCATCTCTTGCAGCAATCACTAACTTATTTTTAATCCTAAAGATAGTGCTTTTATCTATATGTAGCTTCATAACATCCTCCTTTTGTCCCAAAATATATATGTAAATTCATTGTACAACAAAAAATATCATAATTCAACACTTTATTAAACTATTATGTTACAAAATTTTACCCCACCTATTATATGCCATAATTTAGTTTCAATAAGTTGGAGTTTAAGTATTTTCCTCGCTATTATATAAAAATGTCAGGCAAGGTAGACATAAATACCTATAATATTCCTATAAATATTAATGTCTGCCTTGCCTGACATTATTTAAAACCAAGTATTCTCTGTATGGTCTATTATCTCCTACTTCTCCACAAAGGTACTAATTATATCATCTGCCTGATTTACATATCCGTCATACAGCTCTGTATTTGCCACAAAGGTAATAACAAACATTGACTTTGCTCCCTTGATTATCATTTGATAACCTGTATAGCTAAAGTCCTCTGCTTCCATTTTGTACCGAATAACCTTACCCTCTAGGCCATTAACAGTTATATCACCTATACCTGTTATGCTATAATTATCAACTGCTTCGTATAATGTACATAAATTTTCTATACATTCCTCTAAAGTTCCACTTTTCTCTAATGTACTAGAGGTAATTCCTATTCTAACCTCTTTATCCCCAAAGGTAAATAAAGCTGCACCATTGCTTTCCTGTTGATTCCAGCCTTCCATTAGGTTTATCTTGTAGTCATCTGTTTCGTAAACACTGTTTAATTCTCCTACAGAGCTAATATCCTTCTTCTCTAAGGTTTCATACTCAGCCTTTTTTGCCTCTGTAGTTGTTTCTGTCTGACCTGTTGTAGTCTGTGCTGGTGTAGTTGTAGCTGTTTCATTACTCTTGCCACACCCTATTAAGGCCGTCATTGCAAGTATTGCACATATTGTAAATAATTTTTTCATTTTTTATATCCTTTCTCTAATTCAGATTTGTTTTATCATCAGCTTTATATATTCTATAATAGAACAAACTTACTTTATGTATTATATTATCATTTTCCACATATACTTATTAAAAAGTGTCTTTATAAAAATATTTTATGAAAAAATTTTTAATAAGTTTTTTATCATTGTTTTTCCTAATATCACTCTGTTTTGCTGGTTGCTCTGTTGTTACAGTTGATAACAAAAAAGCCTCCTCCATATCATACGAAATAATTGAATATCACCATTTGAATAATATATTAAGAGAGCTTTATGATAATTATTACGAAGGAAACAAGCGTATTACCTATAACGACGGTAATTATACATATTTGCTGGTTTTTTACGGTAAAATGCCTATAAGTGGCTACACTATAAAAGTAAAGGAGCTGTATAGCACAGACTCAAATATTGTGTTAGACACTACCTTAATAGGCCCTTCAAAAGAAGAAACAAATGCAGGAAAAGAATCCTTTCCTGCAGTCGTTATTAAAATCAAAGCCTCTGATAAAACTATTATTTTTAAGTAAGCTTATATATCTCCATCTGTGTAATCATCATCATCCACCATATCAGATGCCATAAATTCTCTAGCAGAAACTCTGTTTTTCTGTCTGGCATTTTCAACTAGCCCAGATAATAAATCCTTAACATTCTTAGAATTTTTAATACGCTTAATGTCAAAATGAGGTGTAGACTTATCTGATGATATTACATGAATTGTTCCAAGCTTAAAAATTCTTTCTCCTAAAGAACGATTAAGTGTAACATCCATAATTCTGTATAATCTGACTTCCTCTTCCTTCGTATTAAAAAATCCTGTCTTTATAAGTAGCTTTTCCTCTGTAACAGCATATTTTGTAAATGATAAAGGTAAGCCAAAAATTGTTCTTTTTCTGTCAAACCATTTAAAACCTGCTTCTGCCATAGCATCCTCCTATAACATTTTGTTAATCATAGCAATAACTTCTTCGCCTAATTTTGCTGATAATTCGTTTGCCTCTTCTAGTGTTTTGCCCTTTACACCATAATAGAACTTAACCTTTGGCTCTGTACCTGAAGGTCTTACACATACCCACGCATCATCTGTAAGGTCAAAGTAAATAACATTCGAGCTTGGAAGTCCCGTAGCCGTAACCTCACCAGTTTCAATATTCTTAATTGTATCCATCTTGTAATCTCTGGCAGATGTAACCTTGTAGCCTCCTATTGATTCTGGAGTATTATTTCTAAGAGTATTTAAAATTTCCTGTATTTTGTTTAAGCCTTCAATACCCTTTAAGGTAATTGACTTAATATCATCCTTGTAGTAGCCATATTTCTCATACATATCAATCATAGCATCCCACAAAGTCATATTCTTTGTTTTATAGTAAGCTGCTGCCTCGCAAAGTGCCATTGTTGCTACAATAGCGTCCTTATCTCTAGCGTGTGTTCCAATAAGACAGCCATAGCTTTCCTCAAAACCGAATAAATATGTACCCTTGCCAGATTTTTCAAAGCCTAAAATCTGCTGGCCAATATACTTAAAGCCTGTAAGCACCTCAATTAATTTTACGCCATATGCCTTTGCAATAGCATCTGCCATATTTGTTGTAACTATAGTCTTAATAAGTGCGCCGTCCTCTGGTATTCCATGTAATTCCTTAATCTGGCTAAGCTCATATTCTGCTAATAAGCAGCCTGACATATTACCTGTAAGAGTAATATATTCACCACTCTTTGAGTCCTTAACATAAACGCCTAATCTGTCTGCATCCGGGTCAGTTGCTAAAACAAGATCAGCATCAACCTCCTTAGCAAGCTTTAATGCTAATTCAAAAGCTTCTGCTGCTTCTGGATTTGGATAGCTTACTGTAGGGAATTCGCCATCTGGAAGTTCCTGCTCCTTAACTACATAAACATTCTCAAAGCCAAGCTCCTTTAAAACTCTTCTTGCCGGTATATTACCTGTACCATGAAGCGGTGTATATACAATCTTTAAGTCCTTTGCTTCTGCCTTAATAGCCTCAGGTCTTTTAACCTGTTCTTTAAGTCTTGCCATATACTTATCATCTATTTCGCTGCCGATTACATTGTAAAGACCAGTCTTAACAGCATCATCCTTTGACATTGTACGAACCTTTGCATAATCAACAACAGCCTTAACCTCGTCCATAATACCAGTATCGTGAGGTGGTGTTATCTGTGCGCCATCCTCCCAATATACCTTATATCCATTATATTCTGGAGGATTATGACTTGCTGTAATATTAATACCCGCTATACAACCAAGCTCTCTAACTGCAAAAGATAACTCTGGTGTTGGTCTTAATGACTCAAATACATATGCCTTAATGCCATTTGCTGCAAGACACAATGCTGCTTCGTCAGCAAATTCAGGGGACATTCTTCTTGAATCATATGCTATAGCAACGCCTCTGTTTTCACCGCCTACCTTAATAATGTAGTTTGCAAGGCCCTGTGTAGCTTTTCTAACTGTGTAAATATTCATACGATTTACACCTGCTCCAATTACACCTCTAAGACCAGCAGTACCAAATGCTAATTCTGTATAAAAACGATCCTCTATTTCCTTCTCATCATTTTCAATACTCTTTAATTCAGCCTTTGTTTCCTGATCAAAATAAGGATTGTTTAACCATTGGTTGTAAATTTCTTTGTAGCTCATCTAATTGCCTCCTAAATATCTCTATTCATCTGTTTTTACCATATCTGGATAAGAAAGAATTACATCTTCCTCTGTATTGTCAAGATTTATTGTATAAACCTTTGATTTATAGCCATTTTTCATTAATAGAATAGTATGCGAACCCTCTACCTTTGAAAAACTAACTGGCGATATTCCTTTTGATACACCGTCAACATAAACTGTCGCACCACTAGGAGCAACTATGAATACCTTGCTATTGTATGTTCCTGTTCCCGTAGATACTGTAGTTTCGCTTTGACCATTTTTAGTGGTAGTGGTTTCTTCTTCCTTTGTAGTAGTTGTTTCCTCCTCCTTCATATCAATAGATATTGTAGAATAAATGGAAGCAACTGTAATGGTCTTTTGGTATGTATCATAATTGTTGGATGTAAGCTTCAAGGTATGCTTTCCATATGGAAGCTCTACCAAATCAGAATAATCCACACTTTCACCATCAATATACATTATTGCCTGTGCGTCCTCAGGAGTAATACTAAACTTAATGCTGCCATATCTTGTAGCCTCCTGCTGAAACTCACTTAGACTAACTATCAATTCCTCATCTCTTATAATATTAATTTCCTTTGAACCACCCTTGCCATTCTTTGTAGCTGTTAAGGTATATGCACCCTCAGGTGCTACCAACACCATATCCTCTGTTATAAGTGTCATTATTTTGTTGCCTATTTCAATAATACCTCCAACCATATTGGTATCATCTACAAGTCTTACATAACCATGTCCCTTGCTTACAACAACTGAATAAACCTGGTTTTCTACACCTCTTACAACAAGCTCATCTACATCGCTTACCTCATCAATGGTAATTTTTTGACCATTTGAATTTATAAGCAGGCTGTCGTCATATTTGTAGGAATTACTTCCTATAGTGATTCTTTTCTTATCATAATCCACCTTCCACTTAACAACAGAATCATTTTTCCAGGCTGTACTGCTTTCACACATTTCCATAAGTCTTTGTGTTCCGCCTACATAGTAAATATCAACTATCTGTCCTGCTTCCATCTGTGCCATTGTAAGCTCTGTACCATTCTTGCTTCGGATTTTTGTGCCGCCATTATAGGTAAGTGTATATTTATCAATACCACCTACATTTACAAAGGTCACTTCCTGTCTGGTAAGGTCTATACTCACTATAATTGCTTGATTTGTAGCACTATATCTAACATATTCTGTAGTGGTTTCCTTTGTGGTTACGCTTATTCCTCCAACCTCTCTTCCATTTGTAGTATTTCCACCTTTTTTGCACCCTGCTGCCAAAACAGCAATAAGCAAAATAGAAATAACTATCAAACCGAATTTGTCATTTTTGTGCATCATCTCACCATCTTTCGCAACAAATAACAATATTCCGTAACATTATAATATATTTGCCTGCAAAATTCAAGTAGAGCCATTTTCAACAATTTATTATTCCGCAGCCTTACATATCCCACAATTTATTTATAAATGCTTCCTTTTTTTGCTGCTGTGTATAAACTGTATTTAATTTTTCTATATTTTTATCAGGTATCCAGGATTTATTACCATTGTAATATTGATTTACAACCTTCCAGAATTTTTCTGGAAATTCAAGCATTACCATTAATATATTATGTTCTTCTTTTGTAATAGGACATATTTTATCGTAATGCTCCAGCATATTATACCCTAGCTCAATGTTCCAGCTATATTTTTCCAAAACCTTTCTCATATAAAAATATAAGTCCTTTATTTGCAAGCCAATTCCTGCCTTTTCAAAATTAATAACTGCAATTTTATCGTCCAAAAAAATAATGTTGTGATAATTGTAATTTCCGTGACAAAAGGTATGATTTTCCCTACACTTATTTTCCAGTTCCTCATACCTTGTGTTATTTAATTTTTCCTTTGCCCTTAATGCAATGTCATAATATTCATCAAAGTGCAATAACGCATCATATTCAAAAGAGGATTTTCTATTTCTTCCTCTCATAAAAGCCCGTATTTTCTTTAACTCCTTTATATGCCTGTCATACTCATATATAAAGCTGGGAGTTTCCGGCAGCACACCATTATAATCCATACTACATTCCTTCATTTGTGTATGCAGCAGGGCAAGTGTTTCTATTCCATATAGAACATTTTTACTATTTCTAACATCACACTCCACCCCCTCATACCATTCCTTAACTATGTAGCTTTCCTGAAATTCATTGGTGGATATAAGCTCTCCTTCCTTATTTTCTATTACAACATCAACATTTTCAAAGCCCTGCTTTTTTATATGCTTAAGCATTTCATTAACAAATTGCAGTCTGCACAGAGTTTTGTTATAAGGTACTAATTTATATGCCTTGCTATCACTATTTATTATAACAGCACCTCTACCCTTATATGTTTTCTTTATATCAAGGTCGTATTTGGATAGTATATCCATATCTATTTCATTCAAAAAAAATCCCCCTTCATACCATATTAAAATCTGTTCAGTTCTATAGTATGAAGAGGTTAAAATAAATATTCCTATATTAATTTTTCAGCCATTGACATAAGTATTTCCCTATGATTTAACTCAGGATTCTCAATAACCTTGTCGAAAAGTATTTTTAAAATATCTCCAATCTGTTTTCCGTCTGGCAATCCAAATTCCTTTAAATCCCTGCCTGTAATAGCCATTTCTGATAAACTGAGGCAATCGTTGTTATTATATATTTCCTCACATATTTCATATATTGCCTTATACTCTGCTATGGTTATATCAATTCCTTCATAGCCGGCATTAATAAGTGCCTCAATATATGCTAAATAATAATCGTAAAATATATCCTTTCCAACTACAACTATAACCCTTCTAAGGCTTATTTTATCTGTCGAAAGCTTTAAATCCTTATTGTAAACCAGCTTTGAAACTATTTTTATAGTTTTATTATCCAGTTTTAAAAATCTGAGTATTTTTTCTACATCTTCTTCATAGGTTAAAAGACCTGCATATCTAAGATAAGAATTTTTTGGAAGATACCTCATTATATCTGATACCTTCTCATATATTTCTGTATTGCCCTGTGATAATAATGAGCCTTCAGCAAATATATATGGATAAAGCCCAAGCTTACATATATGAATAATCCTGTCTGGATTTTCTGAAGTAATTGTTTTTGTAAGCTCTGCCTGTATTCTTTCCTTGCTTATAAGGGATAGGTTTTCCGCTAATAGCTTTATTGCCTCATAGGTTTCTTTATCAATAGAAAAATCTAATTGTGCCGAAAACCTAATGGCCCTAAGCATTCTAAGAGCATCCTCTTTAAACCTGTCAGTAGGATTTCCAACGCATCTGATGATTTTATTTTCAATATCCTTAACACCATTAAATTTATCTATAATGCCTGTCCTATAATTATATGCCATTGCATTAATAGTAAAATCTCTGCGTTTCAAATCCTCTGCCAGATCAGAGGTATAAATAACCTCCTTAGGATGTCTACCATCTGTGTATTCACCATCAATTCTATATGTTGTGACCTCATAGCCTACCCTTTTAATCATAACTGTTACTGTTCCATGCTTAATACCAGTATCTATAGTTTTATTAAAGGTTTCCTTCACTATCTCTGGTAATGCGTTTGTAGTAATATCCCAGTCATGTGGGTTTCTTCCCATTACAACATCACGGACGCAGCCTCCTACAGCAAAGGCCTCATAGCCCTTTTCATATAGCTTATCAATAATGAATCCTACATATTTAGGTAAAGCTATTTTAATATGCTTTACCCCAATATACCATTGCCTTCGCAGGCTTTCCACAACATACGCACTTGTCGCTTAACTGTTCCTGTGCAAATGGCATACATCTTGAAGTTGCTGTAGTATCTTCCTTAATCTTGTTTTCACAAGCTACATCACCACACCACATAGCCTTAACAAAGCCTGGCTTTGTAGCTACTGCTTCTTTAAATTCATCATAGTTAAGAGCTGTGCTTGTATGAGTATCTCTATGCTTTGTTGCTCTCTCAAGCATATCCTTCTGGATAACTACTAATAATTCAGCCACCTTATTCTCTAACTGATCAAGTGAAACTGTATATTTTTCTCTTGTATCTCTGCGAACAATAACAGCTTGATTTGCTTCAATATCCTTTGGTCCGATTTCTACACGAAGTGGAATACCTCTCATTTCCTGTTCAGCAAACTTAAAGCCAGGAGTCTTATCTGTAGCATCTACCTTTACACGGCATACCTTTTTAAGTCTATCCTGTAATTCATAGGCTTTGTCTAAAACGCCTTCCTTTTTCTGCATAATAGGAATAATCATAACCTGTGTTGGTGCAACCATTGGAGGTAATACTAAACCGCTGTTATCTCCGTGTACCATAATGATAGCGCCAATAAGTCTTGTAGTCATACCCCAAGAGGTCTGATGTACATATTTAAGCTTGTTGTCCTTATCTGTATACTGAATACCAAATGCCTTTGCAAAGCCATCACCAAAGTTGTGGCTTGTTCCTGACTGTAAAGCCTTTCCATCGTGCATTAATGCTTCTATTGTATAAGTAGCCTCAGCTCCAGCAAATTTTTCCTTGTCTGTCTTTCTACCCTTAATCATAGGTATAGCCAATACATTTTCACAGAAATCAGCATATAAGTTCAACATCTGAATTGTTCTTTCTTCTGCTTCCTCGGCTGTAGCGTGGGCTGTGTGACCCTCCTGCCATAAAAACTCTGTTGTTCTAAGGAATGGTCTTGTAGTCTTTTCCCAACGACATACTGAACACCACTGGTTATATACCTTTGGTAAATCTCTGTAAGACTGTATTATATTTGCATAAAAATCGCAAAATAATGTTTCAGATGTAGGTCTTACACACATTCTTTCTGCAAGAGGCTCATTTCCACCATGTGTAACCCAAGCCACCTCTGGTGCAAAGCCTTCTACATGATCTTTTTCTTTATTTAATAAGCTTTCAGGTATGAACATTGGCATATAAACATTCTCTACACCTGTTTCTTTAAATCTTCTATCTAATTCCTTTTGTATCATTTCCCAGATGGCATATCCGCTGGGTCTTAAAATCATACAACCCTTTATGCTTGAATATTCAATTAATTCTGCTTTTCTTACAACATCTGTGTACCATTGTGCAAAATCTTCTTCCATTGATGTAATGGATTCTACTAATTTCTTATCGTTTGCCATAATATACCTCTTTTCTGCATAACATAACTACAATATTACTAAATTGCCCCTTAAAATGCAAGTAAAATACTATTTTTATTATTTTTGAGCATACTAATCTTACAATTAATTCACTATGGATTGTTGCTATTAAATAATGGGAGGTAAAATGAAGATTAAAGGTTCTCTTCGATTTAAAGCAGAATATATTCTCGTAACTTTTATTACAATATTTAGTGTATATATTGGAATAAGATTTTTACTGCCTGTTTTAGCTCCCTTTGTTGTCGGCTTTTTGTTGTCAAAGCTAGTGCTGCCTTTTATTAATTTTTTAAATCTGAAATTAAATTTTCATAGAACTCCAGCCACTATAATTTCTATTATTTTAATGGCAGGCCTATTATTTCTTATTAGTTATTTTCTAATAGTTAAGCTGTCAACACAGATAACTGTTTTTATTAAAAACTGGGATATTTTTTCTCTAAATATTTCACATATTACCAGAGATTGCTGCAATCTTGTAGAAAAGCTTACAGGTCTGCCCAGCCGTAATATATACAACCAGCTTTATAGCTGTATTTTAACTGCAACAGACTCAATTTCAAAAAAGCTAATGCCTATCGTAATGAATTATTCATTATCGACTGTCCGGTGTCTTTTTGATGTATTTATCTTTCTTTTAGTAGCTGCTATTGCTATGTTTTTCTTTTCAAGAGATAACAAAGAAATAAATTCCTTTCTGCTTAATTGCAGGTTCAGGGACGAGATTCTTTTCCTTCGAAGGATTGCAAAAAATGTAGTTGCTGCATATATAAAAACCCAATTTATTATAATTTGTATTATTGCTGCCATATGTACACTAGGCTTTACTATTTTAAAAAATCCCTACTCTATTTTGTATGGAATAATAATCGGTATTTTAGATTTCCTTCCTTTAATTGGTGCTGGTACTTTTTTAGTTCCTATAAGCATATACTACCTTTTTAAAGCAAATTACCCTGCTGCCGTACTTACCTTTGTAATATTTGTTGTATGCTATCTTGTGAGAGAAATATTAGAGCCAAAGCTGTTAGGAAGCAGAATAGGCATACATCCCCTTGTATCCTTAATCTCAGTATATATTGGCTACAAGGTGTTTGGACTGCTAGGTATGATTTTAGGTCCTTTTGGATATGTGTTTGTAAGCGAAGTGCAAAAGGTATTTTGTGAATATAAAAAGCCTTCTTGATTTTTGAAGGCTTTCATTTTTATCAATCGTTTTTAATGTATAACATAGTTTTTGAAGTATAAAATAGTTTTTGAAGTATAAAATAATTTTTGAAAAATAAATTGACAGGATACAGCTATTACACCTTAAATCTGTATCCTACCCCCCATATAGTTTCAATATACTGAGGTTTAGAGGTATCGATTTCTATTTTCTCTCTAATCTTTTTAATGTGTACTGTAACTGTGGCTATATCTCCAATAGAGTCCATATCCCATATTTCTCTGAACAGTTCTTCCTTTGTGTACACATGATTTGGATTTGATGCTAAAAAGGTCAGCAAATCAAATTCCTTTGTAGTAAGGATTTTTTCCTCTCCGTTGACATAAACTCTCCTTGCAGTTTTGTCAATTTTAATACCCCTTATTTCTATAACATCATTTTCCACAACATTACTGTTAATAAGTCTTTCATATCTTGCAAGGTGTGCCTTTACTCTTGCCACCAGCTCACTAGGGCTAAAAGGCTTTGTAATGTAATCATCTGCGCCTAAGCCCAGACCTCTCACCTTGTCAATGTCATCTTTTTTTGCTGATACCATAAGTATCGGTGTATTTTTCTTTTCTCTTATCTGGCGTAATATTTCAAAGCCGTCCACATTTGGAAGCATAAGATCCAGAATATACAAATCAAAATTCTCATTAATAGCCTTATCAAGTCCCTTTAATCCGTCATTTTCTATTTCTACCTCAAAACCATTTATTTCCAGATAATCTCTTTCTAATTCTGCAATACTTTGTTCGTCCTCTACTATTAAAATCTTGCTCATATTTTTTCTCCTACACAATCTTTCTAAGTATAAAATGAATTGTTGTTCCACTACCAAGCTTTGAAGTTGCCCAAATTCTTCCACCATGTGCTTCTATAATCTTCTTTGTAATAGCTAAACCAATTCCGCTTCCACCCTGACTAGAATTTCTTGATGAGTCTGTTCTATAAAATCTGTCAAATATATACGGAAGTTCTTCATTTCCTATGCCTTTGCCATTATCCTCCATTTCTACTCTGACAAAATCGTCCTCATCAACAATTCGTATGGCTATAAACTTTTCCTTCTTGTCCATATATTTAACTGAATTGCTGATTATATTGTTAATTACCCTCTTAAGCTGCTCTGGGTCAGCTATAACCAGTACCTCCTTGTCTACATAGTTTATATAAGTAAGCTTAATTCCCCTTGCATCTAAGTCAGTATTTATTTCATCCACACAATCGTTAAAATATTCCTCCAGATTTAATTTAACAAAATTGTATGGTATTTTGTTATTATCAATTCTTGAATATATGGTTAATTCACCTATAAGCTTATCCATATCATTTGCCTTGTTGTATATAGTACGGATATACTTATCCATTTTTTCTGGACTATCTGCCACACCATCCATAATACCCTCTACATAGCCCTTAATTGCTGTAATAGGTGTTTTCAAATCGTGAGAAATATTGCTTATAAGTTCCTTATTTTCCTCATCATTATGGATATTTTCTTCGATTGATGCCTTCAGGTGCTTACGCATTTCTTCAAATGCCCGACTCAGCTCTCCAAACTCATTTTCCTTATATTGAACTACCTCAAAATCCAAATTTCCATTGGCAATATTGTCTGCCGCCTTTTTAAGCTCTGTAACCGGCTTCAAAATACCATTGTATATCCATATAGTCAAAAGCACACCTGTAATCACAGTAACTATTGCCATAAATATAAACGAGTCTAAAACAAGCTTTCTTACCTCTGGCAAGGAATTATTTATCTTTGAAATAATATAAATATTTCCCTCCTTGCCGTCACTATAGGATATAGGCTCCTGTTTAATAAGGTACTGATATTTTCCACTTACATATAAAGTTTCATTTATATTTTGTATCTCAATAGACTCCGCCGACAAAATATCACTTAAGGTCTTATATTCATCTGTGTTTCCGTTAAATACAATCTCATCGTCCTTAGTTGCAGCAATAAATGTATATTTTGAAAGCAAAGAACTGTTAAATTTTTTAAGATAGTCAGTATTTTCTAAATTTTGTGGATTTTTCTCATTTATCTCATGTAGCTGTTCCTTAACATTGTCAGTAATCTGGTTGAGCATACCTACAGGATTGTACAGCATTTCATAGGTTGAAATTTCTATACCATACTTTTCTTCAATAGAATCTATCTGACATCTGCCTAAAATCATAACTGCTCCAAACATTGTCATTATAGGAAATATTGCTATTATAATAAATGATATAACTAATTTTTTACTAAGTTTCATTTTACCTCCTGTTCCTGTCTATATTAGTATACATCATTCTAACGGCAATACCTAGTAAATTTATGATTACAAATATTAAAAAAATATAAACATATAAAAACACAAAGAGCATACAAAAAAGCCGGCTAAGCCTCTGTTTGAGGTGACCCTCAATACAGAAGATTAGCTGGCTTTTATTTTTACATTATATTATAAATGCTATCTATTTTATTTATATATTTGTCATATATGTTTGTTATATATTTCTTTTATAAATATTTTTTAAGCATTTCTACCTTATCAACTGCCTCCCATGGAAGCTGAATATCATCGCGTCCAAAGTGTCCATATGCTGATGTCTGTTTGTAAATTGGTCTTCTAAGGTCAAGCATCTTAATAATTCCTGCTGGTCTTAAATCAAAGTTTTCTCTGATAATTTCAACAAGTTTATTATCATCAAGCTTACCTGTTCCGAAGGTATCTACCATAACTGAGGTTGGATGAGCTACACCGATAGCATATGAAAGCTGGATTTCGCACTTGTCTGCAAGACCTGCTGCAACTATATTCTTTGCAACATAACGAGCTGCGTAAGCTGCCGAACGGTCAACCTTTGTACAATCCTTTCCAGAGAAAGCACCACCGCCGTGACGAGCATATCCACCATAAGTATCTACAATAATTTTTCTTCCTGTAAGTCCACTATCTCCATGTGGTCCACCAATTACAAATCTACCTGTTGGGTTAATAAAGAACTTTGTCTGTTCATTAACTAATTCCTTTGGTAAAATTGGGTCAAAAACATATTTCTTTATATCCTGATGAATTTGTTCCTGTGTAACATCATCATCATGTTGTGTAGATAAAACAACTGCATTTAAGTGAACCGGCTTTCCAGCTTCATCATATTCTACAGTTACCTGTGTTTTTCCGTCTGGTCTTAAATACTTTAATGTACCGTTCTTTCTAATTTCTGTTAATCTTCTTGCAAGCTTGTGTGCTAAAGCAATAGGATATGGCATATACTCTGGTGTTTCGTTAGTTGCGTAACCAAACATCATACCCTGGTCACCTGCACCAATAGCATCAATTTCTGAATCAGTCATAGTATTTTCCTTTGCTTCAAGTGCCTTATCAACACCCATAGCAATATCTGTTGACTGCTTGTCTAATGTAACCATAACTGCACAGGTATTAGCATCAAAGCCATATTCTGCCTTTGTATAACCAATTTCTGTTACTGTATCTCTTACTATTCTAGGTATATCTATATTTGCCTTACTTGTAATTTCGCCCATTACCATAACTAATCCTGTAGTTGTGCAAGTTTCACAGGCTACACGGCTCATTGGATCCTGTTCCATAAGGGCATCTAAAATAGCATCTGAAATGGCATCACACATTTTATCAGGATGACCTTCTGTTACTGATTCTGATGTAAATAATAATTTTTCCATCTTTGTTCCTTTCTTATATATTGCAAATCATCTGTAACTATCTGCCTTTAATTTTTATAAGGTACCCACAGCTTAAGGCTTTTGACTATAATTTTTCAAGCATAGTACCTTGCCTAGATAAATAAAAAAAGCCCACATAAAGTGGACTGACTTTCAAGGCAATCAAATCCTCTTATTGTTCGATTACTCGCTCAGGTTGGCACCTTCCTATTGGGGTTGCCGGGCTTCATAGATCCTTGTATCTCCACCACTCTGAATAAGAGAAACTATTTAGTTTTTACATAAACATTATGATATACTTAATAATATCTATTGTCAACTAATTTTTAGCTTAAATTTCATTATTTCCTTTTCACTATTTACAAGTTCAATGTGAGCTCCAAGCTTTTGAAGCTTTAAGTGGAAGTTCTCATAGCCTCTTTGGATATAATGTATATCGTCCACCTCTGTATAGCCCTCTGCTGCAATACCTGCAATAACAAGTGCTGCTCCGGCTCTTAAATCTAACGCATTAACCTGTGCGCCAGTATACTTTTCAACGCCTTCGATAACTGCAATATTTCCTTCTACCTTTATATTAGCACCCATTTTTATAAGCTCATCAGCATACTTAAAACGATTTTCAAATATACTTTCAACAACTGTACTTGTACCTGCTGCAAGGGCAAGGGCAACTGTAATCTGTGGCTGCATATCTGTTGGGTATCCAGGATATGGTAAGGTCTTTACCTGTGTCGGCAAAAGTCTGCCATTTCCAATTACTCTGACTGCATCGTCATATTCTTCTACACTGCAGCCTATCTCATAAAGCTTTGAGGTAATAGCCTCTAAATGCTTTGGTATAACATTTTTTACAAGTACATCTCCCCTGGTTACAGCAGCTCCAAACATAAATGTTCCTGCCTCAATCTGATCCGGAATAACAGAATATTCTGTTCCATGCAGCTTTTCTACACCTTTTATTCTAATAACATCAGTTCCTGCACCCTTGATATTTGCACCCATACTATTAAGCATATTGGCAACATCAACAATATGTGGCTCTTTAGCTGCATTTTCAAGCACAGTATTTCCGCTGGCAAGGCAGGCTGCAAGCATTACATTAATTGTAGCACCTACTGATACTACATCAAAGTAGATATGGCTTCCGTGTAAATCTCCAGCCTCTGTAATAATCATTCCATGCTCAATTTTTACATCAGCACCTAATGCCTTAAAGCCCTTTATATGCTGATCTATTGGCCGGCTGCCAATGTTACAGCCTCCAGGAAGTGTAACCTCAGCCTTTTTAAACTTTCCAAGTAATGCTCCTATTAAATAATATGAAGCTCTTATTTTCTTTATATATTCATTGTCTGCACAAACTGATGTAATTGTGCTACCATTAATTTTTACACAATGTCTGTTTACTCTTTCAACTATAGCTCCTATCTGCTCGATAGCATCTATAAGCACATTAATATCCCTAACATCTGGCAGATTGTCGATTGTAACTGTTTCATCTGCAATAATTGAAGCCGCAATAATACCAAGTGCCGCATTTTTTGCACCACTAATTTCGACTGATCCTACAAGTGGTGTTCCACCTTTTACAATGTATTTTTCCATAATACACCTCGATATTTGATTTTAATGATATTTTTTCTTTATACTATATTTTGGCACAAACATAGCAGAAAAAATCTTTTGTTAAATTTTATTTATATATTAAGTTCTAAATTTTAAGACAATAAAAATAATTATTTCAAAACCAACGCAACTACTATGCTATAAAGGTCTGAATAATTAATTTAGGTATGTATGTCAAATACTTGATTTATCATCGAAATCACATACTTCTATGCTAAATATTAAACACACATACCTAAGATTATATCATAAAGTTTATATTTGTAAATCAGTTTATAAATAATCCAGTGGATTAACTCTCATTCCATTAACAATTATCTCAAAATGCAAATGTGGACCTGTACTAAAGCCTGTATTC
>ULTO01042635.1_pt1 | contig 210913 bp, 184 predicted proteins | sample 1957601 | NCBI WGS metagenome assembly ULTO01 (sample SAMEA4835734, study PRJEB28245) | human gut metagenome | biome: gut microbiome; material: fecal sample | place: Denmark | collected 2008 | reverse complement strand
GCAAATGGGAAACAATTATGGGCAGTATAACAATCAGCAAACAGGTAGTAATTATCAACAGAATAATGGCTATCAGCAAAATATAAATCCGTTTACAGATACAGTTAATAATAGTGAAAATGCTTTTAGAACAGAAACTATTGACAGTGAAAATTACAAATTCAATGGTGGAATGAATGTATGTGAATCTCATCAGGAACACAATGATACACATACAGGCTTATATGGAGATGTTGTGGAGGAGCAGGCATCACAGGAAAGATCATATAATCTTAATGGGGAAAATATATCTTATGGCAAAGGCTTATGCCCTCACTGTGGAGCAAAGCTAAAAAAATTCCAAAGATTTTGTGATTCCTGTGGTAGCAGAGTATAAAAACTAAATAATGAATGTCAAAAAAAGAAAAAATAAGTAGACTATTTTCAAATAATGTGAGAGAATAGTTCGAGAATTATTTTCGAAAGGAGACTCATAATGATTTACACTAACGAAGTTAAAAACATGTGTCCAGTGGCACAAGGCGTTCATCATGGCGCTGCACCAGTACCTACAGAAGGTAACTGGGTAAAAAATAAAGAAGTAAAGGATATTTCAGGCTTCACACATGGTGTGGGCTGGTGTGCTCCACAGCAGGGTGCTTGCAAGCTTACACTTAATGTTAAGGAAGGTATTATTCAGGAAGCATTAGTTGAAACAATCGGATGTTCAGGAATGACACATTCAGCAGCTATGGCAGCAGAATTATTACCAGGCTTAACTGTTATGGAGGCATTAAACACAGACTTAGTTTGTGATGCTATAAATACAGCAATGAGAGAATTATTTTTACAGATCGTTTATGGTCGTACACAGAGTGCATTCTCAGAAGATGGTCTTGCTGTTGGTGCTGGTCTTGAGGATTTAGGTAAAGGTCTTAGATCTCAGGTTGGTACAATGTATGGTACTCTTGAAAAGGGTCCTCGTTATCTTGAAATGGCAGAAGGTTATGTTACAGGTATCGCTCTCGATGCAGATAATCAGATTATTGGTTACCAGTTTGTAAGTCTTGGAAAGATGACAGACTTTATTAAGAAGGGTGATGACCCTAACACAGCTTGGGAAAAAGCTAAAGGTCAGTATGGCAGAGTTGCAGATGCAGTTAAGATTATTGACCCAAGACAGGAATAATAAAGGAGGACGAAGAAATGGCATTATTTGAATCATATGAAAGAAGAATTCCACAGATTAACGCAGTTTTAAGCAGCTATGGAATTTCATCTATTGAAGAAGCAGAAAAAATCACAAAGGACGCTGGATTAGATGTATACAACATGATCAAAGGCATTCAGCCAATTTGTTTTGAAAATGCGTGCTGGGCATACATAGTAGGTGCAGCTATTGCAATTAAAAAGGGCGCTAGAAAGGCTTCAGAAGCAGCAGCAGCTATTGGTGAAGGCCTTCAGGCATTCTGTATTCCAGGTTCAGTTGCTGACCAGAGAAAAGTTGGTTTAGGACATGGAAATTTGGGAAAAATGTTACTTGAGGAAGATACAGAGTGTTTCGCATTTCTTGCAGGACATGAATCTTTCGCAGCAGCAGAAGGTGCTATCGGTATTGCTGAAAAGGCAAATAAAGTTCGCCAGAAACCATTAAGAGTTATCTTAAACGGACTTGGAAAAGATGCAGCCCAGATTATTTCAAGAATTAACGGTTTCACATATGTTGAAACAGAAATGGATTACAAGACAGGCGAAGTTAAGGAAATCTTCAGAAAGTCATATTCCGACGGACTTCGTGCAAAAGTAAACTGCTATGGTGCTAATGATGTAACAGAAGGCGTTGCTATTATGTGGAAGGAAAATGTAGATATTTCTATTACAGGTAACTCTACAAACCCTACAAGATTCCAGCATCCAGTTGCAGGTACTTACAAGAAGGAAAGACTTGAAGCTGGTAAGAAATACTTCTCAGTTGCTTCAGGTGGTGGTACAGGTAGAACACTTCATCCAGACAATATGGCGGCAGGTCCTGCTTCATATGGTATGACAGATACAATGGGTCGTATGCACTCAGATGCGCAGTTCGCTGGTTCTTCATCAGTTCCTGCCCATGTAGAAATGATGGGTCTTATCGGTGCTGGTAACAACCCAATGGTAGGTATGACAGTTTCTGTAGCTGTTTCTATCCAGCAGGCATCAGATGAAGGAAAATTCTAAGTAATACTTCGTTTAGATTGGTATTTATTGAGGACTTTTGGTGAAAAGCTAAAGGTCCTCATTATATTTATACAATTTATATTATTTAATCATCTAGGAGGAAGAAAAAAGATGCTAGAGAAGGTTTTCAAACTTAAAGAAAACAACACTACTGTGAAAACAGAAATTATAGCTGGTTTCACAACCTTTATGACAATGGCATACATTATTGCATTAAATCCAAATCTTCTTACAGGTTTTGGAGCAAATGGTGGTCAGTCACTTTGGAATGCGGTATTCCTTGCAACCTGTATTGCATCTGCCATCGGCATTTTCTGTATGGCATTTATGGCTAACAAGCCATTTGCAATGGCACCAGGTATGGGGCTTAACAGCTTCTTTGCCCTGGTAGTAACAAATATTGTGGGTATGACAGGATTTTCTTATGTAAAGTCCTTCCAGACAGCATTATGTATTGTTTTTATTGAAGGTGTTCTTTTTATTATACTTTCAGTTCTTAATGTAAGAGAAAAAATAGTTGATGCTATACCACTTGGAGTTCGTTTAGGAATTGCTCCAGCTATTGGTATGATGCTGTTAAATATTGGATTAGGCTCTAATGCAGGTGTATACTCAGAAAAAGGTGGACCTTTTTATGTTATGAGAGATTTCTTTGGAGCATTAACACCTAAGGTAGCTAAAGATAGTATGGGTAGTGGTTATTCACAGATGGTTCTTACAGTAGTTACTATGTTTATAGGATTATTTGTAATTATTATTCTTGCAAAGAAAAATATTAAAGCCTCTGTAATACTTGGTATGCTTGTGGCCAGCATTATTTACTGGGCTGGCGAAGCTATTTTCTTAAAGACAAATCCATTTGCAGGGATTAAGGCTTCAGGCTTTATACCACCATTTAGCGATTTGGGAAGCCAGACATTATTCAAGCTTAATTTCTCAGGACTTGCTGAAATAGGCTGGTTTACAGTGGTTACACTTATTATTACCTTCTGTATTATCGATATGTTTGACACAATCGGAACATTAGTAGGTACAGCTACTAGAGCTGGTATGGTAGATGAAAATGGTAAAATGCCAAATATGAAGCAGGCACTTTTATCAGATGCAATCGGAACAGTTACAGGTTCAGTTACAGGTACATCTACAGTTACAACCTTCGTTGAATCAGCATCAGGTGTTGAAGCTGGCGGACGAACAGGTCTTACAGCACTTACAACAGGTATTTTATTCCTTGCTTGTATATTTATCGCACCTATTGCAGCAGTTATTCCAGCCGCAGCTACATCATCAGCACTTATTTATGTAGGTATATTAATGTTGTCAGGACTTAAGAACATTAAGTTTGATGATATTGACCAGGTAGTGCCAGTAGCAATTATGCTTATTGCAATGCCTATATCTGGTTCTATTGGACACGCTATCGGTCTTGGTTTAATCTCATATACTGTTATTAAGTTATTTACAGGAAAGGGTAAGGAAGTTTCGATGCTTACTTATGTATTATCAATTATATTCCTTATTAAGTTCTTTCTTGCAATATAAGAATTGTAAATTATAGTTTGTTATTACAAAGCCTGTTAAGTATAAGCTTGTACAAGCATAGCCTATACTTAGCGGGCTTTTTAATATAAAAAAATGTAGAAATATAGATAAAAGTATTTTATAATTACATAAGAAACCTATGTAGGTATATGTTTTGGTTATGTGTTATAGAAATATGTGTTTGAAGATATAGCAGGTAGATTTAATTTAAGGGTGGTTATAGGAGAAACATAAAAGTTTTCTTAGAAAAATAAGTTTTAGTTGGAGGCAGACTATGGGTGATAAGATTAAAAATGTAAAGTCATTGTTTGAAACAAAATTTATAAAGGTGTTTGATTTGGAACTGGAAAATAACAGACATTATTACGATGCAACCAGAAGAGAAAAAAGTGAGCTGGTAGCTACTAAAACTATAGAGGGTTTCAAAAAAATGCTGCCTGACGCAGTAAGTCTTATTGTTATTATAAAAAATGAAGGCTGTGAGCCGAAATTGTTATTAAGCAGGGAATTCAGGTATCCTGCAGGACAATTTTTGCTTAGTGTTCCTGCAGGTCTTATTGATAAAGAGGATAAGGAAAAAGCAAATCCATTAATTGAAACAGCTAAAAGGGAGCTTATGGAAGAAACTAATATTGAGATAAAGGAGGGAGATGAAATAAAGGTAGTCAATCCGTTTTTATTTAGTACACCAGGAATGACAGATGAAAGCAATGCCTTAGTAAAGGTAGTTATTAACAATGCAGATATAGAGAGTATATCATCAAAGGGCGCAGTTGGAAGTGAGTGCTTTGACGGTTTTGTACTGCTTACAAAGGAAGAAGCAGAGAAAGTCTTGAAATCAGGTGTTGATGATAAAGGCTTATTTTACTCAGTATATACATGGTCTGCATTAGCCTATTTTGCAGCTGATATGTGGAAATAGAAGAATAGGAGATAGACATATGAATTTATTTTTAATTATTGCTTTTTTGTTTTCTATGGGCAGCTTTGTAGGCTGGTGTCTGGAGCTTGTATACAGAAGGTTTTTTTCTGCTGCAAATCCAGAAAGAAAGTGGATTAATCCAGGCTTTTTAACTGGTCCATATCTGCCACTATACGGATTTAGCCTTTGTATAGTCTTTTTATTAGCACAAATAAATTTGTCCTTTATTAAAAATCAAGTTTTACAAAAGCTTATTCTTTTTGTGGTTATGGCATTGATAGTTACCTTTATAGAATATATTACAGGACTTATTTTTATAAAGGGAATGAAGATAAAGCTATGGGATTACGAAAAAGAGTGGGGAAATATTAAGGGAATAATCTGCCCTAGATATTCATTATACTGGGCAATTTTAAGTGCAATATATTACTTTTTAATACACCCTAATATAATTAAATCCTTACAATGGCTGGCAGACCATTTAGCTTTTTCTTTTGTAGTAGGCTTTTTCTATGGAATATTTGTAGTAGATTTGTGTTACTCGATGAATATGATTACAAGAATTAGAAAATTTGCAAATGAAAATAACATAATAGTTAAAACGGAAGCTTTAAAGGAAAGTATTAGAAAGAAGAATGAGGAGCTAAAGGAAAAGAGAAGATTTATGTTTGTATTCCGTTCTGAAAAAAGCTCCTTTGCTGAAAATTTAAAGAATTATATAGAAAAAGAACAGGAAAGATTTGAGGAAAATAAGAAAAGCTTAATGGAAAAGGTTAATAATACCAAGAAGAAAAAATAGCTGCAGCATATAGTAAAAATATAGAAGAATGGAGAAAGACAATGGTAATAGACACACATGTTCATATAGGTGGAGAAAATTTATGGTTTAATATGAGTGAGGAATTAGTATTGGAAATGATAAAAAAATACAAAATAGATTATTGTATAGTTTCCAATGCAGATTCGACAGAGTTTGACCTTAATCAAAAGCTTCTTCCGGAGAATGTTCAAATAAGTGAAGAAGCCTCATTGCTTAAAGTGATTAAATTTGCAAGACAGCACAAGGACAAAATAGGTATTGCAATCTGGGTAAAGCCATATCTGCAACAGCCTTCAGAAAAATTTTTAAAACTGATTGAGGAAAATATAGATTTAATACATGCAATAAAGCTTCACCCATATCATTCCAATATATCGCCAGTAGATAAAAGAGTTATTCCATATTTGGAGATTGCAAGCAAATATAAGCTGGCAGTTGTATCTCACACAGGAGGCTGTGAGGCGGCTGCACCTATACATATGCTGGAGGCAGCAAGGCTTTTTCCAGATATTCCCTTTGTAATGGCACATATGGGCTTAGGCAGTGATAATGAGGAGGCTATTTCTTTATTAGGCATGGCAGACAATTTATATGGGGATACAGCATGGGTAAGTATGGCAAGCACCATAAAGGCCATAGAAAAATATGGTATTTCAAAAATGATGTTTGGAAGTGATGCTCCTATAGATGGGCTGGATACCTATTTGTGTAACAAGAAGGGAGAAAGGTCAATTTATCAGGATTATTTTAATATAATTGAAGAAAAAATTGGAAGGACTGCATATGAGTGTTTAATGTACAAAAATGCAATGAAGGTATATAACATTAAATTATAAAGGTATATAAGTGATTAAGTTCAAACAGGCAAAAAGTAAAACTTGTTAAATGTAGAAATTTGTCGTATACTCATTAAGTTAGTGTTGAGGTTAATGTGAAAGATAAAATAACCAAAGGAGGGCTATATGGCCGATACAATTTCAAGAATAAACGAAACAGTTAACAGTGTTGTCTGGGGAGTTCCAGCACTTATTTTGCTTGTTGGAACAGGTGTACTTATGACAATTCTCACAAAGGGATTTCAGTTTACACATTTAGGATATACCTTTAAGGAAACGATAGGCAGTTTATTTAAAAAGAAGGATATTCTTAAAAATAAGGACCCAAGATCTATTTCACAGTTTCAGGCATTATGTACAGCCTTATCTGCTACCATAGGAACAGGAAATATTGCTGGTATTGCATATGCTATTACAATGGGTGGAACAGGCTCAGTATTTTGGATGTGGGTTGCGGCTATTTTTGGAATGATGACAAATTATTCTGAAAATGTTTTAGGTATATATTTTAGAAGAAGAAACTCTAAGGGCGAATGGAGTGGAGGAGCTATGTATTACCTGCATGATGGTGTAGGTGATAAAAAAGGCTTAAAGAAAATAGGCAAGGTGCTTGCTATTCTTTTCTCTATATTTGCTATATTTGCTTCATTTGGAATTGGAAATATGGGACAGGTTGCTTCTATTAGAGAAAGTGTTTTAAATGTTTTTGATTTTACAGGAAATGTAAATACAAATGCACTTATAATAGGTGTAATTGTAGCAGTAGTAGCTGCTTTAGTTATTATCGGCGGACTTTCAAGAATTGCAAAAGCGAATGAAAAGATTGTACCATTTATGGCTGGATTTTATATTGCAGGTGCATTAGTTATTATTGGTATGAATTACGATATGATAATACCAGCATTTGCTTCAATATTTAGAAATGCCTTTACCTTTAAGGCAGTAGGCGGTGGTGTAGGTGGTGCTTTAATTAAACAGGCAATTACCTGGGGCTTTAAGCGTGGTGTGTTTTCAAATGAAGCAGGACTTGGCTCATCAGTTATGGTTCATTCAGCATCAAATGTTAAAGAACCTGTTACACAGGGCTTATGGGGTATTTTTGAAGTATTTTTTGATACAATTATTGTATGTACTTTAACAGCACTTTTAATTCTTACAACAGGTATTGTTGACTTAGATACAGGAGCAGCACTTAGTGGCGCTACAAAGCTTGGACTTGCTACGGAAGCCTTTACTAAGTCGATGGGAACAGCAGGTGGAATTTTTATTGCCATAGCAGTTACATTATTTGCTTTTTCAACTATACTTGGTTGGAGCTATTATGGAACAAAGGCTTGGGAATATTTATTCGGAACAAAGGCAACTATGATATATAAGGTTATTTTTATAATAATACTTGTTGTGGGTTCAGTATTGCAGGCAGATTTAGTTATTGACTTATCAGATACATTTAATGGTCTTATGGCAATACCAAACCTTATTGGTGTGCTTACCTTGTCAGGAACCGTTGTTGCCATAACAAATAACTATAAGCAAAGAAAATTCAAAGGCAATCTTGATGTAAAGCCGATGCTTTCTTACTTCCCACATATTCAAAAGGAGCAGGAGAAAGCATTAGCCGAAGAAGAGGAGCTGATTGAAGAGTACGAGGCTGAGGAATTGGAAGCTGAGCTTGAGGCAAAGGAAGCTAAAAAGAAAAACAAAAAGAAGAATAAATAAAAATAAGTAAGAATTTTACAAAATAGGTACATAAATAAAAGTTTATATATGTCAAATTTTGCGATATGATAAAATTATATTGACAAAAGATGTATAAATAAATAGAATAAGGGGTATTGAAAAGTGAATAATCCTATTAGTTTTATGGTCAGATAATATCTGTTTAAAGGAACATGGTGAAAGGCCAGACTGTTAATCCCAGCCGTAATGAGGACGAATAGGTCAATAAGCCACTGGAGTTTATCCGGGAAGGCGACCTTATTAGGACGAATCAGAGTCGGAACACAATACATAAAACGGGACATAAGATTAAGTATCTTTAGGCAAAAAGATATTTATTTTTTGTGGCAAAAGCCCGACGAGCGACGCTCGTGCTTGCACGAGGCGGCATTAGGAGGGCGCAAGGATAGCGAGAAATTATAATTTCGAGCGGAGGCAAAAGCCCGACGAGCGACGCTCGTGCTTGCACGAGGCGGCATTAGGAGGGCGCGCTACATTCATCTTATTCAAAAAGTAGACGCAGGTCGTTAAAGGAAAAGGAGTCAAGATGAAAGAAAGAATGAAGAAAGCAATGTCATATGTTCTTGTAACATTACTTATTATGACATTATTACCAATGAATATATTTGCAGCAGATGATAGTCATGCAAATCAGATTCATATTGTAGTAGAAAATACTACCTACTCTGAGACCGAGGGAGCAGGCTGGAGTGGAACATTAGTAGATAAGTGGGTAACCATAGATAATAGTAGTACATTGACAACTGCTCTTAAGGACGCATTAGATACCCTTGATAGCGAAATAGTTGCTTCATCATATGATGGTCTTTATATTAAGAGTATTAATGGCTTAACAGAAGGAGCCGGAGCAGCATATGCAGGCTGGATGTTCTCTGTTAATGAAACTATGGCAGATAATGGAATTTCATATTACACAGTTGCAGATAGCACACTTGTAGCAGGTGATGAAATTAAATTTATGTATTCTTTAAATGGTGGTGCAGATCTAGGTGCTGACTATAGTGCAACTACATCTGCAGGACTTGAAGCACTTTCTTTTAGTGAGGGCGTATTATCGCCAGCATTTAGTAATGCTACAAAAGATTATACATTAACAGTATCAGATACAACAGATTTATATGTATTAGCTAAGGTCAAAAATATTGCTGAAAATTTAGTTGTTAAGGTAAATGATACAGAATGCAGAACATCACAGAAGGTTAGTGTTTCAGACGGAAGTAAAATAGAAATCATAACACAGCAGACTGTATGGGCTCCTGATTATTCATCTTCAACTATTGAGGAAGCAAAATATACAATTACTGTAAAGAAAGCATCAACAGTTGCAGTAAGCGATATGTATAGCGATATTGTAAATGTTGTTTCAGAAGGCTTAACAGATGACAAGCTTGTTTTTGGCAATGAGTGGAATATTATGACAGCAGCCAGAGCAGGAAAGTTAAGCAAGGCTGATGCAAAAAAATATTATGAAAGTCTTGTAAATAAATTAGCAGAGGTAGATGGTGATCTAATAGAAACAAATAGACCAACTACAAATGCAAGAGTTATTCTTGCTTTATCAGCTGTGGGAATAGATGCTACAGATGTGGACGGTCACAATTTATTAACACCTCTTGCAAACCTTGATTTAATTAAAAACCAGGGAATAAATGCTGCGGCATATGCTTTATTAGCAATTAATTCAGGCAGATACGAAATTCCGACTGTTGAAGCTGGAGTAACACAGGCTACAGTAGAAAATATTATTGATTATATATTAGAAAAAGAAATTGCAGCAGGTGGTTGGGATTGGTTTACTACTAATCCAGATGTAGATTTGACTGCTATGGTTTTACAGGCATTAGCACCATATAGAAGCAATGCACAGGTAAATGCAGCTGTTGAAAGAGGCTTAACAGTTCTATCTATGCTGCAAAATCCAGATGGAAGCTATGCAAGCTGGGGTACTACTAACTCATGCAGTATTGCACAGGTTATAGTAGCACTTACTGAATTGAATATTAATCCAAATACTGATGCAAGATTTATAAAGAATGGCTATACTGCTGTACAGGCTTTAGCAGATTATTATGTACAGGGTGCTGGTTTTGCATATTCTTATGGTGGAAATGCACAGGCAGCAGCTACTCAGCAGGCATCATATGCTTTAGTTGCAAATGACAGAATGTTAAACGGCAAGAACAGCTTGTACGATATGCACGACGCATTTGAAGCTAATAATAACGATGACGGTAGCAACAATAATAACAATAATAACAATAATGATAATAATGATAATAATGGAAACAATCAGGCACCACAAACACTTGATATGACAAATACTATCCCAGTTGTAATGCTGCTTATGATTTCTGGAATGATAGTTGTATTGTATACAGGAAAGAAATTTAAAAATGAGAAATAAAAGTAAAAATATAATATCTGGGGTTAGTATAGTAATGGCTGTTTTAATAACAGCCATTATTGTTATATTAATAAGTGTATTAAGTAAAAATGGCAAAGATGAAGGGGCAATAACTCAGGTTAAAGATAGTAAAAATCAAGTGGAAAGCACCTTGGATAGTACCTTAGATGCAAATATATCGACAAGTAAAGCTGATGAAACTATAGCTGCAAATGGTGACGAGAACGGCAGCTCATTAATAGATAATAGAAATCCTGATAATAATACACAAAGCAATTCCCCAAATAACACACAAGTCAGTAAGCAAACAACTGCACAGGCAACTACGCAAACAACTGCACAGGCAACTACGCAAATTGCGCCACAAACAACTACATCTAAGACCACCAGTGCTTATAATCCTAGTGTAAATACAACAACAGCTAAGGAAAATACTACTGGAAATCGGAAAAGCTTTAAATGTTACATAGGAATATATTGTAAAACTATATTAAATAATATGGATAATTTGAAGTCCTCAAAAAAACAGTATGTACCAGCAAATGGAGTTATTCTTGAAAAGCTGGAGGTTACAGTATATGAAAATGAAACAGTTTTTGATGTTTTGAAAAGAGTTTGTAAACAAAAAGGTATTCAAATGGAGTATACCGGTGGAACGGTTTTTCAGACAGCTTATGTAAAAGGTATTAATAATTTATATGAGTTTGATTGTGGAAGGCTGTCAGGGTGGAAGTATTGTGTAAATGGAGAATATCCATCCTTTGGCTGCGACCAGTATGTGTTGAAAAGTAATGATGTAATTGAATGGAATTATACTTGTACGATGGATGATTTGTAGGAAAAAAGTAAGCTTATATGTAAGTTTTAGGTAAATCCGTTTTTGCTAATTCGGACTAAAAAAGGCTACTTATAGAATAGATAAGATAAATTTAAGCTATTTTTGTAGTAAAATTATAAATATATTTGATGACGAAATATTGTCAGGAAAAAGAAAGGAAAATTAAGATGAAAGAGTATGTATATATGAGTAAAAAAATTAAAACAATAATTGCATTATTTTGTATATGCCTGCTTTTTTGTACAAGTATTAGTATACAGGTAAAGGGTGCTGAGGTAGATTTAGAAGCTGTAGTTAACGAGGCTTATGCTTTTATTAAGGATACCTATGTAAATGGCAGTAGTAATTTTATAACTGCTGAAACTGCAAAGGGGGCAGGAACATCTACAATGGACTGGCTGGTTATTGCTTTGTCAAGACTTGGAATGAAGGATGATTATTCCTTGTATTTGGAAAAGCTTACAGATTATGTTACTACTAAATATAAAGAGGAGGGTGGGTTAAGTAATGTTAAGGCTACAGAATACCATAGAATAGCGTTAGCTATTTTAGCCTGCAATGGAAATCCTAGGTGTGTAGGTGAAGATAAAATTGATTTAATAAAGGATGGTGTTTATGACAGAAACAAAGTGGCACCATTAGACACTCAGGGAATTAATGGAGAAATATGGGCACTCATAGCAGTAGATGCTGGAAATTATCAAATTCCAGAGGAAGCTTATTATACAAGAGATAAAATTATTAGCAGTATTATCTCAAAGCAAAGGGCAGACGGCAGCTTTGGTTTAATAGAGGGTAAAACAGATGCAGACATAACAGCAATGGCTGTAACTGCACTTTCCACTTATTATGATAGTGATAGAACATATGACATTGAGGATAAGAATACAAAGGAAGTAAGAAAGATAAAGGTTAAGGCTGTAGTAGACAAGGCCTTAGAGGCTTTATCAAATTTACAGCTGGCTTTGGGTGATTATGCGTCAGAGGATATAGCAAACGCCTCCTCTACAAGTCAGGTAATAATTGCACTTACTTCATTAAATATAGATATTTTAAAGGCTGACGATTTTATAAAAGAGGGTAATAATCTATTAGACGGATTAATGAAATACAAAATGGATAATGGCAGCTTTTACAGAAAAAATGGTAATGAGAATTTGTCAGATATAATTGAAACTGAACAGGCTCTGTTGGCAGTAGGGGCTATAGTAAGACAAGGTGAAAACAAAGGCAGGCTATATGACTTTAGCAGCGAATTAGTTAAAAATACAGAAGATAATAAAACAGAAGACAATAATATAATTATATATGGTTGCCTTGCAGGAATTGTTATATTGTTTATAATAAGCACAGTAGTTTTTGTTAAAAGGAAAAAGTCTATTCAGGAGAATTAATATGAAAAAGTTTATTACAAAGCCTAAAGTAATAATAACAATTTGTATTATTGCTATATTGGCTGTAATTGTAAGCAATATAAAAATACAGTCTGTAGATGAATATTATATGGAACATGCTACAGATATTAGTGAAGACTCTGAAACCGTCTATTTAACAATATTATGTGATACAGTTTTTGATAATATGGATAAATTAAACGATAATTTAGAACAGTACATTCCAAAGGACGGAGTAATACTAGAGAGAACAGAATATGTGTTAAGACAGGGAGATACTGTATTTGATGTATTGCAAAGAGCTGTAAGTCTTAATAAAATTCAAATGGAATATCAGGGAGCAGACAGCAATACTTATGGTACCGCTTATGTAGAGGGAATTAATTATCTATATGAATTTTCCTGTGGTAATTTATCTGGATGGATGTATATGGTAAATGGGGAATTTGTTCAATATGGTTGTTCAAATTATGTATTAAAGGACGGCGATGATATAAAGTGGGTTTATACCTGCGATTTAGGTGAAGATGTAAAAAAATATCAGGAGGATAAAAATGAAGGCAAATAATATGTTTTCCTTATATCATCCTATAGGTTTATTTATATACTTAATTTCAGTAATTGTAATTACAATGTTTACTATAAATCCAATTATGCTTTCCATAGCACTTGCAGGTGGAATTATGTATATACTTACTGTAACCAATATAAAAAGCTTTTTAAAAGGTATTATATATGAAATTCCATTTTTTATATTAATAGTTATTACAAATCCACTATTTTCTCATAATGGAGTAACCCCGCTATTTTTTTTGAATGGAAATCCTATTACCTTAGAAGCAATACTATATGGCTTAGATATAGGAATAATGATTTTAGCAGTAATATATTGGTGTAAGACCTACAATTTAGTTTTTAGTGATGAAAAATTTATTTACTTATTTGGTAAAACTATTCCAAAGCTGTCTTTAGTATTATCTATGGCATTAAAATATATTCCTTTATTAAAAAAGCAGTATAGGAAAATGAGCGATGCCAGAAAATATATGGGTTATTGTAATTCTGAGGATTTTTTTACTAAGGTAAAAAATAAACTGACAGTATTCAGTATGTTAATTACCTGGAGCTTTGAAACCTCGCTAGATACAGCTATGTCAATGAAAATTAAAGGATATGGACTAAAGGGAAGAACCCACTTTCATAACTTCAGATTTGGATATAGAGATGGTATACTTTTGATTTTAACAATTATTATAGATGTAATAGTGTTTTGGGGAATGACAAACAAAATTACACAGTTTTATTTTTATCCTAGTATAGCTGAAGGAGAACTTAATCTATTCTCTGTAGGTGTTTATGGTGCATTTGGTATACTTGTGTTTATACCTTCATTTATTGAAATCAAGGAGAAAGTTAAATGGAAATATTATGTGGAGAGAATTTGAGCTTTAAATACCTGGAGGGTGAAAAAGATGCAATTTCTAAGCTTAATTTTACAATAAATAAAGGGGAATTTGTAGTAATAATGGGAGAAAGTGGCTGTGGGAAAAGTACATTACTTAAAATGATTAAAAGTGAGCTTTTACCAGCAGGACAGGAAAGCGGAAGGCTTTTATATAAAGGACAGGAAATAGAAGAAGTAGAGGAGCGGACAAAGGTGTCTGAAATCGGCTTTGTAATGCAAAATGTTGATGCACAAATAGTCACGGACAGAGTTTATCACGAATTAGCCTTTGTATTAGAAAGTCTTTCCTACAAAACAGAAGAAATCAGATTAAAGGTAGGGGAAATGGCTAGTTATTTTGGTATAGAGGATTTATTTAGAAAAAAAACCGATGAGCTTTCTGGTGGGGAAAAGCAACTAGTTAATTTAGCTTCAGTTATGGTCACAGGACCAGAGCTGTTACTTCTTGATGAGCCAACCTCAAAGCTGGACCCCATTGCTGCAAGTGAATTTATTTCTACTTTACATAAAATAAATGTAGAGTTAGGCACAACAATAGTATTAGTAGAGCATCGCTTAGAAGAAGTTTTTTCTATTGCTGACAGGGTAATGCTGATGGAGGAGGGAAAGCTGTTAGCCTTTGACAAACCAAGACAGGTGGGCAAATTTTTGGTCAATCACAAGATGATTGCAGGAGCACCAAAGGCTGTGGTATTGTATAAGGAAATGCCGATACCTGAAGAGAATTGTCCTTTAAATGTAAAAGAGGGAAAGGAATACATAAGAGATAATTTTTCAAATACAAAGAATATATTTGAGCCAGAGGCATTTTGCATTAAAAACAAATTAGGGCAAAAGAAGAAAAGTAATATTGAAATAAAAAATAAAGAGATTAGTGTAAGTAATGCAAAAATAACAAAAAGTACGAATAATTTAAGTAATAAAGATAAAGCATATAACAAAGGAAATGTAAGTGGAGAGAAAATATTGGAATTAAAGGATATTTGGTTTAGATATGAAAAAGAGGAAAGTGATGTGCTTAGAGGTGTAAATTTATCAGTAGCTAAGGGCGAGGTATTTTCTCTTTTAGGTGGTAATGGAGCTGGAAAAAGCACACTTTTTTCTGTTATTTGTGGACTTCAAAAACCCTATAGAGGCAAGGTGTTAATAGATAAGTTAAATATTAGAAAATATAAGGATAAGGATTTTTATGGCAAGAAAATATGTATGCTGCCACAGGAGCCTATAAATGTATTCTTTAAAACACAGGTATATGAGGATTATATTGATGTTTTAGATAGCAGCTTTTCCTTAAAAGAAAAGGAAAGCAAAATAAAAAAGGTAGCAGATACCTTGAAAATAGAAGGATTAGTGAAGAAACACCCATATGATTTAAGTGGTGGAGAACTACAAAAGTGTGCCATAGGCAAGCTTTTGCTCCTTGAGCCGGAAATAATATTATTGGACGAGCCTACAAAGGGTATTGACGGTTGTGGCAAAGAGGAGTTAGTAAAAATCATACATCAGCTAAAGGAAAAAAAGGTAACAGTTGTAACAGTAACCCATGATGTTGAATTTGCAGCGGATATATCCGACAGATGTGGAATGTTATTTGACGGAGAAATACTGGCAGTGGAAACACCACATAACTTCTTCGGAAAAAATAATTTTTATACAACAGCAGTAAATCGTATGTCAAAAGATATATATGATAATGTAATAAAATTAGAGGAATTAGTATGGATGATAAAAGAAAATATGTAAAATATATAGTTTGTTTAATTATAATTCCTATGATACTTATAATAGGATATAAAGCCTTTGGAGAAAAAAGGTATGCTTTTATAACAATGGCAATAGCAGTATGCTCAGTTATTCCCTTTGCATTACGCTTTGAAAACAAAAAAGGCTCTACGGAGAGAATGGTTATTTTATCAGTAATGATTGCTTTGTGTGTAGTATTAAGATACTGTTTTTCAATGCTTCCACATTTTAAGCCCGTAACAGCCTTAGTGGTTATTACAGGAATATATATGGGAGGAGAAACAGGCTTTTTATGTGGTGCATTTTCAGCGGTACTTTCAAATTTTATATTTGGGCAGGGTCCGTGGACACCTTTTCAAATGTTCGCCTGGGGGATGACAGGACTGGTAGCCGGTATATTTTCAAAATATCTTAAAAAGAGCAGGATATGGTTATGTATATATGGTGCAGCTAGTGGAATAATGTATTCCTTGATTATGGACATATGGACAGCTATGTGGCAGGAGGGAGTATTTAATATAAAAAGATATATTGCCTGCGTGGTTACAAGCCTGCCAGTTATGGCAATATATATAGTTTCAAATATTATATTTCTTTGGTTAATGGCAAAACCTATAGGAGAAAAAATAGAGAGAGTAAAGAAAAAAATGAATATGAATTAAAAATGGACTGTCGCACTAAGAAATTAGTGCAACAGTCCATTTTTGTAAAACTCTTGTTTATAAAGGAGATATGAAAAAATACCAAAAAACTTATTTAAGAACTTTTTCGATAGAAGCTAAAATCTGTTCTGGCTCAAATGGCTTTGCAATAAAGTCATCAGCACCATATTTAACAGCTTCAACAATTTTGCTGCTCTGTCCGGCAGCAGTAACCATAATAACCTTGATTTCAGGGTATCTGGTCTTTATAATCTGTAAAGCTTCAATACCATCAAGTACAGGCATTGTAATATCCAAAGTAACTATCTCAGGCTTAAATTCTTTGCATTTTTTAAAACCATCATCACCATTTACAGCTTCGCCTAAAACAGTATGACCAGCTCCTTCTAAAATACCACGAAGAACCTTTCTTGATGTTCGTGAATCATCAACAATTAATATCGATGCCATAGCAATCCTCCTAATTTATTTTATAGTCATTATCAACTACAGCAACCAAGTCAACTGGCTTTCCGGCAATAGTCATTGGTAACTTGTAGACTATATCTGAAGCAATCGAACCATTATCAAAGAATAGAGGTGGTTCCATATCAACTTCAATATTTTCTTTGCTTAGTGCAGACGCATACAAACCATTGATACAATTAATAAATTCGCAAACTGAATCAAAGGAGTCTGCATCAACCTCTGTAAATTCTTCCTTTGCGAAAGGATTTGCGATTGATAAAAGTGAAGTATCATTACCGGCAAAGCCTAATAGAATTGAATGGTCACCTTTTACAGACTGGGTTGCAATGTGCTCAAAGGATAAGAATCCAACCTCTTCTAAGCTTTCAAAAGTAACCTCTGTTGAAATGAAACGGATAATATTTCTAATAGCAAGACCAATAAGTCTGTTTGCAAGCTCATTTTCTGATTTTACAAATACAGAAATAACATTATCTACATCATTGCTCTTAAGCAATGAGAAATCTTCATCAGATATGTTCTTAGCTTCTTTAAAGGAAATGATAGAAGCTTCGATTTCTTCCATACTAAGGTAGCCACCCTCTGTGATAGCTGAAACAAGCTGCATATAAGCATTGCCCTGCAAGCTAAGCAGGTGAGATACCTGTTCGTTTGTCAAATAACCTTTCTCAACAGCAATATCACCGAAACGCTTATCCATTGCTACCTGTAATCTGTTGATTTCCTCAGACTGCTTTTCAGTAAGCAGTTTCTCTGAAACCGCAATAAGTCCTAATTTTACTCTTGTAGTTTTCATTGTGTCTTTAATTTTATAAAAATCATCATTTGATATTTTTCCTGATTCTACAAGATACTTTCCAAAAAATTCTTCAAACATAAAGAATCCCCTTTCACTGTATAATATAAACACGAATTGTTTAGAAAGATTATACTACAAAAACAAACAAATATCCACATATTTTAAAAAAATGTGAAAAACAAAAAATATAATTGTTATTTACTTTCAAAATTGATATAATGCTCATATATATTTAGTGATACAAACGAGGTCAGAATGAATTTAAATATCTATTTTCAGGTATGTGGGGTGGTTATTCTTGTATTGATAATGGTCATGTTTTCAAAAAGATCAGTGTTGGATATTCCATCATTTACAGCATATAGAAACCTGCTGATAAGCGTTTTTGTGTGCGTATGTCTGGATATTGAGTCTATATTTGCGTTAAATATGGCAGACTATGAGAAAAGTATATTTACAGCAGTGGTTTGCAGACTATATTTAATTTCAATAGCCATAGTAGCATACTTCATATTGAAGTACACTATATGTCAGATGGAAGATCAGATAAAACATATAAAGCTGACATTGTGGATAGTCAGGATAATTATTGCAGCTTATATGCTTCTAAGCTTGTTTATGCCAGTGTTATACCATGTTGAAAGAAATGGAATATATACATATGGTGCATATGTAATCCTTACATATTTTGTTGCTGTTTTAATAGTGGCAATATGTATTGTTTATTTAGTATCACTCTGGCGGCATATGAAAAGTGAGAAAAGCCGTTCTGTTGCATTTGTGCTGTTTTGCTTGTGTATGGCAACAGCTATTCAGTTTTTTAACAATGAGCTTTTATTAATAAGCTTTTCTTTGTCAGTAGCAATGATGTATATGTACATATATTTGGAAAATCCTAATGATTACATAGACAAAGTAAGTGGTATTTTTAATTTAGATGCGGCTGATATATTTTTGAATAATAGGTTAGAAAAAAATGATCATATAAATTTTATTACAATAGAAATAACCGGGATTAAATTTATTAATGAAACCTTTGGCTCAGAGTTAGGTAATGAGCTTCTAAAAACAGTAGGACAGTTTTTAGCCTCTATCAATGATACCTTTGCTTTTCGTATGAGTGGAGCAGTGTTTTCTGTAGCATTTTTTGGGTCAGAGAAAAAATTCAACCAGATTGTTCATACAATAGAGCAAAGATTTAAGGAAAACTTCAGTATTTTAGATATTGATACAGTGCTTCCGGTACGATATTGTATATTCAAGCACAACAATATTAAGCTGAGCATACCTGAAAAAATAGAGCTTATCAGGTATTTTATGAACGATAAGGAAATAAAAGAAACTGACGGAAAAATCATTATAGACGAGACGGCAATACAAGAAAGGTTTAATAAACAAAAAATTGAAAAAGCTTTAAATGATGCTATAAATAATGGAGAGGTAATAGTAAATTATCAGCCTATTTACAACAATAAATTGGACAAATTTACAAGTGCAGAGGCACTTATGAGAATAAAGGATAAGGATGGAAAGTTTATTCCTCCAGATATATTTATTCCCATAGCCGAAAAAAATGGACTTATTATAAAGCTGGGGATGAATCTTTTTGAGCAGGTATGTGAGTTAATACAAAAAAATGATTTACAAAATACCAGCTTGAAATACATAGAGGTTAATTTGTCAGTTATACAATGTATGCAGCAGGATTTGGCAGATAAGCTGTTAATGACTATGAAAAAGTATGATGTTCCGCCGTCTTTCATCAATTTTGAAATAACAGAAACGGCTGCTAGTAATTCCGAAAGCACCTTGCTCAGCAATATGAAAAAACTGCTGGGAGAAAATTCATCATTTTCATTAGATGATTACGGTTCGGGATATTCAAATATAAACTATGTTTTAGATTTACCTATTTCATTAATAAAATATGATAAGAATATGATTTGGTCATATTTTGATAATGAAAAAGGGAGAGTAATCTTAAATTATACAGTAAATATGACTAAGGAGCTTAATTTAAAATCACTAGCTGAGGGTGTGGAAACTAAGGAACAGTACGAGCAGATAAAACAACTGGGTATAGAATATACTCAAGGCTTTTACTTTTCAAAGCCATTACCTCCAGACGAATTTGTAAAGAAAATAAAGGAAAAGTAACAGAGAAAGAAAGTGTGCAAATATGATAAAAGGAATAGATACAATAATAATAGATATTTATTTAAGGTTATATAAGAGCATAAGCAAAAAAAGTAGAAATGTAGTAGCTATAAGCCAGTATAGCTCACTTGATGTAGACGGTGATGAAGCTGTAAGCATGATAGAAAAGGAATACAATCCGATTGACGACAAGGTCAATATATATTACCACCAGTTTGAAACAACAGGAGTAAGTGACCCCTATGAGCCTTTCTTACAGTTTATTGTACAACAGATAAAAGTACAAAAAATTGATGTTGAAGAGCTGCTGCAGGTTTGTCAGGTTTTACCTGTACAAAGAGATATGTTTAGAAGCTACTTCAGACAGGGTGTATTTACCAGGACAGAAATGGTTATATATAATGAATACAAATATGAGCTTGAGGCCATAAACAATTCAATATTTCTTATGCTTAAATATATAACAAAAAGAAAACCTACACTATTTATTTTCAACAAAATCCAGTTTGCAATGGATACTACTGTAAATCTATTAAACAGGCTGGTCAGGGCTGGCTACAAGGAAATGGGCTTCCTTTTAAGTTATGATAATACATATGATGTGGCACCATACATGAAAGAAGACTGGGAGCAGTTTTTAAATATCCTTAAAGAATATGACCTTATAATCGAATGGCAAAATGAATACTTTGATAAAGATAAATATGAGGTATTTTGTGAGGATGTAGATAAAATTCCAGAGTATTATAAAAAACTTTCAAACTTAAAGGAAACCTTGTCCTTTAGACAGGCATTCTATTATATAGAAAAAATACATAATATTATAATAAGAGAAGGGGAAAATATTGATATTAGAATTAAATACGGCATATATGGTCTGGCTACAGTTGTTTCAATTTATGCAGATAAGATAGCTAATGCTGTGCTGTTTTGTAGTGAAATCAAGCTGCTTGAAAATAGTCCTGGCTGTACTGATGAGTTAAAAATGAAAATTGATTTTTTTAGTAATTATTTATTAGCTTATACACAGATGTACAATGAGCATGAAGCAGATGCAAATATATCAGCAAAAAGAAGTATTGAAATTGCTAAAAAGATGGGTGATGATAGAGCAGTATTTGTTGCTGAACTTATAGAGCATATGTCCAGATTTTCCGGCTGGAAGGATGATGTCTGGTTTGGAGAGTGTAATGAACAGGTTGATGAAGGATTAGTGGCAAGGGCTGAAAAGTATGGCTTTATAAATCATTTAGCACACATTTTAGTATATGCCTTTGACAATGATATTGCTTTGTATAAGCAGGTAGAGGGGCTGGAAAAAAGAATATATCATTGGAAAAAAGGCATAGCTTTAGCTAACAGAATACATAATTTTAAGTTCATGTTAGATGGCTGCAAAAAAGTAATTATGTTAGCCTCTACCAGCGGGTATTATGAGGTTAGTGATTATATATATGTAAATTATTCAACACCTGTTGTTTTAAGAACTAATGATATTTTTGAACAGGCAAATATTTATAACGGTCTAGGCTTTAATAAAAGTATGGAAGGGAGCTTCAGACTTGCCAATGATTATTTCAATAAAGCACTGGGCTTATTCATTAAGGATGAAAAATATGATTATATAGCAGAAACCTTTTACAATATGTCTATTAATTGTGTAATGGCAAATGATTTTATAAATGGTGAGGAGTTTGTATCTGCTGTTATTAGAATACTAGATAAATTAAAAATTAGTATGATAAGAGTGTGCCATTTATCAAAGCTATATGGTATTAAAGCTGTCTGTGCATTAATGAATGGCAATATGTATACAGCCCAAAATTACATAGAAAAGGAAAGGGAGTATTTATTAAATGTCCTTGAGATAGATGTAGATGACCCATATATGAAGTATTGGAGGGATGATTTATTCCTATACAATTACGCAAGCCTTTGTATAGAAATAAAAAGGGGCAATATAGAAAATGGAAAAAAATTCTGGGATAGAGCAATTAAGTTATCAGTAAATAGGAGCAGTACTTTTGAAGTATTACTTTTTGATTGCACAACTATTGAAGAATTTGCTGAGAGGTTTGAAAAAAATAAAAGTGAAAAAACAAAAAACTTCCTATCTATGAAGAAGTATAAAATTGAAGATATTGTAGAAACTATCAATAATATTTCTGTAAAAATAGAAAATGAAGCAATGAGCAATGATTTAGAGTTTATTGAATCCTGGAAGGATTTATTAAAGCATCTGGGTACAAATACCTTCTTGCTTGTTGAAAATGCAGCTAATTCACTTAAAAATACTTACAATGTAACAAACTTTATTGTTATTCAGTATTCAGGTAATGAGCCGGCTGTTTTATATAATGATGCCCATATATATATGGACAGAGAAAGAATGAACAATATTACCGAGTATTTTGAGAAAAATCAAAGTGCCTTGTATACCTCAAAGTTTGAAAGAGGTTATGAATATCATAAGGGCATTTTAGATTTATTTGAAGGTGATATTATAGCATCCTTTTATGCAGTGCCATTTTTTGATAAGGGAAAGCTGGATTTTATAGTTATTACATATTCAAGAGTAAGAAATACCTGGAACAGACAGGGCAACAGACTTAAGCTTTATGAAAACAACTTGAAATTCTATAATATTGTATTTCAGGAGCTGGTAGATGCTATCCATAGAATAAATGACAAAATAGAAATAGAAAACAAAGCTGTGCTGGAAACCGTCAACAAAAAGCTTAGGGATATGGCAAATATTGACAGACTTACAGGTTTATACAACAGACAGGGCTTATATTATAAAATTGATGAGTTTGTACAAAAGGGCGTTAAAGATATTTGCGTAGCCTATATCGACTTAGATAATTTCAAATATTATAATGATAGCTTTGGTCACGATATAGGTGATATTGTTTTGGAAAAAGTAGCGGTAGCACTTAAGAATATTTGTACTGAAAATGATGTCGCTGTAAGATATGGTGGTGATGAGTTTTTAATCTTGTTTAATACTAATGATTGCTATGAGGCAGCCAGAAGAGTGAATGAACTTTATAATGAATTAAAAAATAATAATTATTACATTAACAATATATCTGAGGTCTTAAAAAAAGCAGCAGAAATACCTGAAAAAAATAGAATATCTTGTTCTATCGGAGTGGCAAAGGTATGTGGAAATAATATAAAAGAGGATATTAGCAAGGCTGTTACAAATGCTGACAAAACCCTTTATTATATTAAAAGGACTACAAAGGGTGCCTGCAAGGTTTGGGATGATATTAAGGAAATCGTATAGTTATTGACAAAAAGCATTTTTATGCTAATATATAGTAAGACATTAAAGAGAGATATTATATCACTCAAAAAATGGAAAAAAGACAAAAAATTAGAAGATGTCGAGGTGTATTTTGTTATGAGAAAGATGGTTCTTTCAGTATTAGTTGGCAATACATCAGGTGTGTTAAACAGAGTTGCAGGTCTTTTCAGCAGACGAGGCTACAACATTGACAGCTTGACAGTTGGAGAAACAGAAAATCCAGCATTTTCAAGAATGACAATAGTTGTACATGGTGAAGATGAAATTCTTGAGCAGATAGAAAAGCAGATTTCCAAGCTCGTTGATGTTAAGGAGATTACAGAACTTAAGGATGGTTCGTCTGTCTGCAGAGAGCTTATTCTTGTAAAGGTTGCTGCAAATGCTGAACATAGACAACAGATTATTGCTATAGCAGATGTATTTAGAGCAAAGATTGTAGATGTGGCACCAGAGTCACTTATGGTAGAGCTTACTGGAAATCAGGCAAAGCTTGATGCATTTATAGGTTTGCTAGGCGGTTTCAAGATATTAGAGCTTGTTAGAACAGGTATAACTGGTCTTACAAGAGGCATTGAGGACTAATTAGTTAGTTTATATGTCGTTATGCCATGTACATAAGCACATAGTGTATACGCATTATATAAAACATATTAAAAAAATGGAGGAAATAAAAATGGCAAAGATATTTTACCAGGAAGATTGTAACTTATCATTATTAGAAGGAAAGACTATCGCTATTATCGGCTACGGTAGCCAGGGCCATGCTCATGCTTTAAATGCAAAGGAGTCAGGTTGCAATGTTATAATTGGTTTATATGAAGGCAGCAAGTCATGGGACAAAGCAGTAGCACAGGGATTTGAAGTATATACAGCTGCAGAGGCTGCAAAGAAGGCTGACATCATTATGATTCTTATTAATGATGAAAAGCAGGCTCAGTTATATAAAGAATCAATCGAGCCAAACCTTGAAGCAGGAAATATGCTTATGTTCGCACATGGTTTCAATATTCATTTCGGACAGATTGTTCCACCAAAGAATGTTGATGTAACTATGATAGCTCCTAAGGGACCTGGTCATACAGTAAGAAGCGAGTATCAGGCAGGCAAGGGTGTTCCTTGTTTAATAGCTGTACATCAGGATGCAACAGGCAAGGCTCAGGATTTAGCTTTAGCATATGCTTTAGCAATCGGTGGAGCAAGAGCTGGTGTTCTTGAAACAACATTTAGAACAGAAACAGAAACAGACCTTTTTGGTGAGCAGGCAGTTCTTTGTGGTGGTGTTTGTGCACTTATGCAGGCAGGTTTTGAAACATTAGTAGAAGCTGGATATGATCCAAGAAATGCTTACTTTGAATGTATTCATGAAATGAAGCTTATTGTTGACCTTATTTATCAGTCAGGCTTTGCTGGAATGAGATATTCTATTTCAAATACAGCAGAATATGGTGACTATATTACAGGTCCTAAGCTTATTACAGAAGAAACAAAGAAGACTATGAAGAAAATCCTTAAGGATATTCAGGATGGTACATTTGCAAAAGACTTCTTATTAGATATGTCACCAGCAGGTGGTCAGGCTCACTTCAAGGCTATGAGAAAGTTAGCTTCTGAGCATCCATCAGAGATTATTGGTGAAGAAATCAGAAAGCTTTATAGCTGGAACAACGAAAACGAAAAGTTAATCAACAACTAATTATGTTGGTAAAAGGAGTAAAGTGCCAGTGCATACTCCCTTTGTGATAAAAGAGCTGCCGATTGTCAGGCAGCTCTTTGTTTTATATATAAGGCAAGGATAACTATTCCTATATATGTGGCATTTAGAACAGAAATAGCAAGCATTTTATAGTTGAAAAAAAGATTTAGATTTTAGTAATAAATAGTTGAATTGGTGGGTATATTAAAGTATAATATAAGACATAAGAAATGTCCTGAAATGTTCGAGAGCCTGTATATTTTGAACCTACAATTTTAAAAAGGGATTCCTATATTATCTAATTGATGTCAGGCCTCTTTAAGTGGAAGGCAGATGTTAGCATTGCGGTTGCCCACCTAGCTTTGCTAGGACTCAAAAGGCAGGGACGGCATTTTGGGCATAATAAAATATTAAAGCAGCATATATATGCTGCTTTAATATTTTATCTACATATAAAGAAAATAATCTAATATGAATTAGGTTATTTTTATAGGATTATTATCATATTATTGAAAATATAGGACAAGAAAAAGGAAATAAAATGAAAGACAAAAAGAATATAATTTTACTTTTAATATGTGCAGTTTTGTGCGTAGGGCTTATTGCGTATGGAGTTATTTCAAACAAAGAAAGTAATCCAATGGACAATTATATAACCAGTGCTATAGTGGCGAAGGATATTTCATTAATATTTCATTCACAGGAAGAAATTGATAACGACAGCGAAACATATATGGACAAAAATATTGATGAATGGTATGTGCCTTATGTTAATATGATGTATAAAGATGAGTTTTTTAATAAAAATGATATTAAACCAACACCAGCAGGTATAGGAGAATATTTTACCTATGGCAAATTAGACCAGTTATTTACTAATATGGGAGTAGGAGACAAGGAGCTTTTAGCCTATGTAAATAACAACAAAAGCAGTGGCAAAATAACATTATCTGACTGGGGAGAAATGTATGAAACTATTATCAGCAAGCTGGACAAAAATAATAATGTTAAAAAGGTGCAGACAATTATAGTTGGAACACCTTCTAATGATGAAACTATAAGGGCTTGGAATACTAAAACCTCCACAGGAGAATATACCTTTAGTGGATTAGCCTTAGACTATTATATAGATAAAGAGGTGGTAGCCTATGTAAGAGATGAACAGATGCTCATGGTTACAAAGGTTATCAGCAATGAGGTTAAATATAATAATGCCTGGGTGATTACCATAGATGCTGGAAAAATCAAGGCATATATCGAAGGCGTTGTAAGAGAGTTTACGATTACCTCAAAAACCACTTCATATAGTAATGTAGTAGCTGATATAAAGGTAAAAAAGGGAAAACTGGATGATTTTACAATAAAAAAAGAGGTTGTATTAGGTAAGGTTTTATCGTCAAGCAATGATGGCATTGAGTTAGAAAAGTCAGGATATTATAAGCTTTCAAAAAATGCAAAAATTTATCAGACCTTTGGTAATTTAAGTATGTTAAAGGTAAGTGATATTTTAGTTGGCTACGATATTGGCCAGTATTTTATTGAAAATGGCGAAATTGTAGCCGTAGTAGTAGATAGAGATGTAGATGCAAAAAATATCAGAGTTTTAATTATGAATACAGGCTATAACAGCATATACCACGATAATGTGAAATTTACGGCTGAAAACGGATTAATAGTTGAAGCTGAAAATAATACTATTGAAATAGCGCCTGATGAAGAATTTTCCTTAGATACAAATAGTAGTCTGTTACAAGAGGGCAGAGTTAAAATAAGTGCAAAGGGAATAGACGGCAAGGTTACAATTAATTCTATAAACAGGGGCTATGGAGCACCGGCATATAGAGGAGATATAGAGGCTAATATATATGACGGAAAAATAGTTATTGTTAATGAATTACCGGTAGAAAAATATTTGTTAAATGTAGTGCCTAGTGAAATGCCATATACCTACAACATTGAAGCTCTAAAAGCACAGGCTATTTGTGCCAGAAGCTACGCTTACAAGCAGATATTAGGCAATGGCTATAGCAGATTTGGTGCCCATGTAGATGATAGTACCAATTATCAGGTTTATAATAATGCCAGTGAGCAGGAATCAACTACACAGGCTGTAGAGGAAACCTATGGAAAGGTAATTACATATAATGATGCAGTAATTACAGCATATTTCTTTTCTACTTCCTGTGGAAGTACAACTGATTCAGCAGTATGGGGCAGTGTAGTGCCATATACACAAAGTATTTTGCTTACGGCAGGAGATAATAAAATTGATTTGTCAAAGGAGGAAAATTTTGATTCCTTTATAAGAGTATCCTATGATTCCTTTGATAGTGAATATCCGTGGTATAGGTGGAATGTAGCTTTGTCCCTGGAGGAACTTACAAATATTGTAAACAGCTATATTGGAAGCGTAAGCGAAAGCAGCCCACAGAATGTTTTTGTGCAGACAGATGATAAGAAATTTAAAAACGAGTATGTTTCCAATATTGGAAATGTTAAAAAAATAGAAGCATTAAAGCGAGGCAAGGGTGGAGTTCTTGAGGAAATACTTATATATGGAAGTGATAAAAATGTAAAGATTACAAAGGAACTTAACATTAGAAAGGTTTTAAATGTAAATGGATATACCATTAAAAGACTTAATGGACAGGATGTAGATAGCTTTGGTTTGCTGCCTAGTGCCTATGCAATATTTGATCCGATTATTACTGACAATCTTATAACTGGCTACAATATTATTGGTGGTGGCTATGGACATGGAGTAGGAATGAGCCAGAATGGTGCGAATTATTTAGGTAAAAATGGTAGTAATGTGGAAGAAATATTAAAGTTCTTTTATAAGGATATAGAAATAAAAAAGATGTATTAATAAAAGATAATTCAATGCTTTTTTATTTTGCTCTCCAGAGATTCGATTTCTTCGTGTAGATCTTCTCGCAGCTCATCCTTTGTATCGTCCTTTATCTGACGGACAATTTGTTTTGCCATTTGGAAGTGTCTGCGGAAGTACACATTGATTTCTGCACCTAAAAATAATATATACATACAAAAGTAAAGCCATAGTAAAAGCAGGATGGCTGTAGTAAGTGGTCCATAAATAGAGGTATGGCCTGAGTAATAGTCAATGTATATAGAGTAGGCATATGAAAAAATTTCCCAGCCTAGTGCTGAAAAAAGAGCACCAGGAATATGGTCTACAAAACGAAAGTTTTTGTTTGGTACAAGCTTATAAAACAAAACGAAAATTATAGTAAGAATCAATGGTATATACAAGCCTCGGATTGAAATAAGAAATTCCGTAGCATTATATAGAATTGGCTCATATTCTCTGAAAAATGATAATAGAGAATTGCCAAAAACAAGTATTACCAAGGATAATACAATTCCTACAATAAATATAATGGTGTATAAGGTAGCAACAAGTCTTAGGATGAAGTAATTGCGTTTATCATCAGTTTTATATATACAGTCAAAGCCCTTCATTAAGGAAAGAATACCTTTTGAGGAAGCCCATAGTGAGGCAATGGCAGTAACCGATAATAGACCTATACCACCTTGAGCATATAGCTGTGTAATAATCTGGCTTGATATATTATGAAAGTTTGAAGGAACAATGGAATTAACAACTCCAATTAAAAAAGCTTCCGTAATAGGTGTATATTTTAGTAAGGACAAAATTAACATTATAAAAGGAAAAATAGTCATAATTAAAAAGAACGAGCTTTGCGCTGCAAAGGCACTAACATGGTCCTCGTTCAATTTGTTAAGAAAACCTTTAATTAGATTGTAACACTTGTATATGAAATTCTGCTTGTTTAAATTCATATATAAAAGCTCCTTTGTAATAGGTCATTTTGATTTTGCATCAGCTTATTAAATTTATTAACCAGCTTATCTAAAAGTTGTAGACTAATATAATAGTAAAATATATATAGATTATAACACATTTTTTCTGTTTGATAATGTATTGTTTTAAATTTAAATATATACTATAATGATGATATGTAAAAAACATACTAGGAGCAGGCTATGGAAGTTTTTTTTAAGAAGAACATTGAATCAATTTTGTTTTTTGGGTTGATTATTGTATCTTTTTTTATAGTAATGTTGGCTAAGCCATATAATAGTAATAGTGATGGTTTTGAAAGATATATGAATGTTCAGACATTAACTAATGGCTGGACGTTTTGTGATGGAAAGAATGAGCAAAAAGTATCTCTGCCTGTAAGAATGAATAGTGACAGTCAAGGCGATGGTACAAGTATTTCAGCTACCTTGCCTGAAAAGATTGATGATGATTATGCTATTTGTTTTAGAACAAGTCATTCAAGAGTACAGGTTTTAATTGATGGTGTAGAAGTTTATCAATACAGATGGACAGATGAGGTTCCTTTGGGAAATTCACCAGGAAGCTTGTGGAATATAGTAGATTTATCTCCAAAATATTCCGGAAAAACCATAACCATAAAAACAGATAGTCCATATGGTATGTATGAGGGATTATTTAGAACAGTTACTTATGGTGATAAAACGAGCATTATTATGTATTTACAAAAGGAAACCAGAATAATTCTTATCCTTAGCTGTATTCCAATAGTATTAGGCATAATACTTATTATAGCTGCTTTTTTTGCTGGAAAGGAATTCTCGAAAAGACCATTTGCATATGTTGGAATTTCCCTTACTGTTGTAGGTATCTGGGAAACTACAGAAACGGGCTATTTGCAATTTCTCCAATTTGATATGTATACGGTTCAAATTGTAAATCTGCTTACCTTTGGCTTGATCCCTCTGCTAGTTATTATGGCACTTAAGTATACAAATTTCTTAAAGTATTATTTTAAAAGATTATTTTACATAAATGTAATTATTTATGCTGTATATGTATCCTTGCAGCTACTTGAAATTTCAGATATGCACCAGAACCTTATGGCTGATTCATTTATCTATGGTAATAGACTCAATATTTATATTCTGGGATACAAAAAGGTATTATGATGAGCAGGAGGACAAGGGTAGTTTTATATGTATTATGATTACCTACAATATCGTGTTTTTTGCTATGATAATCGACATATACAGAATATATGTTTATCCGGACTCTTATAATGGCTATGCCACACGAATTGCTATGGTGCTGTTTATAGTGTTTATGGCAGTTAGCATTGTGCAGCGTTCTTTAGCCGCAGAGAGAAAAAATATCGAAAGAGAAACTATTATTAATATGGCATACACAGATATTCTTACAGGTATTAAAAATAGAAGATGTTTTGAAGAGGATGCAGAAAAGCTTGCTGATGCAAAAAAGAGCTTTAATATAGTTGCTATTGATATGAACAATCTAAAAATGATTAATGATGAATTGGGTCATAAGTTTGGTGATGAGGCACTTATAAAGGTTGCAAACGCATTAAGAATATTTGAAAATTATGGTGAGGAATGTTACCGTATGGGTGGCGATGAGTTTGAGGTTATATGTAAAAAAATGGATATTGATGATATAGACAGAGTGTGCGAGCAAATAAATAAAAAGCTGGCAAAGACAGAGTATTTTCCAGGCATTCCTCTTTCAATAGCCTATGGAAGCTTTAGATTTAGTGCTAATATGGATACCGAGGTTAATAAGGTTATGGCAAGGGCTGATAAGAAAATGTATGAGAAAAAGCAGCAAATGAAAGAGATGGGCTATGCTACCAGACAGGGTTAAGTGGTAGTTGACCTGTAGCATTAATAGCATCAGCAGAGTAAAATCTGAGGGTGCTTTTTTATATAAAAATCTATAATAGAAGAATAGAAGAAAATTTGATTTTGAGGTTTGAAAAATATAGTATATATGATATAATACTAGGCTGTATTAGACTCTTTTTTGAAGGAAAAAAGAGGTTGATTTTACACACAGAGATTAAGAAGTGTAGTAAATTGTGTAGTAAAATAACATAGAAAGGCGAAAACCCTTGAAATATAAGGATTTTCAGACAGGTATATTAAGATATGAAGTTAGGTATCGTAGGTTTGCCTAATGTAGGTAAGAGTACATTGTTTAATTCACTTACAAAGGCTGGAGCAGAGTCAGCAAACTATCCATTCTGTACTATTGACCCAAATGTAGGTGTTGTTGCAGTACCAGATGAAAGATTAAATAAGCTTGCAGCTCTTTATGATTCAGATAAGATTACACCAGCAGTAATCGAGTTTGTTGATATTGCAGGACTTGTTAAGGGTGCTTCAAAGGGTGAAGGCTTAGGAAATCAGTTCTTAAGCAATATTCGAGAGGTGGATGCTATTGTACATGTTGTCAGATGCTTTGAGGATACAAATGTTATTCATGTAGAGGGCAGCATTGACCCAATTAGAGATATAGAAACAATTAATCTTGAGCTTATTTTCTCTGATATTGAAATTCTTGACAGAAGAATTGCAAAGGTATCAAGAGGCGCTAAAAATGACAAGGCATTGGCTAAGGAATTGGCACTTTTAGAGGGCTTAAAGAGCCATCTAGAGGCTGGAAAGCTTGCTAAGAGCTTTGAAACAGAGGACGAGGACGAGCTTAAGTGGCTTAAGGAATACAACCTTTTAACCTACAAGCCAGTTATATTCGCAGCTAATGTTAAGGAAGATGATTTGGCAGATGACGGTGCCAGCAATGAAAATGTTCAAAAGGTAAGAGAGTTTGCAGCAAAGGAAGGCTTTGAGGTATTTGTTGTATGTGCCCAGATTGAACAGGAAATATCAGAATTAGATGATGATGAAAAAGCAATGTTCCTTGAAGAATTAGGGCTTAAGGAATCAGGTCTTGATAAGCTTATTAAAGCAAGCTATTCTTTGCTTGGACTTATTAGTTACCTTACGGCAGGAAAACAGGAAACTAGAGCTTGGACTATTACAAAGGGAACTAAAGCACCAGGAGCAGCAGGAAAAATTCATACTGATTTTGAAAGAGGCTTTATCAAAGCGGAGGTAGTAAATTATCAGGATTTATTAGACTGCAAGAGTTATACAGTAGCCAAGGAAAAGGGACTTGTAGGACTTGAAGGCAAGGATTATGTAGTAAAAGACGGAGATGTTATTCTCTTTAGATTTAATGTATAAGGGAGATAAAAATGCTATTAGATTTAAGTATTAGTTTTCCAAATTTAGGAATAGATATATACGACCTTCCTAAAAAATTCAGCTTATTTGGAATAGATATTGCCTTTTATGGTTTAATAATAGGTATTGGAATGCTGCTTGCTATTGCTTTATCCTTTAGGGAAGCGAAAATAACAGGACAAAATGTTGATGATTATATGGATATTGCATTGTTTGGCATTATTTTTGCAATAATCGGAGCTAGAATTTACTATGTTATATTTCAATGGGATAACTACAAGGATAATTTACTGTCTGTTTTTAATATCAGACAGGGTGGATTAGCAATCTATGGTGGAGTAATAGGTGGTGTTTTAACAGGATATATTATTGCAAAAATTAAAAAGCTAAATTTCTGGCAGATTGGTGATACGGCATGCTTAGGCTTGCTGGTGGGTCAGATAATAGGCAGGTGGGGAAACTTCTTTAATAGAGAAGCCTTTGGTGGAGATTCCAATGGACTATTTGCAATGAAAATAAATGTAAATGACCCAAATGCAGTGATTAATGTGCCGGATGGAGTCAGCTATATTGATAGTGCCCATAATTTTATACAGGTACAGCCAACCTTCCTTTATGAATCATTTTTTAATTTATGCTTATTAATTATAATAATGATATTTAGAAAAAAGAAAAAATATTATGGCGAAGTGTTTATGTGGTATTTCCTGGGCTATGGAATTATTAGATTTTTTGTAGAAGGAATGAGAACAGACCAGCTTATTATGCCGGTCATTAATTATCCGGTATCACAGCTTTTATCCTTAGTACTTGTAATTGCTACAGCATCAATTCTTATTGCAAACAGAATATGTATCAAAAAGAAGGGCAGACCAGCCATAAAGATTTTTTGTTTAGCAAGCACCTTGTAGGTGCTTGCCCGACTTGCTTGCCAATGGCAACCAAGTCGGATAAAAAGCAATCTAATAAAAAATAGACAAAAGAAAGAGAGACTAATTAAATGAGTACAAGCCAAATAGTAATATTTATTACAATTATTGCCTATTTGCTGATGGTGTTAGGTATAGGTATTTATTATTCAAAAAAGAATGAGTCAGTAGATGATTTTTATTTAGGCGGCAGAAAATTAGGACCATTTGTTACTGCTATGAGTGCAGAAGCCTCGGATATGAGTGGCTGGCTTTTAATGGGACTTCCTGGAGTGGCCTACATGACAGGTATTGCAGATGCAGCGTGGACAGCTATTGGCTTAGCAATAGGAACTTATCTCAACTGGCTTATTGTGGCTAAAAGAATTAGAAGATATTCAATAGTAGCAGGAAATTCTATTACAATACCGGAGTTCTTCTCAAAAAGATATCATGATGATAAAAATATACTTATGCTAATATCAGCAGTTATTATAGTGATATTCTTTATTCCTTATACAGCTTCAGGCTTTGCAGCTTGTGGCAAGCTCTTTAATTCCTTGTTTGGAATAAATTATTTCTGGGCAATGATAATAAGTGCAGTTGTAATATTGTTATATACAACAATGGGTGGTTTTTTAGCTGCTAGTACAACAGATTTCCTGCAAAGTATTATTATGACTATTGCCTTAGTAGTAGTTTTAGGTTTTGGAGTGGCAAGTGCTGGTGGTGTTGAAAATGTTGTAGATAATGCAAAGAGCTTAGTTGGTTATTTGAGTTTTACAGCAACACATAATATGGCTGACAATACCTCGAACCCATATGGTTTACTTACAATAATCTCTACAATAGCATGGGGACTTGGGTATTTTGGTATGCCACATATTTTACTTAGATTTATGGCTATATCAGATGAAAAGAAACTTAAGCTTTCTAGAAGAGTTGCTACAATCTGGGTAGTTATTTCTTTGACTATTGCAATACTTATTGGTATTATTGGACTTGGTATAACAAAGTATGGAAATATTCCAGACTTAACAAAAAATTCAGGAACAGCAGAAACTATAATTGTAGAAATTGCTAACTTCCTTAGTACATATGGAATTTTCGCAGCAGTGGTTGCGGGTGTAATATTAGCAGGAATTTTGGCATCTACGATGTCAACCTCTGATTCCCAGCTGCTTGCAGCCTCTTCATCAATTTCAGAAAACATAGTAAGAAGCGTGTTTAAAGTAAATATAAGTGCAAAGGCACAGATGATAGTTGCGAGAGTATCAGTTATACTTATTTCCATAATTGCTATTATATTAGCAAGTGATCCGGACAGCTCAGTATTTAATATAGTATCCTTTGCCTGGGCTGGCTTTGGCGCAGCCTTCGGACCAGTTGTTTTATTCTCACTTTTCTGGAAGCGTTCAAATATGTATGGAGCACTTTCAGGAATGGTAGTGGGTGGCGTAATGGTGTTTGTTTGGAAGTATTTAGTCAGACCTATCGGTGGAATATGGGATATTTATGAATTACTTCCGGCCTTTGTAGCTGCGTCAATAGCTATAGTTGTAGTTAGCCTTTTGACAAAGAAGCCTTCTGATGAAATAATTGAGGAATTTGAAAGAGTTTCTGCTGGAAACTAGATATAAAATCAACTAAAAACACTATATGTTGTGATAAAAAAACAGTGACCCCAAGATATGTATTTTACATATTTTGGGGTTATTTTTTTTGCCTTAAACATTAAAAAAAACTTGATTTTAGGCTGTATTTATTATATTATTAATGCAAGAAGTGGTGAAAAATGGGTGAAAGTGATGTGAATGTGTCACAAAGTGGTAGATTTTCAAAACTTTTACCAAAAAAGAAGGTGTTAATTATGTTCATGAGTGAATACACTCATTCAATCGATACAAAGGGACGAGTTATCGTTCCCGCAAAGTTTCGAGAATCATTAGGTAATGAGTTTGTTATCACTCAGGGACTTGATGGTTGTTTATTTGTGTTTCCAAATGAAGAATGGAACGCCTTTGAAGAAAAATTAAAATCACTTCCAATGTCTAACAAAGATGCAAGAAAATTTGTCCGTTTCTTTTTAGCTGGTGCAGCTGCCGTAGAGCTTGATAAGCAGGGAAGAATACTTATTCCTACAGTACTTAGAGAGTTTGCTGGATTAGAAAAGGATGTTGTAGTTGTTGGAGTTGGCAGCAGAGTCGAAATTTGGGATAAGTCAAGATGGGATGAAGCAACAACCTTTAGTGATATGGATGAGATTGCAGAGCATATGTCAGATCTGGGACTTATTATTTAAGGAAATGAGATATGGAATTTAATCATAAGTCAGTATTACTAGAAGAAACAATTAATAGCTTAAATATCAAGCCTGATGGAATATATGTTGATGGAACACTTGGCGGAGCCGGACACGCAGCAAAGGTTATTGAAAGGCTGTCTGGCAATGGAAGATTTGTCGGCATAGATCAGGACGAGGATGCGTTGTGCGCTGCAAAGGACAAGCTAAGCAGATACAATGACAAGGTTCGCATTGATATTGTTAAAAGTAATTATAAGGATATGATAAATGTTCTTAAAAGCCTAAACATTGAAAAGGTAGACGGAATTCTTTTAGATATAGGTGTATCCTCATACCAGATAGATACAGTAGAAAGAGGTTTTACCTATAAGGAGGACGGCCCTCTTGATATGAGAATGGACAAGAGCAGTTCCTTTTCAGCAAAAAATGTTGTAAATGAATACAGCGAAATGGAGCTTTTTAGAATTATCAGAGATTATGGTGAAGATAAATTTGCAAAAAATATTGCTAAACATATTGTTCAAAAGAGGGCAGAAAAGCCTTTTGAAACAACAGGAGAGCTTATAGAGGCTATAAAGGCAGCTATACCTGCCAAGATAAGAGCAAATGGCGGGCACCCTGCAAAGAAAACCTTTCAGGCTATTAGAATAGAAGTAAACAAAGAACTTGAGGTTTTGGAAAATTCTATTGATGAAATGATAGATGCTTTAGCGGATGGTGGAAGACTTAGTATAATTACCTTCCATTCTCTGGAGGATAGAATTGTTAAAAATAAATTCAGGGAAAATGAAAACCCTTGTATTTGTCCTCCGAACTTTCCGGTTTGTGTGTGCGGTAGAAAATCAAAAGGAATAGTAATAACAAGAAAGCCTATAGTTCCAAGTGATGAAGAGATAAGTGAAAATAAAAGGTCAAAAAGTTCCAAACTTAGAGTTTTTGAACGAAGAATAGGAGATTAGTCAGGCATTTTTTTGTGGTCCAAGGAAGGAAAATTATGGAAAGAAGAGAAATGAATAAAAGAATAAATAAAGTTATGTATACTACAGATGGTAATGTAATAAGAAAAATAAATGCTGTACCGGAGAAAATTGTTACACCTAAAAAGAAGCAGGCGGTAACAAGACTTGACAAGCAGGAAATTCGCAGACAGAATAGAAATTATAGAAAAACATACAGAGAAAATGAAAATGCTTTTACAATGAGCGTTCCATATGTTATATTTTTAACTGTAGCAGTTATAGCAGTTGTTGTAATGTGTATACAGTATTTGCAGTTAAGTGCAAAGGTTACTGATGTTAAAGGAAATATTTCAAATCTTGAATCGGAATTTGATTCCTTAAAGGCACAAAATGATGCTATAGATTACGAAATTAATGGATTTATCGATGTAGATTATATTATGAAGGTTGCAACAGAGGAGTTAGGTATGGTTAATCCTTCTAAAAATCAAATTCAGTATTATGATAGCTCAGCTTCAGAATATATGAAACAATACGGAGATATTCCAAATAACAACTAAGTAGGTATATCGATGAGTAAAACAAAAAATTATAGAAAAACTAAAAGGCCGGCAGCTTTTGACAGAAATATGCGTATACACTTAGGTGTAGTAGTTAGTTTTGTCATAATATTACTGGTCTTTTTGATTGGAGTTTTGATTTTTAAGAATAATACTAAGGGCGACGAATATGCAAGAAATGTATTAGAACAGCAAAACTATTCCAGCACTACGATGCCTTACAAACGAGGAGATATTGTAGACAGAAATGGTGTTGTTTTGGCTACCAGCATAAAAGTATATAATCTTATTTTAGACCCTAAGATTATGCTTTCTGATGATAAGAAATATCTGGACGACTCTATTAATGCCTTGGTAGATTGCTTTGGCTATGACAGAGAGGAGCTGCTCAAGCTTATTAATGATAATAGTGAAAGAAGCTATTATATATATAAGAAGAAGCTTTCCTATGAAGAAATTAAAAAGTTCTTAGAAGCAAAGGATGATCCAAAAAAATATCCAAATTTACAGGGTGTCTGGTTTGAAACAGAATATGAGAGAAAATATCCCTTCTCAGCATTAGCTTGTAATGTAATAGGCTTTACTTCAGCAGGAAATGTGGGAACCTGGGGTATTGAGGAATATTACAATGAATACTTAAATGGTGTTGACGGAAGAAAATACGGATATGTAAATAATGAAAATATTATGGAGGAGGTTGAAAAGAAGGCAGAGGACGGAGATACAGTTGTATCTACAATAGATTTTAATATTCAGTCAATAGTTGAAAAGCATATTAATGAATATAATGAGTCAATAGACCCAGAGCATATTGGAATTGTTATTATGGACCCTAGAAATGGTGAAATACTAGCAATGGCTGGAAAGCTTTCTTACGATTTGAATAATCCAAGAGATTTGTCAAAATATTATACAGAGCAGGAAATACAGGCAATGAGTGATGAGGACAAGCTGGCTGCTCTTAATAATATTTGGAGAAATTATTGTATTAGTGACAGCTATGAGCCAGGCTCTACAGCAAAGCCGTACACTATTGCGGCTGCATTAGAAGAGGGCAAAATCAAGGCAGAGGATGAATATGTCTGCGACGGCTCAGAGGTTGTTGGCGGCTGGACTATCAGATGCCACAACACACAAGGTCACGGAAAGATAAGTATGTATCAGGCTATAGCATATTCCTGCAACGATGCCTTAATGGCTATTGCGGCGAAGGAGGGTGCTGAGATTTTTACAACATATCAGAAGAGATTTAATTTTGGTATGAAAACAAGAATTGATTTACCTGGCGAGGAAAGCTGTGCAAATCTTATTTTCTCAGCAGCAAATATGGGACCTGCTGATTTGGCTACAAACTCCTTTGGACAGAATTATAATGTTACAATGGTTCAGGTGGCAGCAGCTTTTTCTTCCTTGATTAATGGCGGAAATTATTATACGCCACATGTTGTGAAACAAATTGTAAACAGCAATGGTGGCGTAGTTGAAGAGGTAGATAAAAAGCTGGTTAAGCAGACGGTTACAAAACAGACCTCAGACGAAATAAAAAAAGGTCTTAGAATGTGTGTTGAAGCTGGAACAGGCAGAACTGCCGGAGTTGAAGGCTACATTATTTCAGGAAAAACCGGTACAGCAGAAAAATATCCTAGAGGCAACAATAAATATCTGTTGTCCTTTATAGGTTTTGCTCCATATGAAAATCCACAGCTTGTATGTTATGTAGTGGTGGATAATCCAGATGTTGAAAATCAGTCAACTACATATGCAACTACCTTATTTAAGGATGTTATGACAGAGGTGCTTACCTATATGAATATCTTCCCAGACAGAGAGGATGATAATAGTAATACAGACAACAGCACTGGAAACAATACAAACAACACCGGAAATAACACAGGCAGCAATACAAACAATAATGCCGGAAATAACACAGGTAGCAATACAAATAACAATGCAGGAAATAACACAGGCAGCAATACAAACAATAATGCCGGAAATAACACAGGCAGCAATACAAATAATAATGCCGGAAATAACACGGGCAGCAATACAACCTCTGCCGGAGATTCTGATGAGTCGTTTTCAAATGGTATTATAGATGGTGATGAAAATCATCAGAATTATCAGGATACATCAGGAAATACAGGCAATACAGGCAATACAGGAAATGCCAACAGCACAGGAAATACAGGCAATACAGGAAGCACCAACAATACAGGTGCTACAGGCAACGCAGGAGCCTCTGGAACACAAGCTGGCAACTAAAATATAAATAATTAGAATTAATAATAAGCACACCTCATAATATTTTAATGATAATCAAATATTATGGGGTGTTTTTTTGAATAAAAGCAATACTGAAATTAAGAAAAAGACCTTTACAATAGTTCTTTTATGTCTGCTCGTAATGATAGTATTAGTTGGCAGATTAATTAATATAATGGTATTTAAGTCAGACTATTATCAAAAAAAGGCTGATGATTTGCATGAAAGAGAAAGAAATATCAAGGCAGCCAGAGGTGAAATATTAGATAGAAATGGTGTGGTGCTGGCTGCTAATAAAACTGTATGTACAGTATCGGTAATACATAGTCAGATTACAGATAAGGAAAAGGTTATTGAGGTACTTACAGAATGTCTTGGAATTGATAGGGCAGAAATTGTAAAAAAGGTAGAAAAGGTAAGCTCCAGAGAAAAAATAAAATCGAATGTGGATAAGAAAATCGGAGATAAAATTCGTCAGTATAATTTAGACGGAGTAAAGGTAGATGAGGACTATAAAAGATTTTATCCCTATGGCTCTTTAGCGTCAAAGGTTATGGGCTTTACCGGCTCTGATAATCAAGGAATAATTGGTCTGGAAGTTCAATATGATAAATTTTTAATGGGAAAGGACGGAAAAATATTAACAGAAACAGATGCGTATGGAATTGAAAGAGAAAACATTGTTGAAAAAAGAGTTGAGGCTGTTAAGGGGGACAATTTAGTAACCTCTATTGATTATAATATACAGGAATATGTAACTCAGGCAGCATTAAAGGTAAGAGAAGAAAAGGCGGCAAATTATGTTGCTATTATTGTAATGAATCCTCAAAACGGAGAAATATATGCAATGGTTAATGTTCCGGAATTTGACTTAAACAACCCCTATGAGTTGAATATTGAGCATGCGGAGGGGGAGAAAAAAATGGATGCACTAAATAAAATGTGGAGAAATCAAAGTATAAATGATACCTATGAGCCAGGCTCAACCTTTAAAATCGTAACAGCTACAGCAGGACTAGAAACAGGAGTTGTGAATGTTAATTCTACATTTTCCTGTCCGGGCTTTAGAGTGGTAGAAGATAGGAGAATAAGGTGTCATAAGGTGTCAGGACACGGAAGTGAAAACTTTGTTCAGGGTACAATGAACTCCTGTAATCCTGTGTTTATTGATGTGGGACTTAGAATAGGAAAGGAGAATTATTATACATACTTAAAAAGATTAGGGCTTTTGGAAAAAACGGGAATAGATTTGCCGGGAGAAGCAAAAACAATAATACATAAAATAGAAAATGTAGGTGAGGTAGAGCTTGCAACTATGTCCTTTGGACAGTCTTTCCAGATTACTCCCTTGCAGCTGCTTAGAGCAGTTTCAGCGGTAGTCAATGGAGGAACACTTATTACACCTCATTTTGGAATTAGAACGGTAGATATGGATAATAATATAACAAACGAGTTTAAATATCCACAGGTGGAAAATGTTATTTCAAAGGAAACCAGTGGAACTATGAAATATATTTTAGAGAAAGTAGTAAGTGAAGGCGGAGGAAAAAAAGGTCAGGTGGAAGGTTATGCCGTTTCTGGAAAGACAGCAACCTCAGAAAAACTTCCAAGAGGTAGTGGAAAGTATATAGGCTCCTTTATTGGCTTTGCTCCTTCAGATAATCCGCAGGTAATAGCTATTTGTATAGTAGATGAGCCAGTGGGAGTGTATTATGGGGGGACAATCGCTGCACCGGTTGTAGCAGATATATTTAGTAATATTTTACCTTATCTGGGCATAGAAAAAACATATACAACTAATGAAGAGTGATGTCTATATTGTTGATAAAAATAAAGAAAAATGCTATACTAAAAAAGTGTCTAGGGGAGAGAATAATGAGAGAAAATATTACAGAACCAATTATAGTTTCATTTTTAATAAGTGCTTGTCTTTGTCCTATAGTGATTCCATTTTTACATAAATTAAAATGTGGTCAGTATATAAGAAAGGAAGGACCTAAAAAGCATCAGGAAAAGTCAGGGACACCTACAATGGGTGGCCTGATTATTTTGGCTAGTGTGGTGGTTACATCACTTATCTATGTTAAAAATTTCAAAGAAATTATCCCTATTCTATTTGTAACCTTAGGTTTTGGTGTTATAGGACTTATGGACGATTACATAAAGGTAGTAATGAAACGGAATATGGGACTTAGTGCTATAGAAAAATTATTATTACAGACTATAGTTGCGGTTATATTTATATTTTACATAGATTATCTGGGTATGAGTGATAGTGTTATTCTTCCTTTTTTAAACGGGAGGGAATGGCAGGTTGGTGGTCTGTACAATGTTTTAGTGCTGGTAGTTATTTTAGGCACAGTAAATGGTGCTAATTTTACAGACGGTATAGACGGACTGGCAACAGGAGTGACACTTATTATTACAGTATTTTTTGGGGCAATAGCATATGCAGTAAATGAATCAGTTACACCGATTATAGGAGCTGTTACAGGTGCGTTAATGGGATTTTTCTTATTTAATGTACATCCGGCCCGGGTGTTTATGGGTGATACAGGTTCTCTGGCTTTAGGTGGCTTTGTTGCATCTACTGCGATAGTTTTAAAAATGCACTTATTTATAATAATTGTAGCGTTTATCTATTTTATAGAGGTTTTATCTGTAATTGTTCAGGTGGCATTTTTTAAGCTTACAAAAGGAAAAAGACTCTTGAAAATGGCTCCCCTGCATCATCATTTTGAGCTGTGTGGATGGTCTGAAACAAGAATTGTAGCAGTGTTTTCAGTGGTAACAGCACTTTTGTGCATAGTTGCCTATGAAGCATTATAGATTAGTGAAAGGCGATTAAGGGATAAATGGCAAATAGTAGATATATAAAAAGAAAATGGGATATGAGTTTATTAGTTACGGTTATTTTTTTGGTATGTTTTGGACTTGTTATGATTTATTCCACAAGCTCTTACGAGGCAGCAATGAAATTCGGGGATTCTACATTTTATTTAAAAAGACAGCTGCTTGCTACAGTGCTAGGAATAATAGTTATGTTTTTTACAGCCTCCATTGATTATCATAGGTGGGGAAAATATGCTATACTTGCATATATTGCTACTATTATATGTATTGTGCTGGTACTTACACCTATTGGTATTGAGGCAAATGGTGCAAGGAGATGGATAGGAGTAGGCTCGTTTTCCTTTCAGCCAGCAGAGCTTGCAAAGCTGTCAATAATATTATTTTTTGCATTTTTCTTATCTAAGAAGCCAAATCTGGTAAATAAATTTGGTACTTCTGTGGCAATGCTTATATACGCAGCTCTTATTTCAGGCTTAATAGTTGTAATTACAAAGAACCTAAGCTCGGCTATAATAGTTATGGGTATTGCATATATTATGATTTTGGTTACAAGCAAAAAATCCCGTTGGTTTGTATTCATTGCTGTTTTAGGTTTTGCAGCAATGGTAGCTGTACTGTTTTTAGCAGGTGGTTTCAGATTAGAAAGAATAAGAGTATGGCTGGAGCCTGAAAAATATGCACAGGACGGTGGCTTTCAGACACTACAGGCATTGTATGCACTAGGCTCAGGCGGGCTTTTTGGTAAAGGCTTAGGACAGAGTGTACAAAAGCTGGGCTTTGTTCCAGAAGCACAAAATGATATGGTTTTTTCTATTATTTGTGAAGAATTAGGTATTTTTGGTGGTATTGCAATAATTATCCTCTTTGGCTTTATGATATGGCGACTTATGTCTATTGCCAATAATGCAGAGGATTTGTTTGGAACCTTAATAGCTGTAGGCGTTCTGGCACATATTGCAATACAGGTGGTTTTAAATATTGCAGTTGTAACCAACACAATACCAAATACAGGTATTACATTACCATTTATCAGCTATGGTGGTACATCTACGGTATTCTTAATGGCTGAAATGGGATTGGCATTGTCTGTATCTAAGGGTAAAAAGGTAAAAAGACAGGTGACAAGAGATGAAGAAGAGTAAAATAATTATTATTTCAATTATAGCAGTTTTGCTAATAGCACTTGGAATAATAGCAGCTATGCTTAAAATAACAGTTGCCTATACTGACAAAAATGGAAAAATAACAAATTCAGAGGAGCTGGGTGTTTTTACAATTACCTTTACTGGCTCTGACAGATATACTTCAAAGGAGTTAGAGGAATATTTTTTCAGTAAAAAGACAGACCGAAATCCTTTTGTGTTTTTGTTTAAAAGCAAGTTTTGTGACAAAATACAAATTCCTTTTGTAGAAACCTATGATGTGGAAATGCTGTCCCTTACAGATTATAAGGTTACAATATATGAAAAATCTGTAGTAGGCTATATTAATTATATGGGAAGCAATATGTATTTCGACAAGGACGGAATAGTAGTAGAAAGCTCTGGTAAAATATTAGAAAATGTACCACTGATTACAGGCATAAAATTTGATTATATTATATTGCATCAGAAGCTTCCTGTAGAAAATCAGCAGATATTTACAATATTGCTGGAGATTACACAGCTTATAGAAAAGTATCAGATAAATACGGACAAGATATACATATCAACAGATTTTGAGATTTCACTAACCTTAGATAAGGTTACTGTGGAGCTTGGAAAAAGTGAGGATTTAGCAGAAAAAGTAAAGGAATTAAAGGATTTAATTCCCTCTCTTATTAATGAAAAGGGGGTGCTTGACATGAAACAATACAATTATGGAAATAGTGGTTATACATTTAAAAAGGATAATCCAGAATAAATAGTGATAGACAAAGGATGATATTGTACGATAAAGTGGCAAAAAAAGAACAAAAAGTTTAATTTTATAGTTGATTATTTTTCATTTTAATTATATTATATAAGGTAGATTATGCTTAAAAGGCAAAAAGAAATAATCGGTAACTTGTGAAGGAGGATATAACCTTGCTTGAAATTAGAACAAACGAGGCAGAGGCAGCAGCTAGAATCATCGTAGTAGGTGTTGGAGGCGCTGGTAACAATGCAGTTAATAGAATGATAGATGAAAATATAACAGGTGTTGAATTTATTGGTATTAATACTGATAAGCAGGCTTTAAAGCTTTGCAAGGCACCTATAGCATTACAGATAGGCGAAAAGCTTACTAAAGGATTAGGTGCAGGAGCACAGCCAGAGGTTGGCGAAAAAGCGGCTGAGGAAAACGAAGAAGAATTATCAGAAGCCTTAAAGGGTGCTGATATGGTTTTCGTTACCTGTGGAATGGGTGGCGGAACTGGTACAGGAGCAGCTCCGGTAGTTGCGAGAATTGCTAAAGAGCAAGGTATTCTTACAGTTGGTGTTGTTACAAAGCCTTTCAAATTTGAAGCAAAGACTCGTATGAGCAATGCTCTTTCCGGTATTGAAAAGTTAAAAGAAAATGTAGATACACTTATTGTTATTCCAAATGATAAGTTATTAGAGATAGTTGATAGAAGAACTACTATGCCGGAGGCTTTAAAGAAAGCTGATGAGGTATTGCAGCAGGCAGTTCAGGGTATTACAGACCTTATTAATGTACCAGCACTTATCAATCTTGATTTTGCTGATGTACAAACTGTTATGCAGAATAAGGGAATTGCTCATATTGGTATTGGTACTGGCAAGGGTGATGACAAGGCAAACGAGGCTGTTAGACTTGCAGTTTCAAGTCCACTTCTTGAAACAAGTATTCAGGGTGCATCACATGTTATTATTAACATATCTGGTGATATTAGCCTTATGGAAGCAAACGAGGCAGCCAGCTTTGTTCAGGAGCTTGCTGGCGAGGAGGCAAATGTTATATTTGGTTCTCGTTATGATGATACATATCCAGACGAGTGTACAATCACAGTTATTGCTACTGGTTTGGAGGATACAAATGAAGCTGCAGCTACACAGCAGCCATCATTTGCTGCAGGTGTAAATACTGGATTTAGAGCAAACACAGTTAAGCCTGTAGGTCAGTTTAACAGACCAGCTACAAGCTTTGGTACTACAGCAGGACAGGCTCAGCCATTACAGTCTGTACAGCCTAGAACAATGGGTATCCAGTCACAGCCTGTTGAAAGAAGTGTAAGTGAAAGATCAATCAATATACCTACATTTTTACAGAAGAAAAGATAGGTAGTTTCGTTTAGAAAAATAAGAGTTTTAAAAATATTTAAAGGCTATCATATATATTGCTGTCTGGTGATGTATATGGTAGCTTTTTACATATAATTGACAAGAACTTGACGCTTAAAATATTATAGTTTGTTATTTTATTAATGGGTAATGAAGAATTACCTGAAAAAATTTAAAGCTGAGAGGGGGTAAAAGTGAGATATGTAATATATCCAGATGTAATTTTTGGTGTTGAGGTACTTATTAATTATATACTTATAGGCTTTGTTGGAAAAATAATCAAAACAAAATCCACTTCTTTAAAAAAAATTTGTTCCGCGGCCTTAGGAGCAATTATTTCTACATTATGTTATGTGTATGTCAGAAATATTGCAGCTATATTGATAATTAAGTATTTGCTTGAAAATTCTATTATGGTGTTTATTTCATTTAGTATTAAAGATGAAAAAGGCTTTTTTAAGGCTGTATTTATTGGAGCCGCATTAGATTTATTTATAAGCGGATGTATGAACTATATGTATTATAATACATATATTGGAATAATGGCAGGTGGTTTTATTAATGAAGTTATTAATCCTAATAAAAGTATGCTTAAATTCATTGGAATATCACTTATTACATATGTATTTTTAGATGGAGCAACAGAAATTATTTTAAAACAAAGCTCAAAAAAAATATTAGGTACATATTATGTGAAAATTATATATGGTGAATATGAATTAAAAATAAAAGGAATATATGATAGTGGTAATACATTAACAGAACCTATAGGAAAAAAGGATGTATATATAGTAGAAAATAGTATTGCCAATGAAATATGTAAATGGGAGGGTATATATAATTCTCTAATCATAGTTCCCTATAATTGCATTAATGGAAATGGAGTACTTCCAACATTTTTAGTAGATAATTTAAAAGTATATGATGAGTTTAATAATTTAATAAAGGAGATTAAAAATCCCAGAATAGGGATTAGTAATGGAAATGTATCTGAAAATGGGGATTTTCAGATGATTTTAAATAGAGGGTTATTTAATAAGTGATTCTGGATAGAAAGGGATATAAAAATAATAAGAGGTAAAATATGTTATTAAGGATTTCAGCAGGTACAGGGTTATGCCTTAAAATGTATCATAGCATAAAAAGTTTTTTGTTTGAAGGTTCAGGTGATATAAATTATATTGGAGGAGCTGAGGTTTTACCACCACCCTTAGAGCCATATGAGGAAATTAATGCTATATGTGAATTGGGTACGGAAAATGAAATAAAAGCCAGAAATATGTTAATAGAACATAATTTAAGGTTAGTTGTATATATAGCAAAAAAATTTGATAATACTGGTGTGGGTGTGGAAGATTTAATATCTATTGGAACTATTGGCTTAATAAAAGCAATTAATACATACAATAAAGACAAAAATATAAAGCTGGCTACATATGCCAGCAGGTGTATAGAAAATGAAATATTAATGCACCTTAGAAGAATTAATAAAACTAAGTTTGAGGTTTCTATTGATGAGCCTTTAAATGTAGATTGGGACGGAAATGAATTGTTATTGTCTGATGTACTAGGAACAGAGGACGATGTTGTGTCTAAGAATATTGAAGATGAGGTGGAGAAAAGACTATTAAATAAAGCTATAGAAAAGCTTTCTAAAAGAGAAAGATTAATAGTAAATTTAAGATTTGGATTAGATAATCCTGAAGGAACGGAAATGACACAAAAGGAAGTTGCAGATATGCTGGGAATTTCCCAATCATATATATCAAGACTAGAAAAGAAAATAATAAGAAGATTAAAAAAAGAGATAAGTAATTGTTGTTAAAATATTGACAATCTTAGATAAAAGTGGCATATTTATAACAATTAAGTACCAGGCAGGTATGAAGCAAAAAGGCGAACGATTATGATAAAAAAAGAATATGATGTAGTGGTAGTAGGAACAGGTGCAGCGGGTTTATTTGCTGCATTGAAGGTGAATGAAAAAAATAGTATCCTTATGATTACAAAGGATAAATTAGAAAATAGTGATTCTTATCTTGCACAGGGTGGTATTTGTATGCTGCTTAATGATGAGGATTATGACAGTTATTTTGAGGATACAATGAGGGCAGGCAGATATGAAAACAATAAAGAATCGGTTGATGTAATGATTAGGTCCTCACAGGATATTATTAAGGAATTGATTTCTTATGATGTAGACTTTGATAGAAATGAAAATGGCGAATTTTCGTTTACAAGGGAGGGCGCACATTCGACCTTTAGAATTTTGCATCACAAGGATGTAACAGGAAAAGAAATTACCAGCAAGCTTTTAGCTGCTGCAAAAACTAAAAAAAATATAACTATGTCAGAATATACAACTATGGTAGACATTATTGAAAACCATAATGAAATACAAGGAATTGTTATAAGCATAGGTGGTCAGATAAAGTGCATAAAGGCTAAAAAGGTAATTTTAGCAACAGGCGGAGTTGGAGGTATTTTTGAACACTCAACCAACTTTAGACATATTACTGGAGATAGCTTTGCTATAGCTATAAGACACGGTGTTACTATGGAGAATATTAATTACATACAAATTCACCCAACAACCTTGTATTCAAAAACACCAGGAAGAAGATTCCTTATCTCTGAATCGGTAAGGGGAGAGGGTGCAATTTTGCTTAATGCAAAGGAGGAACGCTTTGTTGATGAGCTTTTGCCAAGAGATGTAGTTACTGCTGCCATTAAAAAGCAGATGGAAGAGGACGGAAGGGATTATGTATACCTTTCACTTATACATATGCCAAAGGAAGAGATTATTTATAGATTTCCAAATATATATGAGCATTGCTTACAGGAGGGCTATGATTTATCAAAAGAATACATAAAGGTAACTCCTGCACAGCATTATCTTATGGGTGGAATAAAAACAGATACCTATGGAAGAACATCTATGAAGGGATTGTTTGCAGTTGGAGAAACAGCGTGTAATGGTGTTCATGGTGCCAACCGTCTTGCAAGTAATTCGCTTCTCGAAAGTCTTGTATATGCAAAAAGAGCAGCAAAAATAGTTGATGAAGCTATTGAAAACAACCAGTATTCAAAAGAAGCCTTTGAGGAGAAAAAAATAGAAGAAGAAAACAGCAGACTTAGTATGGAGCAATGGTTTAAATTAAATAAAAGAACTATATTAGATGAAATTAAAAGAAAGGACAAAGAATTCTATGATAAATGGTGTGACAATGAAGATTAATGTAGACGACTACATTTTAAATGCAATTAAAGAGGATATTACAAGTGAGGATGTTACTACAAATGCAATTATGCCTGAGGACAGAAAAGGCAAGGCAGATTTGATTTGTAAGCAGTCTGGTATTATTTGTGGCTTAGGTGTATTTGAAAGAACCTTTAAGCTTTTAGACGAAAATGCCTATTTTGAAACTAACTTCAAGGATGGGGACAAGGTAGAAAAAGGACAGCTTATCGGTGTTGTTTATGGTGATATAAAGGCTTTATTGTCTGGAGAAAGGACAGCACTTAATTATCTTCAAAGAATGAGTGGTATTGCAACTTATACCAATGAATATGTAAAGGAATTAGAAGGCTATAAAACAAAGCTTCTTGATACCAGAAAAACTACTCCTAATATGCGGCCTTTTGAAAAGTATGCTGTTAAGGTGGGTGGTGGCACAAACCACAGATATAACTTATCAGACGGTGTACTGATTAAGGATAATCATATTGGTGCAGCAGGCAGTGTGACAAAGGCTATTGAAATGTGTAGGGAATACGCACCTTTTGTTAGAAAAATCGAGGTTGAGGTTGAAACTCTTGATATGCTAAAGGAGGCTATTGAGGCAAAGGCTGATATTATTATGCTTGATAATATGGATAATGAAACTATGAAGGAGGCTGTAAAGCTTGTAGCTGGAAAGGCTGAAACAGAGTGTTCAGGAAATGTTACCAAGGAAAGATTAAGAGAAATTGCTGAAATTGGTGTGGACTATGTATCTAGTGGAGCACTTACCTATGGAGCACCTGTTATGGATGTATCCTTAAAAAATCTTGTTCCAATAGAATAGGGGTGGCTATGGACGAGAGATTGAAAAAACAGCTTGATTTTGCACTAGAAATGGATAAGCAAAAGGGAATTGGCAGACAGACCTATATCTTAAATGCCCTTAGGAAAGAAAATGATGCAGAGCATGGCTGGCATTTGGCTTTAATGACACTTGTATTGTCAGAGTATGCAAATGAAAAAATAGATGTACTTAGAACTGTGGCGATGGTTATTATTCATGATGTAATAGAAATTGATGCAGGAGATACCTACGCATATGACGAAGCTGCTAATAAATCCAAAAGAGAAAGAGAGTTAAAGGCAGCAGACAGAATATTCTCAATACTTCCAGAGGAGCAAAAGGAATACTTTAGAGGACTTTGGGATGAGTTTGAGGAAAAAAGCTCATCGGAGGCAAAATTTGCTACAGCAATGGACTCACTTCAGCCGCTTATGTTAAACGATGCGTCTAACGGACTTGCCTGGCGAGAGCATAAGGTTTGTGCCGGTCAGGTTTTAAACAGGGCAGTAAATAAAATCAGGCCAGGTTCAGAAAAGCTGTATAACTGGGCAGTGGAGTTAATTAATGAAAATGTAAAAAAAGGTAATCTTTTAGATAAGTAAAATTGAAAGTCAATATATTATTATCGTTTTTCGATAAAAATATATTGACTTTCATTTGTTTATAAGTATAATAAGGTTTAAAGACATTTATATAAATAAAAGGAGAAACAATGAACGACAGATTAACAATTATAACAAAACGAATACTGGATATTATGTTTTATATAGGGATTGTAATATTAGTGTTATTTCCGGCAATTATTTATATTTTTTCTAAGTATAATAACTATTACAAAAAATATGTTGTAGTTATGTTTTTAACACTTTTTGTATCGGGCATTATAGCCTTGCTAATAATTAGTGAATTAAGAAAAATGTTTAGGACAGTTATTGCTGATGACTGTTTTGTAGCTGAAAATGTTGCAAGTCTTGTAAAAATGGGAAATTACAGTTTTATAATCGCAATGCTCACATTAGCAAGAAGTATATTTTATGTGACACCTGCCTCAATAGTAATAATTATTGTGTTTGTAATAGCATCACTTTTTAGTAAGGTATTATCACAGGTTTTTAAGAAGGCTGTAGCATATAAAAAAGAAAATGATATGACCATATAGGAGGTGTTATTTTGGCTATAGTTATAAATCTAGATGTTATGATGGCAAAAAGAAAGAAAAGTGTAACTGAGCTGGCAAATGAAGTAGATATTACAATGGCAAATTTATCAATACTAAAAAATAATAAAGCAAAGGCTGTAAGGTTATCTACATTAGATGCAATTTGTAAGGCATTAGATTGTCAGCCGGGTGATATTTTAGAATATGTAAAGGAGGACAGCAATGAATAATACTAATAACAATGACTTTTTTTGCAGCGTTAGTGAAAGCAATTTATTTGATAATAATAAAGACTTATTTAATGAAAAGGATATATTTAATAAAAGAATATTTATAGAAAAGTATAAACCGCTTTTTATAGGAACGCTATTGTATGCAGCATTTACAACCTTTGCATTATACAAAAACCTGTCAGGAATAACCTTCCCGTTTTTTACAATGGCAACCTTAGCTTATTTTATTGTTGCATTAAATTTGTTAGAGGTTAAGTTAAAAAAGGATAGCTGGTTTTATGTGGTAAGTATAGAGCTTTTTGGAATATCAAGCTGTCTTACCGGGGATACAAAAATTTTATTAATGAATAAACTTGCACTTATATTTTTGGTAATAGTATTTTTGCTTCATCAAATGTATGATGACAAGCAATGGAACTTTTCAGATTATTTTAGAAATATATTAAAGCAAATGTTTTTTCCTTTAGAAAATATTACAAGGATATTTGAGGATGGAGGGGCATATATTAAGAAAAATGGAAGCATCAATAATGAAAGCAGTAAGAAGAAAAAGAATACGGGAAAGTATATATTTGCAGGTGTAGTAATCGCAGTGCCACTCCTTATTGTAGTTATTCTAATGCTTGCTACAGCAGATAAAATATTTGCAAAAAGCATAAAAGCAATTTTTGATTTTGAGTGGATAATAGAAAATATGGGAAATGTTATAGGAGCCTGCATATTCTTTGTGTTTGTGCTTTTGACAGCATATATGCAGCTTACATACTTAAAAGAAAAAAGACTTGGAACAAATAACTGGGGCATGGATAAAGAAAAAAATAATAGGGCTTGCTTAGAACCGACTATAGGAATTACAGTAGCATCAATTTTAGGCTTTGTGTATTTGATGTTTTCATTTATTCAGATAAAATATCTTTTTATAGGAAGTGTTAATGGAAAAATTTTATTACCAGAGGGAGTGACCTATAGTGAGTATGCCAGATCTGGATTTTTCCAGCTATTGTTTGTATGTATATTAAACATAATAATAGTAATGTTTGGTATATATAAATTTAAAGAAAGTAAGGTCTTAAAGGTACTTCTTACAGTTATAACAATATGTACATATGTGCTTACTGCATCAAGTGCTCTTAGAATGATACTTTACATACAGTACAAATATTTAACCTTTTTAAGAATTTTTGTATTGCTGGCTCTTTTGATTATTGCCTTTATTTTGGCTGGCGTAATGATTTGCATATACAAAAAAAGCTTTCCGTTTTTTAAATATAGTATGGTTGTGGTTACAGTATGTTATCTATTGTTTAGCTTTACAAAGCCTGACTATTTTATTGCAAAGGTTAATTTAGACAATATGTCACAGGAAACTCAGTATGACTTCTTTAAAAATAGTCCGGTTTATGATGATATTGATTATTTAATAGATGAAATAGGAGTTGACGGGGCAACAGCAATTATAAATGATAAGGCAATAGAACAATTTAAAAATTATGAGGGTTATACCTTTAAGGGCTACGATAGGGAATATGTTGATTTTAAAAATGAAATGTTTAGATGTATGTATATGGAAAATCTACAAAAGGAGCTTGCTGGGGTGAAAATGGGAGTAAGAAGCTGGAATTTGTCAAGATATAATGCAATAGAGCTGCTGGAACGAACAAAGTAAAACTCAAATTATATATGTACATAATGTTAAGGTAAACTTGTGTAAAATATTAGAGTATATTTGTATATAATATTTCGCTTGCAAATTCTTATGAAATCGTGTAATCTATCAATAGCTTGCACGACTGGCGGAAGCGACTTGTCGCCGTAGATTAACTACAGGGAGTGCAAAATACTGATTAGCCGACCGCCTGGGCAGACTACCAAAGGTTTGTTCCAGGTGGTCTTTTTATTTGTGATTTGTTTGAAGGAGGCTATATGAACAAAATTTCAATCGAAAATGAACTTAAAAGCAATGGATACCCAGGAAGAGGTATTATCATTGGAAAGTCAATGAATGGAAAAAACGCAGTTACAGCATATTTTATTATGGGTAGAAGCGTAAACAGCCGTAACCGTGTATTTGTAGAGGACGGGGAGGGTATTAGAACACAGGCATTTGACCCTTCAAAGCTTGAGGATCCAAGTCTTATTATTTATGCTCCAGTTAGAGTTTTAAATAATTTAACCATTGTTACTAATGGTGACCAGACAGATACTATTTATGACGGAATGAAGGAAAAACTTACATTTGAGCAGTCACTTAGAAGCAGAGAGTTTGAGCCGGATGGTCCAAACTATACACCTCGTATTTCAGGTGTTATGAACATTGAAAACGGAAAATACGATTATTCAATGAGTATTTTAAAAAGCAATAATGGTAATCCAGAAGCCTGCAACAGATATACATTTGCATATGAAAATCCTGTAGCTGGCGAAGGACATTTCATCCATACATATATGCACGACGGAAATCCACTTCCAAGCTTTGAGGGCGAGCCAAAGCTGGTTGAAATTCCTGATGACATTGTGGCATTTACAAACATGTTATGGAATAGCCTTAATGAAGATAATAAGGTTTCATTGTTTGTAAGATATATTGATATTGAAACTGGAAAGTATGAAACAAAGATTATAAACAAGAATAATTAGTTGGAGATTGGATTGAAAAAGTTTTAGGGGATTTAGAGAGGTATTTTGAGAATATAGATAATTTCTAAACTGACACGCTCTCGCTCGATTCCAATGTAGCGGTACATAAGGTCATAAAATATCACGATAAATCGCAATATTTTACAACCTAAGTACCGACATTTCCATACGGTCAGTTTATGAAATCATCAATATTCTCAAAATAAGTTGGCTAAACCCTAAAACTTCCAAAAAGCCAACCAACTAATTATTTTGTTAGTGGCAGAAATAGTGCAAGCCTTCAATTAAAATTAAGAATACTAATACTTAAGGTTATTCAATAAAGCTTTTGTGCAGCATCAATAATTTCAAAAGTAGACCGTATGGAAATGTCGGTACTTAAGCTAGGGGACTATTACTCTGTAATAGTTCACTGGCTTTATGTACCGCTACATTGGAATCGAGCGAGAGCGTGTCTACTTTGAAATTATTGATGCTGCACAAAAGAGGTATGTAATTAACATTAAGTACAAATATCATACAAGGTACACTATTCGTGCCAAAAGGCACAAAAAATATATTAAACCCCATACATTTGAAAGGAGAACAAAATGAACGAAATTCAGTTAAAATACGGTTGCAACCCAAACCAGAAGCCTTCAAGAATTTTTATGGAGGACGGAAGTGACTTACCTGTTAAAGTATTAAACGGCAAGCCAGGTTACATTAACTTCCTTGATGCCTTCAATGGCTGGCAGTTAGTTAAAGAATTAAAGGAGGCAACAGGACTTCCAGCAGCTACTTCCTTTAAGCATGTATCACCAGCAGGTGCAGCTGTAGGAAAGCCACTTACAGATACCTTGGCTAAAATATACTGGGTAGATGATTTAGGTGAATTATCACCACTTGCCTGTGCATATGCCAGAGCCAGAGGTGCAGACAGAATGTCATCCTTTGGTGATTTTATTGCATTGTCAGATGTATGTGATGCTGACACAGCAAGACTTATTAAAAGAGAAGTTTCAGACGGTGTTATTGCTCCAGGGTATACAGAGGAAGCTTTGGAATTACTTAAAGCAAAGAAAAAGGGCAATTACAACATAATTGAAATAGATTCGTCTTATGTTCCAAACCCAATCGAAAGAAAGCAGGTATACGGAATTACATTTGAACAGGGCAGAAATGAGCTTGATATTAATGGCGATTTATTATCAAATATTGTTACAGACAATAAAGAGGTTACAGAAAGTGCATTAATAGATATGAAAATAGCACTTATTACGCTTAAGTATACACAGTCAAATTCTGTATGCTATGTTAAGGATGGACAGGCAATCGGTATTGGTGCAGGTCAGCAGTCAAGAGTACATTGTACTCGTCTTGCAGGCAGTAAGGCAGATAACTGGTTCCTTCGTCAGTCACCAAAGGTACTTAACCTTCAGTTTGTAGATACCTTAGGCAGAGCAGATAGAGATAACGCTATAGATGTTTATATTGGTGATGAATATATGGATGTATTAGCTGATGGTGCTTGGGAAAAAGTATTCAAGGTTAAGCCAGAGATATTTACAAGAGAAGAAAAGAGAGAATGGCTTGACAAAATGCAGGAGGTAACCTTAGGCTCAGATGCGTTCTTCCCATTCTCAGACAATGTAGAGAGGGCAAAGAAGAGTGGCGTTAAGTATATTGCCCAGCCAGGAGGCTCTGTAAGAGATGATTTAGTTATAGAATGTGCTAATAAGTACAATATGGTTATGGCATTTACAGGAATTAGATTATTCCACCACTAATCTGTAATATTGTAAGTATATGCAGTTATTTAGGTAAATAGCGATTTGTATTAAAATTATTTGAAAAAGCAATGATAAATAGTCAGGCTGTTAAGATTATTTCAGTAAAACTTTGTAGCTGAAATGATTTTGACAGCCTTAATTTTATTGACATTTTATTAAAAATGAGTAAACTTATAATTATTATAAAAAATAGGGAATTGCCTATCAGAAAGCTTTAGAAAAGAGGACATCAGCATGAAAAATATTGAAGGATATATAAGAAGTATACCTGATTTTCCAGAAAAAGGAATTATCTTCAGAGATATTACAAGTGTTTTGGAGGACGGTGAAAGCCTAAAACTTTCTGTAGATCTTATGCAGGACAAGATTAAAGAAATAGATTTTGATGTTGTTGTTGGACCAGAGTCCAGAGGTTTTATTTTTGGAATGCCTATTGCCTACAATCTTGGTAAGCCTTTTGCACCAGTTAGAAAAAAAGGAAAGTTGCCTTGCGAAACTGTTTCAGTAGAATATGACTTAGAGTATGGCAGTGCGGTTATTGAAATGCACAAAACTGCTATTAAGCCAGGACAGAGGGTAGTTATTGTTGATGACCTAATGGCAACAGGTGGTACACTTGAGGCTATTGTAAAACTGGTTGAACAGTTAGGCGGTAAGGTTGTTGGTGCAGTATTCCTTATTGAACTTGCAGGTCTTAAGGGAAGGGAAAGGCTTAAAAACATACCTAATGTTGAGTCAGTTATTTGCTATGAAGGCAAATAAATTACCATAGATATAGAAAACCACTTAGACAGCAAAAGCGGGAGGCATTAGAACCATGTTAGAAAAAGAGATACCAAAAGCTGAAATAGAAATGCAGATGCCAAAACTTAAAAATCCAGAAGATTTTGAAAATCCGCAGGAATTGTATGAAAAGCTCATAAGTATTATTAATAAATATCACCCATCGGATGATATTTCAATGATAGAAAAGGCTTATGAGATTGCTTTTAATGCCCATAAAGAACAAAAGCGTCGTTCTGGTGAACCATATATTATTCATCCGGTTTCAGTTGCAATTATTTTAGCAGAGCTGGAGCTTGATAAAGAAACTATTGCAGCAGGAATATTACATGATGTAGTAGAGGATACGGTACTTACTCTTGATGAAATAACAGAAATGTTTGGCTCAGAGGTAGCACTATTAGTTGATGGTGTAACAAAGCTTACACAATTATCTTATTCAAAGGATAAGGTTGAAATACAGGCAGAAAACCTTAGAAAAATGTTTTTAGCAATGGCTAAGGATATAAGGGTTATTCTTATTAAATTAGCAGACAGACTTCACAATATGCGTACTCTTGAGTATATGAATACAGCAAAGCAGGCTGAAAAGGCTAGGGAAACTATGGATATATATGCTCCTATAGCCAATAGACTGGGTATTTCTAAAATTAAGATTGAATTAGACGATTTGTCCTTGAAATATTTAGAGCCTGAAAAGTTTGCCGAGATTTCGGCACAAAGAGATGGAAAACTTTTATCGGCAGAGGACCATATACATTCGTTGGTAGACAAAGTCAGAAAGGAAATGGAAGATGCTGGTATAAAGGCAAGAGTATATGGCAGAGTTAAACATATCTTTAGTATATACAAAAAAATGGTTAATCAAAATAAATCCTTTGACCAGATTTTGGATTTATTTGCAGTTAGAATTATTGTAGATTCAGTAAAGGACTGTTATGCAGCACTTGGTATTATCCATGAAAAATATAAGCCTATACAGGGTAGATTTAAGGATTATATTGCGATGCCAAAGCCCAATATGTATCAGTCCCTGCATACTACACTTATTGGACCAAGCGGTCAGCCCTTTGAGATTCAGATTAGAACAGAGGAAATGCACAAAATTGCTGAATATGGTATTGCTGCCCATTGGAAATATAAAGAGGTAGGAAGTGGAGTAGTATCTACAAACAAGGAGGAGGCAAAGCTTAGCTGGCTTAGACAAATTCTGGAATGGCAAAGAGAAATGTCAGACAACAAGGAATTTATGAGCCTGTTAAAAAGTGACTTAGACTTATTCTCTGAGGATGTATATTGCTTTACTCCTACAGGTGATGTTAAAAACCTTCCAAATGGTTCTACACCTATTGACTTTGCCTACAGTATTCATAGTGCAGTAGGTAATAAAATGGTAGGTGCAAGAGTTAATGGCAAAATGGTTACTATTGACTATGTTATCCAAAATGGAGATAGAATAGAAATAATCACATCGCAAAATTCAAAAGGTCCTAGTCGTGACTGGTTAAATATTGTTAAGAGCACACAGGCAAAAAACAAGATTAATCAATGGTTTAAATCTGAATTAAAAGAAGATAATATTTTAAAAGGAAAAGAATTAGTTGATAAATACTGTAAGGCAAAGGGTATTGTTTTGTCTGATGTTTTAAAGCCCGAATATACTGAAAAGGTTTTAAAAAAGTATAGCTTTAGAGATTGGGATTCTATACTGGCTTCTATTGGTCATGGTGGACTAAAGGAAGGTCAGATAGTTAATAAACTTGTTGAAGAATACGAAAAGAAAAATCCTAAAAAGATTAGCGATGAGGATATTTTAGACGAGATTTCAAGCGGAAGTGGAAAGAAATATCAGTCAGGTATTAAGGGCGGCATTATTGTTAAGGGAGTTCATGATGTATCAGTTAGATATTCTAAGTGTTGCAATCCTGTACCGGGTGATGAAATTGTCGGCTTTGTCACCAGAGGAAGAGGAATTTCAATTCACAGAACAGACTGTGTCAACATAATGGCATTACCTGAGATTGAAAGAGCAAGACTTATTGAGGCTGATTGGCAGCACGATGAAACGGACGATAAAGCAGGAGAAAAGTACCTTGCTGAAATACAGATATTTGCAAATAACCGAACAGGACTTCTTGCAGATATTTCAAAAATATTCACCGAGCGTGAAATTGATGTTCAAAGTATTAACAGTAGGACAAGTAAGCAGGAAATTGCTACAATATCTATGACATTTTTTATTGGTGGAAAAAGTGAGCTTACAAAGCTTTGCGACAAAATCAGAATGGTTGACAGCATAATCGATATTGTCCGTACAGCAGGCTAGTGAGGTAAAAATGCAGGAATTAAATATAAAGCAATTAATTCTAGGTATGTTCAGGACTAATTGCTATATTGTGTACAATGAGAAAAAAGAAGCAATTATTATTGACCCAGGAGAAGGCTATAGAAAAGTAAAGGATGTTATTTTAGAAATGGAATTACAGCCAAAGGCAATACTTCTTACCCATGGGCATTTTGACCATATGGCAGCAGCCTTAGATATTAAAAAGGAATTTAAGGTTAATATATATGCTTATAAGGAGGAAGCAGCTGTACTTGCTTCACCGGTATATAATTTGTCACAAAATTATATTGAGCCAATAGGTTTAAAGGCAGATATAGAATTAAATGATGAAGAAGTTATTGATATAGCAGGATATAAAATAAAGGTTATTCATACGCCGGGGCATACTATAGGAAGTTGCTGCTTTTTATTGGTTGATTATGGCGTTTTATTTAGTGGTGATACAATGTTTTTAGAAACCTATGGAAGATATGATTTTCCTACAGGAAGTGGAAGAGATATATTGTCATCAATAAAAAATAAATTACTCACATTGTCAGAGAAAATAGTGGTATTGCCAGGTCATAATGGAAGTACAACTATTGGTGATGAGAAAAAATGGTATCATTAATGGAGGAAATATGGCAATAATTGTCCACACAAATAAATCTGAGCTGGAGTATGATATATGGACTCTGGTCAGGGCTTTTTATCCACAAAATGAAGTTCTGGTAAACAATGACAAAATAGCAGAATATTCAGGTGAAATTGATTTTACAATATATGTAAATATTACAGAGGCAGAGGAAAGAGTAGTATATTCAAAGGTTTATATTAAGGGGATTAGTATTATTGAAGAAGAAAAATGCGATTATAAAAATTACAAGGAAGCAAGAAATCTAATCAAAAGACAAATTTACAAAATAATAAACAGATATTCTGGTAAAGAGCTTCCTTGGGGTATTCTTACAGGTATTCGACCAACAAAGCTTGCTGTAGCAAGGCTGGAGGCAGGTGCTGCCCCAAAAGAGGTAGCGGAATATTTAAAAAAAGAATATTTGGTATCTGATGAGAAAATAGATTTAGGAATAGAAATTGCAAAAAGAGAATTAAAGCTTTTAGAGGGTATTGATTATGAAAATGGCTATAGTCTTTACATAGGAATACCATTTTGCCCAAGCACCTGTCTATATTGCTCCTTTACTTCATATCCAATTAGTATGTACAAGGAAAAGTCAGATATGTATGTAGCTGCCTTGCTTAAGGAAATTGAGTTTGCAAAGGAAGCCTTTAAGGATAAAAAGTTAAACACAGTATATTTCGGAGGTGGAACACCAACAGCCCTAGAAGCATATCAGCTTGAAAAATTGCTAAAGGCTGTCAGGGAAAGCTTTGATTTTATATACTGTAAGGAGTTTACAGTAGAAGCCGGCAGACCTGACAGCATTACAAAGGAAAAGCTTTTGGTTTTGAAAAAGTATGGAGTTACCAGAATATCTATTAATCCACAGACAATGAAGCAGGAAACACTTGATATTATAGGAAGGCGGCATACTGTAGCAGATGTAATTGAAAAGTTTAATATGGCAAGAGAGGTGGGCTTTGATAATATAAATATGGATTTCATAGTGGGTTTGCCAAATGAAGGCTATGAGGATGTAAAAAATTCTATGGAGGATGTAAAAAAGCTAAATCCGGACAGCATTACAATACATTCTCTTGCTATTAAAAGAGCATCAAGACTTAATATGTTTAAGGATAATTATAAGGAAATGACCATAGAAAATAATATGGAAATAATGAAGATGACTCATGACTACGCAGTAAGTATGGGTATGGGACCATATTATATGTATAGACAAAAGAATATGGCAGGTAATATGGAAAATGTCGGCTATGCCAGGGTTGACAAAGCAGGAATTTACAATATACTAATTATGGAAGAAAAACAGACAATTCTTGCACTTGGAGCAGGAGCTGTAACCAAGTATGTTTTCAATACCGGTGGTCGAATTGAAAGAGTAGACAATGTAAAAAATGTAGACCAATATATTGATAGAATTGATGAAATGATTAAGAAAAAGAGAGATTTTTTATGGAAAATGTTATCTTAGACCAGGATATTTCAGACGCAATACTTCATGGTATTTATGTTAGTAATATGGCGTATGAAATTGGGAAGGAAATGCGCCTTTCAAAGGATGTTTTACATGAGCTTGCAATAGCCGGAATGCTACACGATATTGGAAAATTAAAACTGCCTGAAAATAATCAGGAAAAACACAATCTTGTAATCGAGCAGCTTAGATATGTTAGAATGCACTCACAGCTTAGCTATGAAATACTTAGGAATAAAGGGTATTCCCAGTTTGTCCTGAAGTCAATATTACATCATCACGAAAATTATGATGGAAGTGGTTATCCGGATAATATAGCTGGAGAGGATATTCCGTTAGGGGCAAGGATACTCAGAATATGCGATGTTTTTATTGCATTAACCTCTGATAGAGCCTATAGAAAAGCATTTGATGTAAATACAGCAGTATCCTTAATGATTGATGAAGTGAAAAATTTCGATATGAAGATTTTTCTGGCATTTTTAAATGTAGTCAATGAAATAGATATAGACAAGGTTATTAAAAACCGAGAAACATGTATAGATAATAGGGAAGACTAGGAGGAAAAAGAAAAATGGCATTAAGTAAGAAGCCAGTAAATGGTATGAAGGATATATTACCAAGAGAGATGAAGATTAGAGATTATGTTATAAGCGTAATCAAGGAAACCTATGGAGCTTATGGATTTACTTCTATAGAAACTCCTTGTATGGAAAATATTGCAAATCTTTCTAATAAGCAGGGCGGTGAAAATGAAAAGCTGATTTTTAAAGTATTAAAAAGAGGCGAAAAGCTTAATATGGAAACAGCTGCTACAGAAAATGACCTTGTAGATTTTGGTATGAGATATGATTTAACAGTACCACTTGTCAGATATTATTCAAATAATGCAAATGATTTGCCTTCTCCATTTAAGGCGTTACAAATGGGTAATGTCTGGAGAGCTGACAGACCGCAAAGAGGAAGATACCGTCAGTTTATGCAATGTGATATTGATATATTAGGCGAGCCTAGCAATTTAGCAGAAATAGAGCTTATTTTGGCAACTACTACAACTTTAGGAAAGCTTGGCTTTAAAAACTTCCAGATTAGAATTAATGAAAGAAGAATTTTAAAAGCTATGGCTGCATACAGCGGCTTCCCAGAGGAAAGCTATGATTTAGTTTTCATTATTCTTGACAAAATGGATAAAATCGGCTTAGATGGAGTAAGAGAGGAGCTTTTAAAGGCAGAATTTAGTGAAGAAAGTGTTGATAAGTATTTAAGCCTGTTTAAGGGTATTGAGGCAGCAGAAAACGGACTTGTATATCTTCGTGAGGAATTAAAGGATTTCCTTGAGGAAGATGTTATGGACTCACTTACAGAGATAATAGACAGCGTAACTGCTACAAAATCCTCTAATTTTGAAATAGTATTTGACCCAACCTTGGTCAGAGGTATGTCATATTACACAGGTACTATTTTTGAAATAGCTATACCAGAGTTTGGCGGAAGCTGCGGTGGCGGTGGAAGATATGATAAAATGGTAGGCAAATTTACAGGAAAGGATGTTCCTGCCTGTGGATTTTCAATAGGCTTTGAAAGAATTGTTCTTTTACTTATGGAAAATGGCTTTGAAGTGCCAAACGAGAAAAAGAAAACAGCATATCTTATTGAAAAGGGTGTAAAAGGTGAAAAGCTTTGTGCTATAATAGCAAAGGCAAATGAAGCCAGAAACAATGGTGAACAAATACTTATAGCCCGTATGAACAAAAATAAGAAGTTCCAAAAAGAGCAGCTTATGAAGGAAGGCTACAATGAGTTTGTAGATTTTTACAAAGAAGAACTTAAATAATATAAAATGAAAGGTGCTTATTAGAAATGGCAGAGTCAATGAAGGGACTTCATAGAAGTCACAGATGTACAGAGGTATCAAATAAAAATATAGGAGAAGAAGTTACAGTAATGGGCTGGGTTTCAAAGAAAAGAAATCTTGGCAGCCTTATATTCGTAGATTTAAGGGACCGTTCAGGCTTATTACAGATATTATTTGATGAAAATTATGTTGGCAGCGAGGGTTTTGAAAAGGCATCATCACTTCGTAGTGAATTTGTAATAGCTGTTAAAGGTGAGGTTACAAAAAGAGGTGGTGCTATTAATGAAAATTTAGCAACTGGTGACATAGAAATAAGAGCAACAGAGGTTAGAATTTTATCTGAAGCACTTACACCACCTTTCCCAATCGAGGAAAATATTAATACAAAGGATGAATTAAGACTTAAATACAGATATTTGGATTTAAGAAGACCAGATTTACAAAGAAATCTTATTATGAGAAGTAATGTTGCAACTCTTACAAGAGCTTTCCTTGCAAATGAAGGCTTCCTTGAAATCGAAACACCAATGCTTACAAAGAGTACACCAGAAGGTGCTAGAGATTATCTTGTACCAAGCAGGGTTCACCCAGGTACCTTTTACGCATTGCCACAGTCGCCACAGCTATTTAAGCAGCTTTTAATGTGTTCTGGCTATGATAGATATTTCCAAATTGTAAAATGCTTTAGAGATGAAGATTTAAGAGCTGACAGACAGCCGGAATTTACTCAGATTGATATGGAATTATCCTTCGTTGATGTTGATGATGTAATAGATGTTAATGAAAGATTATTAGCAAAGCTGTTTAAAGAAACTATAGGTGTAGAGGTTAAGCTTCCAATTCAGAGAATGACCTGGCAGGAAGCAATGGACAGATTTGGTTCAGACAAGCCTGATACAAGATTTGGAATGGAGCTTAAGGATGTATCAGAGGTTGTTAAAAACTGTGGATTTTCAGTGTTTACAGGTGCTTTGGCAAACGGTGGCTCAGTAAGAGGTATAAATGCCGAAGGTCAAGGGGCAATTCCTAGAAAGAAAATTGACGCATTAGTTGATTTTGCAAAGGGCTATGGTGCAAAGGGTCTTGCATATCTTGCAATAAACGAGGACGGAACATACAAATCATCCTTTGCAAAGTTTATGACAGAAGAGGAGCTTAGCTCATTAGTTGCAGCAATGGACGGAAAGCCGGGAGATTTATTACTTTTTGCAGCGGATAAAAATACTATTGTATATAGTGTTTTAGGCGCACTTAGAATAGAAATTGCAAACCAGTTAGGCTTATTAGATAAGAATGTATATAATTTCTTATGGGTAACTGAATTCCCGTTATTAGAGTATTCTGAGGAGCAGGGCAGATATGTAGCAATGCACCACCCATTTACAATGCCTATGGAGGAGGATTTACCTTTATTAGATACTGACCCGGGAAAAGTAAGAGCTAAGGCTTACGATATAGTTTTAAACGGAACTGAAATCGGTGGTGGTTCTGTAAGAATTTACCAAAGTGATGTACAGGAGAAAATGTTTGAGGTATTAGGCTTTAAAAAGGAAGATGCCTACGAAAGATTTGGCTTCCTTCTCAATGCCTTTAAGTATGGAGTACCACCTCACGCTGGACTTGCATATGGCTTAGACAGACTTGTTATGTTAATGGCAAAAGAGGATAGTATCCGTGATGTTATTGCCTTCCCTAAGATTAAGGACGCTTCCTGCTTAATGACTGATGCTCCAAATGTAGTAGATGACAAGCAGTTAGAAGAATTATTCATTAAGGTAGATATACCGGAAAAAGAACAAAAAGAAGATTAATATAAAGACGGCATACAAATTTGAAAGTAAAATTCAGATTTGTATGCCGATTTTTTTAAAATAAGCTGGCAAATTAGTATAAGTGGCATAAATACTACAAAATACCAATGCTTGGTTTTGTGCTGAAGGTATCTATATAAAGCTCCTTTGTAATATACAAACAGTTAAAAAATATTAATTAACGCTCTTATACTAGCATAGAGGCAGTGAAAGTTCTATTGCTTATTTAAAATTTATAAATAAAAGCAGGAAATATTAAAGTAAAGATGGAAAAATAAGGCTGAATATGATATATTAAAAGTAGTTTTTTGTAAGGAAATCTTTTGATTTGGGATAATGGAAAGGAGAATGATATGAGCAAATTATATGATTTAATGAATTGGAGAAATATAGAGGGAATTGTATATTCTGATATTAGTAATCCTAAGTCAGTATTAGGAATAAAATCAGTAAAAGAGGGAAAGCTGGTTGGAGCTTTTATTCCTGATGCAAAAAGCGTAGCTATAAAAGTTACTGGAGTTAAGAAAACTTATCCAATGGAGCTTATGGATGAGGAAGGCTATTACGCAGCTTTATTGCCAAAGAGCTTTAAGGGCATTTACAAATTTTTTGTAGAATATGAAAATGGAGATACATATGAGTATTATGACCCATATCAGTTTGAAACAAATATCCCAGATGTTGTTTTAAAGAAGTTTAATGCAGGTATATGCTATGATGTTTATAAATATCTTGGAGCTCACAAAACTACTATAAAGGATGTGGCAGGATATACCTTTGCAGTATGGGCGCCATTTGCCGACCGAGTAAGTGTAGTAGGTGACTTTAATCAATGGGACGGCAGAAAGCATATGATGGAAAAAATAGAGGATACAGGTGTGTTTTCAATATTTATTCCAGAAATTGCTGATAATTCCTTATACAAATTTGAAATTAGAAAGAAAAATCAGGAGTTAGTATTAAAGTCTGACCCATATGGTTTTTATTCAGAGCTTAGACCTGATACAGCATCAGTTACCTTTAATATTAATGATTTCAAATGGAGTGATAGCAGCTGGATTGAAAAAAGAGCAAAGAAAATTCCTGTTAAAGAGCCACTTTCAATTTATGAATTACATTTAGGCTCTTGGAAAAAGCCAGAGTTAGAGCAGGTTGAAGAAGGAGAAAGCTTCTACAATTATCGTGAGCTGGCAGCTATGGTGGCTAAGTATGTAAAAGAAATGGGATATACCCATATAGAGCTGATGCCAATTATGGAGCATCCACTGGATGAGTCATGGGGCTATCAGGTAACTGGTTATTATGCTGTTACCAGCAGATACGGAACACCACAGGATTTTAAATATTTTGTGGATTATATGCACAAAGAGGGCATAGGTGTTATTTTAGACTGGGTACCAGCACATTTTCCAATGGACGAGCATGGACTTGCAAGGTTTGATGGAACTTGCCTTTACGAGCATGAAAATCCACTTCTTGGCGTACATCCTGACTGGGGCACACTTATATTCAATTATGGCAGACCAGAGGTCAGCAACTTCCTGATTGCTAATGCAATGTTCTGGGTAGATGAATATCATGTAGACGGTCTTAGAATGGACGCAGTTGCATCAATGCTTTATAGAGATTACGGCAGAAAAGACGGAGAATGGATACCAAACATATATGGTGGAAATGAAAATCTAGAGGCTGTTGAATTTTTCAAGCATTTGAATTCTCAGTTTAAGCTTAGGATGAAGGGTGCATTGCTTATTGCAGAGGACTCTACAGCGTGGCCTATGATGACAGGTGATGTTAATGAGGACGGCTTAGGCTTTGACTTCAAGTGGAATATGGGTCTGATGAATGATTTCCTTTCATATATGTCAACAGATACATTATTCAGAAAGAATGTATACAACCAGCTTACCTTTAGTATGATTTATCAGTATAGTGAAAATTTTATTACTGTATTTTCTCATGATGAGGTTACACATGGAAAGGGCTCTATGCTTACAAAAATGGCTGGTGCAAGTGACGAGGACAAGTTTTCAAATCTTAGGGCAGCTTATGGATATATGATGACCCATCCGGGCAAAAAGCTTTTATTTATGGGACAAGATTTTGGACAAAGAAATGAATGGGACGAGAAAAAGTCACTCTCTTGGTCTGAGCTTGAAAGTGAGCCAAATGCAAAATTGAATTTATATGTTAAGGAGCTTAACAAATTATATAAAAATGAGCCGGCATTATATGCTAAAGATCAGGAATTAGAAGGCTTTAACTGGATTAATTGTGTTTCGCCTTCAAACAGTACAATTTCCTTTATGCGTCGGGGCGAAGATGAAAATGATATAATTTTTGTTGTATGTAATTTTGATACAGTACCATTTGAAGAATTTAAGGTAGGTGTACCAAAATACGGAAAATACAAGGAAATTTTAAATAGTGATGATGTTAAGTTTGGTGGCAAGGGTCTTACAAATAGTCGTGTAAAGACTTCAAAGAAGGAGCCATATGACGGCAGAGAAAACTCTATTACTATTGCACTTCCTGCACTTTCAGTAGTTATGTTTAAATATGAATATGTAGAAGAAAAGAAGCCTGTCGCAAAGAAAAAGACAGCTACAAAGTCTACAGAAAAGACAGCTACTAAAACTACAAGAGCTACAAAATCAAAAATTGCTACAGAGCTTGAAAAGAAAATAGCAAAAGAGGCAATTAGCAGAGATAAAAAAGAAACTAAGGCAATAGAAAAGGTAGTGGAAAAATCAGCACCTAAGAAGAGAGCTACAAAGACTACTACTAAGGCAGCTAAGACAGCTACAGAAACAAAGCCAGCTAAGACAGCCACAGAAACAAAGCCAGCAGAGGTAAAAATAACAACTACTGCAAAGACAACAGCAACAAAGCCTGCTGAAGAAAAGAAATCAACAACAAAGCTTTCTACAGCTAAAAGTAGTGCAGCAAAAACAACTAAGAAGTAAAAATAAAGGTTAAAGTAAATAAAAGTAAATAATTGTAAAAGGTTAAAACTAAATAATAGTGTATAATGGGAAGGGAAGCCCTAAGACTTCAAAGATGATTAAGTAAAAGAGAGTTTCTTTATAGAGGGACTCTCTTTTATAAACAAAAACAAGTTAAAAAAGAAGAAATAGGTAAAATAAGAAAGGAAAAAATATGATACTGTTAGATAGTGCTGTTGAAGCAGATGAGGTAATCAAAGAGGCAAACAAATTAATTGAAGCTATAAATGGATTTTTACCTAAAGTTTTACAATTTGCCATTAATGTACTTGTAGCGTTAGCTATTTTGTTTGTTGGCAAAATAGTTATAAAATATTTGCTTAAATTTGCTGACAAATTTATGAAAAGGGCAAATGTAGAAATAAGTGTGGCTAAGTTTTTAAATTCATTTTTTAAGGCTACCATGTATATTATATTGATTGTAATTATATGCGGACAGGTAGGAATTGAAACTACCTCTATTGTAGCAGTTATAAGTTCAGCAGGTCTTGCTTTAGGTCTTGCAATACAGGGCAGTTTGTCAAATCTTGCAGGTGGCGTGTTGATACTGGCCTTAAAGCCTTTTAAAGTAGGAGATTATATACATGACGGCTCTTGTGGAAACGAGGGAACAGTTAATAAAATTGATTTATTTTACACATATTTAAATACAGTTGATAATAAAAAATTAGTTATTCCTAATGGCAGTCTGGCAAATACATATATTGTTAATGCGTCAGCCAATGAAAAGCGTAGAGTTGATTTTGAACTGGGAATTAGCTATACAAGTGATATTGACCAGGCGAAAAAGGTTATTCTTGAAACCATTGACAACGAAAAGCTGGTATTAAAACAGGAAGAAATATTTGTATTTATCAAAGAATTAGCAGCATCACAGGTAACGGTCGGAGTTAGAGTATGGGCATTAAATGCAGATTACTGGACAGTTTATTTTAACTTAAACGAGGCGTTTAAAAAGGCATTTGATCAGGCTGGAATAGAAATACCATTTAATCAGCTGTCAGTTCATATTGAGGAAAGTAAATAGATATATTTACTTAAAAGGCTTGTAATAGTTAGGAAAATCAACTATAATTACAGTAATTATCGGTATTTATACTAGGAGGATATTATGTTAGATATAAAATTTGTTAGAGAAAATCCAGATATTGTAAAGCAGAATATTAAGAATAAGTTTCAGGATAGCAAGCTTCCATTAGTTGATGAGGTTATTGAGCTTGATACAAAAAGCAGAGAAACAAAACAGGAAGCAGATGCTCTTAGAGCTGATAGAAATAAAATATCAAAGCAGATTGGTGCATTAATGGCACAGGGCAAAAAAGAAGAAGCAGAGGCTGTTAAAAAGCAGGTAACAGAAAATTCTGAAAAGCTTGCACAGTTAGAAGCAACAGAAACCGAATTGGAAGAAAAGATTAAGAAAATAATGATGACTATTCCAAATATTATTGATCCAAGTGTACCAATCGGAAAAGACGATAGCGAAAATGTGGAAATTGAAAAATTTGGTGAGCCGGTAGTTCCTGATTTTGAAATTCCATATCATTCAGAAATAATGGAAAGCTTTAATGGCCTTGACTTGGATAGTGCCAGAAAGGTAGCTGGAAACGGATTTTATTATCTTATGGGTGATATTGCAAGAATTCATTCAGCAGTTATATCTTATGCCAGAGATTTTATGATTAACAGAGGTTTTACTTATTGTGTACCACCTTTTATGATTAGAAGCGATGTTGTTACAGGTGTTATGAGCTTTGCAGAAATGGATGCAATGATGTATAAGATTGAAGGTGAGGATTTATACCTTATCGGTACAAGTGAACATTCAATGATAGGAAAGTTTATTGATACAATTATTCCGGAGGAAAAGCTTCCATATACACTTACAAGCTATTCACCTTGTTTTAGAAAAGAAAAAGGTGCACATGGTATTGAAGAAAGAGGCGTATACAGAATACACCAGTTTGAAAAGCAGGAAATGATAGTTGTATGTAAGCCAGAGGATAGCAAGATGTGGTTTGACAAATTGTGGCAGAATACGGTTGACTTATTTAGAACTCTTGATATTCCTGTTAGAACATTGGAATGTTGTTCAGGAGATTTAGCAGACTTAAAGGTTAAATCTATAGATGTAGAAGCCTGGTCACCAAGACAGAAGAAATACTTTGAAGTAGGAAGCTGTTCAAATCTTGGCGATGCTCAGGCTAGAAGATTAAAGATAAGAGTAAATGGTGAAAACGGAAAATATTTTGCTCATACCTTAAATAACACAGTTGTTGCACCACCTCGTATGCTTATTGCGTTCTTGGAAAACAATCTTCAGGCGGATGGAAGTGTTAGAATACCTGAAGCACTCAGACCATATATGGGTGGTATGACAGAAATAAGAAAATAATAAAGGTACAAGCATTTAATTTTAAAATTATGGGATTCGTATAAGAGGATAAGCAAGGTACAAGGAAAGAGAGGTGAAATGCATTGAGAGAAGATTTGTTAAAAGGAATACAAAGGGATAGGATAACTAATCTGCCATATTTTGATGGATTTTGCAGAGTTGCTGATGAATATCGAGCCAATAATTCAAAAAAGATGCACATTGTTGCTTTTGATGTTGCAAATTTCAAGTTGCTAAATGATAATTACGGCTTTGCTAATGGTGATAGATTATTAAATGCTATTATAAAAAAATGCTGTATCGGTAATGATGACTGTATAGTTGCTACCAGAATATATTCGGATCACTTAGTGGGCTTGTATGAAACACACGAAAGAGATTGTTCCATAAAAGACAAGGTTTCAAGATTTAACAACGAGATTGTTAAAGCTACTCAGGGAATGTACCCATTAGTACCGATACATATTAATTCTGGAATATATAAGATTACTGATAGCAAAGAACATATTACATCCTGTGTTGACAAAGCGAATATGGCAAGAAAAGAAACTAAGGGAAATTATCGTATTAATTGTATGGAATATGATGTTTCAATATTAAAAAAGCAGGAAAGAATAGCAGAGGTTATAACTGCTCTGGAGGACGGAATAAGAAACAACAATATCCTTATTCTTTTACAGCCTAAGATTAATATTGAAACACATAAGCTGGTAGGTGCTGAGGCACTTAGCCGAATATATGACAAAGAAGGCAGGTTGATTCGACCTGATGAATTTATTCCGATTCTTGAAAAGACGGGCAAGGTCGTTGATTTAGACCGATATGTTATGGAATATGTTATGAGTCTGGCTAAAAAATGGCACAATAGTCATATTTCGGATATTACAATATCAATTAACTTATCAAGGATACATTTTTATTCAGAGGATTTAGTTCCTTATATAATCAAATCCTTTGAAAAGTATAATATACCTGCTGGACTTATTGAGTTTGAGGTTACAGAGTCAGTTTTCTTAAATGATACGGAAATGATTGTTGATAAAATTAAGGAGCTTAGAGCTTACGGCTTCAAGGTAAGCATTGATGACTTTGGTTCTGGATATTCATCCCTTAATATTATAAGTCTATTGCCAGTAGATACAGTTAAGATTGATAAGGGCTTTATCAGAAGCAGCATTGATACAGATAAAGGAAAAGAAGTAATGAAGGGTATCATAAAAATGCTTAAGGATATTGATTTAGGCATTATTTGTGAAGGTATTGAAAATTCCAATGAGGAACAGATAGTGTTTGAGTGTGGCTGCGATGAAGTTCAAGGCTTCCTATATGACAAACCAATTAAAGTTTCGGAATTTAAAAATAAATATTTATAAAAAAAGAGGAGAAATTATGTTTTCATTAGACCTAGTAGAAAATTATGACCCAGAAGTAGCTGAGGCAATTAAAAAAGAAATTGACAGACAAAATAGCCACATTGAGCTTATTGCTTCAGAAAACTTTGTTAGCAAGGCTGTTATGGCAGCTATGGGCAGTCCACTTACAAACAAGTACGCAGAAGGATATCCTGGAAAGAGATATTACGGCGGCTGTGAATATGTGGATATAGTTGAAAATCTTGCAATAGAAAGAGCTAAGAAATTATTCGGCTGTGAATATGTAAATGTTCAGCCACATTCTGGCGCACAGGCAAACTTAGCAGCATTCTTTGCAATGGTCACACCTGGAGATACTGTTATGGGTATGGGCTTGCCAGACGGAGGACATCTTACACATGGTAGTCCTGTTAATATTTCAGGAAAGTATTTCAATATTGTTCCATATGGCGTCAATGAAGAAGGCTTCATTGACTATGACGAAGTATTAAGAATTGCAAAGGAAGCAAAGCCAAAGCTTATAGTAGCAGGTGCTTCTGCATACCCTAGAGAAATTGATTTTAAGAAATTTAGAGAAATAGCTGATGAGGTTGGTGCATATTTAATGGTAGATATGGCACACATTGCAGGCTTAGTTGCTGCAGGACTTCATATGAGCCCAATTCCATATGCTGATGTTGTTACAACAACAACACATAAAACTCTTAGAGGACCAAGAGGTGGTATGATTTTAGCAAGCAAGGAGGCTAATGAAAAATTCAACTTTAACAAAGCAGTATTTCCTGGTATTCAGGGCGGACCTCTTATGCATGTAATTGCTGGTAAGGCAGTCTGCTTAAAGGAAGCCTTAGATGACAGCTTCAAGGTATATATGCAAAATGTAAAAGACAATGCAAAAGCATTGGCTGCAGGTCTTACAGACAGAGGCTTCAATTTAATATCTAAAGGAACAGATAATCATTTAATGCTTGTTGACCTTAGAAATATGAATGTTACAGGTAAGGAATGTGAAAAGCTTTTAGATGCTGCAAATATTACCTGCAACAAGAATGCTATACCAAAGGACCCAGCATCTCCATTTGTTACAAGTGGTATCAGACTTGGTACACCTGCTGTAACATCAAGAGGTATGAAGATAGAAGATATGGATATAATTGCAGAAGCGATTTCGTTACTTGTAAAAGATGTTGATGCAAACAAGGAAAAGGCAATGGAGCTTGTAAGGACATTAACAGACAAATATCCATTATATAACTAATATTGCTTTGATTATAATGATGTAAGTGGAAAAGCTGTGCTTTGACCATATATATTATTAGAAAGTATTTACTGTCGCATTGAGAGTGTTTCAATGCGACAGTTTCATAATTAGATACGAATACAAGCTTACAGCTTAAATTTATAAATACATATTTGAAAGGACTTAAATAAATGGCAGGTTCAAGTATTGGTACTATTTTTAAAGTGACTACCTGGGGAGAATCTCATGGAAAAGGAATAGGAGTTGTAGTAGATGGTTGTCCAGCAGGCTTGGAATTAAGTGAAGAGGATATACAAGTATTCTTAAATAGAAGAAAACCGGGACAATCTAAATATACAACACCACGAAGTGAGGATGATGCAGTTACAATTTTATCTGGAATTTTTGAAGGTAAAACCACAGGAACACCTATTTCAATGGTGGTGTTTAATAAAACACAGCGTTCTGGAGATTATTCGGAAATAGCTACTTACTATAGACCTGGACATGCAGACTATACCTTTGATGAAAAATATGGATTTAGAGATTACAGAGGCGGTGGACGATCCTCTGGAAGAGAAACCATAGGAAGAGTAGCTGCAGGAGCTATTGCGTCAAAGCTTCTGGCACAGCTTGGAATAACTGTAACTGCATATACAAAGTCTATTGGTGATGTGGAAATTGATTACAACAAATTCAACATTAACAGCAGGGACGAAAATCCAGTAGCTATGCCAGATATGGAAAGTGCCGCAAAGGCACAGGAGCTGCTTGATGAAAAAATGAAGGAAACTGACTCTGTAGGTGGTGTTGTAGAGTGTGTAGTAGACGGTATGATAAAGGGCGTTGGAGAACCTGTATTTGAAAAGCTGGATGCAAATTTGGCAAAGGCAGTAATGTCAATCGGTGCTGTAAAGGGCGTTGAAATTGGTGCAGGCTTTGAAGCAGCAAAGAAATCAGGCTCACAAAATAATGATTCCTTTTATGCAGCTGAAAAAGGAGCTATATTAAAGAAAACCAATAATGCAGGTGGTATTTTAGGGGGTATCTCAGACGGAGATAAGATAATTCTTCGTGCAGCCTTTAAACCAACACCGTCTATATTTAAGGAACAGATGACAGTAAACAAAAATCACCAGGATATTAACATTAATATTAAGGGCAGACATGATCCTGTTATTGTACCAAGAGCAGTAGTTGTAGTTGAAGCAATGACAGCAATTACTATTGTAGATATGCTATTTGTGAGCATGACCTCTACTATGAGTGGTATTAAGAAATTTTTCAAAAAATAGACCAACAACAAACCAAGCGGGTGCATAGTCAATTCTTATGAGCCCGCTTATATTATGTTTTGAATCACTATAATCCCAGGGACATTTTCCTCTTTTCTTAAGCATATATCCAGAGGTATATTCAATTATAAAAATACCTATTGTGTAAAATATCCCCCTAAATATTATATTCATATTCTTTATACATTTATATAAGGGGTGGATAATTGCAGCCATACCATATATGGGAAACATTAAAATAGATGTATTTCCCATCATTTTTTTATCATTATTTTTGTAGGAATGATAGCCTGTCCATATTATCTCTATGCACCAGCCCAGCAGACCACATTTTATAAAATCCATAATTCCTCCATTAGAATTTATAATATATGATTATTGTGTACAAGCAAAGCTGCTTATATTCAACAAAGGATTTACAGTTTGGTGAAATTATCATATAAAGTAAAGTTGAATTATGAATATAATTGTGGTAAACTAAATAAAGTTTGCATTTATAATAGGGTATGGAGTACCCAGTAAAGGTAAATGCAAGGCTACATTATTGTAATGAGGTAGGATATGTACAAGGTTATCAAAAGAGATGGTATGGCAAAGCGTGGTGAGTTCCATACAGTACATGGTGTTATTCAGACTCCTGTATTTATGAATGTTGGAACAGCAGCCGCAATAAAGGGAGCTGTATCTACAGATGATTTACAAAATATTAAAACACAGGTTGAGTTATCAAATACTTATCATTTACATGTAAGACCTGGAGATGAGGTTGTAAAAAAAATGGGTGGACTTCACAAGTTTATGGTGTGGGACAAGCCTATTCTTACAGACTCAGGTGGATTTCAGGTATTTTCTTTAGCAGGTCTGCGTAAGATAAAGGAAGAAGGAGTTTATTTTAACTCACATGTAGATGGCAGAAAAATATTTATGGGTCCGGAAGAAAGCATGAGGATTCAGTCAAATCTTGCATCTACTATTGCAATGGCATTTGACGAATGTGCTCCAGCCAAGGCTGACAGAAGCTACATTGAAAATTCAGTTGCAAGGACTACAAGGTGGCTGAAAAGATGCAAGGACGAAATGAAAAGGCTTAATAGTCTGCCAGACACTATCAACAAAAACCAGCTATTATTTGGTATAAACCAGGGCGGTGTTTTGGAGGATGTCCGTATAGAACATGCAAAACAAATATCACAGCTGGATTTAGACGGATATGCTATTGGTGGCTTGGCAGTTGGTGAAACTCACGAAGAGATGTATGAGATTATTGAAAAGGTTGTCCCATATTTACCACTTGAAAAGCCTACATACCTTATGGGTGTAGGAACACCGGCAAATATTTTAGAGGCTGTAGACAGAGGTGTGGATTTCTTTGATTGTGTATATCCTAGCAGAAATGGCCGACATGGTCATTTATATACAAATCATGGAAAGATTAATTTGTTCAATGCAAAATATGAGCTAGATCCTTCTCCTATTGAAGAAGGCTGTAATTGCCCAGCTTGCAGAACATATAGCAGAGCTTATATAAGACATCTTCTAAAGGCTAAGGAAATGTTGGGAATGAGATTGTGCGTGTTGCATAATTTATATTTCTATAATACAATGATGGAAGAAATCAGATTAGCCATAGAAGAAGGCAGATATAAAGAATATAAAAAAGAAAAATTATCCAAAGTAAATGGAACGGATAACTAGGAGGAACATTTATGAACACATTATCAATTTTAGCATCGCAGGCGGCAGCTACAGATACAAAAGGTAGCTGGATTATTTTAGTAATTTATGTAGTTGTATTCGGAGCAATTATATACTTTTTAATGATTAGACCTCAGAAGAAACAGCAGACAAAACAGAAAGCCATTATCGATTCAATAGCAGTAGGTGATTCGGTGCTTACTACGGCAGGCTTTTATGGTGTTGTAATAGATGTAACAGAGGATATGGTAATTGTTGAATTTGGAAATAACAAAAACTGTAGAATTCCAATGCAGAAAAATGCTATTGTAGAAATTGAAAAAGCAAACGAAGAATAATATAAAAAGGAAAAATGCCATATAGGCAAGGTGTCAATTATGAAGTTTAATATAGCAGCTATACCGGGTGATGGTATCGGACCAGAAATAGTGGCAGAAGCAAAAAAAGTATTAGATGCAGTTGCAAAAAAATATGGTCATGAATTTAATTATACTGAGGTTTTAATGGGTGGTGTATCTATTGATGCACATGGAGTTCCACTTACAGACGAAGCATTAGCTGCTGCTAAGGCTTCAGATGCAGTTTTACTTGGAGCAGTAGGCGGCAGGGTAGGAGTGGATAAGTGGTATGAGTTACCACCAAACCTTAGACCAGAGGCTGGATTATTAGCTATTAGAAAAGGTTTAGGCTTATTTGCAAACTTAAGACCGGCATTCTTATATGATGAATTAAAAGAAGCCTGTCCACTTAAAGAGGCTGTTGCTACAGCAGGCTTTGATATGATTGTTGTTAGAGAGCTTACAGGTGGTCTTTACTTTGGTGACAGATACACAAAGGAAATTGATGGTGTGACAACAGCAGTTGATACACTTAAATATGATGAAAATGAAATTAGAAGAATAGCAGTTAAGGCTTTTGAAATTGCTATGAAGAGAAATAAAAAGGTAACAAGTGTTGATAAGTCAAATGTTCTTGACACAAGCCGTCTTTGGGACAAAATCGTAAACGAGGTTGCTAGGGATTACAGTGAAGTTACAGTAGAACATATGCTTGTTGATAATTGTGCAATGCAGTTGGTAAAGGATCCTAAACAGTTTGATGTTATTCTTACAGAGAATATGTTTGGTGATATTTTATCTGATGAGGCTAGTATGATTACTGGCTCAATAGGTATGCTATCGTCGGCATCCTTAGGTGCAACAAAGTTAGGTTTATATGAGCCTAGTCACGGAGCAGCTCCTGATATTGCCGGCAGGGATATAGCAAACCCTATTGCAACAATTCTTTCGGCTGCTATGATGCTTAGATATTCCTTTGATTTAGATAAAGAAGCAGATGCTGTAGAAAATGCTATTAAGCAGGTTTTAAAGGATGGCTTCAGAACAGTAGATATTATGTCAGAGGGAGCTAAACAGGTTAAGTGTAGCGAAATGGGCACACTTATCTGCGAAAGAATTTAATCTTTACCAAGAAAGGAAGTAATGAAAATGAAAAGTGATGCAGTAACAAAGGGTATGCAGCAAGCACCTCACCGTTCGTTATTTAATGCTTTAGGCTTAACAAAAGAAGAATTAGAAAGACCGTTAGTTGGTATTGTCAGCTCCTATAACGAAATTGTTCCTGGTCATATGAATATTGATAAAATTGCAAATGCAGTTAAATTAGGCGTAGCAATGGCAGGCGGAACACCTGTTATGTTTCCAGCTATAGCTGTATGTGACGGTATTGCAATGGGACATGTAGGAATGAAATACTCTCTTGTAACAAGAGATTTAATAGCCGATTCAACAGAATGTATGGCAATGGCACATCAATTTGACGCATTAGTAATGATTCCAAACTGTGATAAGAATGTACCAGGCTTACTTATGGCAGCAGCAAGACTTAATATACCAACAGTATTTGTCAGTGGTGGACCAATGCTTGCCGGAAAGGTTAAAGGCTGTAAAACTTCACTTTCAAGTATGTTTGAGGCAGTTGGTTCATATGCTGCTGGAAAAATGACACTTGAAGATGTAGAAGAATTTGAAAATAAAGCTTGTCCAACCTGTGGTTCCTGCTCAGGAATGTATACAGCAAACAGTATGAACTGCTTAACAGAAGCATTAGGTATGGGCTTACAGGGTAATGGTACAATACCTGCTGTATATTCAGAAAGAATTAAGCTTGCAAAACACGCAGGTATGAAGGTAATGGAACTGCTTGAAAAGAATATCAGACCAAGAGATATTATGACAAAGGAAGCCTTTGAAAATGCTCTTACAGTTGATATGGCACTTGGCTGTAGTACAAATAGTATGTTACATTTACCAGCTATTGCTCACGAAGCGGGAATTGATTTAAATATTGATATGGCAAATGAAATCAGTGCTAAAACACCAAATCTTTGTCATCTTGCACCAGCAGGTCATACATATATTGAAGAGTTAAATGAGGCTGGTGGTGTATATGCTGTAATGAATGAATTAAACAAGAAGCATTTATTACATACAGACCTTATTACAGCAACAGGTAAAACTGTTGGTGAAAACATCGAAGGTGTTACAAACAAAAATCCAGAGGTAATAAGACCAATAGAAAATCCATATAGTGAGGTTGGTGGAATTGCCGTTCTTAAAGGAAATATTGCTCCGGATACCTGTGTAGTTAAGCGTTCGGCAGTTGTACCCGAGATGCTTAAGCACTCAGGACCAGCCAGAGTATTTGACTGTGAAGAGGATGCAATCGCCGCTATTAAGGGTGGAAAGATTGTTGCCGGTGATGTAGTAGTTATCAGATATGAAGGACCAAAGGGTGGCCCTGGTATGAGAGAAATGTTAAATCCTACATCAGCTATTGCCGGTATGGGACTAGGCTCATCAGTAGCACTTATTACTGATGGCAGATTTTCAGGAGCTTCAAGAGGAGCTTCAATCGGTCATGTATCTCCAGAAGCAGCAGTTGGTGGCCCAATAGCTCTTATTGAAGAAGGCGATATTATAAATATTGATATTGATAACCATTCTATCAATGTAGAGGTTTCAGATGAAGAATTAGCAGCTAGAAAGGCTAAATGGCAGCCAAAGGCACCAAAAGTAACAACTGGCTATCTTACAAGATATGCGTCATTAGTTACATCTGCAAACAAAGGTGCTATACTTAGAAGTACATTATAGTATATAATGACATTTAATAATTTTTCACGATGATAAGAGAGGAAAAAGAAAAATGCAGTTGACAGGTTCAGAAATTATTATCGAATGCTTAAAAGAGCAGGGCGTTGATACAGTTTTTGGTTATCCAGGTGGAACAATTCTTAATGTATATGACGCATTATATAAGCATCAAAATGAAATAAAGCATATATTAACATCTCATGAGCAGGGCGCTTCCCATGCAGCAGATGGATATGCAAGAGCAACAGGCAAGGTTGGTGTATGTATGGCAACATCGGGTCCTGGTGCTACAAATCTTGTAACAGGTATAGCTACAGCTTATATGGATTCAATTCCAATCGTTGCAATTACAGCCAATGTTGCTAAGTCCTTACTTGGTAGAGATACCTTCCAGGAAATTGACATTACTGGTGTTACAATGCCAATTACGAAGCACAACTTTATCGTTAAAGATGTTGATGATATTGCTGATACAATCAGAGAGGCATTTTACATTGCAGCATCAGGCAGACCTGGTCCTGTATTAGTTGATATTACAAAGGATGCAACTGCAAACAAGGCAGAATATAAGAAAAAAGCTCCAAAGCCAATTACTAAGGAAAAAGCACCAGTAAATGATGCCGATATTGACAAGGTTGTTAAAATGATTGGCAAGGCTAAAAAGCCATACATATTTGTTGGTGGTGGTATTATTGCTTCAGATGCTAATGAAGAGTTGGCAGAGTTTGTAGAAAAGGTTGATGCACCAGTTTGTGATACACTTATGGGCAAAGGGGCTTTCGATGCAACAAATGAGCATTATACCGGAATGATTGGTATGCACGGTACAAAGACAGCAAACTTTGGTGTAACACAAAGTGATTTGTTAATTGCTATTGGTGTAAGATTTAGCGACAGAGTAACAGGAAATACAAAGAAATTTGCTAATAATGCAAAAATTATCCATATTGATATAGATGCTGCTGAAATTAACAAGAACATCAAAACAGATGCAAGCATTGTGGGTGATGCAAAGGAAATTTTGGCAAAAATAAATGCAAAATTAACAAAAACAGAAAGACCTGAATGGAATAAGACTATTAAAGAGTTTAAAGAAAAATATCCATTAAGCTACCACAAGGAAGCACTTACAGGACCTTTCGTTATTGAAAAGCTTTATGAGGCAACAAACGGAGAGGCTATTATTACAACTGAGGTTGGTCAGCATCAGATGTGGGCAGCTCAGTTCTACAAGTACACAAAGCCTAGAACTTTTATTTCCTCAGGTGGTCTTGGAACAATGGGCTACGGTCTTGGTGCCGCACTTGGTGCTAAGATGGGCTGTCCAGACAAGGTTGTCTGCAATATTGCAGGTGATGGCTGCTTCAGAATGAATATGAATGAAATTGCTACGGCAGCGAGATATAATATACCTATTGTCCAGATAGTAATTAATAACCATGTTTTAGGAATGGTTAGACAATGGCAGACCTTGTTCTATGACAAGAGATATTCAAATACAATTTTAAATGATAGTGTTGATTTTGTAAAATTAGCAGAGGCAATGGGAGCTACAGCATTTAGAGTAACAAAGAAGGAAGAGCTTCTTGATACTTTAAAGAAAGCAATCTCACTTAATAAGCCAGTTGTTATTGATTGTATAATAGATGAAGATGACAAGGTGTTCCCAATGGTAGCACCAGGTGGAGCTATTGCAGAAGCCTTTAGTGAGGAAGATCTTAAGCAATCATAGTCATAAAATAAAAACAAAATAAGCTATAGCTTAGTGTTTATAGGAGGATTTTAGAATGAGCAGAGTTTACAATTTCTCAGCAGGTCCAGCAGTATTACCTGAAGAAGTATTAAAAGAGGCTGCAGCAGAAATGCTTGATTACCAAGGTACAGGAATGTCAGTTATGGAAATGAGCCATCGTTCAAAGGCTTATGATGACATTATTAAAACAGCAGAAGCTGATTTAAGAGAATTAATGAATATTCCTGACAATTACAAGGTATTATTTTTACAGGGTGGTGCTTCACAGCAGTTTGCCATGATTCCAATGAACCTTATGAAAAATAAAAAGGCAGCTTACATAGTGACAGGTCAGTGGGCTAAAAAGGCTTATCAGGAAGCAAAGATTTATGGTGATGCAGTAGAGGTTGCTTCATCAGCAGACAAGACCTTCTCATATATTCCAGATTGTAGCGATCTTGATATTCCAGAAGATGCTGATTATGTATATATTTGTGAAAACAATACAATTTATGGAACAAAGTTCAAAGAGCTTCCTAATACAAAGGGTCATACTTTAGTAGCAGATGTTTCATCTTGCTTCTTATCAGAGCCTATTGATGTTACAAAGTATGGAGTAATCTATGGTGGCGTTCAGAAAAATGTAGGACCAGCAGGTGTTGTTATTGTAATTATCAGAGAAGATTTAATTACAGAGGATACACTTCCAGGAACACCAACAATGCTTAAATACAAAATTCATGCAGATGCAGGTTCTTTATATAATACACCACCTTGCTATGGTATTTATATCTGTGGTAAGGTATTCAAATGGTTAAAGAAAATGGGCGGTCTTTCAGCTATGAAGGAGCGTAACGAAAAGAAAGCAAAAATTCTTTATGATTTCCTTGACCAGAGTACATTATTCAAGGGAACAGTTGAAAAGAAGGATCGTTCTTTGATGAATGTACCATTTGTTACAGGTGATGCTGATCTTGATGCTAAGTTTGTTAAGGAAGCAAAGGAAGCTGGATTTGAAAACCTTAAGGGACACAGAACAGTTGGCGGTATGAGAGCTTCTATTTACAATGCTATGCCAATCGAAGGTGTTGAAAAATTAGTTGAATTTATGAAGAAATTTGAGGAGGAAAACAAATAATGGTTAAAATTAATTGTTTAAATCCAATCGCAAAGGTTGGTATGAATTTATTACCAGATACATTTGGAACAACTGATAATTTTGCAGAAGCAGAGGCAGTGCTTGTTAGAAGTGCTGCTATGCACGAATTGGAATTACCAGACAGCCTTTTAGCAGTTGCAAGAGCAGGTGCAGGTGTAAACAACATTCCACTTGATAAATGTGCTGAAAAGGGTATCGTAGTATTTAATACACCAGGTGCTAATGCTAATGGTGTTAAGGAAATTATCGTAGCTGCTATGTTACTTGCTTCAAGAGATTTAAAGGGTGGTATGCAGTGGGTAAACGATAATAAAGATGACGAAGCAATCAATAAAACAATGGAAAAGGCTAAGTCTAAGTTTGCTGGCAAAGAAATTAAAGGCAAAAAGTTAGGCGTTATAGGTCTTGGAGCTATTGGTGTATTAGTAGCAAACGCTGGTATTGCGCTTGGCATGGAGGTTATGGGTTGTGATCCATATCTTTCAGTAAACAATGCTCTCAATCTTTCAAGAGAGGTTAAGATTGTAAAGTCAAATTCAGATATTTTTGCTAACTGTGATTTTGTGACAGTACATGTTCCACTTCTTGATGATACAAAGGGAATGATTAACAAAGCCTCTTTATCAATGATGAAGGACGGAGTTATTATCTTAAACTTTGCAAGAGATCTTCTTGTAAATGAGGACGATATGGAGGAAGCATTAGCATCTGGAAAGGTTGCAAAATATGTAACAGACTTCCCTACAAAGAGAGTTGCAAATATGAACAATGTAATTGCATTTCCTCATCTTGGTGCTTCAACTGCTGAATCAGAGGATAATTGTGCGATTATGGCAGTTAATGAATTAGTTGATTATATTGAAAATGGTAACATTAAGAATTCAGTAAACTATCCAGCCTGCGATATGGGTATATGTACAAAGGCCGGAAGAATCGCTATTAATCATAAAAATGTTCCAAATATGTTAAGTCAGCTTACTGGCGTACTTGCAGCACTTAATATTAATATTTCAGATATGGCAAGTAAATCAAAGGGTGATTACGCATATACAATATTAGATCTTGATGATGTGGCTACAGCAGAGGCTGTTTCAAAAATTCAGGCTCTTGATGGAGTTATAAAAGTAAGAATTGTAAAATAGCAAAACCGAAAGAACTATTATAGCTAGTAGCTTAACTATCTGTAATAGTTCTTTTAATTTAAGGAGAATGTATGAAGGACTATTTAGTTAGTGCTGAAAATTTAATAGATGTTATTGGAGAATGTACCTGCTCTTTTACCACAGCCAAAAAGGCAATGGAGTTGTTAAAGGATGCTGGCTTTAAACAGCTAAAGATTAATGAAAACTGGGATATAGAGTGTGGTGGAAAATATTATGTAAATGTATATGATTCCAGTGTGTATGCTTTTACCATAGGCAAAAATTTTGAAGCTAAGGGCAAAATCAAAATTGCAGCAGCTCATACAGACCACCCTTGTCTTTATGTAAAACCAAATCCTGAGATCAGGCTTGGAGATTATGGCTGTGTTAATGTTGAAATCTATGGTGGACTTATATTAAATACATGGCTTGACAGACCATTATCTGCAGCTGGAAAAATTACTTACAAAAGTAATGATATTTACAATCCTAATGTAAAAATTATTGACTTTGAAAAGTCACTTTTTACTATACCAAATCTTGCAATACACCAAAATAGAGAAATAAACAAGGGTATAGGTCTAAGCAGACAAAAGGATATGCTTCCAATGTGCACAATGCTTAAGGAAAAGCTAAATAAGGATGGTTTCTTTTTGAATTATATGGCAGGCAAGGCTGGTATTGAAAAGGAAGATATTTTAGATTTTGAAATATATATCTACAACAATGATATTCCGGATATAATCGGAATAGAGGATGATTTTATATCAGCACCACGACTTGATAATATAACCTCTGTGGTTGCCTGTGTTAATGGTATTATTAATGGAAAAAATTCAAACAGCATAAATCTTATTGCATTATTTGATAATGAAGAAATAGGTAGCTCAACAAAGCAGGGTGCTGACTCTATATTACTGTCAAATATAGTTGAAAAAATATATATGTATCTTGGTTTTGGAAGGATAGAATATTTAAACAGTATTATGAGTGGTATGTTTCTTTCAGTAGATGTTGCTCATGGGGAACATCCAAACAAACTTGAAAAATCCGATTTGACCAATAAAAATCCACTTAACAATGGATTGGTTATTAAAAGGGCTTGCTCACAAACCTATGCTACAGACTCAACCTCTATAGCTATTATTGAACAGCTGGCAAAGAAAAATAACATTCCATATCAGAAATTTGTTTCCAATTCGGACATTACTACAGGCTCAACACTGGGAAATTATGTAGACAAATTTATGCCAATGAGAGCAGTAGATTTAGGAGTGCCAGTTTTGGCAATGCACTCAGCCAGAGAAGTTATGGGCTCAAAGGACCAGAGAGCCTTAGAAAAGCTTTTAGAGGTATTCTTTAGCGAGGAGTAAAGTTTTGACATAAAATAGGGAAATATAGTATACTAGAACATAATTTAATATAGTTGATTTTAAGGTGTAAAACTGACACTGGGTATGTACCGCTACATTGTAATCGAGCGAGAGCGTGTCTGCGTTGAAATTATTAATACTCACAAAACAGAATATATAGAACAATTTTACAATTAAAATCAAACTATACAGGTGCAAAAAAGGAGGATTAAAAATGGCAACAGTAAAACCATTTATATGTATCAGACCAAACGAAAAGGTAGCTGACAAGGTGGCAGCATTACCATATGATGTTTACAATAGACAAGAGGCTAAAGAGGTAGTGAAGGATAATAAGCTGTCATTTTTAAACATAGACAGGGCAGAAACACAGTTTGATGATTCTGTTGATACCTATGACCAGAGAGTATATGCAAAGGCAAAGGAATTATTAGAAAATATGATTAGCGACGGCACCTTCATTACTGATAATGACAGATGTTATTACATATATGAGCTTACGATGGATGGTCGTGTACAAACTGGCTTAGTTGCTTGTGCGTCTATTGACGATTATCAAAACAACATAATTAAAAAGCACGAAAATACAAGAGCAGATAAAGAGATAGACAGAATTAATCATGTAGATACCTGTAACGCCCAGACAGGCCCTATTTTCCTTGCTTATAGAGCAAATGATGTAATCAGGGCTATTGTTAATAAAACAAAAAAGGAAAAGGCAATTTATGACTTTACTTCAGAGGACGGAATTACACACAGAGTATGGAAAATAGCAGATGAAAAAGATGTTAAGGATATTTGTGATGCCTTTGGAACAATTAACAGTATTTATATAGCAGATGGTCATCATAGAGCAGCATCAGCAGTTAAGGTTGGATTAAAGAGAAGACAGGAAAATCCTAATTATGATGGAACAGAGGAATTTAATTATTTCTTATCGGTTTTATTCCCTGACGAAGAGCTTATGATTATGCCATATAACAGAGTAGTAAAGGACTTAAATGGTAATACAAAGGAAGAATATCTTGAAAAGGTAAGCAAATGCTTTGATATAGAAAAGGTATCTGAGCCATATTCGCCAGAGGTTAAGGGAAATATAGGAATGTATCTTGACGGACAGTGGTACAAGCTTGCTGCAAAGGACGAAATAAAGGTAAGTGACCCTGTAGACAGCTTAGATGTAGCACTTTTACAGAACAACCTGCTTACTCCAATTTTAGGTATAGGTGACCCAAGAGTGGATAAGAGAATAGATTTTATTGGTGGAATAAGAGGCTTAAAGGAGCTTGAAAGAAGATGCAGCCTTGATATGCAGATTGCATTTTCAATGTATCCAACATCTATAAATGAATTATTTAATGTATCAGATGCAGGAAAACTAATGCCTCCAAAGTCTACCTGGTTTGAGCCAAAGCTTAGAAGTGGTCTTTTTATACACAAATTATCATAGGGGGTATTTACAGGCAGAAAAAATACCCTCACAATGAGGGTATTTTTTTTGTTGGGGGTATATTAAAATAATCAGCGTAAAGTGTGGTATAAAAACATGAAACAAGAGTAGATTATTAAAAAGGGTTATTTGGTTGACTATTTATATAACCTCTGGATGCTTGTTGGTCCGGAGGTTATTTTTATGTTAAAAAGACTTTTTATTATATAAATATATAGAGAGGGTAGCCTGTATAAGTGAATTATACTGGATATTATTATTAACTTGTGGTAGAATGAGCCATAGCTGTATATGATAGTAGGGTATTAGGATTAGGAGGCACAAATGTCCCAATTAATATGTAAGAATATTACTATTGCTTACGAAAAACAAAATGTAGTTGATGATTTTTCAATGGAGGTGGAAAAGGGTGATTATATAAGTGTTATTGGTGAAAACGGTACAGGAAAAAGCTCCTTACTTAAGGGTATATTAGGAATTGTCCCATTAAAAAGTGGAACAGTTGAATTTTTAGATGGTGTAAAGAGAAATAATATAGGATATTTATCCCAGCAAAATCCTATGCAGATGGATTTCCCAGCCTCCTGCTATGAGGTGGTGATGTCTGGATGTCTGACCAGAAAAGGGTGGTTACCATGGTTTTCAAAGGCTGAAAAAGCAAGAGCCTATGAGAGTATGGAAAAATTAGGAATAACAGAGCTTATTCATAAATCATATTCAGAGCTTTCTGGTGGTCAAAGACAAAGAGTACTACTTGCAAGAGCTCTTTGTGCTACAGATAAAATAATATTTCTGGACGAGCCTATAACGGGACTTGACCCTATAGCCTGCAAGGAATTTTATGATATTATAGAAAAGCTTAACAAGGAAATGGGTATAACTATTATTATGATTACCCATGATGTTGATAATGCACTTAAATATTCCAATAAGGTATTGCATATGCACAAATACAAATACTTTTTTGGAAATAAGGCAGACTATTTAAAAAATGGAAAATGCACAAGTGAGTGTATGTGCGAGCAACATAAAAAAGGAGGTATAAAATAATGTCAGATTTTTTTAATCAAATATCTACAATGTTTTCTTACTCCTTTATGGTAAGAGCTATTTTTATAGGGGGGCTTGTTGCATTGTGTGCAGCTTTATTAGGTGTGATTTTAGTACTTAAAAGATATTCAATGATAGGAGATGGATTATCTCATGTAAGTTTTGGCGCAATGGCAATAGGTCTGGCCTTTAATCAGGCACCACTTTATGTTGCTATTCCTGTAGTTATAGTAGCAGCCTATCTTTTACTTCGTGTAAGTGAAAACAGTAAAATAAAGGGAGATGCAGCCATAGGACTTATTTCCAGCAGCTCTGTTGCTATTGGTATTATTATAAATACATTGTCCAACGGTACAAATATAGACCTTAGCAGCTATATGTTTGGCAGTATTTTGGCTATAGGTAAGGAAGATGCTATATTATGTATAATACTTGGAATTATAATATTGGTTTTATTTGTATATTTTTATCATTATATATTCTCAATTACCTTTGATGAAAGCTTTGCAAAGGCAACAGGTATAAAAATAGATGTATATAAAACCTTACTTGCAATACTTACTGCACTTACCATTGTAATAGGTATGAGAATAATGGGAACCTTACTTATATCAAGTTTAATTATATTCCCGGCAATTACAGCTATGAGATTATTTAAAAGGTTTAGGATAGTTTTAGCAGCAGCAGTAGTAATTGCCATGGTTAGTTATTTTGCAGGTATGACAGCTTCTTATATGCTTGCAATACCAACAGGAGCAAGCATAGTTGTATGTAATCTTATAGCATTTATAATTGCAACAATAGCAGCAAGGGTACTTAAAAGATAAGCTTGCTATTCTTTACTAATATGACAATTTTTGTTATAATCAAAAAAATATTTTTATCGGTAAAAGCCAGATAGGAGGACTCTATGAAACTCTGGGGCGGACGCTTCACAAAGGAAACAAATCAATTAGTACATAGTTTTAACGCATCATTACCTTTTGACCAAAGGTTTTATAAGCAGGATATTAGAGGCAGTATTGCACATGTTACAATGCTTGCAAATACAGGTATTATTTCAGTTGAGGATAAGGATACAATTATTGCAGGTTTAAACAGTATTTTAGAAGATATTGAAAACGGAAAGCTGCAGTTTACAAATGAACATGAAGATATTCATTCATTTGTAGAAGCACACCTTATAGAAAGAGTTGGTGATGCTGGTAAAAGACTTCATACAGGCAGAAGCAGAAATGATCAGGTTGCTCTTGATATGAAGCTTTATACCAGAGATGAGGTAATAGAAATAGACAGCCTATTAAAAAGTCTTTTAAAGGTAATTCAAAGAATAATGAAGGAAAATATTGATACCTTTATGCCGGGCTTTACGCATTTACAAAAGGCACAGCCAATTACTGTGGCACATCATTTTGGTGCATATTTTGAAATGTTTAAGAGAGATAGAAGCAGACTTACAGACATTTATGACAGAATGAATTATTGTCCATTAGGCTCAGGAGCATTAGCCGGCACAACCTATCCGTTGGATAGAGAGCTTACAGCTTCACTTTTAGACTTTGAAGGACCTACACTTAACAGTATGGACTCTGTATCAGACAGGGATTATCTTATTGAATTATTATCAGCTATGTCAACAATTATGATGCATCTTAGCAGATTTTCAGAAGAAATAATTATCTGGAATTCTAATGAATATAGATTTGTTGAGTTAGATGATTCTTATTCAACTGGAAGCAGTATTATGCCGCAGAAAAAAAATCCTGATATTGCAGAGCTTGTGCGTGGCAAGACAGGAAGAGTTTACGGTGCACTTATGTCACTTCTTACTACAATGAAGGGACTTCCATTAGCTTACAACAAGGATATGCAGGAGGATAAGGAGCTTACATTTGATGCAATAGACACAACAAAGGGCTGTATTGCATTATTTACAGGAATGATTGATACTATGGTCTTCAATAAAGAAAATATGGAAAATAGTGCAAAACATGGCTTTACAAATGCTACAGATGCAGCAGATTATTTAGTAAACAAGGGTGTTCCTTTCAGAGATGCCCATGGTATTGTTGGACAGCTTGTATTATATTGCTTAGACAAAAAGATTGCCCTGGATGATATGAGTATTGAAGAATATAAAAAAATCAGCCCAGTGTTTGAGGATGATATATATGAGGCTATTGCAATTAAGACCTGCGTTGAAAAAAGAACAACTATTGGCGCTCCGGGAAGAGAAGCAATGGAAAAGGTAATAGAACTAAATGATGAATATTTAGCACTAGATGAGGACTAAATAAAAATAGAAAAGAATCAGGAAGGAATAGAAAAATGCAGTTATATGATGAATTGGTTGCCAGAGGACTTATTGCTCAGGTAACAAATGAAGAAGAAATAAAGGAAATGATTAACAATGGAAAGGCTACATTTTATATTGGCTTTGACCCAACAGCAGACAGTCTTCATGTAGGTCATTTTATGGCTCTTTGCTTAATGAAAAGATTACAGATGGCAGGCAACAAGCCCATAGCCTTAATCGGTGGCGGAACTGCTATGATTGGTGACCCTTCAGGAAGAACAGACATGCGACAGATGATGACTCCTGAAACAATAAATCATAATGTTGAGTGTTTTAAAAAGCAAATGAGCAGATTTATTGAATTTGGCGAAGATAAGGCATTACTTGTAAACAATGCAGACTGGCTTATGAATCTTAATTACATTGAAGTATTAAGAGAGGTAGGCGCACACTTTAGTGTTAATAGAATGTTGACTGCTGAGTGTTACAAGCAGAGAATGGAAAAGGGCTTATCCTTCCTTGAATTTAACTATATGATTATGCAAAGCTATGACTTTTATATGTTATTCCAAAAGTATGGCTGTAATATGCAGTTCGGTGGAGATGACCAGTGGAGCAATATGCTTGGTGGTACAGAGCTTATTAGAAGAAAGCTTGGTAAGGATGCACACGCTATGACTATTACTTTACTTCTCAATTCAGAGGGCAAGAAAATGGGTAAGACACAGTCTGGAGCAGTATGGCTTGATCCTGAAAAAACTTCACCTTACGAGTTTTACCAATACTGGAGAAATGTTGGCGACGCTGATGTTCTTAAATGTATTAGAATGCTTACCTTCTTACCATTAGAGCAGATTGATGAAATGGATTCATGGGAAGGCAGCAAGTTAAATGAAGCTAAGGATATTTTAGCCTACGAGCTTACAAAGCTTGTTCATGGTGAAGAAGAAGCTGACAGAGCAAGAGAGGCATCGAAGGCATTATTTGGTGGAGGAAACTCTATGGAAAATGTACCTGCTGTAGTTATTCCACAGGAAAGCTTAACAGAGGAAGGTATTGATATACTTCAGGCAATGGTAATTGGTGAAATGGTAGCCACAAGATCAGAGGCAAGAAGAGCTGTTGAGCAGGGCGGTGTTTCTGCAGACGGCGAAAAAGTAACAGATATTAAAATGATGTTATCCTTAGATAAGTTATCAGAAGGTGTGCTGGTTAAGAAAGGTAAAAAGATATACAAGAAAATCACAAGGTAGAAGAATGGATATTATTGAGAATGATTTGCTGACAGTTGCTTTTAATAGAAATGGTGCAGAGGTTTGCTCCATTAAAGCAAAGGCTACCGGAAAGGAGTATATTTTTGAAGGAATACCACAGTTTTGGTCAAAAACATCACCAATTCTATTTCCTATAGTTGGTTGTGTTAAAAACGGAAAATACACTTACAATGGTAATGAATATGAAATGAACATTCATGGTTTTGCAAATTATCAGGATTTTGAGGTTTGTGAAAGCAAAAAAGAGTACATTGAGTTTGCATTAGAGTCTGCTGGAAGGTTTAAAAAGGTATATCCGTTTGAGTTTAAGCTGATTTTAACCTATAGGTTAGTGAAAAATCAGTTGATTGCAGGATATAAGGTAATTAATCTTTCAAAAGAGGATATGTATTTTCAAATAGGCGGACATACAGCATTTAAATGTCCTGTTAATGAAAATGAAGCTAGAAGCAGCAATTATTTAATGTTCAGAGGTATAAAAAGGCTTAACTGCTCCAGAATAGATATGAGCTGTGGTCTGTTGAAAAAAGAACATGAAACTATATTGTTTGAGGATAGTGAAAAATATCCGGAGGACGGTTTCCTTAGAATTTCTGATGACTTGTTTGATAAAGATGCTCTTATTGGTGAAAATAATCAGACTAATGAAATTTTACTGGCAGATGCCAATAAAAAACCATATTTGTCAGTTAAATTTGACGCACCTCTATTTGGAATATGGTCACCAAAGGATAGAATAAAGCCAGACAATAAAATAGCTCCTTTTGTATGTATTGAGCCGTGGTATGGCAGATGTGATAAGGTTGATTTTGAAGGTGATTTAATTGAAAGGGAATGGATTAACAAAATAGGCACAAATGAACAGTTTTGCAGGGAATATACTATAAAGATATTCCTTGATTAAAAACATTTTCTGTGCTAAACTTTTATTAGATTGATTTGTGCGAAAAATATGGCGTTGGAGGAAGTACTATGGATAAAAATGACACAAAATTTCTTGATAAAGGTATAAATGAAGAGGTTATTGATGATACATTTGGTGGCACAAATGATAATGAGCTATCAAAGGAAGAATTAAAGGCTAAGAAAAAGGCTGAAAAGGAAACAGTTAAATTAGCAAAGAAACAGTTAAAGAAGTCAAAAAAACAAGCAGATTTCCCTGATACTACTGATGGACAAGGCAAAGATTCAGTAGTGGACCCTGATAGTACTAATACTGATGTAAAGAGAAAGGGTTTTAAGATTACCAGTAAAATTGCCGGTGCAGTTGTTATTATTCTTATAGCAATTATATTTATTACAGTAATAATTTCAGCTTTGACAATTAGAAATACTACAACAAATATGGTAGAAAATCAGTTGAATGCTACGGGATATGCTACAGTACAGCATTATTCAAGTCTTAGTGAGGCAGATTTTAAGGTATCTGATTCGGGAATTATGTATAAAGGTAGTTATTCCCTTAAAGACAACATTGGCTTTATCAATGATTTAGCAAATAATAATGGGATTTATACAATCGTATTCTTTGGCGATAAGGCATACATAACATCAATGTCAAATGACAAGGAGCTTGAGGTTACAATTCCAAATGATGTTAAAAGAAAATTAGACAACAACGAAGAAGCTACAGTTAGTGGCTATGAAGTAAATGGTACATCATACTATGGTGTATTTACACCACTCATACAGCCATCCTCTGGTAAATCATGTGGTGCTGTTTTTTCAGCAGTTACATCAGGAAGCATTTCTGAATCAATGCTTTCATCAATTATAAATGTATCTATTTCCGGTGTAGTTATAATTGCTATAAGTATAGTTGTACTTGTATTTGTTTTAAATATTATTATTAGAGCCTTAAAGAAAACAGTTGAAGATATTAATGGTGTTTCGGAAGGAAAACTTAATTTAGAGGTTAACGATAAGCTATTAAACAGAGCTGATGAAATCGGTGATATGGCTAGAAGTATTGATAAGGTTATTGTAAACTTTAGAGAAATTATTACAGAAATAACTGATGCAAGTGGTAATCTTGATGAATTTACAAAGCAGTTTGCAGAGTCCTTTGGAAAGATTTCTGAAACAATATCAAATGTTAATACAGCTGTAGAAGAAATTGCTCATGGAGCAACTGAGCAGGCAACAGAAACTATGACTGCAAATGATAAGGTTATTCATATTGGTGATGCTATTAATAGTGCGGACCATAATATTGGAAATCTTGGAGAAAGCTCAAAGAAAATGAAAAACTATAGCGATGAGGCTAGTGGAACTTTAGCAGAGCTTGCAAAGATTAATGAAAAGACAAAACAGGCAGTAAACGAGGTTCAAAGCCAGACAAACCTCACAAACCAGTCAGCACTTGCCATTCAAGAAGCAACCTCACTTATTGCAGATATAGCAAACCAGACAAATCTTCTTTCCTTAAATGCTTCAATCGAGGCTGCTAGAGCAGGAGAAAATGGTAAAGGCTTTGCAGTTGTTGCGAATGAAATTAGAAATTTAGCTGACCAGTCAAGAGCTTCAGCAGAAAAGATTACAGAAATTGTTAATAAACTTATTCAGAATTCAAACGAAAGTGTTGAAACTATGGATGAGGTTATGGATGTTATAAAGGTGCAAAACAAGAAGCTTGATGATACAAGACAGATGTTTGAATCTCTTAATAGTGAAATAGTTGTTGTAAATGGTGCTATTGTTAATATCGAGTCTGAAATGGAACAGCTGCTTAACATTAAAGATGCTGTTTATATGAGTGTTGAAAATCTTGCAGCAATAGCAGAGGAAAATGCAGCAAGTACAGAAGAAACATCAGCTTCAATGGAGGCATTGACAGGTATTGTTGATGAATGTGTAGGAGCAACAGATAAGCTTTTACATTTGGCTTCTGAATTAGAGGAAAGCATAAAGGTATTTAAATTATAAAAACTTATATGCTTAATACATACACCTTTAGGTGAATAAAAATCTATACAGATGTAATTATCTAAATATATTAATATATGTGAAAAAAGTGCTGCTTTTTAAAAGTGGCACTTTTTGTATCTTAAGGAAAAATAAAAGAAAAACTATTATTTGTGGTGTTGCTTGAAAAAAGTAGTAGCCAAAACACAAAATATGGTATATTATATAAAGTATGGATTAAAGCTACTTAATGTAGTATAAAAAACCACATTAAAAGCTATAGTATATAATATAAAGCTGGCTGACACAAATTGCCTTGGTTGTTGCTATGGTTGGTTTCAGTGATAGTTGGATATTTTAATTTGAAAGGACATATTTAATATGACATATCAGATAATTAGTGACGGTTCTTGCGACCTGATAAAAGAATACACAGAGAAAAATAATGTAATAGTTGTTCCTTTTTATGTATCGTTTGACGGAGAAAACTATTACAAAGAGGGTATAGAAATAGACCATGATGAATTTTATAGAAAGATGATAGATGAAAAGTGTTTTCCTAAGTCGTCCCTACCATCTGTTCAGGACTATATAGATGCTTTTACTCCTGTAGTTAAAGAGGGAAAACCAATTATATGTATTTGTATTACAGAAAAGTTCTCTGGTTCTTATCAGTCAGCTATGAACGCAGCTAATATTGTTAAAGAGGATTATCCAGACGCAAAAATCACAGTTATTAATTCTATGGTTAATACTGTATTACAGGGCTTGCTTGTGAATGAAGTAGTTAGAATGAGAGATAATGGACTTAGCTATGAGGAAACAATAGAAAAAATAAAGGAAATTATTCCTAGTGGCAGAATTATTTTTACTATTGCTAATATTGAATATTTAAAGCAGGGTGGAAGAATTGGAAAACTTCTTACATTTGCTAGTGACAAATTAGGTATAAAACCACTTATTACTCTTAAAGAGGGTGAAATATTCCCAAGTGGTGTAACCAGAAGCAGAGCTAAATCTATTAAAAAGGTAGTAGAGCTTACGAAATCCCATTTTGAAAAAAATAAGCTCAATCCAAAGGATTATATGTTCTGTGTAGGCACAGGCATAACTGATGATGAAGCAAAGGAGCTTGCTGCTATGCTTGAGGAGGCGTTGGATATAAAAATCGACTTTTGGAGTGGAAGAATAGGTACAACCATTGGTACACATACTGGTCCATATCCAATAGGCACGGGTTTTATAAGAAAATATGACGCATAAAAATATAAGCAAACTATGATACTGAAGAAATCAAAGCTGTTAGCACAGTTAGGATTAAGCTTTTATATCATAGTTTTTTTCTTGTTTTAAACAATAAAAGGTGTAAAATATGATGTATACCAATATTATTGTAGTTATAGAAAAATAGGTGATTATATGACAACAGCAGAAAAGTTAGAAAAACTAAGAGAGCAGATGAGTATGGAAAGTATAGCAGCATATATTGTAGCTACGGATGATTTTCATGGCTCTGAATATGTTGGGGATTATTTTAAAGAAAGGGAGTTTTTATCAGGTTTTACGGGCTCAGCAGGTACTTTGGTAATTCTAAAGAATGAGGCTGCTTTGTGGACAGACGGCAGATATTTTATTCAGGCTGAAGAACAGCTTAATGGAAGTGGAATAAAATTAATGAAGGCAGGTTGTGATGGTGTGCCTACAATAGCCCGGTACCTTAAGGAAAAATTAGGTGAAAATGAGGTGGTTGGCTTTGATGGAAGGACACTTAGCTATGGCTTTGTGGCAGATTTAGACCAAAAATTAAAAAGCAAAAATACTTCCTTTAAATATTCAAAGGATTTAGTTGATAATATCTGGGACAACAGACCTTTATTGCCAAGGAAAAAGGTTTTTTCATTAGATATAAAATATACAGGAATGTCAAGAGGGGATAAACTAAAAAAAATAAGAGAGAAAATGAAGGAATATGAAACAAATGTATTTGCAATCAGTGCTTTGGATGAAATTGCATGGGTTCTTAATTTGAGAGGTAATGATATAGAATGTTGTCCTTTGTTTTTGGCTTATATGCTTATTGAAGAGGAGCAGGTGCTATTATTTATAGATAAGGATAAATTAAATGATACTATAATAAATGACTTAAAGTGTGATGGAGTAAATATATATGAATATAATGCTTTTTATAGTCAATTATCACAGTACGGCAAGGATAGAACAATGTTAGCAGATATTAATTCAATTAATTATATGGCATTAAAAAGTATTAATCCGGATGTCTGTATTGTGGATATGAGAAGCCCCATCCAATTAATGAAGGCTGTTAAAACAAAGACAGAATATGAAAATATTAGAATAGCCCATTTAAAGGACGGAATAGCTTTAACAAAATTTATGTATTGGATTAAAAAGCAGGTAGGAAAAGAAAATATTACAGAAATTAGTGCGGCTAAGAAAATTCAACAGCTTAGACAATTACAGGAGGGATATATAGAGGAAAGCTTTGAGCCTATTGTGGCATATAAGGAGCATGGTGCAATAGTTCATTATCAGGCAACTGAGGAAACAAGTGTGTCAATAGAGCCTTCAGGTATGTTATTAGTGGATACAGGTGGACATTATATAAATGGAACAACTGACATTACAAGAACCTTTGTATTGGGTGAAATTTCTAAGGAAGAAAAGAAACATTTCACTTATGTATTAATGGGAAATTTAAATCTTGGAAGTGCAAAATTTTTGTATGGAACAAGGGGGCTAAGCTTAGATTATGTGGCTAGAAAGCCACTTTGGTCAAAGGGACTTGACTATAATCACGGCACAGGACATGGAGTTGGATATTTACTTAATGTACACGAAGGTCCGAATTCCTTTAGGTGGAGGCAAAATGAAGGCCCTATTCAAAGCCCTGTGCTTGAAGAAGGAATGGTAACCTCAAATGAGCCAGGCTTTTATTTAAAGGACAAATATGGTATCAGACATGAAAATCTTGTATTGTGTCTTAAGGATTACAAAAATGAATATGGCCAGTTTATGAAGTTTGAAACCTTAACAAAGGTTCCTTTTGATGTTGAAGGAATTGATGCTTCATTGATGAATGAGGAACAGATTATGGCACTTAATGAATATCATAGAGATGTATATGAAACTATAGCTCCTTATTTAGAGGAGGAGGAAAAGGAGTGGTTGAGGGAGGCAACTAGAAAGATAGGGTAGAATGGAAAATTGAGTTTTTACCGAAATAAACAAAGACAAACTTGGTTATATTATATTTTAAATTTATAAAACTAAACTTATATAGCACATATGTTTACTAAACTAAATATATGTGCTATAATATTATTAAATGAAAGGTGTTTAAAATGAAGGTAAATTATAGTAAATTATTTAATATTTTAGAGGAAAAAGGTATTAGTAAGACACAATTAAAGGAAAGCTTAGATTTGTCATCTGCTACACTGGCAAAATTATCAAAAAATCAACAGATTTCTATGACAACATTAATGTCTATTTGTGAATTTTTAAAGTGCCAATCAGGAGATGTGATGGAATTTGAAGTGGAAACAAATGGGAAAACTCTTCTAAATCAATTACGAGAAGAAAAAAGTATAGGATTAAAGGGAGGCATTTATCATCAAACCCAGATTAAGCTGGCTTATAATTCAAATCATATAGAAGGTAGTAAATTAACAGAGGAGCAGACTAGATATATTTATGAAACAAATACAATAGGTTTAGAGAAAGAAACAGTAAATATTGACGATATAATCGAAGCAATAAATCATTTCCAATGCTTTGATTATATATTAGAGTGTGCTGATGACATATTGACAGAGGATATTATAAAAAAGATACATAAGATATTAAAAAATAATACCTCTGATAGTAGAGCATCGTGGTTTAATGTAGGGGAATACAAGCAAAAGCCAAATATGGTGGGAGATATGCCAACAACTCCCCCAGAGCTGGTTGAAGGTGAAATAAAAAAAATATTATCTAAATATAGAGAAAACACAAAGGTAGCTATGACAGATATATTGGAATTTCACTATGAGTTTGAAAGAATACATCCGTTTCAGGACGGAAATGGCCGTGTTGGAAGATTAATTATATTTAAAGAGTGTTTAAAGCATAATATTGCTCCATTCATAATAGATGAAGAACATAAACTATATTATTATCGTGGATTAAAGGAGTTTAAGAATGAGCCGGGCTATCTTGTAGATACCTGTCTATCAGCACAGGATAAATATAAGGAGTTATTAAATTATTTTGGGGTAGAGTAAAGTGTAAACAAAACAAAAATCCTTGAAATTCTCATAAAGAGATTTCAAGGATTCGTTTTAGCAGCTCATAGGGGAATCGAACCCCTGTTTTCGCCGTGAGAGGGCGACGTCTTAACCGCTTGACCAATGAGCCAAATTTAACTGCCCTATTAGTATACATAAAAAAGTAATATTTAGCAAGCACTTTTTTAAAAAAATTTGTAATGGGGTTTTTTACTTCAGATATGATCCATAAATAGAGATACTTAAAAAATATCCTTGCAATTACTGTAAAAAGGTGGTAAACTGTTACAAGTGATATTTTTTACCGTCGAGAGTGGGCATTTGTCCACTCTCTTTTGTAATATGAAATGCTATAAACAGGAGGGATAAGATGTCAAAAAGAGAAGAGTATGAGCAGCTTACAGAAGAACTTGTAATGCCAATCATAGAACAAAATAATTTTGAATTAGTGGATGTTGAGTATGTAAAGGAAGCATCAAACTATTACCTTCGTATCTACATTGATAAAGCAGGTGGAATTACAGTTGATGATTGCGAAATAGTCAGCAGGGCATTAGGAGATTTATTAGATGCAAAGGATTTCATCGAGGAGTCCTATGTATTAGAGGTAAGCTCGCCTGGACTTGGAAGACCATTAAAAAAAGAAAAAGATTTCAAAAGAAGTATTGGTATGGAAGTGGAAATCCACTTGTATAAGGCTATTGACAGACAAAAGGACTATACAGGTGTGCTTATAGCATATTCAGATGATGATGTTACTATAGCGGTAGATGATGATAAAGAAATGAAGATTGAACGCAAGGACATTGCACTTATTAGATTAGCATTTGACTTTTAAAGGAGGAATTAAAAAATGAACAGCGAATTAATCGAAGCACTAAATATATTAGAAAGGGAAAAGGATATTAACAAAGATGTATTGCTTGATGCTATTGAAAACTCATTAGTTACAGCATACAAAAATCACTTTGATAAGGCGGATAATGTAAAGGTAAACATTGACAGACAGACAGGTGATTTTACAATTTTTGCAGAAAAGGAAGTTGTAGAAAAGGTTGAAAACCCAGTCACACAGATTAGTCTAGAAGCTGCAAATGAAATCAGCAGGAAATATAAGCTTGGAGATATTGTAAATGTAGAAATAAAGACAAAGGAATTTGGACGAATTGCAACCTCTGTAGCAAAGGGTGTTATTACACAAAAAATCAGAGAAGAAGAAAAAAATGCAGTATTTAACAAGTACTACACAAAGGAAAATGATATTATTACAGGTATTGTTAGAAAGATTAACCAGAGAGGAATTATTGTAAATCTTGGAAAGCTTGATGCTATGCTTACAGAGGATGACATTGTTCCAACAGAAAAATTAAAGCCAAATGATAGAATAAAGGTTTATGTAACAGAAGTAAAGGAGCAGGAAAAAAGCCCAGTTCCAAAGATTACGATTTCAAGAACAAGTGAACAATTAGTAAAGAGATTGTTTGAAACTGAGGTTGCAGAAATTATGGATGGTATTGTTGAAATAGTTACAATAGCAAGAGATCCGGGTTCCCGTTCAAAAATTTCAGTTCGTTCAAAAAACCCAAAGGTAGACCCGGTCGGTTCCTGCGTTGGTGTAAATGGAAGCAGAGTTGGAGCAGTTGTTTCAGAGCTTCGTGGAGAAAAGATTGATATTGTTCGTTATAGTGACAACTCAGCAGAATTTATAGTAAATGCCTTAGCACCATCAAAGGTTGTTTCGGTAGAAGCAGATGATGATGAAAAGACAGCAAAGGTTGTTGTCCCAGATAATCATCTTTCATTAGCCATTGGTAGAGCCGGTCAGAATGCTAAGCTTGCTGCAAAGCTTACAGGTTATAGAATTGATATAAAGAGTGAAACACAGGCTAAGGAGTTAGAAGAAAAGGAAAAATTATCTTCAAGCGAAACAGAACAATAAATAATAAACAAAATATTGTGTCGAGGTAAAAATGAGTACTATTAAGAAAATTCCTATGAGAAAATGTACCGGTTGTGGTGAATTAAAGCCAAAAAAAGATTTGGTAAGAGTTATAAAAGATGGAAATTTAGAAGTAAAGATGGACTTGACAGGTAAGTTAAATGGGCGTGGTGCATATGTGTGCAGGTCTATGGACTGCCTTAACAAAGCAATCAAAACAAAAGCGATTGAAAGGTCTTTACAGACTCAGATTAGCCAGGAGGTTTATGATAAGTTAAAGGCGGAGCTTGAAAATGAATAACAAAATATTATCACTTATATCACTTGCAACAAAAGCGGGAAAGGTAGTCAGTGGCGAGTTTGCTGTAGAAAAAGCAATTAAAGAAAAAAAGGTAAAGCTTGTAATTGTTTCAAAGGAAGCCTCAGAACGCACAAAGAAAAATTATAGTGATATGTGCAGCTTTTATAATATACCATTATATTTTTATGGAAGTAAAGAAGAGTTAGGTCGTTTTACAGGAAAAGAGTTTCGTGTCAGTGTTGGAATTTTAGATGATGGATTTAAAAATTCAATGGTTAAGCTTCTTAAACTTAATAGTAGTGAAATGTAAGCATGGAGGAATTTAGATGTCAAAAATCAGAATATATGAATTAGCTAAACAAATAGAAAAAGATAGTATGGAAATAATTACAAAGCTTAAGGAGTTTGGAGTAGAGGTAAAAAGTCATATGAGTTCTATTTCAGAGGAAGATGCAAACAGAGTAAGGGAAGCCTTTGGTGGAAATAAAAATAATGATAATAAATCTGCAAAAGAGAAAAAGTCTAATAAGAAAGAGGATAAAAAAATAGAAAAGCCAGAAGATAAAAAATCTGAAAATAAAAAGTCTGAAAAGCCTGTAGAAAATAAAAATGAAAGCAAGGCTGAAAATCAGGGTGAAGGAAAAAAGAAACACATAACAAAGGTGTTCAACCCACAAAATAGCGAGCAGGGAAGAAATAGAAATAATAATTTTAATAGAAATAATAATGGAAATAATAACAATAATAGAAAAAACAATGGTGTAAATAATAATCAGAATAATGCTAATAATAGCGGGGACAATAGCAGAAACAATAATAGAAATAACAATAATAGAAATAATAACAACAATAATAATAACAATAATAATAACAATTTCCGTGGTAATAATAAAAACGGTGCTTTTGGTGGCAATAAAAACGGAGCCTTCGGCAATAAAAATAAACAGCAGAATACTCCAAAGCCACAGCAGCAGGCACCAAAGGAAGAAGAAATTAAGTCAATAGTTATTCCTGAATCACTTACAATTAAAGAATTAGCTGATAAGATGAAAATGCAGCCTTCAGCACTTGTTAAAAAGCTTTTTATGCAGGGAAAAATGGTTACAATTAATCAGGAAATAGATTTTGAAACAGCAGAAGAAATCGCATTAGAGTTTGATATTATTGCTGAATTAGAAGAAAAGGTAGATGTTATTGAGGAGCTTTTAAAGGAAGAAGAGGAGGACGATTCTAAATTAGTTAAAAGACCTCCGGTTGTCTGCGTAATGGGACATGTAGACCATGGTAAAACTTCTCTTCTTGATGCAATAAGACAGACAAATGTTATTTCAAGTGAAGCTGGTGGTATTACACAGCATATTGGTGCATATACAGTTAAGTGCAAGGGTGAAAATATTACCTTTCTTGATACACCAGGTCATGAGGCATTTACAGCTATGCGTATGAGAGGCGCTCAGTCAACAGATATTGCTATATTAGTTGTTGCTGCTGATGATGGTGTTATGCCACAGACAGTAGAAGCTATTAACCACGCAAAGGCTGCTGGTATTAGTATAATAGTTGCAGTTAATAAAATTGATAAGCCAAGTGCAAATATTGACAAGGTTAAGCAGGAGCTTGCCGAGTATGAATTAGTTGCCGAGGACTGGGGTGGTGATACAGTATTTGTTCCAGTATCTGCACATACAAAGGAAGGTATTGACCAGTTACTTGAAATGATTCTTTTAACTGCTGAAATGTGTGAGCTTAAGGCTAATCCAAACAGAAAAGCAAGAGGTCTTGTGCTTGAAGCAAAGCTTGACAAGGGCAGAGGTACTGTTGCTACAGTTCTTGTACAAAAGGGAACACTTAAGGTTGGAGATGCTATTGCAGCAGGCTCATGCTATGGCCGTGTAAGAGCTATGATTAATGACAAGGGCGAAAAGATAAAGGAAGCTACACCTTCTACACCAGTAGAAATTTTAGGTTTAAATTCAGTTCCAAATGCTGGTGAAATATTTGTTGCTACAAAGAATGAAAAGGAAGCAAGAAGCTTTGCTGATACCTTTATTAGTGAAGGCAGAGAAAAGCTATTAGAAGGCTCTAAGGCTAAAAGCAAAATGTCACTTGATGATTTATTCAGCCAGATTCAGGCTGGTGATGTTAAAGAGCTTAACATTATTGTAAAGGCTGATGTACAAGGCTCAGTAGAGGCTGTTAAACAAAGTCTTGTTAAATTATCAAATGATGAGGTTGTTGTTAAGGTAATTCACGGTGGCGTTGGTGCTATTAATGAATCAGATGTTATCTTAGCTTCTGCTTCAAATGCTATTATTATCGGATTTAATGTAAGACCAGATAATCAGGCAAAGGACATTGCTGAGAGAGAAAATGTTGATTTAAGATTATATAGAGTAATTTATCAGGCAATCGAAGATGTTGAAGCGGCAATGAAGGGAATGCTTGACCCGGTATATGAGGAAAAGGTAATAGGTCATGCAGAGGTTCGTCAGTTATTCAAGGCTTCTGGTGTAGGTACAATAGCTGGTTCTTATGTATTAGACGGTATGTTCCAGAGAGGCTGCAAGGTTAGAATAACAAGAGAAGGAGAACAGATTTTTGAAGGCCCACTTGCTTCATTAAAGCGTTTCAAGGATGATGTTAAGGAAGTAAAGGCTGGATATGAATGTGGTCTTGTTTTTGAAGGCTTTAATGATTTACAGGAGCTTGATTTAGTTGAAGCATATATTATGGTTGAGGTTCCAAGATAATTTGTGATTTAATTAAATTCATCCTATGATTGTTTTATGAAGGTAACGAAATCATAAATAGGAGGAAATAGGTATGAGAAAAAATAGTGTAAAAAATATTAGAATTAATACTGAAGTAATGCACGAATTAAGCAACATAATCAGAAATGAAATTAAAGATCCAAGAATTTCACCTATGACAACGGTTGTTGCAGTAGAAGTTACTCCAGACTTAAAATTCTGTAAGGCATATATTAGTGTTTTAGGAGATGAACAGGCAAGAAAGGACACCTATGCTGGACTGAAAAGTGCTGAAGGTTATATAAGAAAACAGCTTGCGGGTTCAATAAATCTTAGAAATACACCTCAGATAACATTTATAATGGACCAGTCTATTGAATATGGTGTTAATATGTCTAAGTTAATTGATGAAGTAAACGGTAATAACGATAACGAATAATCGCTATTGTTGAAAGGAAGTGCCTAAAGTGAAAATTCATGATAAGCTTATAACTGCAAAGAAGGTAGGGATAGCAGGACATATAAGACCAGACGGAGATTGTGTTGGTTCCTGTATGGGTCTTTATAATTATATTTTAGATAATTATAAGGATATTGATGTTCATATTTATATGGAAAACCCAGGTGATAAATTTAATTACATTGCAAATATAGCTGACATTGAAGAAGAAGTAAAAGACGAAGATTTTGATTTGTTTATTATACTTGATGTAAGTGAAAAAGCAAGAATTGGTGTAGCACTGGAGGCTTTTGATAAAGCGAAGGATACAGTGTGCATTGATCATCATGTGAGCAATTTAGGTATTGCCAGTGAAAATGTAATTATTCCCGAGGCAAGCTCTGCCTCAGAGGTGCTTTTTGACTTGTTAGAGGAAGAAAAGATAAGTAAAAATACTGCTGAAGCCTTGTATACAGGCATAATTCATGATTCAGGAGTGTTTAAATACAGCAGCACCTCTGAGCATACAATGAATATAGCAGGAAAATTAATGACAAAGGGCTTTAATTTCCAGACAATTATTGATGACAGCTTTTACTCAAAATCATATGTACAAAATCAGATTTTAGGCAGAGCCTTGCTGGAAAGTATTTTATTCTTAGACGGAAAGTGTATTTTCTCAGTTTTATCAAGACAAAATCTTGAATTTTATGGAGTTACACCAAAGGAATTAGGTGGAATTGTTGAACAGCTAAGACTTACCAGAGGTGTAGAATGTGCTATTTTCATCTATGAGATTGAAGAACTGGAATACAAGGTAAGTTTACGCTCTAACAATTTTATTGATTGTAATCTTGTGGTCAGCTATTTTGGCGGCGGTGGCCACATAAGAGCTGCCGGCTGTACCATGAAGGGAACAGCCCATGATGTAATTAACAACTTGTCTGAAAAGATTGAAGAACAGTTTTTACAGGTGGAAAATAATGTATAATGGAATAATTAATGTATATAAAGAAAAAGGATATACCTCCTTCGATGTAGTTGCAAAGCTAAGAGGTATATTAAAACAAAAGAAAATTGGACATACAGGTACTCTTGATCCGGATGCTACAGGCGTATTGCCTGTGTGTCTGGGTAAGGGTACTAAATTATGTGATATGTTATTAGATAAGGACAAAACTTACAAAGCTGTCCTTATTTTTGGTATAGCCACAGATACTGAGGATATAGGCGGAAATGTTATTGAAAAAATAGATATTGAGTCTGTTAAGAAGGAAATAGATAATGAAAAGCTTGAGGCAGCAATAAAATCCTTTGAAGGCGAATATGACCAAATTCCACCAATGTATAGTGCTATTAAGGTCAATGGCAAAAAGCTGTACCAATTAGCCAGAGAAGGAAAGGTTATTGAAAGAAAGCCAAGAAGGGTGAAAATATTAGATATTTCTATTGAAAAAATACAGTTTCCAAGAGTTTATTTTACAGTAAAATGTTCCAAGGGTACATATATTAGAAGCTTATGCCGAGATATAGGTACAAGGCTGTCTGTACCAGCATGTATGGAACAGCTAGAAAGAATAAAGGTAAGCAGGTTTAATATAGATGATAGCTTAACCTTAAGCCAAATAGAGAGGCTGGTTATAGAAAATAATATAGAAAAATATATTTTGCCTGTGGATGAAGCATTGGCAGACTATAAAAAGGTAGTAGTAAAAAATCAATTTTCAAAATTATTGTATAATGGAAATCCTATAGAATTAGAAATGCTAAAGGAACCATACGATTTGGAAATTAATGAGTCTGTAAGAATATATGATGAAACAGGAACATTTATTGCTATATATCAGTTAAGGAAAAATCACCAATTAAAAAATGTAAAAATGTTTTATGAAAAATAGAAATGATAGGTATTGATAATGAAAATTTTAAAGGATATTACTCATTTAAAATTAAATAATACAGCAGTTGCTATAGGCAAATTTGACGGAATACATAAGGGTCACAGGCTTATTATGGATGAGCTTATAAATTCCAAAAAGGAAGGACTTACAGCAGTTGTTTTTACCTTTTCAAAATCCCCATATAGTGTTGTAAACCATAGCAATTCAAAATACATTCTTACTAATAGTGAAAAATACAGCTTTTATGAAAAAATAGGTGTGGATATTGTTATTGAATATCCTATGACAGAGGAACTTATTTTAATGGATAGAGAAGTATTTTTGAAGAATATTCTAATTGAAAAATTAGATATGAAAAAGATTATATGTGGAAATGATTTCTGCTTTGGTCATAACAGACTAGGAAATATTGAATTTTTAGAGGAAAACAGCAAGACCTATGATTATCAGTTAAAGGTTTTTGAAAAGCTTTTGGATAATGAAAAACAGATTAGCAGTACCCTTGTGAGAAATTTAATTTCAGAAGGAGATATTGAAAAAGCCAATGCCTTGTTAGGCTATCCATACACTATTATTGGAAAAATTATTCATGGAAATGAAATTGGAAGAACTATTGATTTTCCTACTGCAAATATTGTACCAGGGAGGGATAAAATACTGCCTCCAAATGGTGTGTATTTTTCCACAACTAATATTTCTGGAAAAGAGTATTACTGTGTTACAAATATTGGCAGTAAACCAACAGTTACAAATGAAAAAAAAATAATCGTAGAAACTAATGTTTTAGATTTTAAAGGTAACCTATATGATAGTCTTTTGGAAATAAGATTATATAAGTTCCATAGAAGTGAGGTTAAGTTTGAAAATCTGGAGGCATTAAAAAAACAGATTATGTATGATGCAGGCTGCTGTAGAGATTATTTTAATAAATTGCTTGGTTTGAAGCAGTGACAAGAAGGAATATATGGAAATAAAAAAAGTTACATTGGTTGTTATAGTATATAATGTGGAGGCTTTTTTAAGACAATGCCTTGATAGTGTTGTAAATCAGACCTACAGGGAGCTTCAAATAATAATAGTTGATGATGGTTCAACTGATGGCAGTGAAAAAATCTGTGATGAATATGGACTGCTTGACGACCGAGTGCAGGTTATTCATCAAAAAAACGGAGGAATATCTGCTGCCAGAAATGCAGCAATAGATGTGGCACTTGGCGAATACATAATGTTTGTCGATAGTGACGATTTTTTACAATTAGATGCTATTGAAAAACTTGTAAAAATTGCAGTAGAAACAAAGGCTGATATTGTTAATTGCAGCATTAATATGGTAGATGAAGGTGGAGAATATCTTTCGTCAAAATATATTAATGAAAATGATGCAACAACAATTCTTTATGAAAGACAGTTTTGGGAGAAGTGTAAAAGTAATATAACAGCTATTGTTGCCTGGTCAAAGCTATATAGTAGAAATATATGGGAAAACAACAGGTACCCAATAGGAAAAATCCATGAGGATGAGGGCACATTAAAGGATATACTTAGTGTATGTAATTATATTGCCTGCACTAAATATATTGGCTACAATTACCGGATTAGAAAAAATAGTATTGTAAGAGAAAGTTTTACAATTAAAAATCTTGATAAAAGTGAGTTTTTGGCAGAGAGGTTACAATACTTTATAGATAAAGGCTATAAGGAGTATTATATGTACACCTTTGGTGAGGGTGCAAGAATACTTGTTAAAGCATATACAGTGCTTGATTATAAGGGTGATAAAGGTATAAGAGAAAAAATAGATAATCAATACAAGCTTTATAAAGGACTGGCAAAAAAGCTTAGAAAGCAAAAAAACAGTATTTCTGTTAAAGATAAATTACAGCTAAGGTTTTTTGAAATCAGCCTTAAAATGTATAAAAGAATTAGAAATATAACCAGTGGTTATAAAATATAATTAAAAAACCCCTTATTTGTGAAGCTGCATATAAAACCTAAGTATATGTATTTCACAGATAAGGGGTATTGTTTAAGTTAGTCTAAGACAAAACCCAGCTTTGCAGCTTTTAGTGCTTTTCTTACTGCTAAGGCAATAAAATATGCAAGGACTACTGAAAGAATATCCTTTGGTAAGTAAGGGAAGGAAATAATAGTAGCTGTTACAAAGGTGGATTTTTCAAGATAAATTCCACCAGCGATACTTCCAATAAGGTGACATATTAAAAGACCTACGATTGAAAGTAATATTCTGATAATAGCTAAAACAATAGGATTTGCTGGTTTCTTAAATTTCATTCCAAGACCTGAGAAAAATCCTAGGAATAAAAATCCAATAATAAATCCACCAGTTACACCTAATAATACAGACAAACCACCATTAAAGCCATTAAATACAGGAATACCTATAACACCCAGAAGTATGTAAATAAATACACACAAGGTTCCTTTTTTGTAACCTAAAAGAAATCCGATAAAAGCCATTGCAAAAGTTTGTAATGTGGCTGGCACACCTAAAATGTTAAAACCGATAGGTAATGCAGAAATAATTGAAATAATGGCAGTAAATACACCAATTAAAACGATACTGTAAATTTTGCTTGATTTTGTTTCCATAAAAATCTCCTATGTAATATTATTTAGGCAGTTGTAGTACTTAATAATTTTAAATATTGTTATCAAATATATACAAATACCTATTGAAATAGTGCTTTTAAATACATAAATAATGTAAAGCAGCAACAATATGGATTATATACAAATATTTCTAATTGTCAACCATAAAAAAATAAAAGTTGACAATTATTAAAGACAATAATTGTTGTATTTTTTATATAAATGTCTAATTTTTGTGATAACCTATATATAGGTTGACATTTTCTCTTCTAATGATATAATTTATTTTGTTATAAAAATTTAATAATTTTGTAACATATATAAGATAAAATTAAAAAACTTCTGTGGTTATGGAATATAGCTTAACAGAATTGAATTAAAAGCTTAACAGTATAGAAATAGAAAATAAAAAGATAATAAGTTAAATTGAAAAATAGATTACAAATTATAGCATAGTAGTTCAGGAGGTAACATGAAGTACAGAAGGTTAGTTGTCGGTGCGTGTGCAATGTGTGCGTGTGCGTTTGGAATTAATGCAGTATTACCAAGTAATACAGGAAAAAATGTTGATGATAACAAGGTTAGTAAAGTAGAAGAAACAACAGAGGTTTCTGGTACAACAGCAGTTTTGTCTGCTGGGGTTACATATTATTTAGATAAATTATCAGATGAAAGTGAAGATTTGGGACAGCTTACAGGAAAGGTAAGCTTTTCTAATGCAGGTGTAGCAGGTGTTTTGGAAAATTATGGTTCATACCTTAACACAGATGAGAATGCCAGCATAGAAGAATTAGATATAGCTACTCAGTTTGTTCCAAAGGATTCGATTATAAATGGATACGAAAATCTTGGCATTTCTAATGTTTCAGACTATTTGAATGTCAGAGAAAATCCAAGTACAGAAGGCAAAATCATAGGTAAGATGCCAGGTAACTGTGCGTGTGAAATCTTATCTGAAGAAAATGGCTGGTACAAGATTAAGTCTGGAGATGTGGAAGGATATGTTTATAGTGAATATATTCTTACAGGTTATGATGCAAATGTGCTGGCGATGAAAACAATGAAAACAGAATTATATGTTAATTGTTCAATTCTTAATGTAAGACAGGAACCATCAACAGATTGCAATATTTCAACCTGCGTTTCTGAAGGTGAATACTTAGAAATATTAGAGGAATTAGATGGTTGGTACAAGGTTGATATTAATAACCTTGAAGGTTATGTTTCAGCAGAATATGTAAACAAGGTCAATACACTTCCAACAGCAGTTGAAATTGTAGAGGTTGTAGCCAATACAACATATTCTTCAAACAACGGAAATGGTACAAGCTCAAATGGAACAAGCACAGGAAGCCAAAGCAGCCAGTCAGTTCCAAATATGACATATACAAATCTTGATTCCACTGTTTCACAGACAGCAGTAGATCTTATAAACTATGGTATGCAGTTTTTAGGAAACCCATATGTATATGGTGGTAACAGCTTAACTAATGGTACAGATTGCTCTGGCTTTGTTAAGCTTGTGTTTGCACAGTTTGGATATGATTTGCCTAGAGCATCAAGTGCATATTTAAGTACAGGCTATACAATTATCCCAGTAAGTGAAGCAAAGCCTGGTGATGTATTCCTGTACAATTATAGCGGCACAATCGGACATGTTGGTATCTATGTAGGAAACGGACAGCTATTACACGCTTCAACACCTTCACAGGGTATAAAGATTGGTAGTGCCTTCTATACACAGCCATATTGTGCATTAAGAGTTATTCCATAGGATAGTATTTGAAAAGTTAATTAAATAATGAAAAACACCCCTCTTTGTAAAACCGTTTTACGAAAAGGGGTGTTTATTAAATTGGAAATATATATGATTAAATTGTTGTTGGTTGAAAGGTTGATTAAACAGACGAAAGGAGAAGGTCTATGAAAAAATTCGGATTATTAACTATTTGTGGAGCTTTATTAATTATGGTGTTGACAGCTTGTAGCTCAAGTGATGTTAAATCAGAGGATAACCTTGATAAAATTACATCTATTGAGGCACAATTTAAAAATGAATATGTAACAGTAGATAAAAAAGAGGATATTGAAAGATTATATCCAATATTAGATGCTAGTAAGTTAGAACAAAAAGAAGATTATAGCTATGATTCCAAAGGCTGGGTATACAGCTTAGTAGTAAAACGAGAAGGAATGGACGACCAGAAAATTTCAATTATAAGTAATGATGTAATATTAATAGATGGTGTTGCCTATAATATTAGCAGTTTAGATATAAAGGTAATAGAAACTATAGATGAAATTACCAATATAGAGAGAAAATAATGTACTATAAAGGGTAGTAGCAAACAAATTATTATAGCTTGCAGAATGAATGTAACAAATCATTTGACTATTACCCCATTTTATGCTAAAGTATTTAAGTAACTGTGTAACCGTCACAAAGCAAATGGACACTCCGACCACTGCTTGGTGATAGGTGATTTTGAAATTTAGGAGGAATTATCATGATTTCAAAGGAAAAGAAAGCAGAACTTATCAAAACTTATGGAAGAACACCAGAAGATACAGGTTCTCCAGAAGTACAGATTGCTATTCTTACAACAAGAATTAACGAATTAACAGAGCACTTAAAGGTTAACCAGAAGGATCACCACTCTAGAAGAGGTCTTTTAAAGATGGTTGGTCAAAGAAGAGGTTTACTTGATTACTTAAAGAAGAAAGACCTTGAAGGATACCGTGCTTTAATTGAAAAGTTAGGAATCAGAAAATAATAAGATTATTTCAATAGACAAGGCTTCGGTCTTGTCTATTGTTATATGTTAAGTAGAAAAGTCTACTTGCTACTGGCAGAAGAACCAAGCCGAGACCACTGAAAAGCCCATAATAAAAAGAGTAAATATTTGGTTGTGACCTTTTCAGTGTTTTCGGAACTTCTGCCATATACATTTTAATTTATATTACAGGAGGCAGAAATGTTTAAAAGTTTTACAATGGATTTAGCTGGCAGAACTCTTAGAGTTGATGTTGGCAGAGTAGCAGCACAGGCAAACGGAGCTGCATTTATGCACTATGGAGATACAGTAGTTTTATCTACAGCTACTGCATCAGAAAAGCCAAGAGATGGAATAGACTTTTTCCCACTTAGTGTTGAGTATGAAGAAAAATTATACGCAGTAGGAAAAATTCCTGGTGGATTCAATAAGAGAGAAGGAAAAGCATCAGAAAATGCTATTCTTACATCAAGAGTAATTGACCGTCCAATGCGTCCATTATTCCCAAAGGATTATAGAAATGATGTTACAATTAACAATATGGTAATGAGTGTTGATCCTGACTGCAGCCCAGAGCTTACAGCTATGCTTGGTTCAGCAATATCTGTTGCTATATCAGATATTCCATTTGATGGTCCTTGTGCAACAACACAGGTTGGTCTTATTGATGGTGAGTTTGTAATCAATCCAAATTCAGCTCAAAATCAGGTTTCAGACCTTAAGCTTACAGTTGCATCTACAAGAGATAAGGTTATTATGATTGAAGCTGGCGCAAATGAAGTTCCAGAAGAAAAAATGATAGAGGCTATTTATAAGGCACATGAAGTAAATCAGCAGGTTATTGCATTTATTGACCAGATTGTTGCTGAATGTGGTAAGCCAAAGCATGAATACACAAGCTGTGCTATTCCAGAAGAATTATTCGCTGCAATTAAGGAAATCGTTCCTCCGGCAGATATGGAAGTAGTAATGTTTGCTCCGGAAAAGCAGGTTAGAGAAGAAAGAATTAGAAATCTTAAAGATAAATTAGCAGAAAGCTTTGCAGACAATGAAGAGTGGTTAGGTCTTATTGATGAAGCTGTATATCAGTATGAAAAGAAAACAGTTCGTAAGATGATTTTAAAAGACCACAAAAGACCAGACGGAAGAGAAATTACCCAGATTAGACCACTTGCTGCTGAGGTTGATATTATCCCTAGAGTTCATGGCTCTGCAATGTTTACAAGAGGACAAACTCAGATTTGTAATGTTTGTACATTAGCTCCTCTTTCAGAGGCACAGAAGCTTGACGGCTTAGACGAAAAAGAAACATCAAAGAGATATATGCACCATTACAATTTCCCAGCATACTCTGTTGGTGAAACAAAGGTATCAAGAGGCCCGGGACGCCGTGAAATCGGACATGGTGCTTTAGCAGAAAGAGCACTTATTCCTGTACTTCCAAGTGAAGAAGAGTTCCCATATGCTATTAGAACAGTTTCAGAAACCTTTGAATCAAACGGTTCTACATCAATGGCCTCTACTTGTGCATCATGTATGTCACTTATGGCCGCTGGTGTTCCAATTAAGAAAATGGTTGCAGGTATTTCTTGTGGACTTGTTACTGGTGAAACAGATGATGATTATATCTTATTAACAGATATTCAGGGTCTTGAAGATTTCTTTGGAGATATGGACTTTAAGGTAACAGGTACAGATGCAGGTATTACAGCTATTCAGATGGATATAAAAATCCACGGACTTACAAGACCAATCGTTGAAGGTGCAATCGCTAGATGTAGAGAAGCCAGAATGTTCATTATGGAAAATTGTATGAGCAAGGCAATCAGCGAGCCTCGTAAAGAGGTTGGTGCATTAGCTCCAAAGATTGTACAAATCCAGATTGACCCAGCTAAGATTGGCGATGTTGTTGGTCAAAGAGGAAAGACAATTAACGCAATTATTGAGCAGACAGGCGTTAAGATTGATATAACAGATGAAGGTGCTGTATCAGTATGTGGTGTTGAAAAGGAAAACATTGACAAGGCTGTTAAGCTTATCCAGACAATAGTTACTGATTTTGAAGAAGGTCAGATTTTTGAAGGAAAAGTTGTAAGCATTAAAGAGTTTGGTGCGTTTATTGAATTTGCACCAGGCAAAGAAGGAATGGTTCACATTTCAAAGATTTCAAATGAAAGAATAAACAGAGTTGAAGATGTTCTTACACTTGGCGATGTAGTTAAGGTTGTATGCTTAGGCAAGGACAAGATGGGAAGAATAAGCTTCAGCATTAAAGATGTAAAATAATGATTTGTAAATATGTGTTGGATAACAAAATCAGGGTTGTATTTGAACAGAACAAGCACTTTAACTCAGCCACAGTAGGTGTCTGGGTTGGTGTTGGTTCTAGAGATGAGGTTAAACAAAACAATGGCATTGCCCATATGATTGAGCATATGCTGTTTAAAGGCACCAAGACAAGAACGGCAAGTGATATAGCTATATCAACTGCCGTTCTTGGCGGTAATCTCAACGCTTATACCAGCAAGGAGTGTACCTCCTTTTACTGTAAAACACTAAAGGAATATATATTAGAGGCAATAGACATTATTGGTGATATGATATGTAATCCTTTACTTGATGAAAATGATTTGAAAAAGGAAAAAGGCGTTGTATGTGAAGAAATAGATATGTACAATGATTCTGCGGAGGATTATGTACATGAATATCTTCAAATGAAGGCGTGGAAAAATCATCCCTTAGGCTTTCTTATTTCCGGTGAAAAGAAAATAGTCAGAAAATTTACAAGAGATGATTTAATAGATTTTATGAGTAATCATTATGTAGGGGAAAATATAGTAATATCTGTAGCAGGAAATTTTGATAAAGAACAGGTTTTAAATCAAATAGAAAAATCATTTTCAGGTCTTAGACCAACGCCAAAGGATATTACTAAGGTTCAAAAAAGAACGGCACCTGTTTATACACCTGTACATATAGAAAAAAAGCAGGATATTGAGCAGATACACCTAAATATAGCATTTGAAATTCCTTCCTTTGTAGATGAGGTCAGATATGAATTTACAATTATTAATGCAATATTGGGAGGAGATGTAAATTCAAGATTGTTCCAGAAAATCAGAGAGGATAGAGGACTTACATATAATATTTGCTCCTATGGCAGTGCTTTTTCAGATACAGGCTTATTCCATATATATGGAGCTTTAAACCCAAATCAATTAGAAAGGGTAATGAAGCTTATAAAAGGAATTATTGCAGACCTAGTAAAGAAGGGCATTACCAAAGAAGAATTTGAAAATGCGAAAAAACAGGTAATTACTGAAATGACATTAAATCAGGATAATACAGTAAATTTAATGAATAGTAATGCAAAATCGATTATGTTTTATAACAAAATATATACATTTAAGGATAGTATGAAGGCAATTAATGATGTTACCATAGAAAGTGTCAATAAGTGTATAAGAGATTATCTGGTTATTGATAAAATGAGCGTAGCTATTGCAGGAAAGGTACAATAATGAAATTTAGACCTTGTATTGATATTCACAACGGAAAAGTAAAACAAATAGTTGGTGGCAGCCTGAAGGATGAAAACAATCAGGCAAAGGAAAATTTTGTTTCCGAGGTAGACTCTACATATTATGCCAATTTGTATAAGGCTAATAATATTAAGGGTGGTCACATTATACTTTTAAATAGTAAGGACTCGGAATATTTTGAGGCTACAAAAAGTGAAGCCTTAAAAGCACTTATGGCATACAAGGGTGGATTACAGATAGGCGGAGGTGTAAACTGTGATAATGCCTTAGAATACATTAAAGCTGGTGCAAGCCATGTAATAGTTACCTCTTATGTTTTTAAAGATGGAAAAATCAATTATGACAATCTTAATAAAATATTTAATGCAGTAGGAAAAGAGCATTTAGTGTTAGATTTAAGCTGTAGAAAAAAAGACGATAAGTATTATATTGTTACCGACAGGTGGCAGAAATTTACAGATGTTTGTATTGATGAAAATATTTTTTATGAGCTTTCAAAATATTGTGATGAGTTTTTAGTTCATGCAGTAGATGTTGAAGGAAAAGCTAGTGGCATAGAAGAAGAGGTTGCTAAAATATTAGGCAGATTAGAAAATCTTAAAGTAACCTATGCTGGTGGAATTAGCTCCTTTGCTGACCTTGACATTTTAAAAGAGCTTGGTAATGGAAAGGTAGATTTTACTATAGGCAGTGCATTAGACATATTTGGTGGTAAAATGCAGTTTGATAGCGTTGTTAAATATTGTTAGAGGTAACTAAATGTATTCAGAATGGATAGATAATATATAAGAGCCTTAGACTATAAAACATATATTGGCAATTAATTAAATGGATTTTTGGAAATTTTTTTGTTAATAATAACAATAGTAATCTGATTAATTCAATAGGTTTAAAATTTTATAGAATAAAGGGGAGTTAAGTATGGGAAATAAAAATAAGGATAAGGACGAGGAAAAATTAAAAAAAGAGGATAAAACAGATAAGCTGGAAAAGGATGAAAAAAGGGATGAGAAAATAGAAAACTATGGTCAGGTGACCTTAGAGGAAAATAATAAAAACTACAGAATTCATCTTTTGACAATTATCGGGGAAATAGAGGGGCATGATGCACTTAGCGGTAATTCTAAGACTACTAAATACGAGCATGTTTTGCCACAATTAGCGATGTTTGAGGACGACGACTCCAGAGATGGACTTTTAGTATTAATTCAAACCTGTGGTGGGGATGTGGAAAGTGGTCTGGCGATTTCAGAAATGATTGCATCACTTAGTAAGCCTACAGTATCTTTAGTTCTTGGCGGCTCCCATTCAATAGGAGTGCCAATCGCAACCTCTGCTGATTATTCCTATATAGTACCTACAGGTGCAATGGTAATTCACCCGGTAAGAATGAATGGACTTTTTATTGGGGCACCACAGACCTACGATTATTTTAAAATTATACAGGATAGAATTGCAAATTTTGTATGTAGCCATTCAAGGGTGTCAAAGGACAGATTTGAAAAATTAATGCTGAATACAGGAGTATTAACAAAGGATTTGGGAACTATTCTTGTAGGAAATGAGGCTGTAAACGAGGGCATTATTGATGAGGTTGGAGGAATGAAGGATGCCCTTTCAAAATTATATAGTCTTATTGAAAAAAGAAGGAAATGTAAAGAATAGGTAATAGAAGCTTTAAATTATTAAAATTGGTTGAATTTGCCTTCAATAAATAGTAAAATAAGTAGGTATGTATAAAACTTTATTGGAGGCAATATGAATTTAATTGAATCTATATTTATGGGAATTATCCAAGGAGTAACAGAGTTTCTCCCAGTAAGTAGTTCGGGACATTTGGCCATATTCAAAAATCTTTTTGGATTACAGGATACAGGCTTACTTTTTGATGTGCTTTTACATGTTGGTACATTAGTAGCAGTATTTATAGTTTTTTGGAAAGATATTTGGGAATTAATCGTAAATGGTATTGGTATTATTGCTGATGCTTTGAAAAATACAGGTTATTTCTTCTATAATCTTGTAGAGAAAAATAAAGCAGGCTATAAAAAGAAAAAATATATAAAGGTTATAAGTACTTCCTATAGAAAGTTTGCTATGCTTGTAATTGTATCCACAATACCTACAGGTATTATGGGTATCTTATTAAATGATGTTATTGAAAAAGCATCTACAGCCCTTATTATTCCGGGTATTTGTTTACTTATTACAGGTACTTTGTTGCTTATTGCAGACAATACACCAGATGGTAAGAAAAATGAGGACACAGTATCCTACAAAAATGCCGCAGTGGTAGGTGTATGTCAGGGAATTGCAACACTTCCGGGAATATCCCGTTCTGGAACTACGATAGTAGCTTGTCTGGTTAGCAAAATGGATAGAAAATTTGCAGTTAAATATTCATTCATTATGTCTATTCCAGTTATTTTAGGAGCTGCTCTTTTAGAAGTTAAGGATATTGGCAGTAGTGGAATTTCAGGTGGAGAAGTTTTCAATTATGTTATAGGTATGCTTGTTGCAACAGTTGTAGGTTACATATGTATTAAAACTATGCTCAAGGTAGTCAGAAACAAAAAGTTTAAAGGCTTTTCAATATATTGCTATGTAGTAGGCTTAATTGCAATTATTGCATATTTTGTAAAATAAGTTAAATTTGGATTAATATATTATTTAAATTGAGTTTGTGGAGGAAAAAGCTTTGGCAACTAAAAAAGCAAATAACACAAAGTCAACCTCAAGAAATAAAACTGGTGGAGCCTCAAGAGCAAAAGCAAATAACAGCTCTGCGTCTAAGGCAAAGCAAAATCAGAAAAATAAAAGTTCGGCACAGGTCAAAGAGCCTTATGTGCCTACAGAAAAGGACATAAAACTAAAAAATGAAATAAAGCTTCTTATTGCATTAGTAGTGACCTTACTTTTACTACTTAGCAATTTTGGATTTTTGTCACCTGTAGGTGATTATCTAAGCTATTTTATGTTTGGTTTGTTTGGCTTTATAGCTTATATTTTCCCATTAGTTATGTTTTTTGGAGTTGCGTTTTTAATATCAAATATAAATAACAAAAGAGGCATAAAGAAATTTATAGCAGGCTGTGCTTTATATATTCTTGTTTCAGCAACAATACAGCTTGTATTTATGGAATATGATAATACCTTATCAGCCTTTGATTACTACAAAATATGTGGTAAAGGCAAGGTGGGCGGAGGCTTAATTGGTGCGTTAATAGAAAAATCATTACATTCATTATTTGGAATGTTAGGTACATATATAATTTTAGCACTCCTTATAATTATTACAGTTGTTATTCTTACGGAAAAATCCTTTATATCAGGCGTGAAAAAGGGCAGCAGCGCTGTATACGAAACAGCCAAGGAGGACGCCGTCAGAATAAAAAAGACAGCCAAGAGTATTGCAAATGAAAGAGCCTACCAGAAAAAGGAAAAGAGAGTAGATAACAGAGTACACGGAGTAAATATTGCTACTGTAGGAAATGGCAATGCTACAGAGGACGAGGATATACACGAAATAGGTCAGGAGATAATGAGTAAGCTGTCAAGTGACGATATGGAAGTGTATAACGGTCATGTAGAGCTAGAGGAGGGCTTTGACTACAATGAAATGCCAAATAAGGAAAATTCCTCAGATAATTACAATGTGACAAATAACAGTAATGTGGAAAGTGGTAATGTAGTAAATAATAATTCTTTAAGTAGTAATTCTTTAAATAGTAATTCTTATAAAGAAGATACTAGCGAAGAATATGACGGCTATGACAATGAGGACGGCTTATATGTTCCAAAGGAACAAATTCATGTGTCAAATGAAGCAAAGCAGGTAATGAATAGAAAAGCCTTCTCAGTAGGAAATGTAAATGTTACGGGCAGCGTGGCTAGTAGTGCAGTAAATGCTACAGGCAGCGTGACAGGAAGTGTAGCAAGAGATGTGTCAGCTAATGGAGCAGCTAATATATCAGCTAATAAACCAAATAGCACCCCGGCACCTACTAGAAAAAAGGCATATACTTTACCATCTACAGCCTTGCTTAATAAAGGAAATGGCACTACGAAGCCTGTAGATAATGCAAAGCTTAGAATGGTGGCAAATAAGCTGCAGGAAATACTTCATACCTTTGGAATAAATGCTACAGTTGTAGATTTTTGCAGAGGACCATCTGTTACCAGATATGAAATTCAGCCGGAAACTGGTACTAGAATAAACAAGATTACCTCCTTAGCAGACGATATTAAGCTTAATATGGCTGCAACAGATATTAGTATTGAGCCTGTTCCAGGAAAATCCACTATAGGTATTGAAGTACCAAACGAAGGCAGAGATACAGTACTTATTAGAGAGTTAATTGAGTCAAAGGAGCTTAGAGCAAACTCCTCTAAGATTGCCTTTGCGGCAGGTAAGGATATTGCTGGAAATGTAGTAGTTGCAGATATTGGCAAAATGCCACATATGCTTGTAGCAGGTACAACCGGCTCAGGAAAATCAGTATTTACCAATTCTATTATTATGAGCATACTTTTCAGGGCAAAGCCAGAGGAAGTAAGACTTATAATAGTTGACCCAAAGGTAGTAGAATTTGGTGTATATAACGGTATTCCACATTTGCTACAGCCAGTTGTAACAGACCCTAAAATGGCAGCTAATACCCTTAAATGGGCGGTGGCTGAAATGTCTGAAAGATATAAAAAATTTGCAGATTTTAATGTAAGAGATTTAAAAGGATATAATGAAAAGATAGAGAGTGCTGGAAAAGAGTCAGGTCTTACAAAGCTTCCTCAGATAGTAATTGTTATTGACGAGCTTGCTGATCTTATGATGGTAGCAGCAAAGGATGTAGAGGAGTCAATATGCAGACTTGCACAGTTAGCAAGAGCAGCAGGTATACATTTGATTATTGCTACTCAAAGACCTTCTGTTGATGTTGTAACAGGACTTATAAAAGCAAATATACCTTCCAGATGTGCACTTATGGTTTCATCGGGAACTGATTCCAGAACAATTATTGACTCTAACGGAGCAGAAAAACTTTTAGGAAATGGTGATATGCTGTTTTATCCATCAGGCTATGTAAAGCCGGTAAGATTACAGGGTGCATTTGTTTCAGACCAGGAGGTACAAAGAGTTGTAGATTTCTGGAAGGCTCAGGCAGACGGAAATACCTATGATGAAAGCATTGCAAGCTATGTTAAAACTCCTGAAGCTTCCTCTCAGGAAGGAGACAGGGATGATTATTTCTTTGAGGCAGCAAAGCTGGTTATACAAAAGGAAAAGGCTTCGGCAAGTATGCTTCAAAGATATTTGAATATAGGTTTTAACAGAGCCTCAAAGATTATTGATCAATTATATGATGCTGGTGTTATAGGTGATGAAGAGGGAACTAAGCCTCGAAAAGTAATTATGACTATGGAACAGTTAGAAAATCTAACTTAAAAACATTCAAGCGTATAATTAATGCAAATAATCAAATAACCAGACAATCAAGCTGCAGTTTTATAGAGAAAGGAAAAGACAGATGAAAACAGATATTGAAATCGCAAGAAATGCAAAAATGTTACCTATTAAAGAGGTAGCTAAGTTATTAAACATTGAAGAAGATGATTTAGAGTTATACGGAAAGTATAAGGCTAAGATTTCTGACGAATACCTTGACAGAATAGAGGATAACAAGGACGGAAAGCTTATTTTAGTAACTGCTATTAATCCTACACCAGCAGGCGAAGGAAAGACTACGGTTACAGTAGGCTTAGGTCAGGCGTTTAATAAATTAAACAAAAAGGCAATTATTGCACTTAGAGAGCCATCCTTAGGACCTTGCTTTGGTATTAAAGGAGGAGCAGCAGGTGGCGGATATTCACAGGTTGTGCCTATGGAGGACCTAAATCTTCATTTTACAGGTGATTTCCACGCTATTACATCTGCCAACAACCTTTTAGCAGCACTTCTTGACAATCATATCCAGCAGGGTAATGAATTAAATATTGATACAAGACAGATTGTTTGGAAAAGATGTCTTGATATGAATGACAGAGTTCTTAGAAATGTTGTTGCAGGACTTGGCTCTAAAATGGACGGTGTAGTCAGAGAAGATCACTTCGTAATTACAGTTGCTTCAGAAATAATGGCAATCCTTTGCTTGGCAAACGATATGGAGGATTTAAAGGACAGATTATCAAAGATAATTGTTGCTTATAATTATAGTGGACAGCCTGTAACAGCAGGAGATTTAAAGGCAGTTGGTGCTATGGCTGCTTTATTAAAGGACGCAATAAAGCCAAACCTTATTCAGACCCTTGAAAACACACCAGCCTTAGTTCATGGTGGACCATTTGCAAATATTGCACATGGCTGTAATTCAGTAAAGGCTACAAAGGCAGCACTTAAAATGGCAGATTATGTTATAACAGAGGCTGGCTTTGGTGCAGATTTAGGTGCAGAAAAATTCTTTGATATTAAGTGCAGAAAGGCTGGACTTAAGCCAGATGCAGTTGTATTAGTAGCAACAATTCGTGCTTTAAAATATAATGGTGGAGTACCTAAGGCTGACTTAAACGAAGAAAATGTAGAAGCCTTAAAGAAGGGTATCTGCAACCTTGAAAAACATATTGAAAACCTACACAAATTTGGTGTACCTGTAGTAGTTACACTTAATTCCTTTATTACAGATACAGAAGCAGAAAATGAATTTGTTAAGAATTTCTGTGAAAGCAAGGGCTGTGAATTTGCTATTTCAAAGGTTTGGGAAAAAGGTGGCGAAGGTGGAATACCATTAGCCGAAAAGGTGCTTGAAACACTTGAAAATAAAAAAAGTGAATTTAAGGTGCTTTACGAAGATGACCTTTCCTTAGAAGAAAAGATAAAAACAATCGCAACTGAAATATATGGTGCTAAGGGTGTTACTTATGCACCGGCAGCAAAGAAGGCATTAAAGCAGATTGCTGATATGGGCTATAGCAATTTACCTGTATGTATGGCAAAAACACAGTATTCCTTCTCAGATGACCAGACAAAGCTTGGCCGTCCAACAGATTTTGAAATCAATATTAGAGAAGTATATATTTCAGCAGGTGCAGGCTTTGTAGTTGCTATTACAGGTGCAATTATGACTATGCCGGGACTTCCAAAGGCTCCGGCAGCCTATGGCATTGATGTTAATGAAGAAGGAAAGATTACAGGATTATTCTAGGAGGTTATTATGGCAACAATCATAGACGGAAAGGCTGTTTCGGCAGCAATTAAGGACGAAATCAAAAATGAAGTAGCTGCTTTAAAGGAGCAGGGAAAAGAAGTATGCTTAGCAGTAATTCAGGTGGGAAACAATCCTGCCTCTACTGTGTATGTAGGTAATAAAAAGAAGGCTTGTGCGTATGTAGGAATTAAATCCTTAGCCTATGAGCTTCCAGAGGAAACTACACAGGAGGAATTGTTAGCACTTATAGATAAGCTGAATAATGATAAGACTGTAAATGGTATTTTAGTCCAGCTTCCATTACCAAAGCATATTGACGAGGATACAGTTACAGAACGAATTGCTCCTATAAAGGATGTAGACGGCTTCCACCCTGTAAATGTAGGAAATCTTTCTATAGGCAAAAAAGGCTTTATTTCCTGTACACCATACGGAATAATCAAATTACTTGAAAGAAACAACATAGAAACAGAGGGCAGGCACTGTGTTATTATTGGCAGAAGCAATATAGTAGGAAAGCCTATGTCTATGCTTATGCTTAGAAAAAATGCTACAGTTACTATTGTTCATTCAAGAACAAAAAATATTAAGGAGCTTACAAAGCAGGCTGATATACTTATAGTAGCTATTGGAAAGCCAAAATATGTAGATGAATCCTTTGTTAAGGACGGAGCAGTTATAATTGATGTAGGTATTAACAGAGATGAAAATAACAAGCTTTGTGGTGATGTTGATTATGAGGCTGTAATTGACAAGGTAAGTGCTATTACACCAGTTCCGGGAGGAGTTGGCCCAATGACAATAGCAATGCTTATGAACAACTGCGTGGAAGCTTATTATATGCAAAATTAAGGAAAAAATATGTACGCAAATATTATAGTTGATATATCATACGAAAAATTAGACAGAATATTTCAATATAAAATTCCAGAGGAGTTATTAGAAAAAATATATGCAGGTGTAAGTGTTACAATTCCCTTTGGCAAAGGTAACAGACTTATTAATGGTTTTGTTATTGATATAACAGATATTTGCGATTATGATGAAACAAAGCTTAAATCAATTATTAAGGTAAATGAAAAGAATATACCTGTTGAGGGTATTCTTATAAATCTTGCCTGGTTCATTAAGAACACCTATGGCTCGACAATGAATCAGGCTCTAAAAACAGTTATTCCTATAAAAAAAGTTGCTAAGGATGTTGTAAAGCGTACAATATATTTAGCAGCTACAAGGGAAAAGCTGAACCAATATATAGAAGAGTTTACAAGAAAAAATGCTGTGGCAAGGCTAAGGCTTATAAAAGCATTTGTGGATTCTGATTCTGAATATCTTGATTATACACTTGTAACAGAAAAGCTGAACATTCAAAGGCAGACTGTTAAAGCACTAGAACAGCTTGGATTAATAGAAATAAGGGAAGAAAAGGTATATAGAAATCCAATTAATATAAAAAACAAAGTGGATTATAACATTTCACTTAACGAAGAACAAAAAAAGGTGGCTTACGATATTATTAATTCACCTAAAAATGTACATTTAATCCACGGAGTAACAGGCAGTGGTAAAACAGAGGTGTATATGGAGATAATTGACAGGTATATAAAAATGGGCAGGCAGGTAATAGTTTTAATACCGGAAATCGCCTTAACCTATCAGACAGTAATCAGATTTTACGCTAGATTTAAGGACAGAGTGTCAATTATTAATTCAAAGCTATCCCAGGGGGAAAGATATGACCAGTTTGAAAGAGCAAAAAAGGGTGAAATAGATATAATGATTGGACCACGCTCAGCTATATTTACACCTTTCAAAAATTTAGGCTTAATTGTAATTGATGAGGAGCATGAAAGCTCTTATAAAAGTGAAGGCATACCAAAGTATCATGCCAGAGAGGTGGCGGTTTATCTGGCAAATATGTGTGGTGCAAAGGTAGTTTTAGGCTCGGCTACACCATCAATAGAAAGCTTTTATGCCTGTAAAAGTGGCGAATATGAGCTGCATTTACTTAAAAACAGGGCTGTGGCTAAAAATATGGCACAGGTAGACATAGTGGATTTAAGAGAAGAGCTTAAAAATGGAAACAGGTCTATGTTTAGCTGCAAATTACAAGAGCTTATAGATGACAGACTTAGAAAAAAAGAACAGATAATGCTCTTTATTAATAGAAGAGGATATGCAGGTTTTGTTTCATGTAGAAGCTGTGGCAAGGCAATACGCTGTCCTCATTGTGATGTTGGTTTAAATTTACACAATAATGGAAAATTAGTATGTCATTATTGTGGCTATGAAACACCTATGGTTAAAACCTGTCCGTCCTGCAATTCAAAATATATAGCAGCTTTTGGTACAGGCACCCAGAAGGTTGAGGAAGCAGTTAAAAAAATGTATCCAACAGCAAGAGTTCTTAGAATGGATATGGATACTACCTCTAAAAAGGACGGCCACGAAAGGATTTTATCAGCCTTTGCCAATGAAGAAGCAGATATTCTTATTGGTACTCAAATGATAGTAAAAGGACATGACTTTCCTAATGTCACCTTAGTTGGGGTAATTGCGGCAGATTTATCCTTATATGCAGCAGATTACAGGGCAAACGAAAGAACCTTTGATTTGCTTACACAGGCAGCAGGCAGGGCAGGCAGAAGCAGAAAAAATGGAAATGTTATTATACAGACCTACAATCCGGAGGAATATAGTATTACCTTAGCTGCAAAGCAATGCTATGAGGAATTTTATGAGCAGGAGATACTATATAGAACGCTGAATGGTTATCCGCCGGTAATAAATATGCTGGCTATACTTATTACCTCAGAAAGCTATGAAAATGCAGATAAATTTTCTAAGAAAATTTTAGAAATAATTAATAAATCACAAAATAAGGTAATGATAATAGGGCCGGCAGACTGTAATATAAAGAAAATAAGCGATATTTATAGAAAAATTATATATTTAAAGGACAGAGATATTAATAAGCTTGTTCACATAAAAAACAAAATTGAAGAGTATAAAGAAATAAACGATGTAGCATCTCTTGCAAGCATACAATTTGATATGAACCCGTTATCAATGTATTAAAGGACTAAAAGGGATGACATTTGGTCATAAATAATGTAATATATAAGTTATGGAATTGTATAACAATAAGACAATTACCGTAGATTAAACCTTATTAATTGAAATGAGAAAATAAAGCTTTTACGAAAGGAATATAAAAATGGCAATTAGAAATATAAGAGAAATAGGTGATGATATACTTAGAAAGAAATGTAAGGAGGTAAAGGAAATTACTCCTAAAATCACAACACTTATAGAGGATATGTTAGATACAATGTACCAGGCAGACGGGGTAGGCCTTGCAGCACCTCAGGTTGGTGTCCTTAAAAGAATTGTAGTTATCGATGTTGGAGAAGGTCCAATAGTTATGATAAACCCGGAAATTATCGAGCAAGACGGAGAGCAAAAGGGGGGTGAGGGCTGTCTTTCAGTACCGGGTAAATATGGCATAGTTACACGACCATATCATGTTAAAGCAAAAGCTTTAGACGAAAATTTTAACGAATATGAAATAGAAGGTGAAGAGCTTCTTGCCAGAGCAATATGCCACGAATTAGCACACCTTGAAGGAGAGCTTTATGTGGATGTTGTTGAAGGCAATTTAATGACAAATGACGAATATGATGCTTACCTTAAAGCAAACGAAGAATTTGAAGCATAAGTAGGTGATTAAATGAAAATAGTATTTATGGGTACTCCAGATTTTGCTGCTGGAATATTAGAGGATATAATAAAAGCCGGTCACGAAATAGCCCTTGTAGTAACAAAGGAGGACAAGCCTAGAGGCAGAGGCAAAGAGGTGACCTTTACTCCTGTAAAGGAGGTAGCCTTAAAGCACAACCTTCCTGTATTTCAACCACATAGAATAAAGGACGCAGAGGCTATAGAAACACTTAAAAAATATGAGGCAGATGTATTTGTGGTAGTTGCATATGGACAAATATTATCAAGAGAAATTCTTGATATGCCAAAGAAAATATGTGTTAATATACATGCTTCCCTGCTTCCAAAGTACAGAGGTGCAGCCCCTATACAATGGGCCGTAATAGACGGAGAACAGTATACTGGCGTTACTACAATGAGAATGGAGGACGGCATAGATACTGGTGACATTATTGAAACTATTACTTATGAGCTAAAAAGTGACGAAACTGGCGGCTCTTTATTTGATAAGCTAATGGAGCTGGGTGGAAAGCTGATAGTTTCTACTTTGGAAAAAATAGAAAATGGTACAGCTACCTTTACAAAACAGGATGATTCTAATAGCACTTATGCAAAAATGCTTAATAAAAAATTAGGCGACATTGATTTTTCAATGGACGCAGTAAGTATTGAAAGGCTTATTAGAGGACTTAATCCATGGCCAAGTGCATATACATCATTAAACGGAAAGAATTTAAAAATATGGAAGGCTGTTACAAAGGAAGATGAATACGAAGGACAGCCTGGTGAGATAGTATATGTATCAGAGGATGAGATGTATATAAAAACCGGTAAGGGTGTCCTTGGTATTATAGAGTTACAGCTAGAAGGAAAAAAGAGAATGTATATTCAGGATTTCCTTCATGGCAATAAAATAGAAAAAGGCATTGTTTTAGGAAAATAGGAGGAAAAATATATGTTAGCATATTATTATGGTTATTATGACCCAACTTACTTTTTAGTGATAATTGCAGCAATAATAGCACTTATTGCACAGGCTAAGATCAGCTCTTCATACAACAGGTATTCAAAGCTTTCTACTTATGCAGGAATGACAGGAAGTATGGTAGCTGAAAGAATACTTCGTGCCAATGGAATATATGATGTATCAATAGAATGTGTATCTGGAAAGCTTACAGACCATTATGATCCTGCCAGAAAGGTATTAAGACTTTCAAGCAGTGTGTATAATGACTCGTCTATAGCATCAGTTGCAGTAGCAGCCCACGAGTGTGGTCACGCAATACAGCATGCAAGACAGTATTCACCATTGACAATAAGAAGCACTATTGCACCTATTGCGTCAATTAGTTCTTCGGTTTCGTGGATTTTAATTTTACTTGGATTATTTATTAATGGTCAGTCTGGAATGGCATTATTAAATATTGGTATTATTGTATTTACAGTAGTTGTAGCTTTCCAGCTTATTACATTGCCTGTAGAATTTAATGCTTCAAAAAGAGCCTTAGTTATATTAGAAAATGATAGATTTTTGCAGGAAGAGGAATTAAAGGGTGCTAAGAAGATGCTTAGTGCGGCAGCATTAACATATGTGGCAGCAGCAGCTACAGCAATACTTCAGCTATTAAGATTAATAATCATTTCTGGAGGAAGAAATCGTGACTAATAGAGTTAGTGCAAGAGAAATTGTACTGGATATGTTATTAGACATTGAGAAAAACAAAACACCCTCTCATATTGAAAAAAGGGATACATTGGCAAAATACCAGTATTTAGATAAAACAGACAGAGCCTTTATTTCAAGAATTTTTGATGGAGCTATTGAAAATAAAATTAAGCTGGATTATATAATAAATCAATTTTCAAGGACACCAGTTAATAAAATGAAGCCTTTTATACGCTGCCTTATTAGAATGAGTGTATATCAGCTTGTTTTTATGGATAAAACTCCAGATAGTGCAGTGTGTGATGAGGCTGTAAAGCTGGCAAATAAAAGAGGTTTTAAAAACCTTAAGGGCTTTGTTAATGGTGTGCTTAGAAATATAGCCAGAAATAAAGAAAATATTCAGTATCCAGCCTATGAAAAAGATAAGGTGCTGTATTTATCAGTAATGTATTCAACGCCGGAATGGATTATAAAACAGGTTAAAGAACAGTATGGTGAGGATAGACTAGAGGCTATAATTAAAAATATGAACAAGGAAAAAGAGGGTATTAGTGTTCGTATTAGTGAAGAAAAAAATATAGAAAAGGTTCTGGAGGGTCTTTCTAAGCAGGGGGTGAAGGCAAAAAAAATGCAGCTTGCAAAGCGTGGCTACATATTGACAAATATAGACTACCTGGAAAAACTTTTGGAATACAAAAATGGAAGTATTATTCCACAGGATGAAAGCTCTATGCTGGCAGGCTATGTGGCTGCTCCTAAAAAGGACGACTATGTAATAGATGTGTGCGCAGCTCCAGGCGGAAAAAGTATTCATATAGCAGGCTTGCTTTGTGGTACAGGTATGGTAGAGGCAAGAGATGTGTCTGAAAGTAAATTAGCACTCATTGAAGAAAATATTGAGAGAATAGGTGTTAAAAATATAAAAACAAAGCTTTTTGATGGTACAGCTTTAGACGAGACTTCAATAGAAAAGGCTGATATAGTTGTTACAGATGTGCCTTGCTCCGGACTTGGGGTCATCAATAAAAAAAGTGATATTAAATATAATATGACATATGAAAAACAACAGGAGCTTATTAAACTGCAAAGAGATATACTAAGCAATGCTGTAAAGTATGCAAAGGAAAATGGAACAATTATTTTTAGTACCTGTACTATTAATAAAAAAGAAAATATTGAAAATATGAAGTGGCTTGTTGAATCATATAATCTAAAGCCGCAGGATATATCAGAATATTTTCCACAGGATTTTCATAGCAGTGAAACAAAGGCGGGTTATGTTCAGCTAGTATATGATAATGACGCTTCAGATGGATTTTTTATATGTAAATTAAAAAAACAGGAAATATAAAATGGAAAAAACAGATATAAAATCAATGGATTTCAGCCAGCTGGCAGAATTTGTTGAGAGTATTGGAGAAAAGAAATTTAGGGCAGCACAGATATATAAGTGGCTGCATGTAAAGCACGCTGCCAGCTTTGATGAAATGACAGATTTGTCAGCAAGCCTTAGGGAAAAGCTAAAGGAAATGTCTACACTTACTGCATTAAAGATAGTTAAGGTGCTTACCTCAAAGGAAGACGGTACAAAAAAATATCTTTTTTCACTGGCTGACGGAAACATAATAGAAAGTGTTTTTATGAGGTATCATCACGGCAACTCTGTATGTATATCTACACAGGTAGGCTGCAGAATGGGCTGCAGATTTTGTGCTTCGACTATTGATGGTTTAGAAAGAAACCTTACTCCGGCAGAAATGCTTGATGAAATTTATGCAATAATAAGAGATACAAAGGAAAGAGTGTCAAATATTGTGCTTATGGGAAGTGGAGAGCCACTTGATAATTTTGACAATGTTGTAAAGTTTATAAAGCTTATAACAGACGAAAATGGCGAAAACATCAGTCAAAGAAACATTACCTTATCAACCTGTGGCTTAGTTCCTAATATAAAAAGACTTGCTGATTTACAATTAGCTATAACACTTGCAATTTCCCTTCATGCTTCTGATGATGAAACCAGAAGACAGCTTATGCCAATCGCAAATAAATATTCAATAGAAGAAATAATTGCGGCAGTTAAATATTTCTTTGAAAAAACAGGCAGAAGAATTACCTTTGAATATAGTCTGGTGGCTGGTGTTAATGACACAAAAGAGGAAGCAATGCGTTTAGTTTCTGTTATAAAGGGCATAAATTGTCATGTGAATTTAATACCTGTAAATCCTATAAAAGAGCGAGATTACAAGCAGTCTAAGCCTATTCAGATTAAAAAATTTCAAAATATTGTTGAACAATATGGAATAAATGTTACAATAAGAAGGGAAATGGGTAGAGATATTAACGGAGCTTGTGGACAATTAAGGAAGAGTTATATGGACAATGAAATAAAACAAGAAAAGGAGGGAGAAGGTTGAAAGCATTTGCACTTACAGATGTAGGTAAAAATAGGGTGACAAATCAGGATTATGTATATTGCAAGTCAGATGCGGTAGGAAATCTCCCAAATATTTTTATTGTAGCAGATGGAATGGGAGGTCATAAGGCAGGCGACATTGCTTCAGTTACAGCAGTAGATGCTGTTTTAAAATCTATAGAGCAATCTCAAAAAACTGATGTAATTTCCATAATGGAGGAAGCTGTACGCGAGGCAAACAAGACTTTATACGAAAAATCAAAGAGCAATGAGGAGTGGGCAGGAATGGGTACCACCCTTGTACTTGCTACAGTTGTGGATAGTACAATATTTGTTGCAAACATAGGTGATTCACGCTTGTACTTAATTGATGATGGTATTCATCAGATAACAAGAGATCATTCATATGTTGAAGAAATGGTCAGCATTGGCGAGATTGATAAATCAGAGGCAAGAACACATTCTAAAAAGAATATCATTACCAGAGCAATAGGTGTTGAAGAGGAAACACATGCAGATTTCTTTGAGGTGCAGTTTAAAAAGGGCGATAAGCTACTAATGTGCTCAGACGGTCTTACAAATATGATTGAGGACAATGATATACTTTCAGTTATAGCTGGGAATAATGACATAGAGAGTATGGTACATAAGCTAATAGATTTAGCCAATGACAGTGGTGGCAAAGATAATATAGCTGTGTTAATTGCCGAATTATAATATAATTGTATTGTGAAAGGAAATTATAGAAATGATGATTAGAAAAGGAATGTTTATCGGTGATAGATACGAAATAATCGATAAAGTTGGTTCAGGCGGAATGTCTGATGTATATAAAGCAAAGGACCACAAGCTTAACAGGTTTGTAGCTATTAAGGTCTTAAAGAGCGAGTTTAGCGAAGACAAGAATTTTGTGTCAAAGTTTAAGATTGAGGCTCAGTCAGCAGCAGGTCTTTCCCACCCAAATATTGTAAATGTATATGATGTTGGTGAGGACGAAAATCTTCATTATATAGTAATGGAGCTTATTGAAGGCATTACACTAAAAAAATACATTGAAAAGAAGGGTAAGCTTGCTGTGAGAGAAGCAGTAAGTATTGCTATTCAGGTGGCACAGGGTATAGAAGCTGCCCACAACAATCATATTATTCACAGAGATATTAAGCCACAAAACATTATTATTTCCAGAGAAGGAAAAGTAAAGGTTACAGATTTTGGTATTGCAAGAGCTGCATCTGCAAATACGATTAATTCAAATGCTATGGGCTCAGTACACTACATTTCTCCAGAGCAGGCAAGAGGTGGATATATTGATGAAAAAAGCGATATATATTCACTTGGTATTTCTTTGTTTGAAATGCTTACAGGAAAGGTGCCTTTTGAGGGAGATTCTACAGTACAGATTGCATTAGCTCATATTCAGGAGAAAATGCCAGACCCTAGAACCTATGTTGAGGATTTACCAATCAGCGTTGTGCGTATTATTGAGAAATGTACACAAAAAAAGGCTGATAGGAGATATTTAAAGGTATCATCACTTATAGCAGATTTAAAGCAGTCACTTATTACTCCGGACGAGGATTTTGTAGTAATAGAGCCACCTGTAAACAATGGTTCAACTATTATGATTACAGGTGATGAAATTTCTGTTATCAGAAAAGAGGCAGAGGCTGCTTCAGCGATGGCAAACAATACAAATGCTGCCGATGAGGATGACAACGAGGACGAGGAAAACGAAAACGACGAGGATGAGGATGATGTATTTGGAGATGATGAGGATGAGGACGATTCAAATCCAAAGCTTGACAAGATAGTTGCAGTATCTGCAATAATTGCCGCAGTTATAGTGCTTATTATCGGTATACTTATTGTTGTAACAGCAGTTAAGGGCTGTGGTGGAGATGATAACACTCCAGCAAATGAGGAGCAGACAACAGACGGCAAAACCACAAAGGTTCCAGCTGTAATTGGAAAGACAGAGGAAGAAGCACAGCAGATGCTTAAGGACGCTGATCTTGGCTACAGAATTGTTAGAGAAAGTCATAATACAATAGAAAAAGGTCATGTAATCAAGCTTTCAGAGGATGTTGGCTCAGTTGTAGCAAAGCAGTCTACAATTACTGTAACTGTAAGTCTTGGTGCAGAAGCCTTTGATATACCAACAGTAGTAGGTATGGATAAGACAAAGGCTAAGGAATTACTTGAAAGCGAAAAGTATGGCTTAAAGGTAGAAATTGAGTGGGAAGCAAGTGAGGATGTTAAGGAAGATACTGTAATGGATACAAATCCTAAGGCACCTACACAGTTAAAGTATGGTGATAAGATTACACTTACTGTAAGCTTAGGTAAAGATACAAGTGATGTTGAAGTTCCTAGCCTTAAGAATAAGACAGAGGCACAGGCAAAGGAAAGTCTGGAGGAAAAAGGTCTTGTTTTAGTAGTTAAGGATAGAAAGAATAGTGATAGTGTTTCAGCAGGAAAGATTATTAGTCAGGAAATTTCTTCTGGAACAACAGTTCCAAGAGGAACAGAGATTAATGTCGTAATGAGTCTTGGACCACAGCAGACAACAACCTCTGAGCCTGAAACAACAACAAATACTGTTGTAAATGAATATACAGTATTATTTACAACCTTTACTATTGGTGATGATGTTCTTCCATATGAGGACGAGGAGGGCAATCCAATAGCTTACAACTTTGAAGCAACAGTTTCTTACGCCTCAAGTGATGGTGGTACTTTAACATATCCGGTTACAGACCAGCTACAGCTTACACACGATGGAGATAAGTGGAAACAGCCTTCACAGATAAGCATTAAGAAATCAAATGCTACTCATGGAACAGAGGCTGTTCTTACAATAACAGCAAATGGAACAGTTGTTGCTACACATACAGCAGTATTCCAATAAGAGAAGGTAAATTAATTGACAGGTAAGATAATAAAAGGCATTGGAGGATTCTACTATGTACATATTGTACATAGTGGAATCTTTAAATGTTTTGCAAAAGGAATTTTCAGATACAAAAAAATAAAGCCATTAGTTGGAGATAATGTAGAAATTGAAATTACAAGTGAGGAAGAATTTACTGGTAATATTATTTCTATTTTAGACCGAAAAAATGAATTAATCAGACCGGCAGTGGCAAATATTGATCAGGCATTGGTAGTTTTCGCAGCGAAAAGTCCTATGCCTAATTTGAATTTATTAGACAGATTTTTAGTAATGATGGAAACTCAGGGAGTGGACACAGTAATCTGCTTTAATAAAGTTGATTTAGTTGATGAAACCGAATTAAACAGACTTAAGGATATATATGTGTCTGCTGGGTATCAGGTGTTACTTGCCAGTGCAAAGGATGGATACGGAATTGATGCAGTCCAAAATATATTAAAGGGTAAGACTACCTCGCTGGCAGGACCGTCCGGTGTAGGAAAATCCTCAGTTATTAATGCTATAACAAGTGATGAGCTTGTTAAAACAGGTGATATAAGCAAAAAAATCGAAAGAGGAAAGCATACTACAAGACATACTGAAATCTTAAATATTGGCGAGGACACATATATAATGGATACTCCCGGATTTAGTTCAATGTATGTATGTGAATGTGAAAAAGAGAAATTGAAGGAGTTTTTTCCTGAAATATATAAGCATGAGGGTGAGTGCAGATTTAATGGGTGTGTTCACATAAATGAGCCGGGCTGTGCAGTTAAGGAAGCAGTGCAGCAGGGAACTATAAGTACATCAAGATATGAAAATTATAAGCTGATGTATGAAGAAATAAAAAGCAAGAAAAAATACTAAGAGGTAACACTATGATTAAATTATCACCATCTATATTGGCGTGCGATTACAATATTTTGGGAACACAGGTTAAGGAGGCATATGAGGCAGGTGCAAAGTATATGCACTTAGATGTTATGGACGGGCTGTTTGTTCCAAGCATTTCATTAGGTATGCCAGTAATTAAAAGTCTGCGTAAAGCTACAGATGTTGTCTTTGATACACATTTAATGATTAATGAGCCTATAAGATATATAGATGATTTTGTTGAAGCTGGCTCAGATATAATTACATTTCATTTAGAGGCTACAGATAAGGTAGAGGAAACCATTAATAAAATAAAAGCTGCAAAGGTTAAGGCTGGAATAGTTATTAATCCGGAAACTCCTGTTGAAGCAATAAAGCCATATCTTAGTATGGTGGATATGGTGCTTATAATGTCAGTTCACCCAGGCTTTGGTGGTCAAAAGTATATTCCAGAGGCTACTGATAAAATAAGACAGGCTAGAAATTTTATAGATAAAGCAGGCTATAATATTGATTTAGAGGTAGATGGTGGTGTAAACCTTTCAAATGTTAAAGAGGTACTAGAGGCAGGTGCTAATGTTATTGTAGCTGGCTCAGCAGTATTTGGTAATAATATAACAGATAGTGTTAAAGGCTTTTTGAAATCCTTTGAAGAATTTGAAAGAGGCTAAAATGAAAAGAGTATTAATTGTTACAGGAGGAGATATAAAGGAAGATTTTGGTATAGAATTTCTTAAAAAGAAAACTTATGATTTTATTATAGCAGTAGATGGTGGAATGAGCTTTTTGGCTATGGCAGGTGTAGTACCTGATTATATAATAGGAGATTTTGATACCTTACCAGAGGATACCTTAAATAACTATATTTCCTCTAAAGCAGAAATCATTAGATTAAACCCTGTAAAGGATAGTACAGATACAGAAGAAGCAGTAAATTTAGCTATAAAATTGAAAGCTGCTGATGTAGATATACTTGGAGGCTTAGGCAGTAGATTTGACCATTCCTTAGGAAATATTTTTCTATTAGAAAAAATGTTGAAAAAAAATATTAAAGGAACAATATATTGCCATAATAGCCAGATTACTATGATTGACAAAGGCTGTGTTATTGAAAATCCACATAGGTATAAATATATTTCCTTTATACAGTTTGATGGAGCTGCAAAGGGTGTTACACTAAAGAATTTTAAATATACTATTGAAAATTTTGATTTTGATACAAAAAAGACCTTTAGATTAGGTATTTCAAATGAATTTACAGGTGATACAGGACAGGTAGAAATAAAAGAGGGAAAGCTGTTAGTTATTATGACTAATGATTAGGTATATTACTAGGCAAAATATATATTTTATGGTAAAATAACCAGAGTAAATTTGTTAGGAGAAGTCATTTGAGTGAGAATAAAATGCAATTAAAAGATTTTTATTATGATTTACCACAGGAGCTTATAGCTCAAAATCCATTATTAGATAGAGCATCAAGCAGACTTATGCGTGTAGATAAGGTTACAGGTGAAATAACACATGGTATTTTTAAGAATATATGTGATTATTTAAAGCCGGGCGATTGTTTAGTAATAAACGATACAAAGGTTATTCCTGCCAGATTATTTGGTGCAAAGGAAGATACAAATGCAAAAATAGAAGTATTGCTTTTAAAAAGAAAAAGTGATAATACATGGGAAACACTTGTAAAGCCGGGCAAGAAATGTAAGATTGGAACCAGAATTATTTTTGGCGACGGACTCTTAGTTGGTATAGTTGAAGATGTATTAGAGGAAGGCAATAGATTAATTAGATTTGAATATGATGGAATATTTGAAGAAATATTAGACAAGCTTGGTCAGATGCCATTACCACCATACATAACTGTACAGCTTGAGGATAAAAACAGATACCAGACTGTATATGCAAAGTATGAAGGCTCTGCCGCAGCACCTACTGCCGGTTTGCATTTTACAAAGGAATTATTACAAAAAATTGAGGATATGGGCGTAAAAATAGCTCATGTTACATTACATGTCGGGCTTGGTACCTTTAGACCGGTTAAGGTTGACAATATTTTAGAGCATCATATGCACTCAGAGTTTTATATGGTCGATGAGGAAAATGCAAAAATCATAAATGATGCAAAGGCTAGTGGAAATCGTGTTATATCCGTTGGCACTACAAGCTGTAGAACCTTAGAGTCCTGTGCTGACAAAAAGGGACATATAGTTAGTGGCAGTGGTTGGACAGATATATTTATTTATCCCGGATATGATTTTAAGATTATTGACGGTCTTATTACAAATTTCCATTTGCCAGAGTCTACTTTACTAATGCTGGTGTCAGCCTTTGCGGGCAGAGAGCATATTATGGAGGCATACAAGGTGGCAGTAAAGGAAAAGTATCGTTTTTTTAGCTTTGGTGATGCTATGATACTTATTTAGGTTAAATTCTATTATTAATATAGAAATATAAGAGAAATGAAAGTGCGGAGGAACAAGATGCAGGAAAAGAGAAGAACAAAAAGACTTGACATTGATGTGACTATTAAGCTTAATCAGGTTAAGAATATGAGAGTTGTGGAAAATGTTAATGATGAAGATATTGAAGTAAAGCTTGTGAATATTTCAAGAGAAGGCTTAGCTTTTAAGACCTTTGAAGAATTAAAGCTTAATACCTTCTATGATGTAAATATTGTATTGTGGACTAAGGAAACCTTTAAGTCTGTAATCGAAATTGTCAGATCTGAACGGTATGAGGACGAGGAGGCTATATTATATGGCTGTAGGTTTATAGGCATTAGACCGGCAGACCAGTTAAAAATTCATATTTATGAAATATTAAATGAATCGGAGTAATATACACTTATGGAAACCTACAAGGTAAGAAAACTTAAAAAAAACGGTAATTACACAGTATGTGTACCTGGCTCAAAAAGTATTACAAACCGGGCTTTACTGCTTGCAGCTTTATCTAATGGTACCTCTATACTAAAAGGAGTTTTATTTAGTGACGATTCAAGACATTTCCTGAAGTCATTAATGGATTTAGGCTTTAAGGTAGATATTGACGAGGAAAAAAAGATTGTTAAGGTAGAAGGCTTAGGTGGAACAATACCGTGTAAGGAAGGTACTATTAATGTGGGAAGTGCAGGAACAGCAGCAAGATTTCTTACCTGTATGTGTGGTTTAGCTGACGGAACTTACACAATAGATGCCTCAAATCAGATGAAGAAAAGACCAATGGAGCCTTTAATGAAGGCTTTAGAAGGCTTAGGAGCAAAAATTACCTACCTAGAAGAAAAATATCATTTGCCAATAGTTATAAAAGGCTGTGGAGATATTAAGGGCAGAAAAAGTGTAGAATTAGATATTAGCGAAAGCACACAGTTTTTGAGTGCTTTGTTAATGACAGCCACTATGCTTAAGGACGGTCTGGATATTAATATTACCAGCAAAAAGAAATACGGCTCATATATTGGTATTACTATAAAAATGATGAGTCAATATGGTGTAGAGGCACATTTTGATGAGGAAAGCTATCATATTGAAGCAGATAGCAGCTATAATGCTATAGAATATCAAATTGAACCAGATGTTTCAGCGGCCTGTTATTTTTTTGCAATGGCTGCAATTAGTGCATCTACATTTAAAGTATTACATATTAGCAAAAATTCTATGCAGGGAGATATTAAGTTTTTAGAGGTGCTTGATAAAATGGGTTGTAAGGTTTCCTATGAGGCTGACGGAGTTTCTGTAGAAGGTCCAAATGAAAAGCTAAAGGGCATAGATATTAATATGAATAATTTTTCAGATCAGACAATGACCCTTGCAGCTATTGCTGTATTTGCTGACTCGCCTACAAGGATAACCGGCATTGGACATATTAGGCTTCAGGAGTCCGACAGGCTTATGGCTATAGTTAATGAGTTTACCAAAATGGGTATAAAGGTTGAATATGGTGAGGATTATATAGTTATTTATCCTTCAAACCCGACAGAAGCGACTGTTGATACCTATGATGACCATAGAATGGCTATGTCTTTTGCTTTGGTAGGGCTTGTTACTGGAAAAATTACAATTAATAATCCTATGTGCTGCAGAAAAACCTTTGAGAATTATTTCGATATAGTTGATGAGCTTACGGCTGCAGATTAATAATAATATATTTTAGAATATTGGCAGGTAGAAAAATGGACTTTAGTGATATTAGTAATAAAGATATGAAATTAGGATTTATTGGACTAGGCTTGATAGGTGGTTCACTAGCAAAGGCTTTTCGTGAAGCTTTACCACATTCTACAATTATTTGCTATAACAGACGGGAAGAGCCTAGAAAAATGGCAATCGAGGATGGTACAGCAGATATAGTTACAGATAAAGTGGATAATAGCTTTGCTGATTGCGACTACATTTTTTTATGTACACCTGTAGAATTTAATGAAGTGTATCTTAAAAAGCTAAAGACTATTATAAAATCACAATGTATTATTACAGATGCAGGCAGCACAAAGACCAATATACATGAGGCTGTTATTGCTGAAGGCTTAGAGGCGAATTTTATTGGGGGACACCCAATGGCAGGCTCAGAAAAGGCAGGCTACGAATTTAGTAATGCCTGGTTGTTTAAAAATGCTTATTATGTTATTACACCTACAAGTATTACTAAAAAGGAAAAGCTTGATGAATTAGAACTTATGGTAAAGCTTATAGGAGCTAAGCCTGTAATTATTCCAGATTACAAAAACCATGATTATGCTGTTGCTGGCATTAGTCATCTGCCACATATAATAGCCGCAGAGCTTACAAATCTGGTAAAGGATATGGATACTAAGGATAATCTTATGAAGCTTTTGGCGGCTAATGGCTTTAAGGATACTACCAGAATAGCAGCCTCTTCACCAGAAATGTGGCAGCAGATATGTATGACTAATACTGAAAACATTACTAATCTTTTAGATGAATATATTAAAAGACTTGTAAATGCAAGGGATAGAATAAAGGTAGGCGATGGAGAATTTGTATATGATTTATTTACAAAGAGCCGTCAATACAGAAATGAGTTTGGAAACAGATTATCAGGAAATCCTAACGATTTATAAAGTAAAAAGAGGAATTTGCTATGGGAAAAGAAGTAAAAACAAATGCAATGCGTATTCTGGATAAGAACAAAATAGCTTACGAAATTAATTTATATGAATGTGATGAGTTTATTGACGGAGTTCATATTGCTGATAAATTAAAGCAAGGCTATGATTATTCCTTTAAAACCTTAGTCACTATAGGCAAAAGCAAGAATTATTTTGTGTTTGCCATACCTGTAGATAAGGAAATTGACCTTAAAAAAGCAGCAGTAGTAGTAGGCGAAAAAAATCTAGAGCTTATTCATGTTAAGGATATTAATGCAGTTACAGGGTATATTAGGGGTGGTTGTACACCTATTGGAATGAAGAAACAGTACAAGACAGTTATTAATGAAACTGCTTTAAACTTTGATAAAATTATTATTTCTGGCGGAAAAATTGGCGCGCAGATATTTATTAATCCCAAGGATTTAATAAAAGTTACAAATGCGTTGACAGCAGATATAATTAAAAATTGACAAATAAAACTTATGTGTTAAAATATAAGAGCTATACAAAATTAAATATTAGTTGATGAACTGGAGTATTAAGAGTCTAGTTACTTTTAGAGAGCTATCGGTTGGTGGAAGATAGTAGTAAAAGCTCCCAACTCGCCAGGAAGACCTTTTAGTGAAATAATAGTAGTTAAAAGCGTGTGGTTTGCGTTAAAAACTTAGAGTGCATATTATTACAATATGAATTAGAGTGGTACCGCGTAGAATATCTTCGTCTCTTTTATAGAGGCGATTTTTTATTATTTACAAGTGTGCCTGTGAAATAAAGGAGGATTTTATGTCAGAATTGTATAATCACAAAGTAGTAGAAAAAAAGTGGCAAAAGGTTTGGGATGATAATAAAGCCTTTGCTGCAACAAACGATTTTACTAAGCCAAAGTATTACGCATTAGTTGAATTCCCATATCCATCAGGACAGGGCTTACATGTTGGTCATCCAAGACCATATACTGCACTTGATATTGTTGCCAGAAAGAGAAGAATGCAGGGCTATAATGTATTATATCCAATGGGCTGGGATGCGTTTGGTCTTCCAACAGAAAATTATGCAATTAAAAACAAAATACATCCAAAGATTGTTACAAAGAACAATGTAGCAAGATTTAAGGAACAGCTTCATTCCTTGGGATATTCCTTTGATTGGGATAGAGAAATTAATACAACAGACCCAAGCTATTACAAATGGACACAGTGGATTTTCCTTAAATTATTTAAGGCAGGTCTTGCATATAAGACAGAAATGCCAATTAACTGGTGTACCTCTTGTAAGGTTGGTCTTGCAAATGAGGAGGTTGTTAATGGTGTATGTGAAAGATGTGGCAGCGAGGTTATCCGTAAGGTTAAGAGCCAGTGGATGCTTAAAATTACTGCATATGCACAAAAGCTTATTGATGACTTAGATGATGTTGACTACATTGAAAAGGTTAAGGTTTCACAGAAAAACTGGATTGGACGCTCAGAGGGTGCAGAAGTAGATTTTGCTTTAAAGAATAAAGATGAAAAGCTTAGAATTTACACAACAAGACCAGATACTTTATTTGGTGTAACTTATATGGTTGTTTCTCCAGAACACCCAATGATAGATAAGTACAAGGACGAAATATCAAACTTTGACGAAATAGTTGAATATAGAGAAATGGCAGCTAAAAAGTCTGATTTTGAAAGAACAGAGCTTGCAAAGGATAAGACAGGTGTAGAAATAAAAGGTATTACAGCAATTAATCCTGTAAACGGAAAAGAAATTCCAGTCTGGATTTCTGACTATGTTCTTATGACCTATGGTACAGGTGCTATTATGGCAGTTCCTGCACATGATGATAGAGATTGGGAATTTGCAAAGAAATTCAATCTTCCACTTATTCAGGTAGTTGGAAAGGAAGGTACAACTGTAGATATTAATGCAGAAGCCTTTACAGATGTTGCAACAGGTGTTCTTATGAATTCTGATTTCCTTAATGGCTTAGAGGTTAAGGACGCAAAGAAGAAGATTATTGAATTTTTGGAAGAAAAAGGCATCGGCACAAAGAAGGTAAACTTTAAGCTTCGTGACTGGGTATTCTCAAGACAGAGATACTGGGGCGAGCCTATTCCTATTGTAAAATGTGAAAAGTGTGGATATGTACCACTTGATGAAAGTGAGTTACCACTTGAGCTTCCAGAGGTTGACAGCTATATGCCAACTGACAATGGCGAATCTCCATTAGCAGCAATGACAGATTGGGTTAATACCACCTGCCCATGCTGTAACGGACCTGCAAAGAGAGAAACAGATACAATGCCACAGTGGGCTGGATCATCATGGTATTTCCTGAGATATACAGACCCAACCAATAACGAAGCTTTAGCTAGTAAGGAAGCACTTAAATACTGGCTTCCTGTAGATTGGTACAATGGTGGTATGGAGCATACTACATTACATTTACTTTACTCTCGTTTCTGGCATAAGTTCTTATATGACAATGGTATTGTTCCAACAAAGGAGCCATATCAGAAGAGAACTTCACACGGTATGATTTTAGGTGAAAATGGCGAAAAGATGTCAAAGAGCCGTGGTAATGTAGTTAATCCGGATGATATTGTAAACGAATATGGCGCAGATACACTTCGTACTTACGAAATGTTTATTGGAGCATTTGATTTAAGTGCTTCCTGGTCAGAGGATGGTGTTAAGGGCTGTAGAAGATTTTTGGAAAGAGTATGGAAGCTGCAGGATATAGTAGTAGACGGTGATGACTACTCAGAGGATTTTGTAACAAAAATGCACCAGACTATTAAAAAGGTTTCATATGATTTTGAAAATCTTAAATATAACACAGCAATAGCTGCGATGATGTCACTTATTAATGACTTCTACAAGAAGAATTCTGTAACAAAGGGCGAATTTAAAACCTTACTTACATTATTAAACCCAGTTGCACCACATATTACAGAAGAATTGTGGCAGATAATGGGCTTTGAAGGAATGGTATACCAGACAGCATGGCCTGAATATGACGAAGAAAAAACTGTTGAAAACACTATTGAAATCGCAGTTCAGGTAAATGGCAAGACAAAGCTTACAATTAAGATAAGCAAAGACGAAAGTAAGGAAAATGTACTTGCAATGGCAAAGGAAGCTTTAGGTGATAAGCTTACTGGAAATGTTGTTAAGGAAATTTATGTACCAGGACGAATTGTAAATATAGTAGCAAAATAGTAGGGTGTTTACTAAAAAATGCTTATAAACTATTACATCTTATGAGAGCATTAGTTCAAGCTTTTGACTTTTTCTAATAGAGTGTATTAAAGATAGTTGATTAAAAAAATGTCAGGCAAAACTCGCATTGATATTTATAGAAAACCTATAGATAGTGATGCTCAAACATTGCCTGACATTTTTACATTATCTTTCATACACTCTATAAGAAAAAGATGCAAAGGGTCATTCTTCATTAGTTTTATTTTTATCAAAATCTTTTTTTGTATACTATACAATCCCTACTTCACAAGAAACAGCTTTTTCTTACACAACAAAATTCCAAACAGGCAAATCACCACACTTACAATACCTGAAGTAATCAAACAGAAGTATATATTATCTGAAATCATTGAAACCAGCTCTACAGAGTACATCATAGTAGGCATTGGTAAATAATGAATAAGCATAATACCTAAGGACTGTTTTCCTATATAGGATAAAGGCCTAAAAGTATTTATAGCATATGAAATAAATACAATTCCCAAGGAGCCTAATATTGAACAGATAAAGTAAATAGTAGTTGATTTATGGAAGGAATATTTACCCAGCTTAAAATATTGAAGAACTATTTCATTTTTTGTCTTGAAGCATATGAAAATGAGTAGTGCCATAAAGACAACACCTAATATAAGGCTTACATATCTTTTACAGTGCTTCAAAATATCCAGCTTTGCAAACAGGTAACCAATAAACAAAATTGAGTTGCACGCAAAAAATCTTCCAATAGAAATAGAAAGATATTCAAGTGTTTCGTGATCCTTAAATATTTGCAGGTTAAGACTCATCCTAATATAGGCTGTTAAGTATGTGCAAATAACATTAACCGCAATAGTAGCAATAAGGATAATACCGTTGTTTTTAACAAGCTTATAAAGTAATACAAATACAACTTCGCAAAAGAACAAAGTACCTAAAAACCAAACAGGTGCAATTCCGTGGAAGGTAAAGGTGTATTTAAGTTTGGTAATAAAATTCTCACCTACGGCCTTTGAAAAGAATATGTAGAGAAAACTCCATACCATATAAGGAATAAGTAATCTTCTAAAAAAACCAAAAAGCTCTTTTTTGATATCTAAAACAAAATCTGTCTGACTATATTTTAAATGTAAACAAATTCCACTTACAAAAAAGAAGAGAGCCATATGGAAGGAATAAATATAAATAGAATACTCTTCAATATCTGCAAAAATCTTTTGTCGTCTAAGCAGATGACCATATACTACTAAAATAATACCAATTCCTTTAGCTATATCTAAATATTGTGCTCTTTTTCTTTCAGTGTTCATTGAATGCTCCTAAAACAGTAATTAATTGTTCTAATTATATAATTTTATTTGGGGATTGTAAATCAAATATAAGTACATTTTGCAAAATATATTGTTATAGGTAAATACCTATAACTAGCGTAAGGAACATACGATAACCACAAATATTGACTTTGGTGTAGTATGTATGTATAATCTAGAACAATATAAAACATATAAATCCTATCGAGAATATATGATATAAAACTGCAAATAAGATATTGTAATAATACTTATTTTATAAAAGCATACATAGCAAATTATTAAAGCAAATCAATAGATTTGCAAAAACAAAGAAAGTGAGGCAATGATGTGAGTAATATATATGATAATATTTTAGATTTAATAGGTCATACGCCACTTATAAGATTTCATAAAGTAGAAACAAAATATTCATCAAAGGCAAATATTATTGGAAAGCTGGAATTTTTTAATGCTGGATTTTCTGTAAAATCCAGAATAGCAAAGAATATGATTGAGGAAGCAGAAAAGGAAGGAAAGTTAAAGAAAGGAGATACCATTATTGAAGGTACAAGTGGTAATACTGGAATTGGACTTACAATGGTAGCTGCTGCCAAGGGCTATAAAGCAATAATTGCAATGCCTGAAAATATGAGTAAGGAAAGAATTGCTATTTTAAAGGCATATGGTGCAAGTGTTGAACTTACACCTGCAAAGGACAATATGGCTGGTGCAAATGAAAGAGTTCAAAAGTTGCTTAAAGAAAATAACAATGTATATTCACCGGGACAGGGAGCTAATCCAGCCAATCCGGGTATCCACGAAAAGACAACAGGTCCTGAAATATGGGAGGATACAGACGGAAAGGTTGATATTTTTATAGCAGCCTCCGGAACAGGAGGAACAATTTCCGGAACAGGCAGATACTTAAAAAGTAAAAATCCAAATATAAAGATTATTGCTGTAGAGCCTGCTGGAAGTCCTGTATTATCTGGTGGAAAGCCGGGTTATCACAAAATACAGGGCATAGGTGGAGGATTTACTCCTCCAGTTACAGATGAGTCATTGTTTGATGAGGTGATTACAGTAACAGATGCGGAGGCCTACGAAATGGCAAGATTTTCAGCTAAAGAGGAAGGGATACTTATAGGAATATCTGCTGGTGCTGCTTTGATTGCAGCAGCAAAGGTTGCTGGCAGACCTGAAAATGCAGGAAAGAATATAGTAACAATTATCCCGGATTCAGGAGAAAGATATTTGACCTCAGATTTATATGAGATATAGAATTTTTGGAAATATATAGGTTACAAGAAAAGGAGAAAAGAAATGAGAAAGTTGAAAAAGTTTTTTACAGTAACATTAACTGCGGCACTGGCGTTTTCCCTAGTGGCATGTGGAGGAAAGAAAAGTGATGATAATACGAAAAGTGAAATTAATTTTGGCATTATGCCGGGAACCATCAGAACTGCGGTAGTTCTTTTAGCAGAACACTTGGGATATTATAAGGAGGAAGGAGTCGATGTTAATTTTGTAGAGGTTCAGGACGCTACATCAGCACTTACTTCGATTAGTACAGGAAAAGACGAAATCGATGTATGGGGAACAGGAATTGTTCCAGACTTGAATTTTATTGCTAATGGTTCAGATTTAGTTATTTTTGAAGGTACGGCAGCAGAGGGTGGAGCTATTATTGCAAAGCCTGAAAATGTTGAAAAGTACAAGGATTTATCAAAATATGAAAATATAACAATAGCTACAGTAAGAGCAGATACAGCCTGGGTTGTATCAAGAGGCTATTTGAAAAAACAGGGTGTTAATGTTGATTCGATTAATGTAATGGAGGTAGACAGTCAGGTTAATGTAGCCGAGGCAGTTAATAAAGGTGAAGCAACACTTGGATTTTTACCAGCAGAATTTGCGAATAAATATGCTGATTCAGTAGATATAGTTTATGAAGTTGGCGAGCTTGAGCCATTATATGTATGCTGCCGACAGGTAACCTCAAGAACAACTCTTAATAACAAAAAAGACGAGCTTATTGCATTTACAAGAGCAAATTTAAGAGCACTTGAATATTATCAGGACGAAGCAAATCAAGATGAAATAGTAAAATATTTAGCTGAATATTCAGATCAGACAGAGGATTATGTAAGACAGTATTTATTTGGCAACAGAACAATAATGACACTAGACCCAAATAAGGAAGGAATAATAAGCTACTATAATTCCTTAGTAGAGGCAGGATATTTTGAAGGTGATATTGATGTGGCTGAACATATTGATACAGAAATATATAATGAAGCATTAAATCAGTTAATAGAAAAAAATCCAGATAATGAATTTTATAAAAGCCTAAAAAAATAAGAAAATATAAATCGCTTAAAGTGCTTTGAAAGGTCGGAAAATATGGAAAAAATAAAATTAGAAAATTTAACTCTGACATATAAGGATGCAAATGGAAGCTATACACCATTTGAAAATATTAATCTATCTATTAACGAGAGTGAATTTGTATGTATTATTGGTCCTTCTGGATGCGGAAAAAGTTCACTTTTAAGCGTGATAGAAGGGTTGAATAAGGAAAGTGGCGGAGCAGCCTATATTGACGGTAAAAAAATTGAAGGACCGGGTATAGACAGAGGGGTTGTATTTCAGCATTATTCATTATTTCCGTGGATGAATGCAACAAAAAATATAATATTTGCCATGAAACAAAGTAAATGCAAGGGTACAAGAAAGGAATTATTAAAAATAGCTGAAAAATATCTGGAAAAGGTAGGACTTGGTGATGCAAAGGACAAGTTTCCAGCACAGCTTTCTGGTGGTATGCAGCAAAGAGTTGCTATTGCCAGAGTAATGGCATCAAATGCAAGTATATTTTTAATGGACGAGCCATTTGGAGCTATTGACCCTAAAAACAGAAAAGAGCTGCAGGAGCTTATTTCAAAGCTTTCAAAGGAAGAAAAAAAGACAGTTGTATTTGTAACTCACGATATTGAGGAGGCAATACTATTAGCTGACAGAATTATATTTATGTCAGATAAAACCATAAAGGCTGATATAAAAGTAGATTTTCATTACCCAAGAAAAAAAGAAGCACTTATAGGAGATAAAAAGTATCTGTCATTACATAATGAGCTAATGAAATTATTCTATGAAAATATTGCACAAAAGATTGGAGATGAGGTTACCATATGATTATTTCAAGTATTTTATTTGTTATTATATTATCACTTATATTGGGTTTGCCAGCACAGGTAACCTATAAATCTTCAACAGAATTTGTTGCAGCAGTAGTAATAATTGAAATTATATATATTATTGCATATCTTAAAACAAAAAAGAAAAGTATGTCAGATGTAGTTTCTGTTATATATATTTTACTTATTATATGGGAGGTTGTTACAAAGCTTCAAATAGCACATCCTGTTTTAGTGCCGGCACCGGAAAATGTATTTGCAGTATTTAACACAAATGCAAAGGATATGCTGGAGGGAGCCAGCAGCTCAATGATATTACTGGTACAGGGTATCTTATATGCAATGGTTTTAGGAATTTTCGGAGGCCTGTTTGTAGGCTATGTGCCAAGACTTAGAGATACCTTTTTGCCTATTACCAGAGTAATAAGCAGTATTCCGCCACTTGTGTATACTCCATATGTAGTGGCAGTAATGCCAAGCTTTAAAAGTGCCTCTGTATTTATAATTTTTTCAGCAGTATTCTGGCCAAACTTTACAAGTATGATAGCCAGAGTAGGAAGCATTGATAAAAAAATAATTGATTCTGCAAAGGCAATGGATTTGTCACTGTTTTCAATGTTATTTAAAATTATACTTCCATATTCATTGCCTGATGTAATAGGTAGATTGTCTGGTCAGTAACCTCGGCAATGCTATGCTTAACCGGTGCTGAAATGTTAGGAGCAAATTCTGGTTTGGGATATTTTGTAAAAAAATATTCTGATTATGCTGATTATAAAAGAGTAATTGCAGGAATTATATTAATAGCAGTAGTGGTAACTATAATTAATATTCTAATAAATGCTTTGCAAAAAAAGGTAATTAAGTGGAAATATTAAAATAAGAGCCGATAAAATTTATCATTTTACATACCTTGATAAAAAAAATAAATAATGATAAAATGAATATGTTTATCATTAAAAGGAAAGGAAGTAATTGCAATGATAAAAGTAGATATTATTTCAGGTTTTTTAGGTGCGGGTAAGACAACACTTATTAAGCATTTATTGGGACATGTTTATAAAAATGAAAATGTTGTATTAATCGAAAACGAATTCGGAGAAATTGGTATAGATGGTGGCTTCTTAAAGGAAGCAGGCATTAAGATTAGAGAAATGAACTCTGGCTGTATATGCTGTTCATTAGTAGGAGATTTTGCTGCTTCTCTTAAAGAGGTAGTAGATACTTACCAGCCAGAAAGAATTATTATTGAGCCATCAGGTGTAGGCAAGCTTTCAGATGTTGAAAGAGCAGTAGCAGGTGTTGCTGAGTCTTTACAGTTAGAAATCTCACATAAGATAGTTGTAGCTGATGTTACAAAGTGTAAAATGTATCTTAAAAACTTTGGTGAGTTTTATAAAAATCAGATTGAAAATGCAAACACAATTATCTTAAGCAGAACAGATATTGCAAAAGAGGAAAAAACCGAGGAGGCTTTGGCTCTAATTAAGGAAATCAATAGTGTTGCAGCTATTGTGACAACTCCAGTAGACAAGCTTGCAGATGAAATACTTATGAAAGCCTTAGAAAATAAATCTTCTGCTGCAGATATGCTTAAAGAGGTAGAAGAAAATGAGCATCATCATGACGGAGAGTGTTGTCACCACCACGACCATGAGCATCATCACCATGACGGAGAGTGTTGTCACCACCACGATGATGAGGACGAACACGAACATCATCACCACCATGACGGAGAGTGCTGTCACCACCACGATGATGATGACGAGCATGAACATCACCATCACCACGATGATGATGAGGACGAACACGAACATCATCACCACCATGACGGAGAATGTTGCTGTCACCATGACCATGACCATCATCATCACCATCATGCAGATGATGTATTTACAAGCTGGGGTACAGAAACAACAAAGGCTTATACAAAGGCTCAGCTTAATCAGATTTTGGAAAGCTTTGAAAATGAAACAAAGGGTACAATCCTTAGATCAAAGGGTATTGTAAAGGATGCTGAAAGCGAAGAATTTATATACTTTGATTATGTTCCGGGACAGATTGATATAAGAAGTGGCAGTGCAGATTACATTGGCAAGGTATGTGTAATTGCTGCCGGTTACACAGAAGAAGAATTAAAGGATATTTTTCTTAAATAAGGAGCAGAAATGGTAAGAGATGAAAAAAAACAGGTATATATAATTTATGGCTTCTTAGAAAGTGGAAAAACACAGTTTTTAAGATATACAATTTCACAGGATTACTTCCAAATCGATGAAAATTCATTACTTATTTGTTGTGAAGAAGGTATGGAGGAATACGATGAAAAGGCACTTAAAGAAGCTAATACCGATATGGTAGTCATTGATGAGCTTGAGGACTTCAATGTAGAAAAGCTTATAGCCTTAGACAAGCAGTACAATCCAGAAAGAATTCTTATAGAATACAATGGAATGTGGGACGCAAAAAACATTGAGCTTCCTGCTAACTGGGAGCTGGCACAGCAGATTACTATTGTTGACGGAGTAACCTTTGAAACCTATTTCGCCAATATGCGTTCCTTATTTGCTGAAATGATTAGAAGAAGTGAGCTTCTTATAATGAATCGTTGTCACGATGTTTCAAAACTGAAGGGCTATGAAAGAAGCATTATGGCTATTAATACTAATATTTCAGTTGTATTTGAGGACGAAAACGGAGAGGTTGATGTTCCTGTTACAGACGAGGATTTACCATATGATTTAAAGGCTGATCCTATTGAAATATCAGAGGATAATTACGGAATTTTCTATTTGGATTTGTGGCAGACAATTTCCAGATATGAAAATAAAAGAGTGCATTTAAAAACTATGGTTATGAAGGAGCCATCACTTCCTAAAAACTTTTTTGTAGCAGGCAGACCTGCTATGAATTGTTGTGCTGATGATATGGTATTTATGGGACTGGTATGCAAGGCTAAAGAGGCTAAAAAACTGGTGGATAAAGATACTGTTGATATTATAGCAACAATTAAAAATGAATATAGGAATGATTACGGCGGAGAAGGTCCTGTGCTTTATGCAGATATTTGCGAAAAGGCAGCTCCAATGAAGGACCCTATAGTTAAAATGTTTTAATAATTATTGCAGGCAGAAAACTAAATACTATACTATTTAGTTCTGCCTGTTATTATATATTCTAAAGAGGTTTACATGGAAAAGCAAAAAGGTGTATTTGTTGCAAAAAAGAAAAGTGGTGAGATATATTACAGAGCTTCCTTTAACTATAAAGGAAAGCATATTAGTCTTGGAAGTTATGAGGATTGTCTGACAGCTAACAAGGCATATCTTGAGGCGTTAAAGCTTGCAAATACACCAGAGCTTTCTATTGAGGATTATTCAGATAAGGTCGTATTAAATTTTGAAAAATGGGTTTCTATTATTAATTTTAGAGATAATGGTTTCTATTTTAAAAATCCAATATACTTAAAACCGAAATATTTTGAATATTATTTTGACAAGGAATGGCCCTACAAATTTGATGTTGATGATTTGTTTTATTATTCAAATCATAAAATAATGAGGCGTGGCGGACATTTATTTGTGGCTGATTATGGCATGCAGGTAAATATTTTAAACAGATATGGCATAAAAAACTATGCCGTAAAGGATAAGGATTATATTTTTGTAAATGGTGACTCCTATGACTTTAGATATGCTAATATAAAAATAATTAACCGATATAATGGAGTTACCAGAGTAGAAAAAAACGGCAGGGTAATATACAACTGTAAAATACATATAAATGGCGATTATATTGTGGGAAATTATTCTAAAGAGGACGATGCGGCAATAGCCTACAATAAGGCTGTAGATATATTGGAGAAAAAAGGTTTAACAATTAATTACAACAAAAATTACATTGACGGAATAGATGAAAAAGAATATAAGGACAGATATAATACAATTAAAATATCTAAAAATCTAATAAATTTCGTTCTTGTATAACATTTAAAGGTATGTTATTATACTATGATGAATAGTGTAGTAAAGTGCTATGGGTAAATAGTGCTTTCTGAAATTAATATTTATGTTTAAGAACACTATATAAATATACATAAAATGTACAGAAAGAGGTATGCAGATGGAAGTAATGTATAAGAGCACAAGAAGCAATCAGACAGTAAAGGCTTCAGAAGCTATATTAAAAGGACTTGCTAGTGATGGAGGTTTATTTGTACCTGTAACATTACCTAAGCTTAATGTTAGTATTGATGAATTAAAGGACATGTCATATCAGGAAGTTGCTTATGCAGTTATGAAGGAATTTCTTACTGACTTTACAGAGGAAGAATTAAAGGATTGTATAAACAAAGCATATGATAAGAAATTTGATACAGAAGAAATCGCTCCTTTAGTAAAGGCTGATGGTGCATATTATTTAGAGTTATTCCACGGACCAACTATTGCATTTAAGGATATGGCATTATCTATATTGCCACATTTACTTATTACATCGGCAAAGAAAAATAATGTTAAAAACGATATAGTTATATTAACTGCTACATCAGGTGACACAGGAAAGGCTGCACTTGCTGGTTTTGCAGATGTACCTCATACAAAGATTATTGTATTCTATCCAAAGGGAGGCGTAAGCCCAATTCAGGAAAAGCAGATGGTTACTCAAAAGGGTGACAATACATTTGTAGTAGGTATTAAAGGAAACTTCGACCAGGCTCAGAGTGGTGTTAAGGCTATATTTGGAAATAAAGAGTTAGAAAAAGAAATGGACGCTGCCGGCTTCCAGTTCTCATCAGCAAACTCAATCAACATTGGCAGACTTGTTCCACAGGTAGTTTATTATGTATACGCTTACTCAAGATTATTGAAAGAGGGCGAAATTGCAGAGGGCGAAAAGATTAATGTAGTTGTACCTACAGGAAACTTTGGTAATATTTTAGCAGCATATTATGCTAAGAATATGGGACTTCCAATTAACAAGCTTATCTGTGCTTCAAATGACAATAAAGTATTATATGATTTCTTTACAACAGGCAGCTACGATAAGAACAGAGAGTTTATTTTAACAACTTCACCTTCAATGGATATTCTTATTTCAAGCAACCTTGAAAGACTTATTTACAAAATTGCTGGCTGTGATGATGCTAAAAATAAAGAGCTTATGACATCACTTGCTACAACAGGCAAATATGAAATTACAGAGGAAATGAAGGCTGAATTAGCAGATTTCTATGGTAATTACGCAACTGAGGCTGAAACAGCAAATGTAATTAAGAGCATTTTTGAAGAAACCGGTTATGTTATTGATACACATACAGGTGTTGCAGCGGAGGTTTACAAGAAATATAAGAAGGATACAAACGATACTACAAAATCTGTTATTGCTTCAACAGCCAGTCCATTTAAGTTTACAAGAAGTGTTATGAACGCTATTGATTCAAAATACGATGCAATGAGCGACTTCGAGCTTGTTGATGAGCTTAGCAAAATTGGCAATGTAAAGGTTCCAAATGCTATTGAAGAAATTAGAACAGCAAATGTTTTACATGATACAGTTTGTGAAGTTAGCGAAATGGAAAATGTAGTTAAGAAATTCTTAGGAATATAAAATATAAGTGCTGATGATTAGTATAACTATTGGCAAAAGTGGGCATTTAAAATAATTGATTTTAAATAATGTCAGGCACAGCTCCTATTAAAATTTATATTTAGACTATAGGTTTTAAAGGAGAATTCTGCCTGACATTATTACATTATTTTTTGTATAATAAAATTTGTTGAAATTACTTATTACATTAAAAAAGATTAAACATACTTATATGAGAAATTAACATGAGTGATTAAAATTAGTAATGTATTATGAAAAAAGGAAGGAGAAAAGATGAGATTTATACACTGTGCTGATTTGCATCTGGATTCAAAAATGACTGCAAATCTTTCAAAGGAAAAAGCAAAAATTAGAAAAATTGAATTATTAAATACATTTAAAAAGATGGTAAATTATGCCAGTGATAATCAGATTAAGGGGATTATTATAGCTGGAGATTTGTATGATACAAAAAATATTTCTGCTACTGCTAAGAATGCAGTTATAGATGAAATATTAAATCATCCGGAATTAGATTTTTATTATTTATTAGGCAATCACGATGGAGATAGCTTATTGTCTGCTTTTAGTGAGATGCCGGACAATTTAAAGCTATTTAATAATAGCTGGACAGATTATAAGGTAGAAAATACAAAAATTCATATTATTGGAATAGAAATAAGCGAAGAAAATAATTCTACTATGTATGATGCACTTACACTTAATCCCAATGATTTTAATATAGTTGTATTGCATGGGCAGGAGGCTATACATAAAAGTAAGGATAAGAATGTAAAAATCAGCCTTAGAGAATTAAAAAATAAAAATATAGATTATTTAGCATTAGGACACATTCACCAATACAAAAGGGAAAAGCTGGATAGCAGAGGAATATATTGCTATAGTGGCTGCCTTGAGGGCAGAGGCTTTGACGAATGTGGTGAGCATGGCTTTGTTGTAATTGATATTGATGATGAAAAGTACACCTTAAAAAGTGAATTTATAAACATGGCTTCCAGACAGCTATATAATGTTTTAGTAGATGTTTCGGAATGCTTAACTACAGCAGAGGTGGGAAATAGAATTAATGACAGGCTTTTAGAGGAAAATATTGATGAAAAGCATATGGTTAAGGTAAGCCTTGTAGGAAAGGTTGATATAGAATGTGATATTAATATTGAACTACTTACCAAACAGTTTGAGGAAAACTACTTTTTCTTTAAAATTAAAAATGAAACTGCTTTAACCTTTAATTATGAAAAATTTGCTTTAGATGTTTCCTTAAAGGGGGAATTTGTACGAACTGTAATGCAGGAGGATAGTTTAGAGGACGAAGAAAAGGCTACAATTATCAGATATGGTTTAGAAGCTCTTGCAGGAGAGGAGATTGACTAATGAAATTAATAGAAGCACATATAGAAAATTTTGGTAAGCTTTCAGGAGAAAACTTTAAGTTCAATTCACACTTAAACGAGTTTTATAAGGAAAATGGCTGGGGCAAGTCTACCTTGGCAGCCTTTATTAAGGTTATGCTTTTTGGTTTTGAAAATGAAAGAGCCAGAGATGAGCTGTCAAATGAGCGAAAAAGATATAAGCCCTGGCAGGGTGGTGTCTATGGTGGAAGTCTTGAAATTCAGGTAAAGGACAAAAACTATATAATATCAAGAACCTTTGGTGCAAAGGACAAAGAGGATGAATTTGTATTAAGAGATGCCAGTACACTACTTTTAAGTGATGATTTTACTAAAAATATTGGAGAAGAATTATTTGAAATTGATTTAGCAGCATTTTCCAGAACTATATTTATCTCACAAAATGATATATATACAGAGGCAACTGGAAATATTAATGCAAAAATAGGTAATCTTACTGACAATACAGATGATATTAATAACTTTGAAGCAGTAGATAAAAAATTAACTGACCTATTAAATTCAATGAGCCCGACTAGAAAAACAGGCTCTATTTCAAAACTTATTGATGAGCTTAATGATTTAAGGGTTGAGGTTAAAAAAGCTTCTACCTTAGATGAGGCTATAGATAAATATGTTAAAGCAAAGGAAGAAGAAAAAAATAAATATTTTGCTTTAAAGGAAAAACAGCAAAAGCTTATAGAAAAAAAGAAGGAAGTAAGTAAATATAAGGACTTAAAAAATATTCAGAAGGAATATGAAGGACTTTTAGAGACAGTTACAAACCTTAAAAATAAGCTTTTAGCTATTAAAGGTCAACTGCCACAAAAGGAAATTGACAGTAAGGTGGTCGAGGAAGCCTTAAAAAATATTGATGAGTTGAAAAAATGGCAGTCTTATAAGGAGGCATACAATATTAGTGAGGATAAGCTTAGTGAATATAAGACGCTGGATGATATTTTTACAGACAGACCTATTGAACAGGAAATTTTTGAAGATAAAATTTCTAAGGCAGAGGAATTAATTCAATTAGAAAAAAATGCAGAAGCAACAAAGGTTACAGAGGAAGAATTAGAGGAGTATAAAAAACTTAAGGAAAGCTTAGGGGAAAACAAAGTTGATGAGCATACTATTGAGCTAAAGGTATCTAACTGGACTAAAAAAAATGAAATAAAAAGTGCTATAAAAATAAAGGAGCTTAATTATCAGACTCAAAAGGCTTCAATAGACAAGGAGCTTGAAGCTGCAACAAGGACTGCTAAGAAAAATTATGTGCCACTTATTTTAGGCTTTATAAGCTTAATAGCAGGCTTTGCACTTTTGCCAGTAAATGTATATTTTACTATTGGTCTGGTAGCTGTAGCATTAGGCAGCATAGGGAGTTTTGTAGCTATTAACAATAAAAATAAAAGTAAAGCAGAAGCACTTCGGAAAAACTATGAGGATAGCTATAGACTGTTAGAGGAAATGAAAGAGGAAATAGACTTAGACAATAGCTTTATTGAAAAAAACGAAAGAGAAATGAACGCATTTTTAAAGCTTTTTAATATTGCTTATGTAGAAGATGAGGTTATTAACCAACTTTTTAATATAAAGCACAGCGTATCAAGATATAAGCAATTACTTAAAAAGGTTGAAAATGTGGATAAGTCTGCTGTTACAACCATAGATAAATACAAATCAGAATTAACAGAGCTTATTAGGGAATTTGAGCCTGACTTTAAGGCTGTTGACAGCTACAAGTATAGGCAGACATTAATAGAGCTTAAAAACAAATATACATTATATATAGAATACAAAGAACAGCTGGAAAAATATAACAAATGTGTAGAGGAAGGTAATAGGCTTCAAGATAGTGTTGATAGCTTTTTTAAAGAGTATGAAATAGAAAAGGCAGAGGATATTACAAAGCAGCTTTTAGATTTAAAAATTAATGTTAGAAATTATCAGGATATTTTTGTGGAATATGACCAGGCGAAACAAAACTTATCAAAATTCGTTGAAAAAAATAATATAACTGATGATATAATTAATTTAAAAGTAGAGGCAAAAGAAGAAAACCTATTGGACCTTGATAAAGAGGCTGAAGAAATTATCAGGGAAATTGAGGTAGTTAATAGTACCATTACAAATTACAACAACTCCCTTAATGAGCTTAGAGAAAAAAGGGATGTTATTAGCGAAAAAGAGGAGTGTTTAGAACAGCTAGAACAAAGTGTTGCTGCTGATAAGAAAAAATATAAGCTTATTAAGAAAACAAAGGAGCTGTTAGAGGCTTCTAAAAATAGTTTGACAGCCAGATATATGAAGCCGATTTTAGACAGCTTTAAAAAGTATTACAATATAATTAGCGAGGATATTACTGATAAGTTTTCTATTGATGCCAAAATCAATATTACAGCAAATGAAGGCGGCATACCAAGAAGAATTGATTTGTTAAGTGAAGGAACAAAGGATTTAGTATATATCTGTATGAGGTTAGCTTTAGTAGATGCTATGTATACAGAGGAAAAGCCATTTATATTATTTGATGACCCCTTCGTTAATTTTGATGATGAAAAGGTGGCTGGCAGCTTAAAGCTGTTGCAGGAGGTATCAAAGGAATATCAAATTATTTACTTTACCTGTCATAACAGTAGAAAATAAAGGAGAAAGGTATGAGAGAAAATAACTTTTTTGCTATGGTTTCAAGAATGAAATATATAAATAGATGGGGACTTATGAGAAATACCATTACAGAAAATATTGCTGAGCATAGTCTGGATGTGGCAATTATTGCCCACAGTCTTGCTACTATCAGCAATTTATATTTTAATGGAAAAGTGGACGCAGAAAGGGTTGCAGTTATAGCTATGTTTCACGATACCACAGAGATTATAACTGGTGATATGCCTACACCTATTAAATATTATGCCAAGGAGATTAAAGATGCCTACAAGGATATTGAGGCAAAGGCTGCAAAGCAGCTTGTAAAGGGACTTCCAAAGGAAATGGAAGAGGTATACGAGGATATTTTATTACCAAAGGAGGAAGAGGAACTTTGCAGATTTGTAAAGGCAGCAGATAAAATATCTGCCTACATTAAGTGTATTGAAGAAAAGCAAATGGGAAATACAGATTTTGCAAAGGCAGAAAAATCAACCTTAGATGCAGTTAAGGCTATGAATATGAAGGAAGTAGATTATTTTCTAGAACACTTTATAGCTGCCTATAGTCTTACAGTAGACGAGCAGGCATAGGAAGGTATTATATGTCAAAGTCATTATTTATAGCAGAAAAACCAAGTGTAGCACAGGAATTTATAAAGGCACTTAAAATTAATGGAAAAAAAGCTGATGGATACACAGAAAATGAACAGTATGTAGTAACCTGGTGTGTAGGACATCTGGTTACTATGAGTTATCCAGAGGTATATGATGAAAAATTAAAAAGATGGTCACTAGAAACCTTACCATTTTTGCCAAAGGAGTTTAAATATCAGGTTATTGACAGTGTAAAAAAACAGTTTGCCATAGTTAGTGGGCTTTTAAACAGAGAAGATGTTTCAACAATATATGTCTGCACCGACTCAGGACGAGAAGGAGAGTACATATACAGACTTGTGGAGCAAATGGCAAAGGTTACTGGAAAAGAAAGAAAAAGAGTATGGATAGATTCCCAGACAGAAGAGGAAATACTCAGAGGAATAAGGGAAGCAAAGGACTTAAAGGAATACGACAATCTTGCTGCTTCTGCTTATCTTAGAGCAAAAGAGGATTACCTTATGGGTATTAATTTTTCAAGGGTACTTACCTTAAAATACGGAAGAAGTATTCAAAATTACTTAAAGCTGGATAAGGCTGTAGTTTCTGTGGGCAGGGTTATGACCTGTGTTTTAGGAATGGTAGTAAGACGAGAAAGAGAAATAAGAAGCTTTGTAAAGACACCTTTTTATAGAGTAATAGCTTCGCTAAAGGTAAATGATTTTCCTTTTGATGCTGAGTGGAGAGTCTGTGAAAAATCAAAATATTTTGAAACCCCTTATTTATACAAGGAAAACGGCTTTAAGGATAAGGAAAAGGCAGAGGAGCTGATAGCTTCTATAAATAGCCTGACACAAAAGGATTTGACCATTACCGGTATTGAAAAAAAGAAGGAAACAAAAAATTCTCCACTTTTATTTAATCTGGCAGAGCTTCAAAATGAATGTTCAAAGCTGTTTAAAATAAGCCCTGATGAAACACTCAGAATTACTCAGGAGCTTTACGAAAAAAAGCTTGTAACCTATCCTAGAACAGATGCCAGAGTTTTATCTACTGCTGTTTCAAAAGAAATAAATAAAAATATAAATGGTCTAAGATCCTTAGAAATGTTTAAGGGCTTTTGTGAGGAAATATTAACCTCTGGCACCTATAAAAATATTGCAAAGACCAGATATGTTAATGACAAGCAAATTACTGACCATTATGCAATTATTCCTACAGGACAGGGCTTTGGTGCGTTAAACAGCCTGAATCCTGTAGCTAAAAAGGTTTATCAGGTAATTGTCAGAAGGTTTTTGAGTATTTTTTATCCACCTGCTGTTTATCAGAAGGTTTCAATTATCGCCTCAGCAAATATAGAGGAAAAATATATGGAAAACTTCCATGCCTCCTTTAAGGTGCTTATAGAGGAAGGCTATTTAAAGGTTTCTAATATTAAAAGACCAGATGAAGAAACAGACAAAAGTTTAAATACTAAGACTGAGGAAGCACAAAATGATGACAGCAGCCAAAACGATGAGGGCGATATAAAGCTTGATGTGAATGTTATTGAGCAGTTGAAAAAACTTAAGAAAAATGATATAGTACCACTAAATGGGCTGAATATAAAAGAAGGGGAAACAGCACCACCAAAGAGGTACAATTCCGGTTCAATGATACTTGCAATGGAAAATGCAGGACAGCTTATTGAGGATGAGGAGTTAAGAGCTCAAATCAAGGGAAGTGGAATTGGAACAAGTGCTACCAGAGCAGAAATATTAAAAAAGCTTGTTAATATTAAATATATAAATCTAAACATAAAAACACAGATTATTACACCTTCCCAAATGGGAGAAATGATATATGATGTGGTTGATTGCTCTATTAAGCAGCTTTTAAACCCTGAGCTTACAGCAAGCTGGGAAAAAGGTCTTACATATGTTTCAGAAGGCTCAATATCCTCAGAAGAGTATATGTATAAGCTGGAGAACTTTGTAACAAATAGGGTAAATGTTGTTAAAAGACTTAATAATCAATATGAGCTTAATAAGTATTTTATGAAAGCAAGTGAATATTATAAAAAATAAGAATATTTATATACAGCCAGGAAAGGAAAAGTTATGTGCGGAATAGTTGGATATACCGGATACAGAGATTGTGCTGATGTGCTTGTAGAGTCATTATCAAAGCTTGAATATAGGGGCTATGATTCAGCAGGTATAGCAGTTTTTGAAAATGGAAAAATTATTACTGAAAAGTCACAGGGCAGACTTGACAATTTAAGAGGAAAGCTTAAAAAATACAAGCCACAGGGTGTGTGTGGTATTGGTCATACAAGATGGGCAACACATGGTGAGCCATCTGATATAAATTCACATCCACATGGAAGTGCAAAGGTTTCAATAGTACACAATGGAATTATTGAAAACTATATGGATATTAAGCAGTTTCTAATTGACAAAGGCTATGAGTTTATTTCTGAAACAGATACAGAAACAGTAGCAAAGCTTTTAGACTACTACTACGAAGGAAATCCTGTAGAAACCATTAAAAAGGTATTAAGTGAAATAAGAGGTGCTTATGCCCTAGGTATTATATTTGCAGATCATACAGATACTGTTTATGCAGTCAGAAAGGATTGTCCGCTTATTATAGGTGTAGGAGAGGGCGAAAACTTTATAGCCTCAGATGTTCCGGCAATTATTGCTTATACAAGGGATTATTATTTATTAGATAGTGATGAAATTGCAGTTATCACAAAGGATTTTGTAAATATATATGATATTCATGGCAAGGAAATCACAAAGGAATTACAGCACGCAGATTGGGATGTGGAGGCTGCTGAAAAGGGTGGCTTTGAGCATTTTATGTTAAAGGAAATTCACGAACAGCCAACTGCCTTTAGAACTACAATTATGCCTAGAATAATGGATGGAATGCCATTTTTAGAGGAATGTGGAATTACAAGAGAAATGCTTGTAGGCTTTAAAAAGATATTTATTGTTGCCTGTGGTACAGCAATGCATGCTGGCTTAATTGGCAAATATATTATTGAGCAGGTTGCAAGAACAGAGGTTACTGTAGATATAGCCTCAGAGTTTAGATATAGAAATCCGGTTATATCAAGTAAGGATTTAGTTATACTTATATCCCAGTCTGGAGAAACAGCAGATACAAAAGCAGTATTACAGCTTGCAAAAAAAATAGGTGCAGCTACTTTATCAGTTGTTAATGTTAAAGGCTCATCAATAGCCAGAGAGTCTGACTATGTTTTATATACTCACGCTGGTCCGGAAATATCAGTTGCCTCTACAAAGGCATATATGGTGCAAATGTCTATAATGTATCTGCTTGCCTTTGAGCTTGCTTATGCAAAGGGTATTATTTCAGAAGAGGAGTGCAAGAAATATACACAGACCTTAGAGAAAATGCCACAGAAAATAAATGAGGTGCTTGAGCTTAAAGACAGATGTCAGTTTATTGCATCAAGATTAATCAATGCACAAAGTCTTTTATATATTGGCAGAGGCTTAGATTATGCACTTAGTATGGAAGGCTCTCTTAAACTTAAGGAAATATCTTATATTCATTCAGAGGCATATGCAGCAGGCGAATTAAAACATGGAACAATTTCTCTTGTTACCTCGGAAATGCCTGTAATAGCAGTAGCTACACAAGGCGAATTGATTGAAAAGACTATTAGCAATGTAAAGGAAGTAAAATCCAGAGGTGCAAATGTTACTATGATTTGTGCTGAAGATGTAGAAGTAGGCAAGGATATAGCAGATCACCTTATAAAATTACCAAAGGTAGAGGATATATTTATGCCGATACTTGCTATAGTACCTCTTCAGTTTATTGCATATTACACCTCGGTTTTAAAGGGCTGCGATGTAGATAAGCCTAGAAATTTAGCAAAATCAGTTACAGTAGAGTAGGTGGTGTGGATATGATAGAAATAAATGCTTTATTTTCAAATATAAGTGAAAATACTATAGCTGCAGGTATTTTTGAAGGAAAGGTATATCCCTTTGAGGTGTTGCCGGATATTGGAAGCTATATTGTAGAACTTGGAAAAACTTTAGACAAAGAGGAATACAAGCAGCTGGGTGATAATATTTGGGTGCATAATAGTGCAAGAATAGCTAAAACTGCCTGCCTTAATGGACCATTAATTATAGATGCCGGTGCTGAAATCAGGCATTGTGCATTTATAAGAGGTAATGCTGTTGTTGGAAAAAATACTGTTGTAGGAAATTCTACAGAGCTTAAAAATGTAATATTATTTAACAATGTTCAAGTGCCACATTACAATTATGTAGGTGATTCCATATTAGGCTTTAAATCCCATATGGGGGCAGGGTCTATTACCTCAAATGTAAAATCAGATAAGACCTTGGTTACAATAAATGTAGAGGGCAAAAAAATAGAAACCGGCTTGAAGAAAATGGGTGCTATTTTAGGTGATAATGTTGAAGTGGGATGTAACAGCGTGCTTAATCCAGGCACTATTATTGGAAAAGAAACAAATATCTATCCATTATCTATGGTCAGAGGCTATGTAAAGGAAAAGTCAATTTATAAAAAGCAAGGCGAGGTTGCCGAAAAGTTCTAGTTAAAAAAGCTTATATTAAAGAATTGAGGATAATTATATGAACTTAGATAAAGAAAACAGTATAGACGATTGGGAATATCTTGATGACAATTATAAGGAGTCTGAAAATGAAGTGAAGGATTTAGAGGCATATATAAGCGAAGGCTTAGATGCGGACTTTGATTATGAAGACTCTATGCTTTTAGATGTAGATGATGCACTTTTTAAAAAGACTGTAGAAGATGTTAAAAATGTTAGAGAATTAATGAGTGATGGTGTTACAGTAAAGGAAATAGCAGGCAGACTTTCTTTAGCAGAAGATTATATAATGATGATTGCTATTACTTTAAATAGCAGCACAGAAGATGACAACGATATAGCTATAGCGCACCTTGTTATGATGGGCTGATAAAATCCCTTAGAAAAGGGCTTGGTAAAAATACCAGATTTTATTTGAATTAATCCGTAAATCCAAATAAAATCTGGTACTTTTTTATGATTTTTTCTTGGCAGCAATTATTTGGGAAAGATTTCTTATAGTTTCAATTTTTTTAATATCCTGACTAGACATTCGCTGCTTTAATACATTTAGTATTAATTCTGTTTCATTGTCGTTAAAAGAAATTCCCTTAGAGTTTGCGTTTTTCATAGAAGCCATAAAAAAGGGTAAAAGCTCATTAGAATTTTTCTTTTCAGCCTGTGAAGCAAATTCATTTAATATTTGCAATTTCATCGGGTCAATATTAGAAAGAACTGGATTTTTAGCCCAATCATTATTCATTGCTTTCTCCATTACCTCCGTTATCAAAATTTGAAAATACAGACATATATTCATTATACATACTGATGGTATTAATTGTATTCATATAGGTATTAATGGTGTCTAATTCCTTTTTGTCTAAGTATATTTTTATATCATCAATAAGTGATGATAAATTTTTAGAATCATTATCATTGGTACACATAGAAAGACTATTATTATCCTCCATAAGCCTCATAGTGTTTGTAAGCTCTCTAAGCTTAACGAAAACAGATAAAAATTTTTGTCCATTTCCATTAATATAAGGCAGAGAAGCCTTTATTATATTTAGCTCCTTAGGCGAAACTAGGGAATCAAATTCTGTAATAGGTATAGATTCATGACTCATATTAACCTTCAAGTTTTTTTAAAAGTTTATTCAGATATTTTTTGTTTATTCCAAATTGTATTTTAGATAAACATAATGTGGATAAAAAAGACTGTTAGGGCTTCCTTAAAAAAGGATTACCCTAACAGTCTTACTAAATGGTAAGTATGTGGCTAAAGCTTAGAAGCAGAAACCGTCACAGCCATTGTTACCGCCACAGAAAAGTAAAAGAAGAATAATCCATAAGCAGCTATCACATCCACCACAACCATTTGAGTTTGAAAGTGAATTGTTGCCGCAGCAAAGAAGGATTAAGATTAAGAATAAGCAGCTATTATTTCCTCCTTCTCTTGAATTAGAACAAGAATTGTTGCAGCAGTTTGTTGCTGTTAAATCGCTCATAAATGAACCTCCAAATAATAATTACAATACAATTCTATGTGGTAATCATTATTTGGTTACAAAAAAATAAATATAAAAACATTAATTAGTTACAAAAAGTGTAAATTGTTATAAAATATTATTGGATATTCTTATTTGGGAAAATTTTGTTACCTAAGGGGTTGATGTTTAAGTGGATTGACAAAGAATATATATATAGTAAAATCATATAAGAATGAAAAGTATATTTAGAATGAAAAGTATATTTAGAATGAAGAGAATATATTAGAAAGGTGAAAATTATGGTAAGAAGATATAAGAAATATTTAATCATAATGACTTTTCTATTAGTATTACTGGCTACAGGGTGTGGCAAAACAAAGAGTGATGAAACCACCTACAAGGGAATAGCTACTACTGTAAAAAATAGCAGCGAGGCAGAGGTAACTACACAAAAGCCTGCTACGAAGGAAGAAAGTACAGGACAGGTGGAAACAACTACAGCTTCTGCTAATACTACAGCAAAGACAGAAACTGACTCAAGTATAGCCACAACTCCAATGGTCACAAGTACAGTTTTGCAGACTCAAAAGCCTACGACTGTTATAGAAACAACTACCTACCAAAGAAAGCATAGACCACTTAGTATAAGAACTCCGGAGACATCAAACAGGCTTGTTTCATCTATGAATGGTTACAACATAGACTATAGCAATACTAAAAACGGATATGTTATGGTGCAAAATACTACAGGAGTGACTACATATGTGCAGATTACCTGCAATTCCGTAATGCGACAGTACAAAATGCAGGGTGGAAGCTATGAAACCTACCCACTTACTATGGGAAATGGAAAATACAAGGTGCAGGTATTACAAATTGCAGCCAATGGCTTAGGCTATGATAAAAATACAATAGAAATAAATGTTACCCTTGAAAACGGTAACTATCCATATTTATATGCAAACTCCTATGTGAGCTTTTACAATGGCTCTCTTAGCACACAAAGATCTTATGAATTAATATACGAAGGTGAGGATGAACAGACGATAGCTGATAGAATAGTTGACTATGTGGCTAAAAATGTTTCCTACGATTACAATAAGGCAGCCTCAGTTACATCTGGTGCAATTAAAAGCTATGTACCGTATCCTGACAATACCCTTACTTCGGCAAAGGGAATATGCACAGATTATGCAAGCCTTGTGGCGGCAATGCTAAGAGTACAGGGAATACCTTGTAAAATGGTATATGGATATATAAACAACGGAGCAACCTATCACGCTTGGAATCAGGTATATTACGCAGGTGCGTGGCATTTGTTTGATGCGTGTATTAAATCAACTGGTGGAAGTGCTTCATCATATGTAACCGACAAAGAATATTAGTATATCAGGAGGAATTATGAGCAGTAGCAATACAAATACAAAAAATAAAAAAAGTAAAAGAAACATAGAATTATCAGCAGAGGAGCTAGCGTTATTTTGCGACCAGGTTTTCCTTATTTTAGAGGCTGGTATTCCTTTGTATGACGGGTTTGAAACACTTGCAAAGGAAGCAGAAAATGACAATGCAAGGGAAATATTTGAAGGTATTAGTAAAAGCCTGTTAAAGCAAGGCTCTTTATATTATGCCATAAAGGATATAGATATTTTCCCAAAATATATGGTCAATATGATTAATATAGGCGAAGAAACAGGAAAACTGGATGATGTTCTAAAGTCCTTAAATACATATTATACAAAGGCAGACAGAACGAAAAAGGCTGTAAAAGCTGCTATATCCTATCCTATAGTGCTGCTTTGTATGATGAGTGCTGTAGCTGTACTTATAGTTACCCGTATCCTTCCTATTTTTGAGGAAATATTTAAAAATCTAGGTACAGATATGTCAAGTAATGGAAGAGCTATTATGTCTATGGCAAAAACGCTAGGCTATATTGTCTTTGGAGTGACCTTAGTTATTCTTGTTATAGTAATAGCAATATATTTCATTGTAAAGCTAGGCTATGGAAATAAAGTTTTAAAGGTATTTGGTAAATTGCCATTTATTAAGAAAATTTCAATGAAAATGTCCTCAGCAAGCTTTTCTTCAGTAATGTCTATGATGCTTTCAAGTGGTTATTCTCTTGAAAAAGCACTTGAGCTTGCTCCAGAAATAGTATCAGAGGAATATACCAAAGAAAAAATAGTTAAATGTCAGAAATTAGTGGCAGAGGGTAAGGATATTTCTGAAAGTCTTACAGAGATTGAAATTTTTGACGGAATTACAAATAGAATGATAGGAGTAGGATATAAGGCAGGTGCATTAGATAGTGTTATGAAAAAGATTTCCGATAAGTATGAGGAGGAGGTAACAGAAAGTATTGAAAAAATAGTTTCTGTTATTGAGCCAACCTTAGTTGCAATTATGTCAATAATCATAGGTGGAATTTTAATTGCTGTAATGCTTCCACTTGCAAATATAATGTCATCAATAGGATAGAGGTGCTTATATGTATTTATATAAAAGTAAAAAGACTAAGATAAATCCTCTTGTTATTACTATAGCTTTGTTTTTGGCAGTAATAATATTCTTTTATATATCCTTAGTGAATATGGATAAAAAGGTTAGTGACAATGAAATTACTACCTTGGCAAAGGCTATGGATAATGCAGTAGTCAGTCACTACGCCATAAATGGCTGTTATCCGGAAAGCCTTGAGGCTATAGAAAAAGAATACGGCATAATTATAGATAAAGACAGATTTATTGTATCCTATGATATTATAGCTCCAAATGTAATGCCTGGTATATCAATATATGTAAAGGAGGAAAATTAATGAAAAAGAAACATTCCATAGATTTTTTATTTGTGATTTTCCTATTCTTTATATTTGTTATAATGAGTGTTTCGCTTGTTTTTGTTAGTGTTAATATATACAATTCAATATCAGACAGACAAGAAAATAATAATATTTCAAGAACGACTCTTTCATATATAGCAAATAAAATCTTATCAGCAAATGCCTATGAGGATAAGGTGTCTATAATTGAAAAAGACGGTAAGGATGTTCTGGTAATAAATAGTCAGGATAATGAAATGAAGTATTCTACCTTAATATTTTATAAGGACGGATATGTAAAGGAGGCAAATATAATAAAGGATAGCCAGTTTACATTGGACTTTGGAAACAATCTTATAAAAACAGCAGGCTTAGAATTTGAAATAGTTGACAACAAAGTGTTTATCCGTGTTACAGATAATAAAGGAAATAAAGAGGGTATTACTGTAAACATTGATAGCGTTAAGTAGGTGATAAATATGAATGGCGTGGAAAAAAGCAGGACATTTTTAACAGAATTTATAATAGTAATATTGTTCTTTTCTGTATCAGCAGTAATACTTTTAGGGGTGTTTGTTAAGGCAAATGACAAAAGCAAGACAGGGATAATTTTAGATAAGTGCTCCCTGATTACAAGAGATTTAGAAGCAAAGCTTTCCTTTGAAGAAACAGAGCTAAAGGACAACACCATAGAACAGCTGGTACATAAAAAACTGTCGGATAATGGCTTTTTAAGTAATGGTAAAACTGTTTATGTAAAGTATTTTGATAAAGACTTTAAAGAAACAGAGGAAAAAGAGGCTGTCTACAAGGCTGTATTAGTTGTGGTACTTGATGATTCTAATACTTTTTCTAATATAATAAGCTACGGAATTAAATATACAAGTATAGACGGCAAAAAAGAGTATTATGAGGTATCATTTAATAAAATTATACTTGGAAAGGAAGAATAGTATATGAAGGATAAAGCTGGTTTTCATATAGGGGCAGGTATTACCTCAATATTTATGCTTTTTATTGTATTGTGTCTTACGGTTTTTGCTATTCTTTCCTATGGTACAGCAAAGGCTGATTATAATTTGTCTAAACAATCAGCCGATAATCTTGAGGCTTATTATCAGGCAAGAAACAAGGCAGTAAGAGCTGTGGCAGACATAAACGAATGTATAATGAAGGATAAAAGCACTATAGACCAAAAGGATTTTTTGGAAAATATAAAAGTGGTAATAGCCGAGAAGGGCTATAGCTTAAACAAGCAGGGAAATATTCAGGTGTCAGTTGAGATAAATCAAAAGCAGACCTTTGAAATTGAATTGAAAATTAACGCATATGAGGATAAAACAGGTGTTACAATTTTAAGAAGTTATGTTAGTACCAGTGGAGCTGTTAATTCAAATGGAGTACCTGTCATAACAGAATAGGAGAATTTATGAACTATAAAGCAATAGATATATTAAAGACAGCAGTGGAAAAGGGTGCATCAGATATTTATATAGTTGCCGGAGGCCCTATCAGCTATAAGATTAATGGAAATATGACACCTATGAAGGAGTGTAAGCTTACACATCTGGATACAGAGGATATTATAAAGCAGATATATGAATTTAAAGCAGATGAAAGCTTTGAAAAGCTTAAAAGGGGTGGCGATGACGATTTTTCCATTTCCATAAACGAGCTTGGAAGATTTCGCTGCAACGCCTACAAGCAAAGAGGTTCGTATGCCTGTGTGTTAAGAGTTGTAAGATTTGAACTGCCAGATTTTCATGAGCTTAATATTCCGGAAACAGTTATTGATTTATGTAATATGAAAAAGGGACTGGTTTTAGTAACGGGTCCGGCAGGAAGTGGAAAGTCTACTACCTTAGCCAGCCTTGTAGACAGGATTAATACAAATTATTGCAAGCATATTATTACTATTGAGGATCCAATAGAATATATACATAGACATAAGAAAAGTATAGTCAGCCAAAGAGAAGTAGATATAGATACAAAAAGCTATGAGGCGGCACTTAGAGGGGCACTTAGACAATCTCCAGATGTAGTATTGCTTGGTGAAATGCGTGATTTTGAAACTATACAGATAGCAATTACAGCAGCAGAAACGGGTCAGCTTGTATTATCTACATTACATACAATAGGGGCAGCAAAAACCGTAGATAGAATTATTGATGTATTTCCAGCCCAGGCCCAGCAGCAGGTAAGAATACAGCTTTCTATGGTGCTGCAGGCAGTAGTTTCCCAACAGCTTATTCCAACTGTCAACGGAGGTCTTGTTCCGGCCTTTGAAATTATGATAGCCAATAGTGCGATTAGAAATATGATTCGCGAATCAAAGGTGCATATGCTGGACAATGCAATATATGCAGGCAGCAATGAGGGAATGATTACAATGGATACCAGCTTATATAATTTATATGAAAACGGTATAATTTCAAAAGAAAATGCTATATTCTATGCTACAAATAAGGACACAATGGAAAAGCGGCTTTCATAATATATACCAAGAACTAATTGGATTGAATTATGAATAACAAATATAAAGAAATTGTTGATTATGCTATAGATTATAAAAAGAATAATATAAAAAATTACAAGCAGGTGGGAGTGGCAGTAATTGATACAGGGGTATTTTTGCATCCTGACATAAGAAGAAGTGTTGTAGGTTTCTATGATTGTGTCAATGGAAGAAATATACCATATGATAATAATGGACATGGAACCCATGTTAGTGGAATTATTGCAGGCAATGGACATATGAGCAAAAAGATGATTGCCGGATTAAATAGTGATGCAGCAATTATAGGGATAAAGGTTTTAAATCAAAAGGGCAATGGGAAAATTGAAAATGTTTTAAGGGGACTTGAATATATTGTAAAAAACAAAGAAAAATACAATATTAGAATTTTAAATATATCTATTGGGGGAAATGACAACTATAAGGATGTTGACAATATTGCATTAATAGACGGAGTGGAAATGGTGTGGTCAAAGGGAATTGTAGTGGTGGCAGCAGCAGGCAATAATGGACCGGACAAAAGCACTATAACTGCACCGGGGGTCAGCAGAAAAATTATTACAGTTGGCTCAAGTGATGATTTAAGTATGTTGGGTAACCAAACCAGCTATTCAGGAAGAGGACCGACCTGCAGGTGTATTATCAAGCCGGATATTTTGTGTGTAGGCAATAAAATACCGGGACTTTCAAATACTATTCCCGGTTATGTTACAAAAAGTGGAACATCTATGTCAACACCTATAATTTCTGGTGCTATTTCAATTCTTTTAGAAAAGCATCCAGATATGACACCAAAGGATATTAAAATTGCCCTGAAAAATACATCAACTGATTTAGGAATAAGCAAAAATATTCAAGGCTATGGGGAGTTAAATATAAAAAAATTATTAAGTGTTTGATAATGCTGTAAAAGTTGTTATAATTAATTTGTTGATTTGACATAATTTTGTAACTAAATGAAAATGGAGATAATATGACTATTGATAAAAAATGCGAGGAAAATACAACTACAAGGGATTCATATTTGATAACAGGTCTTTCAAGCAAGGAAGTTTGTGATAGAAAAAAAGAAGGCAAAGCCAATGGAAATTATTCTGTAAAGACAAAGTCTGTAGGACAGATTATTTTTACAAATATATTTTCACTTTTTAATATTGTAAATTGCTTCCTTGCTTTATGTATATTTTTAGTTCACTCTTATAAAAATATGATGTTTATGGGAGTAGTTTTTTGGAATGCTTTTATAGGAATATTTCAGGAAATTCGTTCTAAAAGAATTATAGATAAGCTGTCACTTATAGCTTCACCAATAGCCCATGTCTTAAGGGATGGTAAAATTGAAGACATTAATATTAATGAAATTGTATTAGAGGATATTCTTATTATAAAAAATGGCTCTCAAATTCCTGCTGATGCAGTAGTCCTAGAAGGGGAATGTGAGGTAAACGAAAGCCTGCTTACAGGAGAAAGTGATGCCATTTTTAAGAAAAAGGGAGATGAGGTTTTATCTGGAAGTTTTATTACACAAGGCGAAGTAAAGGTAAAGGTAATCCATGTAGGAAAGGACAATTATGTTAATACTATTACAGGCAAGGCAAAATATTTAAAGAAGCCAAATTCCCAAATTAATAAAAGTATAAAATTAATTGTAAAGATAGTTACAATATGCCTTATTCCAGTTACAGCCTTGTTATTTGTTAATCAATATGAAAATCTGTCCCACAATATACAGGCAACTGTTGTAAGTACTGTTGCAGCAGTAATTGGTATGATTCCTTCAGGTTTAGTACTGCTTACTTCGGTGGTGCTTGCAGTAAGCGTTATAAGGCTGTCAAAGAAGAAAACCTTAGTGCAGGAAATGTACTGTATTGAAACCTTAGCAAGAGTTGATGTTTTGTGCTTGGATAAAACTGGCACTATAACAGAAGGAACAATGGATGTAGAGGATATAAGTATTGTAGAAAAGGGCATTACTACCGGAAAAATAAAAAAGATACTAAAGGAATATACAGCAGCTTTTGGAGATGACAATCCTACCTTTAATGCACTAAGAGAGTATGCAAATACTCAAAAGCTTCCTGTAATAGAGGATTACCAGTGTGAGCTTACAAATAAGGTGCCATTTTCCTCAGATAAAAAGTGGGGAGCTATATCTATTAAGGGAGAAGGAAGCTATTGCATTGGAGCTATGGAATACATATTAGAAAATCCTTCTGTGAAAGAACAGGCACTTATAGATGAATATTCCTCAAAGGGGCTTAGAGTATTAACTATATGCCACACAAGCAGTGAAATTAATAGTAAAGAGCTGCCTAAGGATATGAAATTACTGGCTATTATAGCCATTACAGATAAAATCAGGGATGAAGCCTATGATACAATTAAATATTTTAAAAAGCAGGGTGTTGATGTAAAGGTTATATCTGGTGATAATCCAATGACAGTATCTTACATTGCAAGTAAGGCTGGTATAAGAAATGGAGATAAATATATAGATACATCAAAATTGTCTGATGAGGAATTAATAGAGGCTAGTGAAAAATATACTGTATTTGGAAGAGTGCGTCCTGACCAGAAGCTTACATTAGTAAAAGCCTTAAAGGCTAAAGACCACATTGTAGCAATGACCGGAGATGGTGTTAATGATGTAATGGCATTAAAGGAGGCTGATTGTAGTATCGCTATGCAGTCTGGTAGTGATGCAGCAAGAAATGTATCACAGATTGTTTTAATGGATTCCAATTTTGCGTCTATGCCGGAAATCGTTGCTGAGGGCAGAAGAACCATAAACAATTTACAACGCTCTGCAGCCCTCTATTTAACAAAGACTATATATTCAACAATACTTGCAGTAGTATTTGTATTTTGGGCAAGAGTATATCCCTTTGTGCCTATCCAGCTTACTCTGATAGGCGCCTTGTCGATAGGAATACCTTCATTTTTACTTGCCTTAGAGCCTAATAATAATCGGGTAAAGGGTGACTTTTTGCTGAATGTATTAAGAATGGCTATCCCGGGAGGCTTAATAGTCTTTATAAACATAATAATAATGCAGATTTTTTCAAAACTTGTGGGAGCGTCATTTTTGCAAAACTCTACAATGTGCATTTTAGGACTGGCAATAGCAGCATTGGTGGAGCTTTATAAGATTTGTCAGCCACTTAATTTTATGAGAAGAACTATGCTGGTTGTGCTTATTGGGATTTTTGCCTGTGCAGAAATATTTTTCAAAAGCTTTTTCAGCTTTGAAAGATTAACCTTTATTCAGGCTGGTGGTGTTGCATTACTTTTTGTGTTTACGGTAATAATGTTTAGAATTTTATCTGTTATAACAGAAACTATTTTAGGAACTACACCAAACATATATCATGTATCCTTTGGGGTGGTAAATGGGGAAAAGCTGCTTATTATCAATGATGAGGTGGAGAAAAAAGATTACTTTGATATTACGGCTATGATGAAAAATAAAAAGGTTTTAGGCATCGACAGCGTGAACTTTATGAATATTAAGGACAATATACTTTATATAGACGGTGAGGATGATATTGAGGAAAAACAAATTGCTGCTAATGCAATATATTATGTAAAGCATATTAAAAGGCTTAAAAATGGAAAAGCCGCTGTAGCTATAGTGGCTGGTAAGGATGAAAGAAAATATGAGGTGGCGGTAGATGCAGATGAAAATACTGCTGCCTTTAATAGTGATGGTGTTGCATATAAAATTAAAGCCCATACCATAAAGGCAAAAAAAGTTACTCTGTAATTTAAAAAACTTAGGAAAAAACTTGAGGAGTTAAAGTTTTCTTGAAAATGTATATACATCGTGTTATAATTTTTAAGAATTTTGTTTACTTAATTTGTAGGTATTAGGTACTAAAAATTAGTATTTGCTATAATTAGCAAACACAAAAAATGTAGAGAACATAGGAGATTAGTATATGGAAAAAATTAAAATGACAACACCTATAGTTGAAATGGACGGAGATGAGATGACAAGAATCCTTTGGAAATGGATAAAGGATGAATTGTTATTACCATTTATAGAATTAAATACAGAATATTATGATTTAGGGCTTGAAAATAGAAATGCAACTAATGATTTAGTTACAACACAGTCTGCTGAGGCTACAAAGAAGTATGGAGTCGCAGTTAAGTGTGCAACTATTACACCAAACGCTGCCAGAATGACAGAATACAATTTAAAAGAAATGTGGAAGAGTCCAAACGGAACAATCAGGGCAATTTTAGATGGTACTGTATTTAGAGCACCAATTATTGTTAAAGGTATTGAGCCATATGTTAAAAACTGGAAAAAGCCTATTACTATTGCCCGTCATGCTTATGGTGATGTATATAAGGCAAGCGAAATGAAGGTAGAAGGACCAGGAAAGGCAGAAATAGTATTTACTGCTGCTGACGGAACGGAAAAAAGAGAGCTTATCCACGAGTTTAAGGGAGCTGGTATTTTACAGGGTCAGCACAACCTTAACAATTCAATAGAAAGCTTTGCAAGAAGCTGCTTTGGCTATGCACTTGATACAAAGCAGGATTTATGGTTTGCTACAAAGGATACTATTTCTAAAAAATATGACCATACCTTCAAGGATATTTTTCAGGAAATTTTCGATAAGGAATATAAAGAAAAATTTGAGCAGGCAGGAATTGAATATTTCTACACCTTAATTGATGATGCAGTAGCAAGAGTTATTCGTTCAGAGGGTGGCTATATCTGGGCTTGTAAGAATTATGACGGTGATGTTATGAGTGATATGGTTGCTACAGCCTTTGGTTCATTATCAATGATGACATCTGTATTAGTATCACCACAGGGTTTCTATGAGTATGAAGCAGCTCATGGTACTGTTCAAAGACATTATTATAAGCATTTAAAGGGTGAAAAAACATCTACAAACCCAATCGCTACAATTTTTGCCTGGTCAGGTGCCTTAAGAAAGCGCGGCGAAATGGATAATATTAGTGCTTTATGTGATTTCGCTGATAAGCTTGAAAAGGCTTGTATTAAGACAATAGAGGACGGCAGGATGACAAATGACCTTGCAATTATTACTTCTATGGAAAATCCAACAGTTCTTAATTCAGAGGACTTTATTAAGGCTATTAGAGAAACCTTAGAAGCATCACTTAATTAATTGCAGGTGTGCTGCATAAAACATTTGATTGATCTAGCTTGTGGTTGTGCCATTAGCTTATAAAAAATAAATAAAGAGGTAACATAGTGGAAAGACATATACCAAAAACAGGGGAAATTTATAGGCATTTTAAAAATAAAATGTATCAGATAGTGACAGTTGCCACTCATTCAGAAACAGGCGGGCAGTTGGTTATATATCAGGCATTGTATGGAGATTTTTCCTGCTGTGCAAGACCTTTAGAAATGTTTATGAGCAAGGTAGATAAGTCAAAATATCCACAGGCGGCACAGGAATATCGATTTGAGCTTGTAGATAAAGATAGTCTTACAAAGGTTCATAAGACTGCGGAAAATATTGTTACAGAAAATATTGTTACAGAAAATATTGTTACAGGTAATAATGTAGAGGCTGTAGTTGAAAAAACAATAGAAAATGCAGATGAGGAGCTTCCAAATCCGGACTTAGTGTTGTTTTTAGATGCAGATACATTTGAAGAAAAGAAAAATCTTTTAGTGTCTATGCAAAGCAGAATGACGGATGAGCTTATAAATAGCATTGCAGCGTCATTAGATGTAAGCGTAGATGAGGGAGATTTGGAAACCAGATTTAAAAGCTTATACAACTGCGTTTCTACTATGTCCAGATATGAAGTAAATAATAGATTAAGATAGTAAAAATATGGAGGCTGCTTTAGTAATTTCCCTAAAGCATTGCCTCCTTTTAAATGTACAGCCACAATATATGGTACTGAAATAAAAAAATAGTTAAAATAATTGCAAAATATATTAAAGTTTTTATTACGATATGCCGAAATACACAAAAGGAAAATACTACTCTGTATGTGAGAGTTTACATTATAGAAAATTTGAGTTGCTTATCTGAAAGGAGCTTTTATGAAAGAGATAAAAAGATATTGGAAACAGATAGTTGGGACGCTGGTAGCAGTTTTAGTAGTGGCAGTAGGTGTTAAATTTGCTTTTGCAGATGAAATAGGTATTGTTATTACTACAAATGATGTTCACGAAGGAACATGGGAGGTAGGAAATACAGATACAGTTTCGGCTACTGTTACAGGTGTAGCACCTGATGAAGGTACAGGAGTTATTCCGGGTACTGTTTCCTGGACAACTTCAAATGCTGAGGTTGTTGCCCTTACAGACAATGGTAATGGCACAGCTATGGTCTATGCTACAGGAGCGGGCAGAGCAGAGCTTATTGCTACATATACAAATGGCGATTATGTAAAAACAAAATCTTTGATTGTTTCAGTTAAGCTTAAAAGAATTGATACCCAGTATCAGACACTAGAGGTTGGAAGCGGCACATCACTTAGTACAAATTATTCAAACTCAAATAAAACATCACTTAATTGGACTACATCAGACGAAAATGTTATAAGAGTATCAGATGCAGGTGCAAGTGCAGGTATGTGTAACATTGAAGCAGTAGGAAGTGGTGTGGCATCAGTTAAGGCTATGACGCCAGCTCCAGATGGACAAATGGTTGAATATATTGTAATTGTTCCAGCAAAGTTTACAAATCATGACTTTGTTGAGGTAAACCCTTCAGAATATGTTAATATATTTGACTTAGGCATTACAAATACAAACAATGCACAAAATTTATACTGGGGTTCTCTGGATACTGGAAGTGGTACTATTGAAGTAGACCAGTATGGTAATGTTTATGGAGCACAGGCAGGCATTAAGCAGATATATATCTATCCGAGATATGATTTTAGTTCTGTAGACGAGTTTGCTCATTTGGATACAGTTACAAAGATTATAAATCAGTTTGGTGATACACTTAATATAAAGGTTAATTTTGGAATTAACGGCGGCAATAAAACTATGGCAGTAGGTGATTCGGCCAGCCTTACAGTAAATATAGATGACAGCTATTCAAACAGAGTAAACTGGACATCCTCAAACACATCTGTTGCAACAGTTGATTCAAAGGGAAATATTATCGCTGTTAGTGGTGGTACAGCACAAATTACAGCTACTATAGACGGAAAGATATATCCAAATGATACAGCTACCTCTCATAGAGCAACTATTACAATAGTTGTTATTGACAACTTTAAGGTAACAGAAACAGAGCATTATTTAAACAGGGATGACAGCTTTACACTTACAGCTATTCCAACTGATACAAGTGATAATACAACAATTACCTGGATGTCATCAGATGACGGAATAGCAACAGTTAGAACCTCTGATACAAATAGATTTGCTGCAACAGTTACAGGTATAAAGCCTGGTACAGCAACAATTACTGCAATTCAGCAAACGGCGGATGGTGTTAAGAAGTATGCTACCTGTACAGTTTATGTTAGAGAAAAGGTTGAAGATATTACTATGAATGAAAAGGAGATAGAGGTTACAGTAGGTAACAGCTATCAGTTATCATTGATTTTTAATCAGACCTCAGGCAGCACACCAGACAATATTAATGTTAAGTGGGTATCAAGTGATGATACAGTTGCTACGGTAGTTAAATCTACAAACATAAATGGTCTGGTTACAGGTGTAAAGGGTGGCGACGCAGTTATTTCAGCCATTACAGAGGACGGAATACAGGTTGCATCATGTAAGGTTCATGTCAGAGTACCAGTGACACAGGTTATTTTAACAAAGCATGAGGTTATAACCAGTATGTCAATGGAAACCTACCAGCTTTCTTACTCAATTTTGCCAGAGGGTGATGGTGTAAACAGAAATGTAACCTGGTCATCATCAAATGAATCAGTTGCCGTAGTAAACAGCAATGGTTTAGTAACCTTTGTTGCACCTGGTAAGGCAACAATTATTTGTCAGACAGTAGATACAGGTGTTGATGGTACAAACCTTATAGATACTTGTGAGTTTTATGTAAACCAGCCTGTAACATCGGTTGTACTTGATTATACAGATGTTACACTAAAGATAAATGATACTTTCAGATTGAGTGCAGAGGTAAAACCAGAGGACGCTACAAACAAGGAGCTTTGGTGGTCATCATCAAATACAGATGTTGTAAAGGTAGATGAAACTGGACTTATTACTGCAACTGGAAGTGGAAATGCAACTGTTATTGTACAGTCAGCAGATAGTGGTGTTATTGATGTATGTAATGTTTCTGTATATCAGCCAGTTGAAACGGTGACAATGAATACACACAATATTAGTGTTAAAAAAGGAACGATTTTCTGGCTTAATGCAGTAGCAGGACCAGACAATGCAGTAAATAAAACAATTATCTGGTCATCCTCAGATGAAAGCATTGCAACAGTAGACGCTACAGGAATGGTAACAGCCGTAAGTCCTGGAGAGTGTACAATTATTGCAACCTCGCAGGATACCGGTGTAACTGACAAGTGTGTAGTTACAGTTACAGAGCCAGTTACAGGCATTTACTTAAATGCTACAGAGGCAAGAATATATACAGGTGAAAAGTTTGTGATTATTCCAACTGTAGAGCCTGTAGACGCAAATGACAAATCAGTTACATATGTGTCAAGCGACCCATCAGTTGCTACAGTAGACGCAAATGGTATTGTAACTGGTGTAACAGGTGGAAATGCAATTATACTTGTAACTACAGTAGAAAGAGGACTTGTTGCTTCTATGAAGGTTACAGTATACGAATTTGTTTCAAATATTACCATTAACAATAGTAGTAAATATATAAATCATGGTGTAACAAGACGACTTACAGCAACGGTTAGTCCAAAGACAGCTACAAATCAAGGCGTACAATGGAGATCAAGCAATCCTTCAATTATAAAGGTAAGCACTAACGGGAATATAACAGCAGTAGGCTATGGAACAGCAGTAATTACGGCTACAGCATTAGACGGTAGTGGAATTAGTGCATCGGTAACGATTACCTCTGTAAGACCAGTTACGGGAATATCGGTTAATCCGTCAAGTGTAACTATTATGGAGGGAGCAGATGCAGATATAAATGTAACAGTTACTCCAAATAATGCTACATTTAAGGATGTAGACTGGAAATCATCAGACAGCAGTGTTGCAAAGGTTGATTTTAATGGTACTATAACAGGTGTAAAAGCAGGTGTCTGCTATGTTACTGCTACATCAACAGACGGAAATAAAATGCAGGCAAAAGTAAAGGTAACTGTAAAACCAGCGGTACCAGCTACCTCCGTAGTTATTAATTCCACAAGTATTACGATGCTCCCAGGTCAGACAAGACCGCTTACTGTAAGACTTAAGCCTACAAAATCTACAGATGGAGTTTCATGGGTATCTGGGGATACTTCTGTTGCAACTGTAGATCAAAAGGGAAATGTATATGCAAAGGGTCAGGGTGTTACTTCAATATACTGTATAGCAGATTCAGGAATTGAAGCTAGCTGTGAGGTAATAGTTTTGGCACTTAATGCTTCACAAATTACATTAGAACAATATGATTATTATAATTTAGATGTTTTTGGTGCAACAGGAACAATATCGTGGTATACTAATAATGCTCGTGTAGCTACAGTATCCGGAGGCAAGGTTATTGCCCGTTCTGTGGGTACCTGTGTTATTACAGCAAAGGTTAATGGAAAAGTACTATATTGTACTGTGAATGTTACAAAGATTAAGAAGTAGCAATTTAATAGGTGAAGGAAATATTGAAGAAGGATAATATGCAAACAAATATCTTTCATCTACAGGGTTTGCACCTCTATAATCAGAGGTAAGGTATTGTATTATGAAATGTTCTAAATGTGGAGAAGAAATTAATAAAGATCAAGGTTTTTGCCTTAAGTGTGGAAATCCAATACAATTAGAACCAGATTTTAACTCCATTGAAAATGAGCTTGCTAATAGTGTTTCAGAACTGTTAGACGAGTCTGAAGAGGCTCCAATGGACGAGTTACCGGAAGACGAGTCAATGGTAACTGTTGATGTACCATATGATGAAATTAATATGGAAATTAAGATGGTAGACATCACAAAGCCACAAATAGAAAAACCAGATACATCAAAACAGCCTGAAAAGCTTGAGTCAGAGGAAGAAGATAAAAAACAAGAGCCAGAAAAATCAGGAAAGAAGAAGTTGATAGTGACAGCTATTATAGTAGCAGCTATAGTGCTTATTGGTGGTATAGCAGCTTCAATCTGGTTTATAAATGAAAATAATTCAAAGAAAACATATGAGGGCAATTATGACAGGGCAGTTAGTGCATCGGAAAATGAAAAATATGATGTTGCCTTAGACTATGCTAAAACTGCTATCAGACTTGCTACCAGTAATGTAGAAGAAATTAAGGCTAGAAAGCTGTTAAACAGCATTTATGAAAAAGCAAATGTACTAAATGATGATTATGCTGGCAACTTATATGGGCTTATTTTATTAGGTGAAACATCAAAGGAAAATTATGTTACACTCATAAAATACTACTATGAGCATCAGCAGTATGATAATATCAATCAGGTTACTGTAAAGATAACAGAGGATGATATATTTGATTCACTTACAGATTATATTCCAGCTCCTCCTGTTGCCGAGCAGGAAAGTGGACAATATGCAGGCTATGTTGTTGTAAAGTTGTCTGCAAGTAATGGAAACAAAATTTTTTACACACTTAATGCTGAGGATAATCTAAATGCAGGAATTGAGTATGCAGATGGTGTTAAAATTTTAGGTGAAGAGTCGGCTGTGCTTACCTGCTATGCTGTAGACGAAAATGGTGTAGAGAGTAAGAGAGTTGTTTACAAATATGTAATCGAGGAAGGAAAGCTGGACGGACCAAAGGTTACTCCTACAAGTGGCTCTTATGAAGAAGCACAGAAGATTACTGTAGAAGTTCCAGAAGGTTCAAAGGCATATTATACAACTGACGGAACAGACCCGGACAGCAGTTCTACAGAATATACAGAGCCAATTATAATGCCTAGAGGTACAAGTAAATTTAAGTTTATTGTATATGATTCCTTTGGACTTCCATCAGCTATTACTACAGAGTCCTATAATTTAAAAATTCCTAGAGCTATAACAGTTAATGAAGCTCTAAACTTAGTAGAAACTAAGCTTATTGAAGATGAGATTATGGATAAAGACCATAAGACAGTTTATGGAACTTTAAATATTACATATGATAAAACTGCTGTAATAGGAATGGATGAGTATTATATAATACTTGCTACAGAGGTAGATAGTAATAATAGTGTAATTACAGTTACCATATATGGTGTTAACACTTATGACAGTTCAATAACAGATAAAATTGTGGATGCTAATGGAGAGTATGTTTTACCGGAAAAGGAAACAGAAACTACTACACAGGAAAGCCAGGATTAAATAAAAAACAACCAGTTAGATGTGTTTAAATGAAAATACTCTAACTGGTTGTTTTTTATACTTATTTAAAATATCTTGTCATAATTGTTTTCAATCATTTCTTCAAGAAGTGTTTCACTACTGTTTTCAAATTTTTCTTTTAAAAGCTCAAGTAAAATGTTATTTCTTGCAATGTATAATTCCTCATCTGTAAGACTATCCTCTGAAATTTTAGAATTAATATTTTCCTTTAAGTCGGCTGTGTTTAGTAAGAAACTTTCAATATCATTTCTTTCGTTGTTGTCAGTAGTAATGTTGGTTTTATATTTCCTGGAAGCTGATAGGGAAACAATACCTCCGATTATAAAGCCAATAAATAATGCTAAAAAAATGCCTAGTCTAAAAAATGTAGAAAAGCCAGGTGTGGAATCTGAAAAGAATTTTATGTAAACAAAAATAAGAACTATAATGCCTAATGCTCCTAAAATCAAGAGAGAAACAGCAGTATCCTTGTTATCCTTGTATTTTTCTTCAGATGTAACATAATGCTTGCTCATATGAAATCCTTTCTGTATATACTTGTTATAATCTTAATTATATAATAAAATGTATCTTTGAACAATACAAAGCATATGACAAAATATAAAAGTATGTAGAATGATGTAGAGTGTGTAGTAAAATACAAGGTGTGTAGAATAATGCAAAGTATATAATAAAATACAAAATATATGGAAAGATACATAGTACATAACAAAGTACATAGTTAGTAAGAAGAAAAAAACAAAAAATTTATAACAGGCAGGATAATAAAGTGAAAATAGATATTGTATGTGTTGGTAAAATCAAGGAAAAATATTTTACAATGGCAATTAACGAATATAGTAAAAGACTTTCAAAATATATAAAGCTTAATATAATCGAGGTAGCAGATGAACAAACGCCAGATGGTGCAAGTAAGGCTATAGAGGAAGAAATAAAAAAGAAGGAAGCAGATAGAATATTAAAAAATATAAAGCCAGATACCTTTGTAGTGACTTTAGAAATAAAAGGAGAAATGCTAGATTCAGTCAGCTTGTCTAAAAAAATTGAGGATATTGGTGTAAGAGGCTTTGGAAGCATTGCTTTTGTAATAGGTGGCTCTTTAGGATTACACGAAAGTGTATCTAAAAGAAGTAATTATAAGCTAAGCTTTTCTAAAATGACCTTTCCACATCAGCTAATGAGAGTTATTTTGCTGGAACAAATATATAGAGCATATCGAATTTTAAATAATGAGCCATATCATAAGTAGGAAAAATGCCTTATATCAAATAAATTAAAATATTATACATATAATAAAAGCATATAAGTTAGGTGTCAAAAAAGTAATTACTTATTTATGTAATTAAGATTACAAAATATACTTTTTGACACTTATATTGTTATGTATTGTTATATTAAATATTGTATAAGGAGCAAAATATGGATAGAATTGATAAATTAAATAAAAAATTGAAGGTTGTTTATAAGTACAGAATTGCCAGCAATTTAATAGATTGGGACTTGCTTACAAATGGCAATGAAAATATAGTTGATGAGTTAATAGATACTCAGGCACTTTTTAAAACAAAAATTATGAAAATAAAGACCAGCAGGGAGTTTGGCAGGCTGCTTAATGGGTTGTTAAAGGAAAATCAATATAAAAAGCTGTCAGATGTCGATAAAATGACAGTAACAAAGCTGAAAAAGGAATATGACCAGTACAAAAATGTTCCTATTAGATTTTATACTCAATACGAAAAGCTAATGAGCAAATCTCAGAATGTATGGGAGAAGGCAAAAAAAGAAAAGAATTATGAAAAATTTGAGCCATATCTTAAAAAGGTTATAGATATGTCAAAGAAAATGACGGTATATAGAAAGGGCAAAAAAGAAAATATATATGATTTAATGCTTGATGATTATGAGGAGGGCTTAAACACTAAAATACTAGACAAGCTGTTTAAAGAAATAAAAGAATATGTAATTAAATTAATTAAGGATATAGAACAAGGTGATTATAAAGAAAAATCAGCAGATACCCAAAAGTCTGAAAATAAATTTCCTATAGAAAAACAAAGAGCGTTAAGTAGATTTTTGCTTAGATATATTGGCTTTGATGTAGAAAATGGAACTATAGGAGAAAGTGAACATCCCTTTACAATGAGCATAGCATTGGGAGATACAAGACTTACAAATCATTATTATGAAAAAGATTTTATTAATCCTGTATTTAGTATTATTCATGAGGGTGGACACGGTATTTTTGAACAAAATATAAATCCTAAATTTAGGTATACGCCTATGGAAATTATTGAAAATATGGGTCTGCACGAAAGCCAGTCAAGATTTTATGAAAATATATTAGGGAAAAATATTAACTTTTGGAAGCCTATATTTGAAAAGGTTAAAGAAATTCTTCCTGAATACGAAGGAGATTTAGAGGAATTTTATAAGAAAATTAACAAGGTTGAGCCTATTGCAATAAGAATTGATTCTGATGAGGTTACCTATTGTCTGCACATAATTATCAGATACGAAATTGAAAGAGATTTATTTAACGGAAAGATTTCAGTAAAACAGCTTCCGGAGATATGGAATAAGAAAATGAAAGAATACTTAGGTGTTGAAGTAAAAAATCATAGTGAAGGTATATTGCAGGACTCACATTGGAGTGCAGGAAATTTTGGATATTTTCCAACTTATCTTTTAGGCTCAATTTATGATGGAATGTTATTGGAAAAGCTTGAAAAGGATATGGGCAATGTAGATAAAATGTTAGAAAAAGGAGGTATAAAGAGAATAACTAAGTGGTTAAATAATAACATTCATCAATATGGTGGAAGTATAAAGCCTATGGAATTAATGGAACAGCTATGTGGTAAAGAGATTTCTGCGAAGCCTTTAATTAAATATTTCAAAGAAAAATATGAAAGAGAATAATTTGATACAAGCCTTCATATATTTTCATATATAAGGAGGCTATATATGAATAATGAAATAGAAAACCTGTTACCTAAGAAATATTTGGAGGCTTATAGGCTGGCAGAACATAAGCAGACTATTGAGGAAATCAGATTACGGGTAAATGGTCCCATTATGTTTTATGGAAAATCAGGTGAAATATATACAGGTGAAAATATCCTTGTAAAAAAAGAGGATATAGAAGAAGCTATGGAATATATTTTCGGATATTCTATGTACGCCTATGAAAATCAAATAAAGGAAGGCTTTGTTACAATTAGAGGTGGGCATAGAGTTGGGGTGGCAGGAAAAATAGTGATGGACGGGGAGAATATTAAAAATATAACTAATATTTCCTCTATAAACATTAGAATAAGTCATGAAGTATATGGTGCTGGAGAAAAGCTTGCACCATACATATTTGAAAAGAAAATTAGTAATGTACTGATTATATCCCCACCTATGGCTGGTAAAACTACATTGCTTAGGGATTTAATCAGAATCGGATCTGACACCTATAAGCTTAAAATTTCTGTAATTGATGAAAGAGGAGAGCTGGGTGCTGTTTATATGGGTGAGCCTTGTAATAATATAGGCATAAGAAGTGATGTCTTTGACAATGCACCTAAGGATAGGGGAATAATGATGTCAATAAGGGCAATGTCACCACAAATTATTGCTGTGGATGAAATTGGACAAGCAGCAGATGTAAAAGCATTATTAGAGGCCTTTAATTGTGGAGTTAAGGTATTTGCAACAATACACGGAACAGGTCTTGAGGATATTAGTAAAAAGGACAGGTTTAGTCATATAATTAAAGAGGGATATTTTGACAGGTTTATAATATTAAGCAAAAATACAGACGGTACAAGAGAAATACAATTATGTGATAAGAATGGAAGTGTAATAAAATATTGAAGTTAATAGGGTTTGTTATATGTATATGCTCAGGCTTTTTAATGGGTAATTACTTTTTAGAAAATATAAATAAAAGATATGCTGCTTTAAAAAATATAAGGCAGATAATGGCAGCTATTATAGGAGAAATTGAGTATACCAGAGGAAGTATAAGTGATATATTCTTAAAATTGTCAAGAAAACAGCAGTCCCCTTATAAAGAATTTATGGAGTATATTTATAAAGAAACATATAGTACCAATGGCAAGCTAAGTCATATATGGACAAGAGGGGTGGAAAAGTATATCAGGAAATTAAACTTAAATGAAAAAGATATAGAATTATTAAATAGCTTAGGAGGAGAAATGGGAAGCATAGGGTTAAATGTGGAAATAGAAAATTTAAAGAAATACATAGGTGAGCTGGATGAGCAAATATTACATATAAAGGAAGAACTTCAAAGGAAAACAAAGCTATATAGAATGTTAGGCTTTTTGTGTGGTATGGCAATATCTATAATACTTGTATAGGAGGATATAAATGGAAGTAAATTTAATTTTTAAGATTGCGGCGGTGGGGATTTTAGTATCTGTTATTAGTCAGATATTAAAGCAAAGTGGGCGAGAGGAGCACGCCTTTTTAGTTAGTCTGGCAGGGTTAATATTAGTGCTTTTTTGGATAGTACCTTATATTTATGAGTTGTTTGATACTATAAAAAGTATGTTTTCTTTGTAGGAGATAAAAATGGATTTTATAAAAATTGGGATAATATCAATAGCAGCGGCTTTAATTGCTATTAATTTTAAGGGAATAAAAAGTGAATATGGAATACTTGTATCAATAGGAGCAAGTCTTTTAATATTTTTTTATGGAATAAGCAAATTATCAGTTGTGGTTAATTCTATAAAATTTATAGCAGATACAATTAATATTGAAGGTGCATATATAACATTAATTTTTAAAATTATAGGAATAACCTATATTTCAGAAATTGCCTCTGATATAAGCAGGGATTGTGGCTACGCAACGCTGGGAAATCAAATACAAATCTTTGGAAAAATAACAATTCTGGGCTTTTGTATGCCTGTGCTTACAGCTATTGTAAAATCTATAATTGAAATGATTAATGGATAGGTGGCATAGTGAAGAAGCTTTTCTTTTTTTGGATATTTATAACGGCACTTTTAAGTATTAGTCAAAGGGTAAACGGTATGAGTGAACAGTGTGCTGTAAGTGAAGAATACGATTTATATGACGGCTATAATTTCGAGGATATAGATAATATTGTAAAGGACAGTACACAAGGAAGTTTTGACTTTACCTATATTATAAAGCAGCTTTTTTCGGGAGATAAGAGTGTGCTTTATAATGGCTATGAGCTTGTAAAAAACTCTATATATAGTCAGCTTTCAGAGAACAGAAGCCATATTATTGGAATAATTGTACTAGCATTATCTATGGCACTGCTGTCAAACATATTAGTTATATTTACAACTAATAATTATTGGGAAACAGGCTTTTTTGTTTTATATTTAATGCTAATAAACAGCTTGATGATTAGCTTTATAACCTTAATGAATATTGGTAAGGAGCTGATAGGAAGTGTAGTAAGGTTTATGGAGTGTTTAGTGCCGTCGTTTTTCTTAGCAATAGGCATAAGCAATGGGTATTCCACCTCTACAGGACTTTGTGCTGTAACCTTAACGGTAATGACTATTATAGAAAAGGTAATAGTAAATATTTTATTACCGGCTATAAGCATTTTTGTTGCAATTTCTCTGGTAACCAGTATTCAAAAGGATAACAATATGTCAAAAATCGGTGACATAATAGCTAATTTTGTGGATTGGGGTACTAAGTCTTTATTAACAATAGTGTTGGGAATGAATGTTATTGAAAGTATGATACTTCCCTTAGCCGATAAGGTGAAAAATAAGGGAATAACTCAGGCAGTATCTATGCTTCCGGTGGTAGGCAATGGACTAAGTGGAGCAGCAAATCTTATGCTTTCCTCTGGAGAAATAATTAAAAATACAATAGGTGGTGCTGCATTGGTAGCTATAGTAATAGTTGTGGCAGTTCCTATTATAAAGCTGCTTTTGTTTATAGGAGTATATAAGGTGATAGCTGCCATTATAGAGCCTATTTCCGATAAAAGGGTGGTAGGGGCTATAGAAATAGTTACAAAGGCAGCAGGACTTATATACAAGGTATGTATATCGTCAGTAATAATGCTTGGGGCATCTGTTGCTATTATTTGTTTATTTACAAGGGGGTAGAAATGCTTGGAATATTTAAAGGCTTTGTAATTTCAATAATTGTATTCAATTTCTTTTCTATATGCTGTGAAAGTATTATTTGTGGGAACAAATATAAAAACATATACAGCTTTTTTTCCGGATTAATAATAATAACCATTGTAATATCATTTATTTTTAGAATAAAGGGTGTGTCTGTAACGGACATATTTTCCAATGAACTTAACAATAGTGTTATAGATGAATTGCAGATGCAAATAGATGAGAAATTAGAGGATATTAATGGTGAAGCTAAGGAAAGTTATAAAAAGGTAATGGCAGAGAATATTAAGAAATATATATACCAACAGGGTTATAGTGTAAATAGTATAGATATGGAGGTTGAGGATAATAAAATATGTAATTTGAAAATTTATATAGATTTTTACAAGGGTGAAGGGGAAGGCTTAGACAGTAATATAAGTGATGTAAAAGAGGTGTATGTGGGGGAAATAGGAGCAGAGGAAAAGGATTATTCGGTTGGTGAGGCTGTAGGTAATAATACAAATACCATTGCTGATGAGCCGATAATTTTAAAAATAAAAAGGGAAATAAGCATAATATATGGTTTGGATATGGAAGATATATATATTGCATTAATGGAGGAATAGATGTGGATTATAAAAAGATAGCCGGGTTTGTAAAAAATATAGGAATTGGAAAGCTGCTTTTGTTATTTGGAATGGGAATTTTACTTATGACGCTGGAATTTGGGGGCAAGGATAATTCAAATAGTGATGAAGAAAAAAATAATCTTAATAAGAACACACAGGAAATAAATAGTGCTGGTGAAATAAGTGACAATCAATTTGTAAAGGATATGGAGGAAAAAATAGAAGCAATGGTACAGCTTGTAGCTGGTGTGGAAAAGGCAGAGGCGTTTATTACTATAAAATCTGGCAGCAGAAAGGTTGTACTGACAGAAACTCCCTACAATAAATCAGACACGACAGAAAATGACAAAAATGGAGGAAACAGAGTAATTAAAAGCGAGGACAGAAATTATAATACGGTATATGAAAGTGACAAGGATGGAAATGAAGTGCCTTATGTTGTAAGTGTTTACACTCCGGAAATAATGGGAGTGGCTGTTGCAATTAAAGGAAATATTACTGTGGAAAATAAAGAAAATATAATTAGAACTATAAATACTTTAACAGGAATAGGAATTAATAATATTTCAGTTATAATTACAAATTAGCAGCATATTAATTAGTATATAGGTAAAAAATGGTGAGGAAGTATGAGTAAATTTTTTAAAAGAAATCAATTAATTATTACGGCATTGGCTGCTCTGGTGGCAGTAGTAGGCTATGTGAATTTCGGAGGAGATTTAGATAATGGACTTGTGAAAACTAATCAAAATGCAAGTGAGAAAAGTACAAGTGAACAGAAAGAAAAAGATAAAAACACAGATAAAAGCGTGGAAACAGCAAAGGATAATACCTCTGATATTTCAGATCAGGATGTTTTAGCTCAAAATAATTCAAAAAATGATACATATGATATTGTAAGCACAGATGCAGATATAAACGAAGCTCCCGGCGAGGCTGTGTTGGTAAATGCCACAGGAACTTCAGATTTTATAGTTACTGCCAGATTGGAAAAGGAGTCTTTAAGAGGGGAATTACTGGAAAATTTGCAAAGCATTGTAAATAATACATCTATATCAGAAGCAGAAAAGAAAAGTGCAATAGATAAGTGTACAGCACTTACAAGTAATGCAGAAAAGGAACTACTGGCTGAAACCCAGATAAGAGGCAGAGGCTTTGAAAATGTAGTAGTAACAAAGATAGAGGATAAGGTTGATGTTATTATAATGTCTAAGCCAATAAATGCTACGGAAATTACAAGAATAGAAGAGATAGTTAAAGAAAAAATGGAGGTTGAGGCAAAAAATATAACAATTACAGTAGTAGATACAAGTAAGTAAAATAAATTTATTGCAATTACATTCAATTTTGGTATAATACTAATAAGATAAAGGTGGATTTAGGAGGATTTTAATCGTGGAAAAGAATACAAATGTAGGTATCGTTCAGATAGCAGATGATGTAGTGGCTATTATTGCAGGCCTTGCAGCTACAGAGGTTGAAGGAGTTGCTTCAATGGCAGGCAATATTACAAAGGAAATTATTTCAAAGCTTGGGATGAAAAACCTTTCAAAAGGTGTAAAGGTAGATGTAGGTACTGATTGTGTAGCAGTTGATTTAGCAATCAATATTAAATATGGCTACAATGTACCGGCAGTATCTGAAAAAGTTCAGGAAAAGGTAAAGACTGCCATAGAGAATATGACAGGCTTAAGTGTTTCAGAAGTAAATGTCAGCATTGCTGGAGTTGCTTTAGAAGAAAACAAGTAAATTTAATGCTTAATTAGACAGATTACATTAGTCTTAGGCATTGTATCTGTTGAGCAATCAGATATTTCAACACTTGAGATGCTTGATTGCCAAATCGAGTAGGAGTTAGCCTACTCGATTTTAATGTTTAACGAAAAATTTACAAAGATTATCGTAGCGAATGGTAGAAAGGTTATTATATTATGACAAGAAGAGAACTTAGAGAAAACACATTTAAAATGTTATTCCGCAAGGAGTTTCACGATGAAGCCCTAATGGAAGAACAGTTTCAGCTTTTTATGGAAAGCGAAGGTGCGGCTAAGCTCACAGAAGAAGAATCAGAATATGTACATTCAAGAGTATTTGCTATTATATCAAAGCTTGATGAAATAGATAGTGCTATAGAAGAAGCTAGTGATGATTGGAATGTCAGCCGAATGGCAAAGGCAGACCTTACTATACTTCGTCTTGCACTTTTTGAAATGAAATATGATGATGAAATTCCATTAAAGGTAGCTATAAATGAAGCTATTGAGTTAGCTAAAAAATACGGAGGAGATGAGTCATCAGCCTTTGTAAATGGCGTATTAGGAAGGCTGGCAGCAGAATAAAGTCGTGGGAAGCATATATTCAGTAGCTAAAATTAACGCATATATAAAGCATATGTTCGATGAAGATTTTGCACTTGCAAATATTTCTGTTAGTGGAGAAGTATCTAACTGCAAATATCATTCATCTGGACATATTTATTTTACATTAAAGGAAGAAAATTCTGTATTAAGCTGTGTTATGTTTGCTTCAAACGCATACAAGCTTAATTTTAAGTTAAAAGAAGGACAAAAGGTAATTGTTACAGGAAATATCAGTGTCTACGAGCGTGACGGAAAGTATCAGATGTATGCCAGAAGCATAGCTATGGACGGCGAGGGCGATTTATTCAAAAAATTTGAACAGCTAAAGCAGGAACTTTTAGAAATGGGAATGTTTGAAAAGGAATATAAAAAGCCACTACCAAAGTATGCTATGAAAATAGGTATTGTAACAGCCTCTACAGGAGCAGCTATACAAGACATTATTAATATATCAAAAAGACGGAATCCATATGTTTCTTTATATTTGTATTCTGCTATAGTTCAAGGCAGTGAAGCAGTTCGGTCTATATGCAATGGAATAAATGTATTAGATGAAATGGATTTAGATGTAATAATTGTAGGCAGAGGTGGAGGCTCTATTGAGGATTTGTGGGCATTTAACGAGGAAGCTGTAGCCAGAGCTATTTTTGCTTGTAATACGCCTATTATATCAGCAGTAGGACATGAAACAGACACAACTATAGCTGATTATGTTGCTGATTTAAGAGCACCTACACCATCAGCAGCGGCAGAGCTGGCAGTATTTAGCTATGATGATTTCTTAATGGATTTGGAAAGTATAAGCTATAGCCTTCAAAAAGAGATGAAGGTTAAACTTGATAGTCATAAATTAAAATTAAAGGAGCTTGATGCAAGATTAAAGGCAAAAAGCCCTAAAAATCAAATTGAGTTAAAAAAACAGCATATAAAAGATATTGAAAACTGTATGAGAGCTGCTATGGAGAAAAAAATGGCAGATACTAAAAACAGATTTTTCATTATGGCAGAAAAGCTTAATGGTATGTCGCCTCTTACAAAGCTAAATAGTGGCTATTCTTATGTTTCTAAGGATAGTGCAGTGGTAAAAAGCATAGAGGATGTTAAAAAAGGCGATAAATTAAAAATTACAGTTATTGACGGATATATAGCTGCTACAATCACTGAGATAGAAAAAGAAGAAAAATTTAAAGATATAGATTTAGGAGAATAAAATGGGCAAGGTTCAAAAGAAAGAAACCATTGAGGAAGGCTTCGCTAAGTTAAATGATATTTTAAATAAAATGGATGATAGTGAGGTTTCCTTAGAAGAAACCTTCGAATTGTATAATAGTGGATTGAAAATTGTAAAAGAGCTTAATGGCAAAATAAGTGAAGTAGAAAGCAAACTAAATATTGTCAATGAATAAAGGTGAAATTATGAGTTTTGAAAGCGATTTATTAAAGAAAACCAACGAAGTAAACAATATAATAAATAGTTATTTACCTAAGGAGGAGGGATTTCAGAAAACTATAATTCAGGCGATGAAATATAGTCTTACAGTAGGTGGAAAAAGGTTAAGACCTATTCTCATGAGTGAGGCTTATAATCTTTTTTCGGACAAGTCCAATGAAGCAATAAACCTGTTCATGGCTGCTATTGAGTGTATACATACATATTCATTAGTTCATGATGATTTACCGGCAATGGATAATGATGATTATAGAAGAGGAAATCTAACTACTCACAAAAAGTTTGGACACGCTATGGGCATATTAGCTGGCGATGGCTTGCTTAATTACGCATATGAGCTGTGTGCTAAGGGAATATTAGAAGCAAAGGATATTAAAAAGGCAGGGGAAGCCTTTGCTATTCTTAGCAAAAAAGCAGGTATCTATGGAATGGTGGGAGGTCAGACAGTAGATGTAGAGCTTACAGGTAAGCCTATGGATAGCCAGACTATTAGATTTATATATGACCTAAAAACCAGCGCACTTATTGAAGCGGCCCTTATGTGTGGAGCAGTTCTTGCAGGAGCAGATGAAAAAGATGTAAATGCTATGGAACAGATAGGCTGCAATATTGGTTTGGCCTTTCAAATCCAAGACGATATTTTGGATGTTACTTCTACCACTAAGGAGCTGGGAAAGCCGGTATTAAGCGACGAGAAAAACAATAAAACAACTTATGTTTCATTATATGGTATGAAAAATTCAATTAAAAAGGTATCTGAATTATCCTACGAAGCTGTTGCTATGATTAAAGAAATCAATCCTAACAGCGAATTTTTAATAAAATTAGTAGAATATCTTATTACCAGAAAGAAATAAAGGTGATTTATGGTACTTGAGAATATTAACAAACCAAATGATATAAAGAAAATTAATAAGGAGGACTACGAGCTTCTTGCAGATGAAATTAGAGAATATATTATTTCAAAGGTTTCAAAAAAGGGAGGTCATCTAGCGTCTAATTTAGGAGTAGTAGAGCTTACAATGGCGTTACATTTAGTTCTTGATTTACCAAAGGATAAAATTGTATGGGATGTTGGACATCAGTCCTATACACATAAAATATTGACAGGCAGAAAAGAAGAATTTGATACACTTAGAACTCATGGAGGTCTAAGTGGATTTCCTAAAAGGCGTGAAAGTGAATGTGACCCTTTTAATACAGGACATAGCTCTACCTCTCTTTCAGCAGGACTTGGCATAGTTACAGCTAATGAAATAACTGGCTGTGAGGATACAGTGGTGTCTGTAATTGGTGATGGTGCACTAACAGGCGGTCTGGCATTTGAGGCCTTAAACAATGCTTCAAGATTAAAAAGAAATTACATTATTGTTTTAAATGATAATGAAATGTCTATATCAGAAAATGTTGGTGGACTTTCAAAATACCTGTCAGGAATTAGAACAGGTCATGTATACAATGATGTAAAAAGCGGAGTAACAAAAACTCTTAATAGTATTCCGGTAGTAGGAGAGAAGCTTGTTCATCAGATAAGCAAAACCAAAAGCAGTATTAAGCAGCTTGTAATACCAGGAATGTTGTTTGAAAATATGGGAATTACTTATTTAGGACCAGTTGACGGACACAACATAAGCCAGATGGTAAGAGTTTTTAATGAAGCTAAAAAGCTTAATCACGCTGTTATTGTTCATGTTATTACAAAAAAAGGAAAAGGCTATGAATTTGCTGAAAAGCGGCCAAGCAGATTTCACGGTGTAGAACCCTTTGATATTGATACAGGTGAGGTATTAGTGCAAAAGACAAAGCCTACCTATACAGATGTTTTTTCAAAGGCAATATGTAAAATTGCAAAGGAAAACAGCAATGTTGTAGCTATTACAGCGGCAATGGCAGACGGAACAGGACTTAAAAGATTTAAGTCACTATATCCAGACAGATTTTTTGATGTAGGTATTGCAGAGGAGCACGCAGTTACCTTTGCAGGTGGACTAGCAGCCGCAGGTGTAAAGCCTTATGTGGCAATATACTCATCATTTTTACAAAGAGCTTATGATGAGATTATGCACGATGTATGTATTCAGGGACTACCTGTAGTATTTGCTATTGACAGAGCTGGTATTGTGGGAACTGACGGAGAAACACATCAGGGTATTTATGATATTTCTTTCCTTAGAACAATACCAAACTTAAGTATTTTTGCACCGAAAAACAAATATGAATTTATTGATGTTTTAAATTTCTCGGCAGGCTTTAACGGACCTTTGGCAATAAGGTATCCAAAGGGTGCTGCCAGTGAGGTATTAAAGGAAAAAAGAGAGCCTATAGTATACGGAAAAAGTGAAGCCATATATAAAGAAAGAGATATAGCTATATTGTTTTGTGGCTCTATGCTGGAGCTTGCTTTGGAAACCAGAGAGGAATTAAAAAAGCAAAATTATAACTGTAGTATTATTAATGCCAGATTTATCAAGCCAATAGATGAAAAGTGCATTGATGAGCTGGTAAAAAATCACAGTCTAATAGCTACACTTGAAGAAAACATATTAAACGGTGGATACGGAGAGGCTGTTTTAAAATATGTTAATTCAAGAAGATATGATACAAAGGTTATAAATATAGGTATACCAAATATGTACCTGGAACACGGAAGCATTGATGTGTTAAAGAAAGAAGTAGGCTTTACTGCCCAAAAGGTAATGAAAAAAATATTAGAAGTGCTTTAGGATGGTGCTAATATGAAAAAATTTTTGGTAATAGCGAATAATGATAAGCAAGAAACCACAGATATAGCTGCAAAAATTGAAGAATATATTGCTTTGCATAATGGCATTTGCAAAATAATTAATGGATATGTAAAAGAGGATATGGTTGATAAGGATACAGAATGTATTATTGTATTAGGCGGTGACGGAACACTTCTGCTGGCTGCCAGAAGTCTTGTAGAGCTTAACATTCCCTTTATTGGTATAAATTGTGGAAACTTAGGCTTTTTATCAGAATCCACCCCTGATATGATAGACGAAACACTTGAAAAATTATTGAAAAATATGTATACTTTAGAAAAGCGAATGATGCTTACTGGTAAAATTATAAGAGATGGAAAGGTTATATCAGAGGATATTGCCTTAAATGATATAGTTATTAATAGAGGTGGTCTGCTTCGAGTAATTGATTTTGATATTTATGTTAATGAAATGAAGCTAAATAAATATAAGGCAGACGGGATGATTATTTCAACACCTACTGGCTCAACAGCATATAGTATGTCAGCAGGCGGACCAATAGTAAAGCCGTCAGCAAGCTTGATTTTGCTCACACCAATATGTCCACACACTTTAAATACAAGGAGTATTATATTAGACTCCGATGATGTGGTAGATATTGTGGTGAAGAATAAGCGTAATGTTGAAAATGATATTAGGTTTGCATATTTTGATGGAGACAGAGCTGTAAGTCTTATGAATGGGGATAGAATTTCAATTAGCAAATCTAAAATCAGCACTAAAATAATAAAGCTTAGCAGCAAAAGCTTTATTGAAATTTTGAAAAGGAAGATGAGTGACAATGAAAACAGCTAGACAAAGAAAAATTTTAGAGATTATTGAAAAAAATGACATTGGAACACAGGAGGAGCTAGTAGCTTTATTAGAAAGAGAAGGGTTAGAAATTACACAGGCAACAATATCAAGAGATATTAGAGAGCTTGGTATTACGAAGGTTTCTGTTGATGGAAGGACACAAAGATATGTTACTGTAAAAAGTGCTGAAAGTGGAATGAACAATCGTTTGCTGGGTGTTCTTAGAACAGGCTTTGTTTCTATGGACATGGCAGGCTCAATACTTGTAATAAAGACTTCAGCAGGTATGGCAATGGCTGTTGCAGCTTCTATTGATGCTTTAAGATTAAATCAGATAGTAGGTAGTATTGCTGGTGATGATACAATCTTTTGTGCTCTTAGGAGTGCCGAGGATGGAGAAGAAGTAATGGCAAGATTAGCTGAACAGCTTTCTAAGTAATGGAGTAGTTGACGAAGGAAAGAGGAAGGTATGCTATTAAATGTTCATGTAAAAAATCTGGCTCTTATAGAGGATGTAGATGTATATTTTGGAGATGGGCTAAACATATTAACTGGTGAAACAGGTGCTGGAAAATCTATAATTATAGGCTCTATTAATATAGCTTTAGGTGGTAAGGTGCCAAAGGATATAATACGAAAAAATGCAGAATATGGCTTTGTTGAATTAATATTTGCCGTATCAGACCTTGTAAAAGAAAAGTTAAAGGAAAAGGGCATTTTTATTGAAGAAGAAAATCAGGTGGTTATTTCCAGAAAAATAACCAATGGCAGAAGTATTATAAAAATAAATGGCGAAACTGTTGCCAGCACACTTTTAAAAGAGGTTGCCGGCTTGCTTTTAGATGTTCACGGACAGCATGACCACGAGTCCTTATTAAAGAAAAGCAGACATTTAGAAATCCTTGATAGCTTCATTGGTGAGAAAGGTGAAAAGCTTAAGACTAAGGTAGGCCTGTTGTACTTAGAGTATAGACGCTGCAAGGAAAAATTAAAGGAATTTGATATAAGTGATGAAGCCAGAAAAAGGGAAATGGATTTTTTACAATTTGAAATTAATGAAATCGAAGAAGCCTCACTTGTTTTAGGAGAAGACACTGAACTTGAGGAGGAGCAGAAAGCCTTTTCAAGTGCTACAAAAATTTTAGAGGTATTACAAAATGTCAGCTTAATTATGCAGCAGGACAGTAATAGTGTTTCAGCTAATATATCATCCTGTGCAGGTATGCTTTCGAGGATTAGTGACATTAATGATAAGACAAGCTCATTATATGATTGTATAATGGATTTGGACTCTATTTGTCAGGATTTTGTAGGTCAATTAGATACATATATTGACAATATAGATTTTGATGAGGAAAGAGTAAACTATGTATACGAACGCTTAAATACTATTAATAAGCTGAAAATGAAGCATGGAAATTCTATTGAACAGATTTTTGCTAAGAAGGAAGAATTTGAAAATAAATTAAACGAATACGCTGATTATGAGCAGCACTTAATAGAAGTAAAGGAGAGTCTTTCTAATATTTCCAAGGAATATGAGAAGGAGTCTGAAAAGCTTACAAGTCTTAGAAAAACAGTTGCAAAAAATTTGTCAAAGGATATAACAGAGGTATTAAAAACACTTAATTTTAATTATGTTGCTTTTGATACAGCCTTTGAAAAGACAAAGGAATATACCAGCAGCGGTATGGATGATGTTTGCTTTATGATTTCAACTAATGTAGGAGAGGATATAAAGCCTCTTAGTGATGTTGCATCTGGTGGTGAGCTATCAAGAATAATGCTTGGAATAAAAACGATCCTTGCACATGTTGACAATATAGACACACTTATTTTTGACGAAATAGATACAGGTATAAGTGGCAGGACTGCTCAGATGGTAGCTGAAAAAATGAAAATTATTGCAAAAAATCATCAGATTATATGTATTACTCATTTGCCTCAGATTGCAGCAATGGCAGATGACCATTATCTTATTGAAAAGAAAAATGAAGAAAATAGCACAAAAACAGAGATAAATAAGCTTAACTATGATGAGTCTGTTATGGAATTATCCAGAATGTTAGGTGGCGCAGTTATTTCTGAGGTAGTTGTAGGAAATGCCAGAGAAATGAAAAAAATGGCTAAACAAGAAAAATAATACAGCATTTTTTTAAGGATTATACAGATAATATTACTATACATAAGGATACAGCACTGTATCCTTATTTTTGTAGGCAGATAATAAAGAATAGTAATATTGAGGGGTGCTGTATGAATAAAAGGATTAAAATATATAGAGCTTTTTTAGGCTTAGTTTTTGTTCTTTGCTGTATATTGACTTGCTTTTATATGGCAAATAATAACTATGTTGAGAACGAGAACAGAGAAATAAATATAAATAAAATAAGTAGTGTTAATGCAGAGGGTACATTAGTTATGCCCTTAGGAATCTCAATAGGGGTTTATTTAGAAACTAATGGTGTATTAGTGGCTGGGACAAGCTTCATCACTGGAAGTGACGGAATTAATTATGAGCCAGCTTTAAATAAAATATATGAGGGGGATTATATTACAAAAATTAATGGAATTGATATTAATTCAAAATCACAGCTGCTTTTTTTAATAAATAAATATGGAGATAAGGATATTACTGTGGGAATACGCAGAAATGGGGAAGAATTTCAGGTTTTAGTTACACCTGTAAAGGTTAAAGGTGGTGAATATAAAATTGGTGTATGGGCAAGGGATGATACACAAGGAATTGGTACACTGACTTATATGACTATGGACGGAAGTTTTGGAGCTTTAGGACATGGAATTAATGATGTGGATACTAAAAAGCTTTTAAACAGTAATAATGGCCTTTTGTATAAGGCAAATATCTGGGGAATTACAAAGGGTGTGGATGGAAAGCCTGGAGGACTTTGTGGAACTATTGATTATGAAAAATGTAATGAAATTGGCACAATTTTAAAAAATACTAACAAGGGTATTTTTGGAAAATTAAATGAGGAGGGTTTGCAGTATATAGAGGAAAATTATAATAGTGATTATTGCCAGACAGCAGCAAAAAGTGAAGTGCATAGGGGAAAGGCATATATTTTGAGCTATATATCTGGAAGTCTTAAGCAGTATGAAATAAAAATATGTGATTTAGATAGAAACAGAGCTGATAATAAAGGAATTGTTTTAGAAGTGGTAGACAAGGAGCTGCTCAAGCTGACAAATGGAATAGTACAGGGGATGAGTGGCAGTCCTATAATCCAGGACGGAAAGCTTATAGGCGCAGTAACCCATGTGTTTGTTAATAATCCTACAAAGGGCTATGGAATATTTGTTGAAAGTATGCTGGAAAAATAATTATGGAAAGGACAAATTTTACTTTGAATTTACATGAACGATATATGCTTTATTTAAAATAAACTTAGAATTTACTTGTATTTGATAGTATTTTGATGAAATAAGTAACTTTTTAATGAATATGGAGGTAATATGGACAGTAAATTTAAAGTTGCAATAGCAGATGATAATGAAAGAATTTTAAAGGTGTTGGAGAATATTTTAGAGGATGATAAAGACATCGAAGTAATTGGCAGTGCAAAAAACGGAGAGGAAATATATGATATAATTAAAAAGGATTCTCCAGATTTGGTATTATTAGACATTATTATGCCAAAGATGGACGGATTATCTGTAATGGAAAAAATAAATAAGGATAATGAAGTTAAAAAAGTACCTTATTTTGTAGTAATGAGTGCTATCGGTCAGGAAAATATCACAGAGGATGCTTTTAGATTAGGAGCAAGCTACTATATAATGAAACCCTTTGACCATGATACCTTAATGGGAAGGGTTCAATTTATTAAGGCTCATGTTGGCAAAAAATATCCTAATATGAAAAAAATAAATCCTTTGGAAAGCAGAAGTGAGTATATAGAAAAAAATCTGGAAACAGATGTAACTGACATTCTCCATGAGGTAGGTGTGCCTGCACATATTAAGGGATACCAGTATTTAAGAGATGGAATTATGATGTGTGTAAATGAGCCAGAAATGTTAAATTCAGTTACTAAGATTTTATATCCTACTATTGCAAAGAAAAATAATACAACTGCAAGCAGGGTAGAGCGAGCTATAAGACATTCTATTGAGGTGGCGTGGAATAGAGGAAATATGGATATGGTGTATGAATTGTTTGGTTATACCATAAATTCAGGCAAAGGAAAGCCTACAAATTCAGAATTTATCGCAATGATTTCAGATAAAATCCGACTTGACTATAAAACAAAATAATTTTCATATCTACTTTTAATTAAGACATATATTTGGTATAATATAAGAAAATTTTATGCAAAATATTCTAGGTTGGAGGTAGCAGATGAAAAATATTTTGTTTGTAGCATCTGAGTCAGTACCATTTATAAAAACAGGCGGCTTGGCAGATGTAGTTGGTTCGTTGCCAAAGAGTTTTAATAAGGAGGAATATGATTGTAGAGTTATTCTTCCAAAGTATATGTGCATGAAATGGGAATATGTAAGTCAGCTTGAGTATATGACTAATTTCTATATGAACTTAAACTGGAGAAGCCAGTATGTTGGTATTTTCAGATTAGTATATGAAGGTATTACCTTTTATTTCATTGACAATGAATATTATTTTAGTGGAGATAAGCCATATACAGGTGATACAAAGTATGATATAGAAAGATTTGCATTTTTTTCAAGAGCTGCACTTTCAGCATTGCCAGTTATTGGCTTTAGACCAGACATTATTCATTGCCACGACTGGCAGACAGGACTTGTACCTGTTTATCTTAATGACTGTTTCCAGCAGGGAGATTTTTACAGAGGCATTAAGAGTGTAATGACAATTCACAATTTAAAATTTCAGGGTGTTTGGGATATAAAGACAGTCAGAGATTTAGTTGGATTGTCTGATTATTACTTTACATCGGATAAGCTTAAATATTATGATGATGCCAATCTTTTAAAAGGTGGTATTGTATATGCAGACAGAGTTACTACAGTTAGTGAAACCTATGCCAGTGAAATCCAGACACCGTTTTATGGTGAAGGCTTAGATGGTCTTATGCGGGCAAGAAATAATTGCCTGTGGGGTATAGTAAACGGAATTGATTATGATGTTTACAATCCAGAAACAGATAAGTACATATATAAGCAATACAATGTAGACAATTTCAGAAAAGAAAAGGTTAAAAATAAAACTGCACTTCAAAGAGATTTAGGACTTGAAGTAAATCCAAAGAAGTTTCTTATTGCCATGGTATCAAGACTTACAGACCAAAAGGGCTTTGATTTGGTTAATTATGTTATGGACGAAATGTGTCAGGAGGATATACAGATTGTTGTATTAGGTACAGGTGATAACCAGTACGAAAATTCCTTCAGATATTTTGATTGGAAGTATGGAAACAAGGTTTCAGCACAGATTTATTATTCTGAAGAAATGTCACATAAGATTTATGCAGCAGCAGACGCATTTCTTATGCCATCTTTATTTGAGCCATGTGGACTCAGCCAGCTTATGAGCTTAAGATATGGTACTTTACCTATTGTAAGAGAAACAGGCGGACTTAAGGATACTGTACAGCCATACAACCAGTACGAAGGCACAGGAACAGGCTTCTCCTTTGCAAACTACAATGCTCATGAAATGCTTTCAGTTGTAAAATATGCAGAAAATGTATTCTACAATAGAAAGCGTGAATGGAACAAAATGGTAGATAGGGCTATGATGGCTGATTTCTCTTGGAAAACTTCAGCAAAGAAGTATGAGGAGTTATATAACTCAATACTTGGCTGGTAGGAAAAATCGAGAAAAATATACTTATAAGTATGCAGTCTTTTGAAACTTTTATAAAAATTAATTTCATTAAAAATAAAGAACTTTAATGTTACATTAAAGTTCTTTATTTTATAAAATATAGAATTACTTACATATTGTATTTGCTTTATATATATTGTATTTGATATATATTATATTGTTTTATGTCTATTGTATTTGTTTTATACCTATTGCACCTGCTTTATGCCTGTTATATCTGGACTTATTGCCATTGAGTAGTTGGTGTGATATATTACAAAGCCGGGCTTTGAGCCAGCCACCTTTTTGACATGTTTTCTTTCAATGTAATCGATTTCTACTTTTTCCTGTTCCTTTCCTTTTGAGTAGAAGGCAGCTAGTTTGGCAGCTTCTTCAAAGGTAGAATCTGGCAATTCTTTTCCGTTTGTTTTAACTATTACATGAGAGCCTGGGAAGGTTTTTGAATGAAACCACCAGTCACCACCATTAGCAACCTTAAAGGTTAATTCTTCATTTTGAATATTGTTTTTTCCAATATAAATATCAAATCCGTCAGATGATACATAGTGGAGAGGCTTGCTGGTAAATTTTTCCTTTTTGCTATTGCCTTTTCTTTTAATATATCCAGAAACAATAAGCTCCTCTTTTATTTCCTTTAAATCGTCCTCGTTTGTAGCAATATCCATAGAATTTACAATAGACTCTAAATGGTCTATTTCATTTTTTGTTTCTACAACAATGGACTCAAGAGCCGAGGCAGTCCTTTTTAATTTGTTATATTTTTCAAAATATTTTTTTGCATTGTCCATAGGAGAAATAGTAGCATCTAAAGGGATAGTTATTTCTTCGTTGTTGTAGTAGTTGGTACAGGTAAGCGAGCGTTCATTATCCTTTAGGTTGTATCCATAGGCTGTAATTAATTCTCCGTACAACTGATATTTATCCTTTTTTTGTGTATCCTTAAGCTGCTTTAACTGCAATTCATATTTTTTGTAATCCTTTTCTAAGGTAGAGGTAACAATTTTTCTTAGGTCAACAGATTTTTGCTTTATTCTTGTATGAATATTTTTCTCTCTATAGAAATCTGAAATAACCTTAGAAATACTATCAAAGCTTCTAACCTCATAGGAATTGTCATATAATCGCAAAGGAAAGGAATTAAATTCCTTTGGAATACCATTTTTATAATAAATACAAGGAAAGAAATTACCTTCCTGTACATGATTAATAACCTCAAAAAAAGAAGAGTAAAGGCTGTCAATGGAAGCTGCATCAAGTGTATTTGCGGGAATGTCACCATCTACATTGGCTCTAAAAACAATTTCTTCTGAAATAACAGGACTAATACCTGTAAAAGCAGACAAAATTGCTTTCCCTGCAGCAGCTGTACTAGACAATAAAGCATTATTAAAAAAGTCTTTTGTACAGTCAAGAGGGTTAGACTTGTGGGCATTGTCAGGTATAAAATAATATCTTCCCGGAAGTACCTCTCGAACTGAACTAATGCTAAGTGGTATTCTCTTAATTGCATCAATGATTTTCTTGTTTTCATCAGTAAAGATAATATTACTATATTTTCCCATTAATTCAACAATTAGGTACTTTTTGCACAAATCACCCATTTCGTTGTAATGCTCCAGTTCAATATTTATAATACGCTCTAAAGAGGGCTGGAAAATATCAATAATTTTTGCGTTGTTTAAATGCTTTCTTAAAACCATACAAAAGTTTGGTGCAGTCATTGGACTAGGCTTATTTTCACTGGTTAGATACATAAGTGGCAATGAAGCATCTGATGATATGGTAAGTCGTATTTGTTCATTAAATTTTTTTATAGTCAGTAAAAGCTCATCATTTTCCGGCTGGGCAATCTTTACAATTCTTCCAGAAACAAGAGCTGCTTTTAATTCATTTGTTAGTGCAGCAATAGTAATTCCGTCTAAAGCCATTTTTATTACCTCAATTACATTAATAATGTGAGTGTCAATAAGTTAATTGACACTTACACCATATTGTATATAAAAAAAATGATAATGACAAGAGGTTAAATGCAGGTATATTTTAATAAAAATTACTTGTATTTCAATTTGAATTGTGTTAATATAAATAAGCTTATGATTTTAGGAGGTAATGGATTTGAAAACTGCATTAACTGTTGTATTTGTTATATTAGCTTTAATTTTAACCGTTGTAGTTATGCTACAAGAAGGAAAGTCAGCCGGTCTTTCAGGCTCTATTAGCGGAGCTGCTGAAACATATTGGGGAAAGAACAAGGGACGCTCGATGGAAGGTAAGCTTGAGAAGGCAACAAAAATTTGTGCAATTTTATTTATTTTAATTGCAATTATTCTCAATCTTAAATTCTGGTAGGTTGAAAATAAAAAGTACATAAATCCCCTTTTGTTATTGCAAAAGGGGATTGTTTTTTTATAAATAAAATTATAAAATAGTGTTAAGATAATCAGACAGTGAAGAAATATAGGAGATGATATATATGGAAATGGATAGAGATTTATTAGAGGAACGAAAAAAAATCATTATGGATATTATCCACGATGAGCATTATGCTCCTATGAAGGCAAAGGAGCTTGCTATTCTTTTAAATGTTCCAAAGGAGAATAGAGAAGAATTAGTATATGTACTTAATACTCTTGTTGCCGAGGGCAAGATTGGAGTTTCTAAAAAAGGAAAATATGACAAATTAAGCAATAAAGTAATGGTCGGTGTATTTACAGGTAATGCAAGAGGCTTTGGCTTTGTAACTGTAGAAGGTGAGGAAGAAGATATATTTATTCCTGAAAGCAGAACACATGGCGCATTACACGGAGATACAGTTCAGATTGCCCTTAGACCAGCAAGAGATGGAGGAGGAAAAAGAAGAGAGGGAGAGGTTATAAAAGTTATTGCCCACGCAACTGATGAGGTAATTGGATTATATCAAAAGAGCAAAAATTTTGGCTTTGTTATTGCTGATAATCAAAAATTTGCATATGACATATATATTCCTAAAAATAAAAGTATGGGTGCAGTTACAGGACATAAGGTAGTTGTTAAGATTACTGATTATGGCAGTGAAAGGAAAAATCCAGAAGGGGAAATAGTAGAGATTATAGGCCATATTAATGACCCGGGAACAGATATTCTTAGTATTGTGAAAGCAAATGGTATTCCTACTGAATATCCTGGTGATGTTATGGAACAGGTGGAAAATATTCCGGATGAGATAGACAAAAAGGATATTGGTGGAAGATTAGATATTAGAGATTGGCAAATGGTTACTATTGACGGTGAGGACGCAAAGGATTTAGACGATGCTGTTACTATTAGAAAAGAAAAGGATAAGTATGTGCTAGGTGTGCATATTGCTGATGTAAGTCATTATGTAAAGGAAAACAGCCCTTTGGATAAGGAAGCATTAAAGCGTGGCACTAGCGTATATTTAGTAGACCGGGTTATTCCAATGCTTCCACATAAGCTTTCAAATGGTATCTGCTCATTAAATGCTGGTTGTGACAGACTTGCACTTAGCTGCATTATGGATATTGATTTTAAGGGAAAGGTTATTGGCCACAGAATTGCTGAAACTGTTGTAAAGGTTGATAAGCGTATGAGCTACACCTCTGTAAAAAAGATACTTGTTGACAATGACCAAGAGGAAATTGAGAAATATAGTGATTTTGTACCTATGTTTAAGCTGATGGAGGAGCTTTCAAAGCTGCTTAGAGATAGAAGAATGAAGAGAGGTTCTATTGACTTTGATTTTCCAGAAAGCAAAATCATTCTCGATGAAAAGGGACGACCAACTGACATTAAGCCATATGAAAGAAATACAGCTACAAAGATTATTGAAGATTTTATGCTTATAGCCAATGAAACTATTGCTGAGGATTATTTTTGGCAGGAGGTACCTTTCCTCTATAGATGCCACGAAAATCCAGACCCAGAAAAGATGATAAAGCTGGGAATGTTTATCAGCAATTTTGGGTATGGCATTAAAACTGGTGATTATGAAATACATCCAAAGGAGATACAAAAGCTTTTAAATAGAATTGAAGGTACTCCGGAAGAGGCACTTATTAGCAGACTTACTCTTCGTAGTATGAAACAGGCAAAATATCAGGCTGTTTGTAATGGCCACTTTGGTCTGGCAGCTCAGTATTATTGCCACTTTACATCGCCAATCAGAAGGTATCCAGATTTGCAAATTCATCGAATTATAAAGGAAAACTTACACGGTGGACTTGCAGAAAAGAGAATTAAACATTATAATTCTATCTTACCTGAGGTGGCAGACCTTACAAGCCACGCAGAAAGAAGAGCTGATGAAGCAGAAAGAGAAACTGAAAAGCTTAAAAAGGCGCAGTATATGAGCCAGTTTATTGGTGAAGAATATGACGGAGTGGTATCAGGCATTACTACTTATGGTATGTATGTAGAACTGCCAAATACTGTAGAGGGTATGGTTCATGTTACCTCATTAAAGGACGATTATTATTACTATGATGAGGAACATTACGAATTAGTTGGTGAAACTACTAAAAATAAATATAAGCTTGGTGAAAAGGTCAGAATAAAGGTTTTAGGTGTTGATAATCTTAAACACACTATAGACTTTGAACTTGCCAATTTGCCAGAGGAAGCTGACAGCGAGAAAGGAAAGCAGATATAATCATGGCAAAGGAAACAGGAAAATTAATTGCTAATAATAAAAAAGCCAGATTTGATTATTTTATAGAGGAAACCTACGAGGCAGGCATATGTCTGCATGGAACAGAGGTCAAGTCTATGCGCATGGGTAAATGCTCCATAAAGGAGTCTTTTATAAGGATTGAAAAGGGCGAGGTATATATTTACAATATGCACATCAGCCCTTATGAAAAGGGAAATATTTTTAATAAAGATCCACTTAGACCAAAGAAATTAATGCTTCATAAAAATGAAATCTATAAGCTTAACAGCCAGATTACAGCAAAAGGGTATACAATAGTTCCTTTAGAGGTATACTTTAAAGGCAGCCTTGTAAAAATGCAGATTGGTCTTGCCAGAGGTAAGAAATTATATGACAAGCGACAGGACATTGCAAAGAAGGATATGCGTAGAGAAGCAGAAAAGGATTTCAAGGTTAAAAATTTGTATTAAGGTGCTATGTAATTAAAGTGGATTGGATTTGTTGACATTTTCATTTTTTTTAGGTATCATATGTACACAATAAAAATCGGGCTAGTAAAGGTTTCGACGGGGGAACTGAAGCTGGAGAAGCGAGTCGCATGGTGATGCGTTAAATGGCCAAATTAAAATTAAACGCTGAAGAAAATTTAGCAATCGCTGCCTAGTTGGCAGTAGTCGACTCTAAAGCACTCACACTTTAGAAGTTCGGCTTCGACTATGTGAGAAACGACACTATCAAAGCTTTGAGGTAGCGGGCGTATTATGAAGCTACTAAAGCATCTAGGATGTTTGCTTTCGAGATGTGGAGGGAATGTTAAATAACAAACTACACTCGTAGAAGGACAGGGGATTTTCCTTCGGACACGGGTTCGACTCCCGTCTGGTCCACTAGATATAACGGCATTGTATGTTGCAAAAGTGATATACAGTGCCGTTATTTTTATGGTATAATGTGGGTATGATTTTGGCAAATCGGAATTTGCCGATTGATTTTCCACCAATCCTTATATTTTCAAGGAATTTTCGCTGTCAAATGCCAAATCCTTATGTTTTGCCCTTGTTTTTCCCCTTCCCAGCCGAAACAAGGGCAAATTCTTTATTGCCCGACTACCATATCCAGCAGCTTCGCTGATTTTTTCTTTGCTTCTCTGGTAGCGTGGGCGTACACATTCATTGTGGTACTTACATCGGAATGCCCAAGAAGTTCCTGTACGTCTTTCGGTTGCGCCCCATTTTCCAACAGGTTTGTTGTATAGGTGTGACGGAGCGTGTGGAAATGAAATCCCTCTAATTCAGGTACTTTCTTTCTTGCAGAGCGGCAGGCAATACCAACTGTACTCGGCAATTCCAGAGAACCGTCCGACCTTAAACAAACAAAAGAGATTTCCTTGTAGTCATCGGGAATTTCCTGTGTTCCGTCCAAGTGGTAGTATTCATAAAATACCCTGTTTTTCTCTCGGACTTCTTTGTAGTAGTTCCGATGATATAACTCCCCATACTGAAAGCGGTTTTTGTGCTGTTCCTTTTTTGCTGCCCGTAAAATCTCTGCAAGCGTGTCACAGAAATCCACGGTACGCACTTTCTTCCGCTTTGTCGGACCGATTTCCGTTTTATGCCTTGCACTGTTATAACGGACGCTCCTGCGGACGGTCAGATATTGCTCGTCAAGGTTGATGTCCTGCCATGTCAGCCCTGCCACCTCCCCAAGCCTAAGACCTGTGAAATAGGCTATCTGAATGGGCAGAACAGCGTCCTTACTCCGTTTGGAAAGCTGCGCCAGAAGTTTCTGATACAGTTCATAGGTCAGCGTTTTCACTTCGCCATCTTCCGCATTTTCTTCAGCGAATAAATCTGCGCTGTCCGTTTTCTTCTTCAACACCACATACTGCATGGGATTGAAAGTAATCAACTGTTTCGGGAACACCGCAAAGCGGAATGACTGTTGCAATACCGCTGAAAAGGAATGGATATAATCCTTTGAATACCCTTTGGAAACGAAGTTGCCAACGCTGCCGCCGAAAGTCAGCAAATCCAAGAACTGCTGTAAATGCTCGGAGGTTACGGTTTTCAGTTTCCTTTCGCTGATTGGGTGCTGCTTTATCCTGTTTATGGCTTGAAGATAATTCTCGACTGTACCGTTGCTCAACGTGCCGACCTTTAATTCTTCCTCCGCCCAAACATCAAGCAGACCGCCAAGCGTGATGTTATCCGCTTTTGCAACAAACTTCTTTTCCTCGTAGTCAGCGATTGCCTTGCGGAGCATGGCTTCTGTTTCCGCCTTGCTCTCCGTGCCTGCAAACTCTTTCTGGACTTTCCTGCCGCTTTCATCTTCAATGTAAAAGCGGGCGTACCACTTCTTGCCTTTCTTTCTTACAGAACCTTTTGCCATAGATAAAATTCTCCTTTCTATCCGTGGCAATCGGGACTGTGACATATGGTGTGCGTGAAATAATTGTGTCACTTTTGCCGATTGTTGTCAATCGGCTCTTTTATTGTCAAGGTGCCACGGAATTTTCTTTTTCGGAAAGCCTTGCTTCGGCTTCCGCCACTATCCCGAATAAGTCGCCCATAGATACCTTTGTGCGCCCCTCATCGTAGATATGTAAAATCCCGTCTAAAAAGCGTTTCATATCTTCAATAGGTACTTCCATCTCTTTGCGGTAAACTCTTTCTTCAATTGCCCCGACCTCAATCGCATATCTCCTAATTGACGTTTTCAAGCCCTCGTCCTCCGCTACACGGTCAACCTCCGCCATAGCGTCCGCAAAGTGATAGGTCATGATTGTATAGAGGTCAACCAGCTTTCCAAGAAAGGTTGTAAGTAACTGCTGGTGCGGTTCTCCGTTGACGGTAGAGGAAACCGTATCAAGATACTTTTTGATGTGTTCCTCTATATCCCTTGCACATAAAGTGCGGCTGTCATATTCCTTATCATCGGAAAGCCCCGTCAGCCATTCGGGAGTCGTAAGGAGTGCGTCTGCAAGCCCGTTGATAATCATGGTGCGCTTCGGGTCTACCCCGTCCGCCTCATACCGCTGAATGGTAGATTTGTTCACGCCGACACGTTTTCCAAGCTCCGGCATGGTAAGGTTTAATTCTGTGCGGCGTTCTTTTACCCGTTCACCGACCTGTTTTGCGGTGAATGTGATTTCTTTTTTCAAGGTTTTCACCTCCTGTTGTTGCCAGTATAGCATATTGCAACCTAATTTGCAACCATAAATTCAATAAAACTTAAAAATATTTCTTGACAGGTTGCAAAACAGGTTGACAAGAGATAAGGGAATAAGTATAATGAAAAGCACAAAGTTGCAAAATGCGTATTTTGAAAGGAGGATGATAGATTGAGTAATGTCAAAATGGGACTTACCATTGAAGAAGCGGCAGAATGTACGGGTATCGGCAGGAACACCATGCGGAAGTTAGTGGAATGGGGAAAACTGCCCGTCCTCAAAGTCGGCAGGAAAGCAATTATCCGCAGGGATACGTTGGAACGCTTTATGACGGTCAATCAAGGACGAAACTTGCTGAACGAGAGCGACGTCCGAAAAGTGGAATAACAATCGTTTCTTTTTCGGCAGGTAATCCTAAGCCCTCGGCGTTTGAGAGCGAAATACACCCCTCGCACAAACCTACGGTTTGTACTCTGGGTATTTCGCCCTTGCAGGGGGCTGTGTATCACAGCTTCGGGCAATGCGCCGCCGCTATGATACACGAGAAAACAGCCCGCTGTTTTCTCCGCTGTCCGTCTGCTTACGCCGCCGAAACAGCGGCAACCGACAAGTCGGTTGCAGAAAGAGTATGCCCGTCACGGGAGAAAGGAGTTTATGCCAAGACACTCATTTATACAGATGTCGAAGTTACCAAATGTTAAGGGAAGAATATCGTATATCACAAGCCACGCAAGACAAGAAAATCTCTATGCTACCTATCGCACCGCCGACAATGAATTTTGGAATAATCTTGCAAGGGAGAGCCAGCAGGAATTTAAACGCAGCGGCGCAGAGGGAAAGTGTATCGAAGCAAGGGAACTGATTATTGCGCTGCCAGAGGTTTATACGCAGTATGAGCCGCAGGAGGTATTAGAGGATTTTACAGAGGAATTTCGCAGACGGTACGGAGTGGAATGTGTGTCGGCTCTGCACCATAATAAGCGAAAGACAAACTATCATATCCATCTCATTTTCAGCGAGCGAAAGCTGCTTGCCGAGCCAGAGGTTAAGGTTGCCAGCCGCAGCGTATTCTTTGACGAAGCAGGAAAGAGAGTACGCACGAAAAAGGAAATCACAGGGGAGGACGGAAAAATAAGAAAAGGCTGCACCGTGATTAAAAAGGGCGAGATTTACGAAAGCCATCTCTTTACCGCAAAAGACGGACGATTTAAGGGCGAGCCTTTCTTGCAGGAAGTCAAGGAAGTTTACACCCGTCTTATCAACCGCCATATCTCCGATCCCGAACAGCAGTTAAAGGTGTTCGATAAGAACAGCGTCTATCTTCCCACAAAGAAAATCGGGAAGAACAACCCGAAAGCCGCAGAGATTGAAGTCGACAACGCCGCAAGGCAGGAATGGAACAGGACAGCGGATATGGCGTTGTTATCGGGGATTGAGGAAACAAAAATCTTAGAGATAAAGCAGACAGAAATCCACGGGAAAGCCAGCCAGTCTATTAAAGAAAAAGGCTGGCTGCCCCACCTGTTCCGCAGCATCATCGGCAAGGCAAAGGAGCTTCTTCAAAATCTTGTTTGGGAGAAAGATATGCCGCCCAAGCCCACACTGGATATTGATATGGCAGAGTTCCGACATATGCGAAATCTGATGATAAAGGCGCAGGGGGGCGCAAAGGAAATCCGCTATTTACAGAATGATGTTCTTCCGAAGCTGAAAACGCAGCTTGCAGACGCAAAGGGGCTATTCAAAGGCAAAGAGCGTAAAGCACTGTCCGAGCAGATACAGCAGACGGAAAAGAAAATCGCCGCCAAACTGGATAAACTGCCCGATATTTTGAAAGAGGACGGTTATCCCGATGTGCAGGCATTTATGCGGACGTTCCGAGAAATGGAGAGCGTTGTGGAACAGTACAACCGTGAGCTTGCAGAGTGGGAACGTCAGACCAGCAGAAAATCTAAAAATGCGGATAAGCAGCAGCGCAGACCGCCAGAGCGTGAGAGCGTATTGAAACGCTTACACCAGATACAGGCGGAGGGCAGGCAGAGGAGCCAGCCAAGACAGCGTAAAAAATCTGTTGACAGAGATAGCAGGTAGGCATTGAAAAACCGCCGATGGTGTTACCCATGCGGCGGCATACATAAAAATCCTATTTGTGTTCTGTAAACGTGACTTTCATATCCCGAACATTGATGATTGTTTCTTTTTTGCACTTCGGACAATACAGAGGGAAATTTTTTAGTTCGGTATTTTCCAGCATCATTGTTCGGGTTTTATTGCCACAGACAGGACAGTATATCCATTCAGTCTTAGTATCCATAACTATTTTTTTACTACAGGTATCCATACTTCATATTGTGCATTTTGTGGGTCTGGATTTAGGTAAACCTCGACATCGGGAGCATTACCATATTCGTATCCCGATGTTGGCAGCCATTCTGTTACGATACGTCGTTCTAATTCTTGAATAGACTGATTAGTACCCTCTCCAGAAAATATTGCCCATGTAGCCGCTGGCACAATGTATTCTTCAAGGTCATTCTTTGCTTGTGAAGTTGATACCGCAATATAATACCTCCACGGTTCCGTTTCATTACAGGTGCTGATGCCAAGCACTCCCATAGGCGGCGTATCCATCATACCGATTAACTTCTGCAATGTTCCGTTCATAGAGATTTCCTGCCACTTTGGAGGGATAACTGTAAAATTTTTTTCAATATCCTTATGAAGCGGTACAGATACGCCTACAATACGGAATGCATCTTTTGTTTCAATTCGATAATTCATTTCTTCCACTCCTTTAACTGTAATTTTAAATAAGATAGGTGGGAAGGATTTTACGGATACACCCCCATTTTTAACAGCAGATGGGGCGATTCCGTGAACAGACTGAAATGCTCTGTTAAATGCAGTAGGGGAATTATATCCATATTTTCCTGCCACATCAATGATTTTCATGCTTTTACCCTGTAAGTCTACAGCGGCAAGTGACATTTTTCTCCTACGGATATATTCAGATAAGGAAATCCCTGCCATATAGGTAAACATTCTCTGAAAATGATAAGAAGAACAGCAGGCAATCTGCCCAAGCTGTTCATAATCTATTTCATCCGTCAAATGTTCCTCGATATAACCTATTGCATCATTTAATCTTTCAATCCATTCCATAACAAAAATCCTCCTGCCAGTTTTTAGTATATATTACGATTACATTTTTTTCCTCTCAATCTCTGCACAAAAAAGAGAGATTACATTTTCTGGGTTCTCCACGGTCTGTTTTTCCCGAGCCACCCTTGTTCCGCCCAATACTTTCCGTCAAGGTATTCGGGGTCTGATTTATGTATGGATTTCTGCATCATACGGCAGAAGAAAACCTTGAATCTCGTAATCAAATTTGTGTGTGCAGGCTTTGTATAATCTATATGAGCAAACTTTCGGGATAGCTTTTGAATCCTTCCCGTAAGCTCAGCTTGTTTCTTTCGGGAAAGCTTTTCCCAAACAATATCGCTCATCAAAGCACCAGTAAATATTCCAATTTTAGAAATTCCCCACCAAGATAAACTATGCTTAATATCTTTTGCCGCAGATTTTGATCCGCTACCTAAGCATTGCGTTATGATGACTGCACGCTTTCCAAACATTTCAGGAGCAGGGCGGTGCGGTATCCAACGGTAAGCGAAATGGTCAAGAAATGCTTTCATTGCTCCCGTGGAGTGAAACACATAGGCAGGGGACGTCATCACAATCAAGTCTGCTTCTAAAAGTGATTTATCAATTCTCCCAATATATTCTGCGTCCTTGCAAGTGTTTTCGCCCTTTAATGTGCAGTTTAAGCAACCGACACAGAAGTTCGGACAATCTTTGGGCAGATAATATTCCGTAATATTCGCTCTATCCTTAAATTCTTCTAAAAACATCTCTTTCAAACGGTAGGTAACACCGTGCTTTTCTGTTCCGTTTATCACTGTAATATTCACTCTTTATACCTCCAAAATATCGTGTAAGACTTGTGTATGAAAGTTCCTGCGGTTTTCTTTCTGTCTAAGGTCAATTCCCAATGTCTGCGATATGATTTCGTATCGCAGGAATGTTTGCTGCATAACGGTAATCAAATACAGCGTTTTTCGCTTTATTGCCGCTTCGTCAAGGTCGGGGCGGCAGGCGGCAACAAGCGGCAGGTACGCCGTATAAGTTCTGTAAGTGTTGTCATTTTCTTTCGGTGACTGCATATCGGTAAGAACAGAAATTTTGGAAACAGCATAATGTTCAAACAGAAAATCAAGCGTCATATTGCCGAGATACTCCAACTTCTCAAAAGGAGTAAAACCGTCTGTTTTCTCTCGTATACTCTGAAAATGCTCAACAGTTCCGTTTATCATACGCTCAATACATTGCTCAATGAGTTTATCCTTGTTTCCAAAATGATAATTTACAAGCCCTAATCCAACACCTGCTTTTTTGCATATCTCACGGACTGTAACTTCTTCTAAATGTTCCCCTTTTTCCTCAATGAGTTTAATCGTTGCCTGTATGATTGCTTCTTTATTATCCACACTGTACCTCCTATTGAACGCTGTTCAATCATATTATACTGAACGCAGTTCAAAAAGTCAAGGGGCTGCGAAAATCAAGAGAAGTATGTAATGCTTTGTGGTATCAAAACGAACGGTTTAAGCGGCTTAGAGAGCATAGAAAATGACGGGTAAGGAGTTTATCCCTACCCGTCACGATTTTACAGCTATGTGCGTTACAATGGTTTAAGCATAGATGATTTCCTCATTCACAATCTCCATCGCACAAGCCCGTATATTATTGAGCCTTTGTACCCACAAAAGCTGATTTTCAGACTTTAACTGCTCTGTAATACCCTGCGCCCGTTTCATGTCCTCTATAAGCCGTTCAAAGCGTTCCTGTGCCTGTTTGTCAATATCGGAAAGATAGCTGTTCAATTTGCCGCTTGTGAGTAGTGTAATATATAACACCCTCTTATGCTCCTGTAAATAGCGTTTGTGCCGCTGTCCCCATAAACCGATAGGCTGTTCTTTTTCGGTTGGTAAGATAAGGCAAGGGATATAGTAATTTCCTTGCAGTTCATACCACAGACCGTTTTTATCATCGTAAATGTACTTGTCCATTCTGAAATCCTCCAGTATAATATATTCGCACATACATCACAGTTCTCCGATTGCCACACTTATGTTTATTCTTCTTATCAGTTTTTTCTGCCCTTGATTTTGCCCTTATGGGTAATCAGAGCAAGGGTAACATCGTGTGAAATCATATAAAGGAATAAGGCGGACACATTGCGATAAATCCTTTATTTTCAAGGCTTTTGGAG